>JMSU01000045.1_pt1 | contig 82841 bp, 74 predicted proteins | sample 179011 | NCBI WGS metagenome assembly JMSU01 (sample SAMN02769580, study PRJNA246767) | bioreactor metagenome | isolation source: Culture-1 Bioreactor ArsB derived from microbial biomass from the upper 2 cm... | place: Germany: Bremen | collected day 87 after inoculation
TAGCTTAGAATGAAAAAAGCGTCCACATTAAAGGATATATAATCCTCCAGTTGTGGACGCCATTGCCCAATAATCTGTTATTAAATTTATCAAATATATTATATGACATTTTCTAGAATTTTTTCTAATAGTAATTTTTCAATTAATAGTTTTGGATTACAATATAATATTCTAATGCCGATATAAATGTGATTGTAAATTTCATGAATGCTTTAACACATATCATCTTTCATTATTAAGAGCAATTACACCCTCATCTCCATTTCTTATCCTAATAACATTAGATATTTCATAAGTAAAGATTTTTCCATCTCCGATTTCTCCAGTCCGTAGGGCTTTTTTGGCAGTTTCAACCACTAAATCTACTGGCACCTCGCATACCACTGTTTCAACTTTTATCTTAGGTAATAGTTCAGGCGTATACGAAACCCCCCGGTATTTTTTCTTCATCCCCTTTTGAACTCCACATCCTAAAACCTGGTATACGGTCATACCCATAACTCCAATATCGTTTAAAGCCTGTTTTAACTCGTTAAATTTATTTGGTCTTGTTATAATTTCAATCTTTGTAATTTTTGACTCCATATGTCTTTCACTCCTAATCTTATATATAGACTGTTAATCTCATATCATACTATTCTCGGTTCAAAATCTGCATAGCTTTCTGTTCCATGCTCTTCTTTGTCTAAGCCTACCTCTTCTTCCTCTTTTGTCACCCTTAATCCAATAGTTGCATTTATGGATTTGAATAACACAAAAGAAGTAAATAGAGTCCAGAGCACCACAGCTCCAACTCCTATTATTTGAACTTTAAGTAATTCTGTTCCTCCACCATATAAAAATCCTCCATCCACAGCAAATACACCAACAAGCATTGTTCCAACAGCTCCACAAACACCGTGAACACCTACTGCTCCAACTGGATCATCAATTTTCAATATTTTATCGATACATTCAATACTAAATATAATAATTCCACCAGCTATTAAGCCTATAATAGCTGCTCCAAGGGGAGAAACAATATCTGTTCCAGCAGTTATAGCCACTAAACCTCCTAAAGCTCCATTTAAAGTCATACTAACATCAGGCTTACCATATCTAATCCATGAAATAATCATTGCTGTTATTGCAGACATAGCAGCTGCTAAATTTGTAGTTACAAATATATGGGCAATACTTGTGAAATCTGTACCAGATAATGTAGATCCTGGGTTAAATCCAAACCATCCAAACCATAATATGAATACTCCTAATGCCCCAAGTGTAAGGCTATGGCCTTTTATAACATTTGGTTTACCATCCTTGGTATACTTACCTATACGAGGTCCAATAACCCAAGCACCCATCAGCGCTGCCCAACCTCCTAGTGAATGTACTACTGTTGAGCCAGCAAAATCATGAAATCCTAATTGCGCCAACCATCCGCCTCCCCATATCCAGTGTCCTACTATGGGATAAACAATAGCGCTGATTACAAAGCTGTATAAAAGATATGAAATGAACTTTGTTCGCTCTGCCATTGCACCAGAAACTATTGTTGCAGCCGTAGCGCAAAATACCGTCTGGAAAATTAGAAATGCTTCTTTTGGTATATTAAGATCTAAATGTTCAAAGCTTCCTGCTGATAATATGTCTATTTTCCCAATAAATCCTCCAATATCATTACCAAACATAATGCTAAATCCCAACACCCAGAAAATTAAAGAACCTACTGAAAAATCCATGATATTTTTCATAATGATATTCCCTGCATTTTTAGCCCTTGTAAACCCTGTTTCTACCATAGCAAAACCTGCTTGCATAAAAAACACCAGCGCAGTTGCAATTAAAACCCAAATAGTATCAATTGAAGTGGAAAAATTCAATACAATCTCCTCCTTAAAAATTTATAGTTTCTTTACATTGTAAAATTCATGCCAGCTGAGCATATCATTTTGATGGGAACTCTGTATAATTTGAAATATTCTTGTATATATACAAAATAAAAAAAGACGCCAACACACCAAGAGAAAGAAGTATTTCTCATAGTTGTAGACGTCTTTGCCTATCAAAGATTATTAAATTGTATGTGTAATATTATACAAGATTTATTTTTCCTTTTCAATACAATTCTTCATTTAATATTATGAAATCGTTATCAATTTTCCATGACATGCACATGTATAGAAAAACAAAGCCATAGTTCACTATTTTTAATACTGATATTTCTCTAGATATTAAAATATTGGCAAATTATCTAAATTATCATTTGTTAATCCATTGGGGTTGCTTCTTAGAAACTCTATTCCATTCTTGGCGCGTCCAACATTTACGCCCTCAATAATCCCGTGTTTTGCCATATTTAATGCTTCATCAATGGAAAATATATTGCCATTTTCCAGCATAACATCAGTAATATCTCCATCATGATTTTTCTTTACTTTTATAATACTTGTAGTATCTTTCATAAAAATCCCTCCCATTTTATTCTTTGTAATACTATGCTAAATATACAATATTTTATGATAGATTTAATCAGTTTTTGTACATATAACGTTAAAATTTTTCTTCGGGAAAAGACCTCAAAAAATCCCAAGTTCAACGAACAATGAACTTGGGATTTTCTAACAATATGTCATCATATTCACTTTTATTAGAATATGAATTTATGCAAAAAAGTTTTTTGCAATATCAATAAGTTTTGAACCTGCAAATATACCTACTATACCTGCTATACCTGCCATAGATGGCGGCGCTGGAAGAGGTAATTTTGTCATTGTAAATATAGCTCCTGTAATAATTCCTACTATTAAAGCAACGATTTCTATTTTCATTATTTCCACCTCATTATTTTTTCTAAGTATTTTTCTTAAACTCTTGGAATTTCACTAGCAAACAAACGCAATTTATTTATATCATTTTAACTATTTCTTTCATAAGTGTAACAAACTTTTTTCTTGCCATTGCTGACGTTTCCATTACTTCGCTATGGTCTAATGACTGATCTAGTATTCCAGCTGCCATATTAGTCATACAAGAAACACCTATTACTTTTAATCCACTATGAATAGCAATTATTACCTCAGGTACGGTAGACATTCCAACGGCATCTGCCCCGATAATTCTAACCATTCTAATCTCAGCAGGTGTTTCATACGTTGGACCTGTCATACATGCGTATACGCCTTCCCTAAGTTCAATATTTAATGATGTCGCAATTTCTTTTACTTTATCTCTTAGGTTAACATCGTAGGCATTAGACATATCCGGGAAACGAGTACCAAACTCACTTAGGTTTTTCCCTATTAGAGGATTGTCAAATGCTAGATTAAGATGATCATTAATAAGCATTAGATCCCCCGGATTATAGGATGTATTTACCGCACCAGCTGCATTTGTAACAATTAATGTTTTAACCCCTAATAGCTTCATTACCCTAACAGGAAAGGTAACTTCTTGCATATGGTATCCTTCATAATAATGAAATCTTCCCTGCATAGCAACTACTTTCTTACCTTCAAGAGTTCCAACAACTAATCTTCCAGCATGTCCTTCTACAGTTGAGACAGGGAAATGTGGAATTTCATTATATGGAAAGTACTCCGGATTTTCTATTTGATCACCTATAGCCCCAAGGCCTGAACCTAATATTAACCCGATCTCAGGCTCTATATTAACTTTACTTAAAATATATTCTGCTGACTCTTTAATTTTCATTTGTAAATCCATTATTATCACCCTCACTTTCAAGATGTAATTAGCCTTAGTATCCACTAGCAGACTCTTATATAGAATATAAAACGCCCCTCAGATAAATTAATACCTAAGGGACGAAGTAACTTTCGTGTTATCACCCTTCTTCGCGGATAAAAAATCCACATTTCCCTTTTAACGGTGGCAAGCTGATAGCTTAGAGGTTTCCTTACATGAAATCGGTTCCTCCTTTATTTAATATAGTGATTTTTTATATATTTGTCAATAGCTAATTTTGTGTAATTTATATATAGTGTTTAGTTTACTATAATTTACTATACTGAGAAAAAAATGTTTGTTGCATCATGTCGATATCTGTAGTATACTTTCATTCGTTAGCAAAAATCGAAGACGTCTTCTTTTCTCTTATTTCTCATTTTGCATTTAATACAGCCAATATTTAGAGATATGTTACAAAAATTTAGTCATATTTATAAAGTCTATATATTATTATTGCCTAATGAGAAAACGGTTCCACAAACATCTATTATTTATTGTCTGATTGTCGATATAAATACTTTTAAGGAGGCCCTAAACAATGGGAAAACTGATTAGTTTAATAGGTTTACTAGTTATGATTGGAATAGCTTACTTAGTTTCTGACAACAAAAAAGCAGTTAACTGGAAGTTAGTTGGTATTGGTGTAGGTATGCAGTTAGTCTTTGGTCTATTAATACTCAAGTGGCCACTAGGACAAAGTCTCTTCAATATACTTAATGATTTAGTTACAAAGCTACTAGATTTTACAAAAGAGGGAACCGCTTTCTTATTTGGAAATTTGCTTGATGTAGAGAGCTTCGGATTTATTTTTGCTCTACAAATATTGCCTACAATAATCTTCTTCTCAGCTTTAATGGCGGTATTATACCATTTAGGTATCATGGAAAAAATAATAACGCTATTAGCGAAGGTTATGTCAAAACTATTGGGAACTAGTGGTGCTGAATCTTTATCAGCAGCAGCAAATATTTTTGTTGGTCAAACAGAGGCCCCTCTTGTAATTAAGCCATTTATAAAAACTATGACTAAGTCAGAGCTTCTAACTGTAATGACTGGTGGTATGGCAACTGTTGCAGGAGGAGTAATGGCTGGATATGTATCTATGGGTGTTGAAGCTGGCCACCTGATCGCTGCCAGTATTATGTCTGCCCCAGCGAGTTTAATTATCGCAAAGATAATGGTTCCAGAAACACAGACTCCAGTAACTAAGGGAAAAGTAAACGTACAGCTAGATGAGATCGATGCAAATGTTATTGATGCTGCAGCAAGAGGAACAAGTGAAGGTCTAAAGCTTGCTTTAAACGTTGGTGCTATGCTTCTTTCCTTCATTGCTATAGTTGCCTTAGTGAACGGTCTTATCGGATGGGTAGGTAGTTTAATTGGTATGGATTACCTAAGTCTAGAATGGATTTTAGGTAGATTATTTGCCCCTCTAGCATACGTAATGGGTGTGCCATTAACAGATGCAGTTGAAGCCGGAAATTTATTAGGACAAAAAGTTGTTATTAATGAATTCTTTGCCTATGCAAATCTTGCTGAGCTAATAAAGTCTAATGCACTTAGCGAAAGAACTGTAATAATTTTAACCTATGCACTTTGTGGTTTTGCAAACTTCAGTTCTATTGGAATTCAGGTTGGTGGTATTGGATCTCTAGCTCCTGAAAGACGTTCAGATATTGCAAAGCTTGGAATCAAAGCTCTTATAGGTGGAAGCTTAGCAGCATTTATGACTGCAACAGTAGCAGGAATGTTAATATAGTTTTTAAAGTATTTAAAATAAAAACTTAGGGACATCGAGTCCCTTCGTTTTGGTCAGATTTTTCTTTGAAAAATGACCTCAATGATTATTTCATAATATACATCCCCCGTATATTTATATAAAACCCCTTGATTAGATTAGTCAACAGGAATCCATCTTTCTGACTAAACAATCAAGGGGTTTAACTTAATTTTTTAATAAAGAGTTAAGTATTTAGGAAGTCCATTCTCAAGTATTGGATTTGGTGACCCCACTATAAGGGGCTGCATATATTCAATTGCATCCTCTGTAATATTATTCTTTTCTTTTGTAATCCATTCACTTGGAAAATATTTTATATTGTTGGCTATCTTAGCTGCTTCAATTTTATAGGTTTCCATAGTATAATGACTATTTTTTACTCTCTTCATACCAACCATAAAGCCCGTATCACCTTCTACTGAATACCTTACAGCAGCCCTTCCAACTTCATAGGCTTCTTCAACATCGGTCTTTGATACACAGTGCATTGCAGCCCTCTGAGTAACACCAAGCTCCATTACCTTAACCCTTGAAGTGATACCATTTTCTATAATTACTCTCTTTAAACAGCTACCAACTCCACCTAATTGCACGTGGGAAAAAGTATCATGGGTGCAAGAGGAATTACTTTCAAAAAGATACCTGCCATTTTCGTCCTTTACTCCTTCAGAAACTACTATATATACTTTATTCTTTTCTTCAAATCTAGCCCTAACATCGGCTATGAACTGTTCATTATTAAACTCCACTTCTGGCAAATAGATAAAATCCGCCACAGATTCTCCATCTATTTTTGCAAGGGCTGCACTAGCTGCTAGCCAACCAGTATCTCTTCCCATTGTTTCAATAATAAAAATTCCATTGCTAGTATATACACTTGAGTCTAGATAGGTTTCTAAAGTAGTCGTGGCAATGAATTTTGCGGCACTTCCATAGCCCGGTGTATGATCTGTGTGGAATAAATCGTTATCAATAGTCTTAGGTATCCCGATAACTTGTTTTTCGATTCCCTTTAGCCTAGCATATTCACTAAGCTTACTAACCGTATCCATTGAATCGTTTCCACCGATATAAAATAGTGTACTAATATCTAATGAATCTAATATTTCAAATATCTTATTATATTCCGTCTCATCACCTCTAAAATCCTTCATTTTATATCTACATGATCCCAATGAAGACGACGGTGTATGTTTCAATACTTCTAGATCCATCTCATTTAAATCTGATAAGTCAACAATTCTTCTTTGTAAAATTCCTTCAATACCATTAATTCCACCATATACCTTATCATAATGCTTCATTTTTTCATTTTCCTTAACTACTCCAACTACGCTGGCATTTATCACAGCAGTTGGTCCTCCAGACTGTGCTACTAGACAATTTTTCATAATTTCCTCCTATATATGAAAATTCTGTATTTAGACCATGATTAATCCAACTACAGAATTCATTAATTATCATAAGTATTCCTGTTCTTATATATTTATATAAGAATATAATAAAGGATTAATCCATAGTCAGAAGGTTATCGGCCTTCTTGTAGATACTCTCGAACCATATTTTCGAAATTATATGGATATTCGTTAAACATTTCACTATTTTCTTGATTTCACCCACTTAATATTACATGATTTTTCGACAATAGTCAACAAAGTAGATACTGATGTCATTTTTAACTCATCCTAAAGATAAACAACTTTAAGGTTTAATAAATTTCAAATGTTAATGTTATTTATCTGAGCAAATTGCATAATTACCATCCTCAAAAACTTACTACTATATATAGTCTTAAAAGCCCTAGAGCTATACCACATTTATTATGCAATTGTGCCAAGTCAGAATTATGCAATTTCCTCATCCATATATAGTTTTAATATATTTTAGTTATAATTTTATTCTAAATATTAAAAACTAAGTAATATAATCTAGTATTCTAAGATTTCATTGATCCAACATTTTGTAAAAATCGGAGGGAAATTTTGTGAAAAAAATAGATTTGACATGGCATGAGGTATTATCTAAAAAAGGCTTTGATAGTTCAGTTTCACAGTCCCTAATCGGCTTTATAGCTTGGGAAAAAAATAATATATTCTCTAAAATGGGGCAAGAAATAAATGATGCTTTGTTGGGGTATGAAGGAAAGGTTGTTGCAAAGGATGTTATCAATACTAAGTATAATAATACCGGAATTTTATTTGTAAGTAATGACATGTCAGATAAAACGGCTAGTAAAGTTTTTGATACAATTTTAACGTACGAGAATGAAGAAGTTTACGATTTACAATAATGGTAAAAGCTTTGCCCTACGTTGTCGTAGACAAAGCTTTTCTCTTTATTGCTCTTCCATTTCCCTTATGTAATTAAATAAAGTTTCATTATTTTCTAAACATTGAGGTCCCATTATACTACCTTTTAAACCGTTTTGTCTCATCCAGCTAAAAGATAGAGGACTTTCCTTATTTTGGTCAAATTCAATTATTGTTTCCAACAACATAAATCTTTTATTGGGCTTATCTTTACTCACCTTGGCATATTTCTCGGCTTGATACATTACATCATCTACAGGTAGATCCACCTCTACCACCTTGCATTTAAACATAACCTGTTTATAGGGTGCCCCTGAATAGATATAAACAAAATCTCCCTCTTCTACTTTACTACTCATTGGCCAAGCAGTCTTAGGTTCCTTTGTAAAGGCTGAAATCACATCATAATACTTGGGATTTGCAGGATACAACCAATGCTTCATATTTGTTCCTCCCCTCTATTCTCCTAGTATTTCTTTCTGTTTTTTCTTAGTAAGAGACTTAAATACTATTTCATAAGATACATCGATTAACTCTTTTATAAGCTTGTCTTCTAAATTTCCATCTAAATACACAGTATTCCAATGGGTTTTGTTCATATGATATCCAGGTTGAATTTCATTAAATACCTCGCGTAACAACTCATTTTTCTCCTTATAATGCTTGAGATTAATACTCACCCTATCTTGTTCATGAATATTAATCAGACCAAACATTTTATCGCCTACCTTAAATACTGGAACCGGTATCTTAAATGGTTGTTCGACGGTTACACCTAGTTTATTAAGAAAATACTGCCGTACTTCTTGAATATTCATCAAAATCACCTCATATATAGAAATCGCAATAAATCTTTTACATTTTGATTTATAAGTACGTTCTATATATATTATAACTTTGTACTACATAAAAGTAAAATTTTTCCCCTTCAAAGAACATTTTTCACAAGAAATCTTTTCCTAAAAAAATACCTACAAATAACTCTATTACATAATTTTATAAGTGCTTTGTATTTTATTTGTATTATTAAAAATTTCAACCCGTTAAAAGTTTTTAGATTAATATAAATTTTCTGAAAAATGTATTGACTTATTATTTTTATCTTGCTATAATACATAGAAACTAATAAATATTCATCCTCGCTTTGAAGGAGACAGGTATTTTATATGTACTGTTACAGAGAGTCGGTATTTGCTGAAAACCGATACTGCCTATATCATACAAATCACTCCTGAGCTGTATCTTCGAAAGATTTATCAAGTAGTTGATACCGATTGGGCCCCGATAAAGGCCTAGGTTTAGCTAAACTAACAAGGGGCATCTCTCTAAGATGCAACAAAGGTGGTACCGCGGGTATAACTCGTCCTTTTAAATTGATTTTTAAGGGCGGTTTTTTTATTTTAAGTCACTCTTCCATATAGAAATCTGACTAGAATGAAAAATTTAATACCTCAAAAATTTAATTTTAGAAATCCATGGGTGTATTTTTATTGACGTCAAAATAACTCATAAAATACAAAAGATAATTATTTTCGGATAAGAATAAAAAATCAAATTGGAGGGAACTAAAATGACTAAAAAAGAGTAGAATTTAACAGAGAAGATAATAAAACTGTAAATGGTAATGATAATGTGGAAGTTGGTGTTGATACTAGTTTAATGAAAGCTTTAAAATACCAGGCTCTTTCTGTTAATTATTGGGGTGAAGGTCCATCTGATGATGAATTATCATTAGGCTATGATTATTAGTTTTATTTTTAAAAAACAAAACTGGTAAGACCTATCTATTTTACTATGATGTAAATAGTTAAGTCTTACCAGTTGATATTCTTTTTTTTATTGACAATCTAGATTCATCCCCTTTTATTTTTATTTCAATGTTTTTATTATGTTGCCTTTTATTTTTCGATCTCTTCTTATTATGATCACATAGGATTTCTTATTGTGTAAGTAAATCATATTTTCTATTCTATATGTAATTTATAAACCTCTTTTTTCCTTTTCTAAAATTTATTTTAAAATTCAGAATTTTCTACATTTTTCCAACTCCATATCATGTATAATGATTAATTGAAGGACAATGAAATCATTAACATATATCCTAATTCTAGATGATTGACATTATTAAAAAAGTGGTTTTCTTAATACTTTCATTAAACTATTTGGAGGTGTTGCTAAAATTGACTAATCCAAAAATTCTCATCGTCGAGGATGAAGAAGACATTAAAAACCTTCTTAGCATGTATCTAATTAAAGAAGGCTTTAATGTTATCTGGGCAATAAATGGCGAAGAGGCCCAGAAACTCACTATTAGAGAAGAACCCGATTTGATTTTATTGGACATTCTTTTACCGGGGCGGGATGGTATAGAGGTATGTACTCTATTACGTAAACATACCAACGTTCCTATCATTTTTGTCACATGTAAGAAGGAAGATATTGATATGATTCTAGGTCTTAGTATCGGAGGTGATGACTATATAACCAAGCCTTTTAGCCCTAGGGTATTAGTTGCAAGGGTTAAAGCTCATCTGCGCAGAAGTAACCTACAGCAAGAGCCATCTAGTGATAAAAATTGTTTATATTATCCTGGACTAGAAATAAATCTTACAAGCCGTACTGTCACAGTTAATGATATCTCTGTTTCTCTTACTGCTAAAGAGTTTGATATTCTTGTGCTTTTAGCAAAAAATCCTAATAGGGTATTTTATACAAGCCAAATTTTCCAAAAGATATGGGATACTTATGTGCTGGACAGAGATATGAAAACAGTAATGGTACATATGAGTAATTTAAGAAAAAAAATCGAGTTTCATTCCTCAATTCCTAAATACATTGTTACGGTAAGAGGGGTCGGTTACAAATTTAATGGTTCAATTAAACAATTGAATAACTACGCCCTATAAAAAAACTTAGGGGATGTTCATTAGAATCCCCAAAGTTTTTTATGTTGATCTTAATATTTTCCCAAATCGTACTGCAGGCTTTTTAGGAATTATATTTCACTGGTACTTCAACATCTATAGATTTCAAGGCTGCTTCCAATACTACAAAAAAATCCTCAATATCAGGTGCATCAATTGTTCCTAAGCTGCATAATCTAAAGGTTTTTGTATCAGTAACCTTACCTGGATAAATTGTAAATCCTCTTTCAAAACAGTAATCATGAACCTTCTCAAAGCTCCAGTTAGGATCATCTGGATATTTTACAGAAATAACTAGTTTCGATTGTTTATCTCGTTTAATGATATCCTCAAAGCCTAGTTTTGATAAACCCTCATGTAATGCCTCCCAGACCCTTTGATGTCTAGCCCATTTAGCCTCTTCTCCTTCTTCCCAGTATTCCTTGATAGCCTGATTTGTTGCGTATACAGTTTGTACTGGAGGAGTAAAATGCATTTGCTTTTTCCTTTCAAAAAAATCATATTGCATATAAAGGTTCGTATAATATGAACGAGTAGGATAGTTCTTTGACTTCTCAATAATTTCTCTATTTCCAACAACATAGGATAATCCTGTCATTGACATTAGACCTTTTTGTGCTGAAGCCATAAGAAAATCGACATTATCCTTTTCAATATCAATTGGAATCATTGCATATGTAGAAGTTGTATCAACAATAAAGGTGCAACCATGATTATGCGCTATCTTCCCAATCTCTCTGATAGGATTTAACAGCCCTGTTCCAGTCTCATGATGACATCCATATACCACTGCAATATCCTTATCTTCATTTAAAACCTTTTCAATCTTTTTAAGGTCAGGTAATTCTGTTACAGGAAACTTAAGATTGATGTGGGGTAAGTGATAATACTCACATACCTCTGCACCACGAGCACTATATGAGCCATTGTTAATAACCAACATTTTCTTTCCCTCAGGTAATAGAGAATTTATGCAAGCATCAATATTTATTGTCCCTGAACCACAAAACAAGACGGAAGTATACTTGTTAGGATCGCCATGAACAATCTTTACCAGCTCTTCTCTCATTTTTAACATGATTTCTGCAAATTCCTTTTCTCTTGGGCAAATATCTGGTATTATTTGAGCAAATTTTACTGTATCAGTAGTTGTCGCAGGTCCTGGGTTTAACAAAACATTTCTTTTAACTTTATACATCATAAGTACCCCCTTAAATTTATATTTTCTAAAGCTTCATTTCTGTCTTAGGTTTCTTATTAGCTATTAAAGCTAAAAACATCATTAAAACACATATAACTGCAATAGATGTGAAGACTATATTCCAGTTTCCTGTATTGTCTAAGATTCTGCCGAATATTATAGCTTGTAGCGCAGCCCCCATATAGGCAGCCCAATCCAATACTCCCGCAGCAGTACCAGCAAACACTCTTCCTCCAACATCCGTTGAGTAGGCCCACACAACGCCGTTAATTGCATATACAAAAAATCCTGCAATAAACAGACCTATAGATGCACCTCCTATTGTTTTTAAGCTTGGGAATATGAAAACCGATACGGACGAAATAATTGCACAAATAATTACAGCTGGCAAACGACCCTTCTTACCAAATCTATCTGAAGCCCAAGGAACAATGAAGGTTCCCAGTGCCATTCCTACTGGCAATAAAACTGACTTAAAAATTCCAGATTTTATATCCATATTTAGCACTTGTACGTAATAAGTTGGTATCCATGTCAATAATCCATAGCGTGCAATACTTGATATAGCAATAATAAAGCACCAAATAACAAATCTCCATTGTCTAAACAAGTGAATAAAGGGATATAGCTTACCCTTTTCTTCTACGATCCTTTGAAGTTCTGCCTCCTGCTTCTTGGTTTCTTCATCCTCTTCATATTCCTTTAATCCTACATCACTTGGCCTTGCCTTTACCATGACCCAATATACAGCTCCCATGGCTACCATAGTGATAATAGGAATCCTAAAGGCTGCTCTCCAACCTAGGTTTGGAAAAGCTGAAACCGCTTGTAAAACACTGAACCATACAATTATTTGTGCGATTCCAGAAAATCCATTGGCGAAGCCAGTTGCAAACCCTCTTTTATGACTAGGCCACCACTTAGTTATTAAGCTTATTCCTGGAGACCAAAGCATTGACTGAAAATAACCATTAAATCCCCAAAATATTGCAATTATTATAATAGATGATTGGAAGCTAATCATTATGTTTGCTGCAGCAGATAAAAGTAGCCCAGTAAGAATAATCTTTTTAGGTCCAAATATCTCTCCCAAACGCCCATTAATTAAGTGTCCAAAACCATAAGTCCAAAATAACACCGCAGAAAGCATTCCAACCTGTGTCTTTGTCCATCCCATTTCTTCCATCATCATAGGTAATGCTAAACCCATGTTTAATCTACCATTATATAAAAATGCATATAAAATTGAGAAGCCTAGTAAAGCCAACCACGAGTACTTTTTAAACTTCTTAGCATCCTGCTCTGTATATCCTAGAAATTTCGAAGTCATCTACTTACCTCCTTACTAATTAACTTAATATAACTTAAAACACTAAGTACTTGATTTTTAATCTCTTAGTTCTGCTTTCTGCTAAAAAGAACTATAATAGAAAAACCCCAGCAAGAGCTTTTGACTATTTAAATTATCCATTGATGATTTAAAATCGTGCTTTAATCTTTGCTGGAGTTTTCTTTATATATTCATTTAGCATGACTATAGATGTGTTTTTTTATCTTAAATCACCTCTATTATTCCTTGACCTGGTCTTTCTCCTCTTCTTAATCTAGGTTCAATCTCATAGAAAATAATGTCTGGAACATACTCTACAGATGGCACTAAAAAGTCTGGTTTTGATGTTGCTAATTTATCATAATCATTACTTCCTGTAGCGTAGAGACCTATAGTCCAGCATCCTGCATTATTTCCACAAAGCATACCTGCAGCAGTATCATCTATTTTAACAACTGATTCAACTGGCCATACTTTCATTTTGGCCATAGCATCGTATACCATAAATGGGCTTGGTCGACCTTGAACAATTTCAGAGTTAGTTGCAACATCAAATTTCATACCATAATTATCTTCTAAGTATTTGTTTAGCATCTTGGAATCACCATCATAATATCCAGTATCACAGCCAACATAGATTTCTGCTTCCTTTAATCTTCTAATACATTCAAGTGCCCCTGTAATCGGCTTAGCTAAATCTTCGTCTACTATGTATTTAGTCATCAATGGTCTAAATTCTGCTAGCAGCTTCTCGAAATCTTCCTCATTAGGTTTACGACCATATTTACTTACCCACTGTTCTTGACATTCTGGCAGCGCAAGAAGCATACGTAAATGCGTTGGCTTAAAATTACCCATAGGTTTTCTAATAGATTCCCAGCTTAAGGTTATACCAAAATTCCTAAATACTTCATAGAAAGGTACTACAGGAGCCTTACATCCCCTTAAATCATCTTCAGGCCAACGATGTCTTAAATCCTGAGGCCCATCACAGAAGGTTCCCGCCGTATCTAGCACTGCTAATTTAATCTTACCTGTGTATCTTCTTGTATACATTTAAAATCCCCCTTCAAATTATTTATTTGTCCAAATACCACTGCTCTAATTATTATTCTATCTATATATTTTAAAGGTCTGTTTAAGATAACTTAAAGATTTGTTAAAGTTTTCTAATTTTGAAAGTTTATCAACATAAAAATAGAGAGCCAATCACCCATTGTGATTGACTCTCTTGATTTTCAAGACCTATTTAACAGTTATCTCTCATTACAACTTTCATTAGATATAATACTTTGTTCGATAACCAGAATGGCTAGGATTACCATAATTATACAAAGCATTGCAATTGAAGCAAAAATATATTCCCAGTTATTTGTTTTTTCAAGTATGTGTCTGAAGATTATTGCTTGAACAGCTGCCCCTATATACGCTGCCCAATCAAGAATCCCTGCTGCTGTGCCTGCATACACCTTTGTCCCTACATCGATAGAGTAGGGCCAGAGCACCCCATTAATACCGTACAAAAAGAAACCAGACCAAAATACAGCCATTGTTACTGTTGTTGTGGTTTTCATACTTGGAAATATGAAAACCATTAGAGCACTTAAGGCTCCAAAAATAATTATTGCTGGTGCTCTATTTTTTCCAAATAATCTATCTGTAGACCATGGTACAATAAAGGTTCCCATTGCCATTCCTAAGGGCAATATTAGCGAGCTAAAAATACCTGTTTTAACCTGAATATCCATTTGCTTTACAAAATACAAAGGAATCCATGTTAACAGTCCATATCTACAAATACTTGCCAACGCAGATATAATACACCAAATACAAAATCTCCACTGACTAAATAAACATATGTAAGGAAAAAACTTTCCTGTTTCTTTATCTAATTTTTCATATTTTTCTTGTTTTTTTCTTAATTCATTATCAGACTCTATATAATCATCAAGTCCAATATCTTCAGGCTTTTCTTTAACTATAATCCAAAAGACAACAGCCATTATCATCAAAAATGATACTGGTATTCTAAATAGTCCTCTCCAACCCCATTGAGGGATTAATATATTGGTAATAAATACACTTTGCCACAGTATTATATGGGCTATTCCTGAAAAACCATGGGCCAAGCCTGCAGCAAATCCTCGCTTATTGCTTGGCCACCATTTTGATAGTAGGCTCATTCCTGGTGCCCATATCATAGATTGAAAATATCCGTTAATTAGCCATAAAATAGCAATTATCTCATAGGACTTACAAAAGCTTACTAACCAATTTGTCAATACGGTTAGTATAATCCCACCTATTATGAACTTTTTAGGACCTACGATTTCACTTAATCGTCCATTAATAAAGTTCCCCCATGCATATCCCCAATATATTGCCGAAGTAATAATTCCTACTTCAGTTTTCGACCAGCCAAATTCACCTTGCATTAAAGGCAGTGCAATTTCCAAATTGAATCTTCCATTATAAACAAATCCATAGGTAACTGCAAATCCTAACAAAGTCATCCATGCTTGTTTCTTAAACCTCTTTTTTTCCTCTAGAGCAGCGCTAAAATTTTCCATTCCCTCTCCCCACTTTTTTCAAGGTGACCTAACTAAATGTATACAAAACTTTCCTATGGTAAAATTATACTTTGTTTTCTTTATATGGGTCAATAAGTTTTAGGAAATCTATTTCAGACAATATACATTAAAAAATCATGCTATATAAGTTACGAAAAATCTATTACATTCCGAATATTTGCCATCCTCAGAAGCGTTAACTGTCAAATCTCCAGAATGTGAGATCTTTATCGTATTATATATAGTTAATTAAAGGAAATCTAATTTCATTACCGAATCTTAACATAAATGTATTATTTTAAATAATCATTTAATATACTTTATTCACCACCTTAATTCTTTAAAGTTTTTCTATGCCACTGGATATTTATAAATTATGTATATGTAAGAGTAGATTGTATATGAAAATGGAGGAACGAGATATGTTTCTAATTACACACTCTATAATTGCTATGAGTAGTGTCACCTTTGTATTAGGTCTAATATACTTTTATATCTTTTTACAAAACCATCATCGCTATATGGGATTCTGGGGCATTAGTTGGATGTTATATTCTTTAAGCTTTGTATTTGATCTTCTGAAGTTTGCAGGTCAGGATTCTTATACTTTTATTATTGAAAAGCAAACCTTCTATCTTTTAATAAGCATTCTATTTCTTTATGGTTCATACGACTTTTGGGATAAAGCAGTACCAAAATTTTGGTTGTATTTTTCTGCTGTATGTTTTCTTACAATAGCTAGCGCTACTTTTCTGTCTTCGTTTTTCCTGCCGTTAATGTTACATTCTTCAATTTTTCTTTGCTTTATATCCGTCTGGAATGGCTTGATGTTTTTACTTTATTCTTGGGATAGCAAAATAAGCGAAAAGTATCTTACAGGCTTTATATTCATTATTTGGGGAATCTACAAGGGCTATTATCCATTTATACAACCTAATTTTTGGTTAGCTCCATCTAGCTATTTAGGGGGCGTTATTCTTATAAACATACTTAGTATTCTAATACTATTAGTTCATTTCAAAAAAAATAAAAATGAACTAATGAAGCGAGAAAAACGCTTTCGTCTTTTAGCTGAAAATGCTCGAGATTTGATATATCTATACAGCTTCAAACCAAGTAGAAAATTTGACTATGTCAGTCCCGCTGTTAAGCAAATAATGGACTTGACACCGGAAGAACTCTACAACAATCCTAGGATTTTTTTTGAAACTGTTCATCCTGAAGACCAATCAATTATACAAGAAACCTTCAATCAACCCTATATGGAACCTTCTGACCCCATTCTTTCGCGCTGGATCCGTAAAAATGGTGAAACCGTGTATGGTGAATTGCACCATACGATAATTTATGACGAGTTAGGCAATGTAAAGGCATTGGAGGGAATTTTGCGGGATGTCACAGATCGCAAGCAGGTCGAAAAAGATTTGTATCGGATTCAAAAGTCTCGGCAGGAATTAATCACTAATATTTCCCATGAACTTCGCACCCCTATAACTCTTATTCAGGGCTATATTGAAGCTGTACTTGACGGTGTTATTAAAAAATCAAATGACATAAAGAAGTATTTAAATCTAACCCATACAAAGGTAGTATCATTAAATCGTTTGATCAATGATTTATTTCAATTAACTCAGTTAGAAGCAAGAGAAATTGACTTTCAGCTTTATGAGATCTCTATAAATGATTTGATTAGAGAGATATACTTTAAATTCGAGTTTGATGTAGAGAATTCTGGGTTAAACTTTGAATTATGTCTTCCTAATGACGATTCACATACACATGGCAAAAATAGTAATCTCTCAAAAGTCAGTACTGATGACGATTTGATTGTGACAGTTGATTTCGATCGTATAGAACAGGTATTTGCAAATCTGATTTTTAATGCAATTAAGCATACTCCCTATTTTGGTACAATATCTGTTGGTTATACAGTTACCAATAATACAATAGAATCTACTTCATATAAAAATGAGGATCATCTTCTTACTAAAGGAAATAATCAAATTGATAGTTTTACATCCCCCATCCCTCGAAACGAAATTATTATAAGCGTAAAGGATGACGGTTCAGGAATTAATTCAGAAGATCTTCCATTTATTTTCGAACGTTTTTATAGAGGAAATAGGACCAACATTTCCAATGTGAAGGGTAGAGGGCTTGGGTTATCTATTACTAAGGAAATTGTTGAGTATCACGGAGGCAGAATTTGGGCAGAAAGCAAAGTAGGTGAAGGTAGTGTTTTCTATTTCACTTTACCTATATATTAGTGAAGATATTTATATGAATAATTTAATAAAACTATAACCCATTGTTTTTTCATTCTCAAACAATGGGTTATAGTTTTACTAATCAAATATTCTATTTGCACCGGGTAAATTGTAAATTCCTTTTCTATATACAACACACTTATAGATCCGCATTTTGATTTTTTGAATAACCGGGTTCTTAAGGATATTCAAGGAATCAAAATGTAAAAGATTTATTGAGATTTCATTATATTTTAAATATCTGTATAGAGTCTAAAAGCCTATTAGAAATATCTGCAAGCTGATCTGCTGAAGCTGATATCTCTTCAATTGAAGCAGTCTGTTCTTCCGTAGATGCAGCTACCTCTTCAGTACCAGCAGCATTTTCCTCAGTTATGGCGGCAATATTATTTATTTTCTCACCAACTATATAAGACTTTTCATTTAGTAATTTACATGACATCGTAACCTGTCTAATATTATCAGCTACATCTGAGACTGCTTTTAATATATTTTGGAAGGAATTTGACGTCTGATGAACTGCATCCTCTTGATCTCCTACAATTATTTTTGCTTTATCCATTTCCTTAGCAATATCATCAACACTAACAATTATTTCATTCACTATTTCACCTATATCTTTGCTAGCCCTACTTGACTCTTCCGCAAGCTTCCTTACCTCTTCTGCAACTACAGCAAATCCCCTTCCTTGTTCTCCTGCTCTAGCCGCCTCTATAGCTGCATTTAATGCTAATAGATTTGTTTGTTCTGATATAGAACTTATTAGTTCTACTATGCTGCCTATTTGCTTGGATTTTTCTGATAAGGCGTAAACACCATTTCCGACATTGGTTGCGGCCTCATTGTTTTGAATCATTTTATCCTTTTGATATTTTACAACATTCATCCCTTCATCAAGAATTTCCTTAGCTTTATATGTAAGTTCTTCTGTTTCATTAGTGTACTTGGCTATTTGATCTATTTCTATTATTAATTCATTAATCATGTTACTTCCTTCTTGTGTAGATTCAGTTTGTTCTGTGGCTCCCTTAGCTAATTCACATATGGTAGTAGATATTTGCTCTGATACTTTACTTGCTTCTCCTGTTGAAAGTTTCATTTCCTCAGATGTGGATGAAACTGTCATACCCATATCATTCATTTCGGTTATCAGATTTTTCATATTCTCAATCATATTATTAAAGCTATCTGCGAGAACACCTATTTCATCTTTACAGTCTACTAAGACCTTCTCTTTCAAATTCCCTGATGCTATTACCTTCACTACCTTTACCATATTTTTAATTGGGTTAGTAATTAAATTAGATATATACAATGCAATAACAATGGATACCAGAATAATAACTGCAATAATTGTTATGACCCTGGTTTTTAAGTTGATTACATCTTTATATATTAATTCCTGAACGTTTTTATGCAACTCCTCAATTAATGGCTCTAGTTTATGAACTTTACTTCTGTAATTTCCAGTTAGTCCTTCTGTATTTTTCAGTCCAATCTCTTTATCTATAGCTATTATTTCCTCAAATTTCTTTTCATAGTTATCAATGGAAGATTTTATTTTATTCTTTTCACTATCCCTAAGGCCTTCTAAGGAATTATTGAATTCGTAACATATTTGTTTCAAGTCACTTAGGTAATTTATATCTTTTCTCAGAAAATAATCCTTTTCGGCTCTTCTCGCTTTCAACATTAAAATTTGTATATTTTGACTCTCAGAAATATTTTCTAAGGCGACTTCTATATTGTGAATATTATCTCTTAATTCGCCAAGTAGTCCATAATTTTTAAAACCTCTTATCTTTATACGCTCAACTAATTGCATAAAGCTATCATGATACTCTTGAACAAATACTTCTATATCATTTAATTTTTTTAGGTTTTCTGGATTACTAGTAACTGTATCTTCTTTTTTTATCATTGCTATTGTCTTCTTAAATTCATTAAAGTTTGACTCATACTTATCAATATATTCGCTTTTACCTGTCTTAAAGAACTCTAAATTAGTACTTTCTCGCAGCAGAAAATCCTTTTCATTTTTTCTTAATTCTAGAGTGAGCCTAATGAGCTCTTCATTATTTTCTATCAAAGGTATCCTCTTATCAACAATTCCAGTAATAAATGTAAATGATAAACTTCCTAAAATTATAATAAATGCTATCAGAATTAAAAAACCTGAAAGTATCTTTGATTTAATTTTCCAATTTTTAAATTTTAAGTTCATATTAAACCCATCCTTTACTTATTATAATCCTTCTATTTTTTAATTATGTAAAAGTAAGTACTCAGGGGCATCGAACCCCTTCGCTTTGGTCAGATTTCTCTTCGAGAAATGACCTCAATAAAAATATCTACAATTTCTCCATCAAACTGAGTATATTTGCCATTTTTAAGCTCTTGTATTGCTTCAGTAATATTTAATGTTGCTTTATATAATCTTGGTGATGTCATAGCATCAAAAGCATCTGCAACAGCGATAATTCTTGATAACAAAGGGGGGTGATTTCCCTTTAGACCGCATGGATAACCCAATCCATCATATCTCTCATGATGATACAAAATTATTTGTGCTACATCGCTAATTCTTTTTATATCATAAATGATTTCAAAACCTTTCTTCGAATGGGTTTTAATCATGTCATATTCACTATTAGTCAATTTACTTGGCTTATTCAGTATTTCATCATGAATAAAAATCTTACCTATATCATGTAAAATGGATGCAAGATATAAGTCTTCCATATCTTTCATTGAAAGATTACAGGCAGTACCTATCCGAGCAGATAATTCAGAAACTCTTATACAATGTTCAGCTGCTTCATGTGACTTCATCGATAAAAGGCTTAAGAGTATTTTAACTGCATCCTCCTCTATATAAAACCTATCCTCAATATCATATATCTTTGATAAGGTATTATTTTCCAATACAAATCCTCACTTTATTCGACATTATTTTTATCACAATTTTACATTTTTTTCACTTTTTCCATTTTTATATTATACTTACCATGTAAATAATTATCAATTGACAAACTAGCTTGTCATATATTTGTCATTGACGAAAGTCACAATTCCTGATAAAACGTTTGATTTAGTGCTTTAGTAGGATTGATTTATATGCTATTATGTGTTTCCATAGGATTTGATACTATGACATTTTTCGAGTTTTTTCGAATTCCTAAAGGCTGCACTACCATCTAACCAATCACCCACTAATACCTTGTTTGATATTTCAGAATGGCAAAATTAGTACTTTTGTAACAGATGTTCTTCAAGTATTTCTTCCTCCATGTTCAAATTAATTTTTTCTCTAAAAGATGTATAATACAAATTTAAAAGAATTGCAGGTGAAATCATGATTAATAAATTAGACTTTGGTAGATGTCTTGAGCAATTACTTGATATATTAAACATTAGTGGAATAAGAATAGCTAAGGCTATTAATGTTGATCCATCCCTAGTAAGCAAGTGGAAAAACGGAAAAAGAGTAGTCTCCCCTAACTCTAATTATCTTGATAAGATTTCTTATTACTTATCACGTAATATCACCAATGAATGTCAAAAAAAATTAATAAGAGATATAGCAATTAATTTTAACATCCCAGCACACTTTGAAAACTCTATGCACCTAAAGGAATATATATATGAAATTCTATCGGCTGCCAATCAAGTCTCTAATATACAATATTGTAAACCCAGAGTAGAAAACATCTCAAACAAAGTGAATATTAAGTCGGAGAATATTAGTAATTTAAAGATTTGTGAAGGCAGTCCCTTTACCTTCAATGATTTCAGTGCTAATTATGATTTTTCAAAAAGATTTAAACTTATAGTTGGTCATAGGAATATTGTTAAAGCCGGATTAGACCTTTTGAATTCTGCAGCTGAAAGCGCTTCCCTAATAAATGACCCTATATATATAACCTTTTACACTAGTTTAGATTCATTTTCCAACTTCGAAGAGACTTATTCAGAGTGGAATGAAGTACTAAGAAAAGTCCTAGGTAGAGGAAACAGAATAATAAAACTTATACGGTTAAATGAAAACTATATACGAAATCAAAAAATTTTAGATGAAGGTATCAATTGCATTAAATCTGGAAAATACCATCCATATTATATTAAAAACTATCATTCCCTTAGCGGTGCTGCAGAGTTTATAATAGTCCCTACAAAAGGTGCCTTAATATGTCTGGGAAGTGAAAGCGTAAATAGATTCAATAATGCTTTTCTCTTAAAAGATAATGATTCAGTCAATGTATTTAAGGGTTTACTTGACCAAACCCTTAGACAATCTCTACCATTAGTAAATACATACAATGATGACAAAATTGATTTTTATCGTTCATTAACAGAATCTGAGGAAAGAATAGGAAATAGATATCTTTATAATAGTAATTTAAGTGATATAACAATCCCACATACTCTCTTTTCAAAATACCTAAGAAAAAGAATAGATTTGTCTGATGATCAAATATCTAACAGGCTTAGTTACCATAATAGAAGGCTTGAAGCCTTCTGCCATCAAATCAAAAACTATATTTACTATGATATTTATTCTAAAAGCTCTATCGAAAATTTAATTAAAACGAGTAGCTATTTTAGATTTAAGACCCAACCCTTTGATGTACTTGAACATCTTGAAAATATAGTTTATCTGTTGGAGAAATATGACAATTACAAAGTCGGATTAATGAATAATAATTTAATAAGACATTTTTCTTGTCCTTCATACGTGATTAAGGAATCTCATTCTGTATTTATACAATGTCAATCACCACAAAATGATAAAATCCCTGCAATAGATACTAACTTTAGGAATACATTAGATATTTCTATTACTGAACCTATGCTAGTATTTTCCCATCAAAACCTTTTTATGAACACTTGGGAGCAGATTCCTCCAATAAACAAGGAAAAAGCCTCAGTAATATCATGGTTTAAAAACCAAATTAAAAGCATAATGTAGAAGTAAAAAAAACATTCCCGATTTTTATCAAGAATGTTTTTTTCTTTTCCTCATCTCAGATTATTCATAGAAACCTTAAATCTCTTCAATAAATATTTTCCCATAATATGTTCTTCCCATGTCGTACTTGCTAAAACCAAACATACCATACTCAAAATATTTATCATCGATATACTCCATAATATCTTCGTCATTAATTTTGAAAATAAATCTATTCTTCTGAGCTATCAATTCAAATTCATAATTTCTATTAAGCTTCCAATCATACTTAACAGTTAATAGACGTTTAAGTCCATGATCATTTTTGATTAGTGACACCTTATTTTCTCCATCAAATCCGACATGATAACCCATCATTGCACCTTTAACCCTAAAAGCCAAATTATGACTATATCCAAACTGTGGATTAATATTTGCTACAATATGGATATTCTTAGCATAATAATTGCCTGTATACGTCTCTGCAGAGTCTATAGACATCCCCTGCATTATTCCATTTTCTATGGTCCACGCACCCTTATTATGAACAAATGGAGTAACACAACCAAACTCAATGCTCTCATTTTTAAAGTCTATGGAATATCTACTTTTACCTTCTATTTTAAATTGATCTATTATAATTCTTCCTAAATTCTTATTTTTTTGTCTTGTAAAACTTTCTATTATAATACCTACTTCATCAACCATATGTCCATTAGTATCTGGTACTTCAAACTCAATGTCGTGCCATTTATTATTTCGAAGCATCTGATAACCGGATTTCAAATCCTCCTTTGTAACAGTATCACGCACATATATTGCAATGCCAATATCATCACCATTCCATTTATCAAGATGAATCTTCATACTGACGTTTTGTCCAGGATATACTAAGGGAGAAAACCCTGGACTATATCTTTCGTCGTCAAAATCATCTCTTCGATAATATGGTTTATAGTAGATTTTTCCGCTCTCCCCCCTATAGACTCTATTAAATAGAATCTGAAGCGCACCGCTTCCGTTATGGGTTATCTCGTTAGTATGAGATATTGAAAACTGATTTTCATTTGATGATCTAAATCCGTGGGTTGAACCGAGTAATTTAAAGTCAAAAAATAGTTCTCCTTGTTTGTTTCCTTCTAATAAATATTCTGGTATTTCTTCCTTAGATAGTTTATACCCTAAAGCAGCTATTTCCTTTGAAAATGTTGGTATATCAATAATGTTGAGATATCCTGAGATGCTTGAAGCCACAACCATATCATTTACAGGCCTTCTATATTTCTCTTTGATACCCTTAATTCCTTGGGAAACCCCAAGAATAGTTCCTACGTTTCCAGCATTACAATCTGTATCCCAACCACACATAGTTGCTATTTCAATTGTTCTCGAAAAATCACCTTCACCATAGAGCAATGATAAAATACATACTCCAGCATTTGGTATGATATGACAAACCCCCGGATATCGATCATAGCCCCAGTTTTTAGTGAGGTAATCCCTACATTTTCTGAAATCCTTAGGGTTTTCTTCATAAAAATTTGTTACTGACTTTGTTATTCTAGCATATTCACAATCATCTGGTATAACAGATAAACCTGCATTGATAATTTCTCTTACATCTTCAGTTTCAAATGCCTTTGATATACATGCTGCTATGAACCGTCCTCCATAAACGCCATTTTTATCATGTGACACACTTGCTGCCTTACCAGCATATTCTGCGGCCTTATCGATATTCGAAGGCAAGACTAATCCCCATGAGTCAATAAAAATCTGTCCTCCTATTTGCTCTGCTAGAACTATTCCATTAAGGTCTGCAGAACCTGAATCAGGTGCCTCTACTCCATTCTTCAAGTTCAGATAGGCTGTATTTTCTGTACTTATTCCATACCCACCCCACCAGAACATACCTTTGTTTTCTCGAGCATAGTTAAGCCATGCTTTGCCGACATCTCTGGCCTCAAGTTCCCTATCTTTAGCATAATCTTTAAGGGCTCGAATAAAAAATACAGGTCCATTAATGTCATCATCAGCTGCAAAATTCTTATACTCTTTAATGTAGGAGTCAATGTCTCCATAGATAACTTTTATTTTCTCATAGGTCCATATAGTTAGTTCAACAGGTGCTCCAAGTCTAACACCTATTATTTTGCCAAGCATCCCTGAATATACTTTTTCTAAATAGTTGTCAGGTATAGCAGACATTTGTAATCCCTCACTTTAAATAATACTATCTATATATTGTGATATTTTTTTGTTATTGCTCATATCGTGACTAATGATTTTAGTTGCTGTTTCAGCAAATGTATTTGCATTATCAATTAAATTGCATTTATTAACCCTCTCTAATATCTCTATGCCTTCCCGTTCTATTATGTTACTTCCATACATTGCTCCTAATATTGATCCTATCATGACACCTATGGAGTCAGTGTCTCTTCCTGAGTTAACACCATCAATAACGGCAGATGAAAAATCTCCATCATGCAGCAAACAATATCCTAATGCTATAGGTAGCTCTTCAATACTGAACAATCTGCTCGGTGTATAATGATTACTTGGAACACCAACCTTTTCAATTCTTCTAGATACGTCATCACCCATGGGAGAATATTTTTTAATAGCTTTATGGAATTCACTTACTATTAAATCTTTATCATTTTTATATATTTTTAACTTCAGAGCAGTTTCATATATGTCTCTTATAGCCATCTGAGTACCGTCCTTAGCAAAATCTATAGCCGTCTCTACTACCTCTTTTATTGATATCCTTGGAACAAAAGCCTTGGCAACAGCTGCTGCCAAAACCCCTGCTGCCTCAAGGCCATAGCTCCATTGATGCCCCATAGCAAATAGAATAGCTTCATCATAGGCACCCTTAGGATTACAGGCATTAACAATGCCTATAGGAGATATATACATTGCAGCTCCACAATTAACCATATTCCCAATTCCGCCTTCTCTAGGATTACAATTTGATAAAGTATGCCTTATGAAAATGTATTTTTCGGGATAAAATAGCCTTTCAATTATACATGCTTCCCTTTGAAATTCTGGGATATACCTTTTTCTAAAGGCAATTTCCTTAATAAACTCATCTGCCATATCGTATGAATCTATATGCCTTTCTAGACTATTATAAACCTCCATCAATGCAAGAGTCATCAGGGTATCATCAGTAATTATTCCATGCCCTCTTGCTTTATTAGATTTTTCCTCAGGAGGTAAGTCGTCCTTCCACCATCTGGCATTTAATCCTTCAACCCTTCCGTACCTCGCTTTAATCTCTTTATGCGAAAGCTTTTCTACAACTGCGCCTAAGGCATCTCCATATGCTGTTCCCAGTATTACTCCCTTTACCCTTTCATTAAAGCTTATATCACCCATTCCATCCTCCGATTTATTATTTTAGAACTGTATTTGCATATTCAGTTATCTCATTTCCGCCGGCTTCATACCATTCCTTCACAAATTTATCAAACTCATCAATAGACTTTTTACCAGTGATTATATCGGCAGTGTATTCCTTATAAAGATTAGTCATGGCATCCCAGCTAGCAGTATGCTCCTCAGGAATTATGAAGTTCATATCTTCTACATAATATTCTTCTGCCTTTATCATTGAATCTAATGATGGCTCTGATAATAAAGGAGTAGCTATCTCCATTGTTGGCTCCCATGAATGTACTTCAAAGAATTTTGCAAACCACTCTTGAGACTTGTCAGTTAAATATACCTTATTGTCCTTAACTTCAAAGTGTTCACCTTCGAATCCCAGTCTATCTAACATTTGCCCCTCGTTACTTGCTAGAAACTCAATAACTTTAAAAGCAATCTCTTTATTAGGTGATAATGATGAAATAGCAACCCCCCTGCTCTCTTTGGTTACATCTATAGGTAAATAACCTTGCTCCTTACCCTTAGCCGGTGGAAGTACAACTAGACTTGCCTCATCACCATTGGTTTTTTTCATTTTTCCATCATAAATATCTATTACTTTCCCTGTAGAACCAATAATCATACCAACATTATTATCATAAAAGGCTTTTTCCTTCGTATCCCATTTTTTAGTCAGGTACTCTGGATCTAAAATACCTTCTTTATATAACTTCTGATAAAAGGCAAGCTTCTCTTTTTCATATTCGCTAACCTTACCATAAACAAGTTTTCCCTCAGCATTCTTTATCCAAGCGCCTGTAACTCCAAATGCTTGGTTAAAAATTGAGTCTAGCTCCAGAATTTTACCAGATACAGTTACTCCATATTTAGGTAGAACATTTCCATCAAAGTTCTTTTCCTTTAATTCCTTCAAGAATTTATAGTAGTTGTCTATTGATGGATCCTCAAGTAATGTTTTTCCTGTTTCACTAGCTTCAAACCAATCTCCTCTAACTACAGGTGCTTTAGTCTTAATAGGCTTTAACCAAATTAAATAAGGGTAGTTTTTCATTCTCTTTTTATTATGGGGCTGCATAGCTTTCTGCACCCTTTGAGATCTTTCTATATATGGTGTTAGGTCTTCAAGTATATCTTGTTCTGCAATTTGTTTATCCCCACCTTGGAAATAGATTATGTCAGGTATATCCCCACCATGTAACAGTAAGTTTAACTTTTCTGCATAGTTGCCTGATGGAGTTTCCACGATTTCAAGTTTTACTTTAATATCCTGCTTTGCTAATGCCTTTTCTAATTCTTCTACATATTTAATGTCTCCTGGATTTGATGGTGACAAATCCTTCATCACCATTCGTAGAGTAACTGGCTCACTAGCCTTAGGCTCTTCTGCTTGACTTACAGTTTCACTTATCTCGCTACTTGCTGCGGGTGATTTTTCCTCATTGGTATTACTACTACACCCAGCCATCGGAAAAATTAAAGTAATGGATAATAATAAAGCAAGAATTTTTTTCATTTTTTATTCCCCCTGAAAATAATTTAATATTTCACTCCACCATCAAAGGTCCCCTTTGTAAAGTACTTTAATATTAGAGGGTAGAGCAATAGAACAGGAATCATAGCAATAATAATGGTTCCTGCCTGTAGCGCATTATAATTCAATTGAGCAGCGTCGCTAAACGAAAGTAATTTATCTGCTCCTATCATAGAGGTGGTGTCATCCAATACTACAAATTGTCTTAGAACCACTTGAAGCGGCCACTTTGATGTACTGTTTAAGTAAATAGATGCTCTAAAGTATTCATTCCAATGAAAAACTGTATAAAACAATCCAATGGTTGCTATTGCAGGCTTTGCTAAGGGTAGAATTATTTTAATTAAAATTGTAATATGTGAGGCTCCATCAATTTTTGCAGCTTCTATTAGTGATTCAGGTACTTCTTCAAAAAATCTCATAAGAATTATTAGATAGTAAACATTAATTGCCTTATATAGAATCACTGATAAATAGCTATCAATAAGCCCTAGCTTTTTAATGAGTAGGTATTCCGGTACTAGGCCCGGCTCAAAAACCATTACAACTATTAGCATTATTATTAATAATTTTCGCCCTATCAGACCCTTACGGGTTAACACGTAAGCCAATATACTTGTAAATAAAATATTAATAACCGTTGCTGAAATTGTAATAAATATACTATTAAAAATACTTTTGAGAACGCTTGGATTTGAAAGTAATACCCTATAGTTAATCAAGGAAAAACCCTTTGGTATAATTGTCATCCCCTTAACTTCATTTGCTCTTCCAGGATCTGAGAGAGATAATGCCAGAATGTTTAATATAGGAATTAGCATAGCTACAGTGACTATAAATAGGCCTACTATAATGAGCAAATAGATTGCGCTGAGATTTCTTTTTTTCTTCATGGTAAACCTCCTATACTACCATATTCCTTTGCCCGTCAATTTCTTTGAAATTAAATGGGTTGATGAGATTAATATAATACCTATCAAACCCTTAAATAAACTCGCTGCTGTAGCATACGCATACTGCCCATTTGCTAAACCAACACGATATACATATGTATCTAATATATCTACTACACTTATGACAGAATCATTCATCATATTATAAACTTGGTCAAATCCTGCATTCATAAAAAATCCTAGATTCAGTATGAATACCGTCACTATTGTCGGTCTTAGCTCTGGCAGGGTAATATATATGGTTTGCTGCCATCTGCTAGCACCTTCAACCATAGCAGCTTCATATAAAGAGTAGCTTATTTTTGTTATTGCCGCCAAATAAATAATAGAATCCCAACCTGCACTTCTCCACATTTCCGAATATAGAAGGACCCATCTTATATGCTCCTTGCTAGTCATAAAATCTACAGAAGTTCCGTTAAAAACCTTTATTATTTGATTTACAGCTCCAGTATTAGTAGATAGTAATGATATCCATACACCTGTTATAACTACCCAAGAGAGGAAGTGGGGCAGGTATATAACTGACTGGACATATTTTCTATATTTACTTGATCTTATTTCATTAATAAGCAATGATAATACTATTGGCACTGGGAAAAAAATGAACATCTTCATTGAACTAATGATAATTGTATTTTTAAGTACCTTAAAGAATACTGGGGACTTGAATAGAGTTTTAAAGTGCTTTAATCCAACCCAAAGGTTATCTCCAATAATCCTATAGTCTTGAAATGCTAACTTCATTCCTATTAGGGGTATGTAGTGAAAAATTATGAAATATAAAATGCTCGGTATGATTAGAAAATACAAAATACTATCTTCTTTTAGCCTATTGATTATTCTTTTAGTTTTTTTCCTTCCAGTATTCAAAGGTTCCTGCATCTTTCTGTCCCCCTCAAAGCATGTTAAGTACACTTTGAATAATCATAAAAAAAATTTAATCCACTACAATCTTCATAAGAGGCGCATGCTGCTGAGCACCGTATACATCCCTATCTCCAACAGTTCCAGATGATATCTCTCTATTAAGAGTTATCTTTATGCCTAAAGCTTGATCGAAAAATAGCAAGCAGCTAATACTAGTCTTTTGAATATTGTAAAGTGATGCAATTTTTTCTTTTGTCAAAACCCCTGAGTTTTTCACTTTTTCGTATTTGCTTTTCTCATCAAATAATATGTCGAGGGTTATTTTAAAGGGTCCTGAATTTTTGCTTCTAATCACCTTAGCCAATTCATATAACCTATCCATTCCTACCCTCCTAAATATTCTATTTGGAATAACTCTAACCCATTTTCCACTTCCATTAAATGATAGACTGAGAATTCATATACTTCTCCAAATTCAATATCACTAGGAGAAAATGGAAATGCTAAATTACCTGCTGTCGATTTCCTTCCCCAATAGGGATAATGTAAAAGAGTAGATCGAAGAGCTGCACATATTGCACTAGCCACTTCTTGAGTTTGAGCTAACACCTCCATGAGCAAGCCTATTTCATACCCGCTAAACACTTCCGGCTCCTTCGAGCCCATAACTCCATTTTTTCCGTAATTATAGAAGTGGATTTTGTAATCAGATTTGGGAATCTCATTGAAATATGATTGGACTTGCTTTAATACCGCTTTCTCTATCTGATCAATATTTTCTATCATAAGAGGGTCTCTGACTCCTGCTACTACAAATGTTCTATATGCTACTTTCCTGGCTCCCTCTAATTTTATATAATACGGACTGGAATATTCGATTTTACTTCCCGAAACCTTTACCTCTCCATTACAAACTTCTTCAAAGTGGCATTTTGACAAGTTTAACCTAATCCCTGGACCAAGAAGAATGTATGGATGGTCTTTTTCATAGAAGGTATGGGCAGCCACACTTATTGAAGTACACTTTCTCTCATTATTCAATGATTTTACTAGAAAATCATTTTCCCTTAAAATCCCCAAGATACAGTCCTTTGTAGTCCCAGGTTCTGCACACAGAGCTCCACACTCTAGTATCTTTCCTAAATGGTAGGCCAGCTCGGACCTAAATCCATTATATATTCCAACTGCTGCAAAGGGTGCAGGGTCATATGCTCTTCCACAAACAATTATCTTTACTCCTTTTTTTAGTACTTCTAAAATAGGTTCGACTCCCATTTGTCCTACAATCCCATTTGTTTCATCAATTAATTCCTCCGTCAGACTATGGGAGTTATCTAAGCTTAGTACTTTATTGTTCCTGAGACCATTTTTGATCCTTTCCTTTGAAATATCTGACCATATCACAGCAATTTTTTCATTCATGTCATTCTCTTGTAGAATTTCCTTAATTATTTCTAATGTCCACTCAACATGTGACCTTGCCCCGGCTCCACCGGCCGAGCCTATGATAACAGGTATATCGTTCTTCACTCCATGCATAAGCATTGGTGTTAGATCTTTCTTTACAGCGAATTTACTTACAATACCTACTCCAGCACCCAACTTATGGGGACCCGCATCTGTAGAACCCGCATCAACCACTATTGCATGGGGTTTTAACCTCACGCCCTCTAAAAAAGATTCAATTGGATATCCATATCCCAGAATTCCGCAAGGAGATAAAATTCTACACTCAATCAATATAATCAACCCCAGATTTAATTATCTATATCCGATTTCAATTTGTTTACAGATTCCTTTACCTTACTTAGATGAAATTTCATAACTGACTTTGCTTTTTCAACATCTCTTTCCTTTAAGGCATTTAAAATGCGTCTATGTTCTTTTATAAGCTGTTCTCTACATTTTTCGCTTTTCAAAGTCTTGCTTGCTAAGTCATGAATCATATCGTAATATACATACATAAAATTTATTAGAATAGTATTTTTAGTAAGTGCAGCTATTTTTTGGTGAAAACCTTGATCTGCAACCACATTAAAATCCTCTACCTCATTAACTAGGTATTTCTCTACTTCTTCAAGTTCTTCATCAGTGCCCCTTTCAACAACCAACTCAATAATCTTCGTTTCCAAGGTTTCTCTTACTTCTAGTAAATCTAGATACGAAGCCTTTTGAAATGTCTCTAAAATTGATTCATGGAAATCCTTTTTTTCAAAAAACTCTCTGATATAGGTTCCATCCTTTGGTTTTCTGCTAATATACCCTTTACTTTGGAGGATTGTTAGAGCCTCTCTTAGTATTCCCCTACTTACCCCTAACTGCTTTGCAAACTCAGTTTCCGATGGAAACTTATCTCCTGGCTTCAGATTTCCACGTTCTATTAAGCTCAAAATTTGATTCACTACTTTATCTGATAATCTCTCTGATTGTACTTTCTGAAAAGCCATGATTTCACCTCTGGTCTAATGGTTTAATTGTTTAATTGTTTAACAATATAGCTAATTAAATAGTATTCATAATTTTATGATTTATGTTAGCAATTCTTGTTGTTATCAAAAAAAGAAAGTATCTACTAGTTAGTGTAGATACTCTCTATGACTTGCTATTATTGGATCTAATCAATACTTAATTCAAATAGATCCTTAATCTCTTCCTCACTTAATTTTGACACAAGGGTTTCACCCGGTGTTATAACAGCTTCAATCAATTTTCTTTTCTTTTCCTGCAATTTATATATTTTTTCTTCGATAGTTCCCTTCGTTATCAGTTTCATTACATGGACTGTGTTTTTCTGTCCTATCCTATAGGCTCTATCGGTAGCTTGTTCCTCAACGGCTGGATTCCACCATGGATCAAAATGTATAACTGTATCTGCACCTGTTAAATTCAAACCTGTTCCACCTGCTTTCAGGGATATTAGAAAAATATCTCCCTTCCCTTCATTAAATTCCTTAACAAGCTTTCCTCTTTTCATAATGTTTGTTGATCCATCAAGGTATTTATACTCTATACCGTTTTTTTCCAGCATCTCTTTAATAATACTTAGCATCGAAGTAAATTGAGAGAACAATAAAATCCTATGTCCACCCTCGATAGCTTCATTAACTAACTCCTCCAAGAGAAGAAGTTTACCACTCGTTTCTTCATAGTCTTCAATGAACATCGATGGATGGCAGCATATCTGTCTGAGTCTAGTCAATCCAGCAAGAATCTTAATATGACTTCTATCAAAACCTTTATCCCTTATCTCGTCCTCAATTTCTCCCTTTATCTTCTGAAGATATGCTAGATATATTTTCTTTTGTTCATTTGTAAGCTGTACCGTTACCTTGTTTTCGATCTTATCTGGCAATTCCTTCAGTACATCCTTTTTTATTCTTCTCAGAACAAATGGTCTTATATATCTACTTAGTTCTTTAAGTGCAGTATTATCGCTATTTTTAACTATAGGTCTTTCGAATTTTTTCAAGAATTTGTTATGGTTCAAAAGATAACTTGGCATTACAAAGTCAAAAATCGACCATAGCTCAGTTAATGAATTTTCAATTGGTGTTCCTGTAAGTGCGAAATAACTCTCAGCATTTATTTCCTTTACTGATTTCGCATTCTGTGATTGAGGATTTTTTATATGCTGGGCTTCATCTAGTATGCAAAATCTAAAGGCTACATCTTTATATAGATCTATATCTCTCCTAATAAGTGGGTATGAAGTGATTACAACATCATAATCATTAATACTACTTATTATTCTCTCTCTTTCGTCCTTTTTCCCAGCTATAATAAGAGTGTTTAATTCTGGCGTAAATTTCTCTATCTCTGCTAACCAATTGTAAACCAATGATGTAGGAGCAACTATAATCGAAGGACTATTACCCTTCTCATTCCTCTCCGAAAGTAAGAATGTCAGCATCTGCAGGGTTTTACCTAATCCCATATCGTCTGCTAAAATCCCTCCAAATCCATATGCACGTAGGGTTTTCAGCCATTTGAAACCAAGTTTTTGATATCCTCTTAAAACCTCATCTGTTTCACAAGGAATTTTATAGTCTATGTCTCCTGGCTCTTTTATGTTTTGAACCAGTTCTTTAAACTTTAGATTTCTCTTAATGGAATTTATATTTGACTCCTTTAGATGTTCATCTATATACAAAGCTCTGAATTTCGGAATATTAATTACATCTTTTTCAAAATCCTTATGTTCTAAATCCAAATATTCAAATAGACTTGATATTTCATGTAATTCCTTAATATCCAATGGTAAGAACGCACCACTTTTTAATCTATAGTATTTTTTCTTTTCTTTTATGGACTCAAAAACATTTTGTAGCTCAGAATTATTTATTCCATCAACTGAAAAGTTAAATTCCAACAAACTGTTGTGGGAGTTTAATCTTACGCCACCGGAAAAGGATGTAGAATCTTGGATTTTGACATCTTTAAAACTATCCGAATAATAGACATCTGCTATTTCCTGAATCATTGGCAGCTTATTATACATAAAATCAAACATTTTTTCTTCGTCATCTAAATATATGTGGTTTTTACTAACCTTAAATTCTGACACTTCAAAGAATGCTAAAACTTCTTTTTCTTTATTAATATCCCTCAATATTATTCTATCATCTATACGAACATTATCTCTGTCATTAAAGGCATGTAATGTAATATCTCCGTATATAAACTTAATATCTGCAGTAATATTGCTATCTACATTGTCAAAATATATCCTTGGCTTAAGTCCTGGGTTGTAAAAGGAATCTTTTACCCCTTCATCTATTTTAATATCACCAAGCTTCTTAATAACAGGATATACCTCTGAAATAAATCTTTCACTATATTTATTCGGAATTTTTATAAGGTTACCATCTTGTTTATTAAGGGCTTCATAGAAGGGCTTTAGATTCCTTCTTTGATATTCTGTGATTTTGTAAATTCCTTGGTTTGCAAAGATATATTCTCCTTCTCTATCTAGGGGAATTAAATTATTTTCTAGACTAACCTCCAATTTCAGATCATTATTTTCCTTAGTCAAGAAAAACTCAACCGGTAAATCCTCATGGTTTATTTTTACATCTTTATAGGTTGTATTATCAATAACAGCATTAAAGGGTCTATCTCCCAGAAGCTGAAAAAGCTTCGTAATAGTACTTTGAGGTAAATTTGCCCTTTTACCGCTTAGAAGGCTGGGATTTTTATAGTGAAATGATAAATCCCTTAAGGCTTCCTCATTATCATAAAGATTCTTTAGCATGTCGATTATAGGCTCATCTTCCTCTTTAAAACAATATACATTGGGGTCAAAGTTAAACTCCTTACCAAAATATAAAGACTCTTTCCTTATAATGCTTTCAATAAGCTTTTTTAACACTTTTAACTACATAGAGCTTGTTTTCACCTATTCGCAAACTAAGGTATGCGTCATTAAAAGCACTGTACCTACTAACCACTAACTCAAAGGTTATTTCAAGGTTTATTGGGATTTTTCTAGAACTTTCCTGATAGTTAAAAAAATCCAGAATGGTTTTTGCATTTTCTTCTTCCCTAAGATAATCAAACTCTTTTCTAATTTTCTTTTTCCTTACTTCAAAAAGTACTGCCACAATATGCTTACAATAACCCCAATACTCTTCATAAGCAGGACAGTTACAGGCTGCATCACAGAAATATCCTTCTTCATCAAATTCGGCTTTTACTGAGTAAGGAAATTTTCCTGCCACCATAGCAGAAAATATATGGGTGTTTCGATCAAAATTGATTATCCGTGCTTTACCCTCTAAAAAATATTTTTCTCCTCTCGCGAAGGTCAGCTCATTTGTAGCAATATCCTTAATTTCTTCCCTTGATATATGTAACATAGCTCACCTCACTAAAACTGTAAATTATCTATATAGAACGCACTTATAAATCTACATTTTGGTTTCTTGAATAACCAACGCTTTAAGGCTATTCAAGAAACCAAAATGCAAAAGATTTATTGCGATTTCTATATTGTACTAATTTAATCATTTAAAACAGCACATATCTATATTATAAACATAATTAGCTTATATTTTAACAGTTTTTAGTAAAAAAATCTTTGATAAAGATTCTGAAGGTTGACTTTTTTGAAACACATAACGAAAATTGCATTTATCCACATTTTTAAAAAGTTTATAATTTGCTATGTGCTATAAAAGATCCCTAAAATTTATTAATAAATTTTAGGGACCTTTTCTTGAAACTCATTATTTATCTTTTTTCTTAGAACTTCATTATGCAATATCTCATATCCTGTCATCGCTAATCCTTTAGCACCCTTAATAGCAATTTTCTTTGCTCTTTGAGATATCGAAGCCTTAGTAAACTCTATTGAATGGGCATTTACCGAATCATCTGCAATGGACAAGTATGAATGTATAGCGGGAACTCTTAATGTAACATTTCCAATATCCGATGATCCAACCTTTCTATTTGGGTCTGGATATCCCATTTTTTCACCTAGTTCATCCATATTGCTCTTAAATGCCTCTCCCATAGTTATGTTTGGATATCTCTCAGCATACAGCCTTCCTATATCAATTGAAGCCTTTGCACCTGTAAGAACTTCTGCAGAACTAACTACTCTTTTAATCATTTCTATCAAGTTTTTAAGTTCAGCTAAGGTTTTGGCCCTTACACTAAAATCGCAGCTAGCATATTCAGTAATAATATTTGCTGCATCTCCACCATTAGTTATTATTCCATTTATATTAGATTTCATATCAAAGGTCGGTCTTAAAGCATCTATTCCATTAAAGACACTAATTATAGCACTCAATGCATTTATTCCATCCTCTGGAGCTGAAGAATGGGCGGCCTTACCTTGAAATTCAACCGTAACTCTTGTTGCAGCCAATCCGCCTCTACCAATTATTGAACGGTGTGAAGTCGGATGTATCATTAAGGCGTAATCTACATCTTCAAATTCATTTTCTTCTAACAGAATTATTTTTCCTCCACCACCCTCTTCAGCTGGTGTTCCTATTAAAATAACTTCGCCTTCTAGCCCATCTAAAACCTTACTGAGTCCAATAGCAGCACCTACTGAACAAGTGGCAATTATATTATGTCCGCAGCCGTGGCCTATCTCAGGCAAAGCATCGTACTCAGCTAAAAATGCTACCTTTGGTCCCGGTTTTTTTGCCTTGAATCTGGCTTTGAAAGCCGTATCAAGACCTCCGATTTTCTCACTCACCTCAAAGCCATGCTTCTTTAGTAATTCAATTATCCACTCTGATGCTTTATATTCTTTAAAGGATAGTTCGGGATTTGCATGGATTTTTTCACATACCTCTAATAACTCACCCTCTATTAGATCAATTTCATTTTGTATAGTTCTTTTTTTCATAGCATTACCACCCTTTTATTTATAAAATGTGACATGCAGCTTCGTGTCCATCCTCAATCCTCTTTAATTTTGGACGTACTTTCTTACAAATTTCCTTTACAAATGGACAACGTTCATGGAAATAGCATCCGCTTGGCAGGTTAATAGGACTAGGTATTTCTCCCTGAAGCTCCAATGAGTCAGTTATACTTTCTTCATTTATTGTCGGAACTGCTGAGAATAGAGCTCTAGTATACGGGTGTACTGGATTTGAAAAAATCTGCTCTTTACTCCCCGTTTCCACGATAGCACCTAAGTACATAACTCCCAACCGATCACTGATATGTCTAACTACTGACAAATCATGGGCTATAAACAAGTATGAAAAACCATATTCCTCCTTTAAGTCCATTAATAAATTCAATATTTGCGCCTGTATGGAAACATCCAACGCAGATACTGGTTCATCTGCAATTATAAACTCTGGTTCTACTGCAAGTGCCCTTGCTATACCTATTCTTTGTCTTTGTCCTCCACTGAATTGATGTGGGTATCTGTTAGCTTGCTCTGGTCTCAAACCGACCTTCATTAATATTTCAATACACTTTTCATATGCCTCATCTTTACTCGATGCTACTTTGTGGAATAACATCGGTTCCATGATGATATCCTTTACCTTTTGCCTGGGATTTAATGACGCATAGGGATCTTGGAATATCATTTGAATTTCTTTCCTAAAAGGAAGCATCTGTTTGGGACTTAAGCTTGTTATATCTTCATCTTTATAAATAACTTTGCCACCCTTAGGTTCTAATAATTTGATGATGGTTCTAGCAGTTGTGGATTTTCCACATCCACTTTCACCTACCAAGCTGAAAACTTCACCCTTATTTATGTGAAAACTAATATCATTAACGGCATTTACAACTTTGTTTTCTATTTTAATCTTGCCATTTTTAAACTTAAGCTTATCTAAAAAGTCAGTAGTTAAATAAAATTTTTGAACTAAATCCTTGATTTCTATTAATTTACTCAATGTTGCATCCCTCCTTCAAAGGGAAATGACAGGCAGTGCTATGCCCTTTTCCTACAATGATTTTTTCAGGTTCTACATTCAAACATTTTTCTTGACAATATTTACACCTTGGAGCAAATTTACAACCCTTAGGTAACTCAAACATATTTGGTACCATTCCAGGTATTTGCTCTAGCCTATTTAGGTCTTTACTTAGTCTAGGAATTGAATTTAGCAAACCCTCAGTGTATGGATGAGCAGCATTATTGATTATATCATTAGTACTTCCTTCTTCAATTATTTTTCCGCAGTACATAACAACAATCTTATCGGCCATTTCTGAAACAACAGCTAAATCATGGGTAATTAGTATTAATGAACCATCATTCTTTTCAACCAATTCCTTCATAAGCTTTAATATTTGTGCTTGAATAGTAACATCAAGAGCAGTAGTAGGTTCATCAGCAATTATTAATTTGGGATTAGCCGCAAGGGCTATGGCAATAATAACTCTTTGTCTCATTCCTCCACTAAATTGGTGGGGATAAGACCTTAATCTATCCTCTGGATTTGGAATTCCTACTAATTTCAGTAGTTCAATACATCTTTCTTTTCTTTTGCTTTCACTAAGATTATCATGAAGTATTAACATTTCCTCTATTTGTTGCTGAACTGTGTACAATGGATTTAATGATGTCATTGGATCTTGAAATATCATAGATATTTCCTTACCTCTCACTTGTCTCATATCTTTTTCAGGCTTTTCAATCAAATTCTTTCCTTCAAATAATATCTCTTCAGCTTCAACTACACCAGGTTCTTCAACTAGTTTCAAAATCGAGAAACTAGTAACTGATTTTCCACTACCTGACTCTCCTACAATCCCTAATATTTCTCCCCTATCTAATGAAAAACTGATATTATCAACAGCCTTTACTATTCCTTTAAATGTGTAGAAATATGTCTTCAATCCCTTAACTTCCAAAAGTTTATTACTCATGCTTTCACCTCTAAACTATTTTAACTTAGGATTTAATTCATCTCTTAAGAAATCGCCAAGCAGATTTATACCGAAAACCAATAACATAATGTAAAACCCAGGGAAAACTGAAACCCACCACAAACCACTGAATAGTACATCAAATCCGTTTTTAACCAACAATCCCAAGGAAGGCTTAGTAATTGGAACTCCCACACCCAGAAAGCTGAGGGTAGCCTCGGTTAAAATAAAATCTCCAACTTTGATAGTGGAAATTACTATAACAGATGTAAAGACATTCGGGAGTACATGTTTTAAAATTATGTTATGATCTGAAAGCCCAATTGATTTTGTAGCTTCTATGAACTCCTTTTTCTTTATAGATAAGGTTTCACCTCTAACAGTTCTTGCAAAAATAACCCACCCAACTATCGTTAAGGCAAATACAAGCTTATCTATCCCCTTACCAAAAGCTGACATAATAAACAAAGCAATTAACATAGATGGAAAGGATAGTTGTATATCTGCGATTCTCATGATTAGTGAATCTATTTTACCGCCATAGTAACCGGACAATAGTCCAAGAGCTGTTCCGATAGAACAAGACAATACTGTAACGGTTATTCCTATAAATAATGATACTCTGCTGCCGTATATTATTCCACTCAACATATCTCTTCCCTGTTCGTCGGTACCAAGTATAAACCGTGAGTCTCCTCCTTCTTGCCAAACAGGAGGCTTATATGCATCAGCCAAATCTATCTCTGTTAAATCATATGGATTCTGAGGAGCTATCATTGGTCCAAATATCGCTAAAAATAATGCTATGACTATAATTATGGTTCCTATTATCGCTGGTATATTTCTTTTATAGTTATAAAAAAACTCCGATGATTTGATTCTATTTATTCTTTCCCCAATAGATATCTTATCTTTGGCTTTTGGGTCTTGTGATTTAGCAGACGTTGTCATTCAATCACCTCAATTCAATTCTAGGATCAATTATTGTATAAATAATATCCACTGCAAAGTTAATAAACACAAATATAACTGCTACCATCATTAAGTAGGCTACTATCACTGGCCTATCCGCCATATATATAGAATCTATAAGCAGTTTACCCATGCCAGGCCAAGCAAAAATCGTCTCTGTAATTGTTGTAAAAGCTATCAGTTTACCTATTCTCACACCAAAAACAGTTACCACTGGTATCAGAGCATTTTTCAGTGCATGCCCAAATAACACTTTTCTAGAGGAAACTCCCTTTGCCCGCGCAAACTTTACATAATCTTGTCTCATATTTTCCTGCATACCAGCCCTCGTGAGTCTAAGCATCATTGCTATATTACTTATTGCAAGGGTAAATGCGGGCAGTATTATATGCCTCCATCCACTAACAGAAAAAATACTGAGTCTTATTCCATATAATTCTATGGCTTCTCCTCTTCCTGATGCAGGCAACCACCCCAGCATTACTGAGAATATGTATATCATCATCATCCCCACCCAAAAGGATGGTAGTGAAATACCTAATAATGACCCAGCCATTACTATTTTACTACTCTTTCTCTTTGGGAATGCCCCTGCATATACGCCTAGAGGTATAGCAAGTACTATTGCCATTACAACTGCTGTGAAAACAATCTCAAAGGTAGCTGGAATCCTCTCTATAATCAATCCCAAAGCAGGCCTACTGAAAACATAGGATTTACCGAAATCCCCATTTATTACATCTTTAAAAAATATCCCATATTGAACATGCATGGGTTTATTTAAACCAAGTCGTTCAATTGCCAACTGAATCTCTGCCTCAGAAGCATCTTCTGGCAGTAGCATCGATATTGGATCACCAATATAATTTGTAAGGATAAACACAATCAAGGAAACGACAAATAGAACAATAACCATTTGCATTATTCTTTTTATAATATATTTAATCATAAGACCACCTCAATTCTAACAACATGAAAAACTAAAGTACTTCTAAAGTGCTATGTTTACAAGTTCTATATTCAAAGCTACAATTATTTAGATTGTTCCATCATGTTTTAAACTTCAAAGCATATTTCAAAACTTGACTGATATTTTTAAATTTTTTATTATAGAAATCGCAATAAATCTTTTACATTTTGATTCCCTAAATAGTTCTAAAACGTTGGCTATTTAAGAAATCAAAATGTAGATTTATAGGTGCGTTCTATACAGAAAGGGAAGCTTGAAAAACTTCCCTTTTAATGTTATTCTACAATATCCATTTCCCAAGCAAATACATATTTATTTGGTCTTGGAGTATAACTTACACTCTTTTTCTTGGCAAATAAATCTTTTTGGAAATGTAATGGAATGTATGCTATATCTTCCGTTGCAATCTTGTCTGCTTCAGCTACAAGTTTTGCTCTTTCAGCCTCATCTTCAGTTTGATAAGCTTTATCAATTAATTCATTAAACTTTGGATTATTGTAGTATCCTCTATTAACACTACCATAACCTTTATCTTTAGTATAAGTATATAGTAAGTCTTTAAGAAGAATAGCTCCCTCTCCACCACTATCGGCCCAGCCAGTCATACAGAAGCTTGTATTATCTTCTCTAGTAGTTATGTACTTAAAGAATAGCGACTTAGGCATAAGGTTTAATTCAATCTTTATTCCTACTTTTTCTAAGTAACTCGCTACTGATTGTGCTATTTGTTCATCATTTACATACCTGTTATTTGATGCATCAAGAGTAATAGAAAATCCATCGGGATAACCTGCTTCAGCTAAAAACGCTTTAGCTTTTCTGGATCATACTCTAATCTCTTAACTTGTGGATTAGATCCTACAAAATAACTAGGTATATAAGAAGCTGCAGGATATGCCTGTCCATTCATAACATTCTTTACTATTGTATCTTCGTCTATTGCATGGTATATAGCCTTTCTAACTCTTATGTCCTTTAATGGATTTGGTTTTTCAACCGTTGGCGAGTCATCTCTCCAACCATCAAGGTTAAGATAGATAATTCTAAGGCTTGGCTGCTCTAAAACGTCTATATCATCATTTGATTTCAATCTATCAACATCTCTTACTGCAATATCTACAGTTACATCAACTTCACCACTTAACATCGTAGCAGTTCTTGTAGCCTCATTAGAAATAGGTCTGAATCTAACCTTTTCTATCGTAGGCTTTTCACCCCAAAAATCTTCGTTTCTAACTAAATCTAAATGATCTTCTTTAATATGTTCAACAAACTTATATCTTCCTGTTCCTACTGGATTTAATGCTATTTCTTCTGGGCTCATACCCTCAGTATATTCCTTATCAATTATCATTACGTTTTTTAAATCCGATAATAATAATGCATATGGGAATGGAGTAACAATTTCAATTGTATAATCATCTACTTTTTTAACACTTTCAACATTTGCCACATAGGACTTGTTTGATGATTCCTCAAAGTTCTTTGCTCTATCATAGGAGTATATTACATCATCGGCAGTAAAGTCATTACCATTATGGAATTTAACTCCTTTTTTCAAGTTAAATATCCAAGTAACTCCATCTTCTTTTATTTCCCAACTATCTGCTAAGCTTGTAGTTGTCTGTAGCCTATTATCATTGGCTACAAGTGTATCAAAAATATGCAAGTTGATTCCATTTGTAACTGTCTCATCATAATCATGTGGATCCATCGATAGTGCATCTGAAGCTAAAGCAATTATAACCTTGCTTTCCTTTGACTCCTTCTTTTCTTCATTATTACTTTCATCTTTCTTAGTTGCTTCACTCTTCTCAGGTGCTTTTTCAGCCGTAGTATCATTTGTCTTTCCACAGCCAGCAAAAAGTCCTATTACCATTAGTAATACTAGCATTATTGCTAATACTCTTTTTTAACATAGTTCTTCCCCCTTTAAAATGTATGTTTAACTTTATGTGTTAGACTATTTTACTGTTTGATAGTAATCTAACACATAAAAATTAAAACCCAAGTCAATCATGAAAGTTCTCTTCAAATCGTTTCAATTGGTCTATGCTATTTAAAATCTCTTCTTTAAATTCTATTGCCAAAGATGTAAGCAATATATTTGAAATACTTATCAGTCCTGTAACGCTATTGAAAAATAGCACCGAATTAGTAGAACACGTAAAGACAACATTTCCATACTTAGCAACTGGAGATTTCAAGGAATCTGTTAATACTATCACGCTGTTATTATTCTCTCTAAGGTATTCTGTAAATCTTGTTACAAGCTTTGTATAGGTAGGTAGTGCTACAACTATAAATACGCTATTTTTAAGCCTTTTAGACATTTGAAGACTTACTAAATGGTAAGAAGTAATACTAAATATTTCTGCACTTATCCCCAAATACTTTAATCTTAATAACAGAAAATTTGTTACGGCTTCAGATATCCCTGCTCCAACTAAATATACTTTAGACGCTTCTTTTATTAACTTAGTAGAATTTTTAATATCTTTTACATCGATTTTGTTAATGGCGTCTTCAACACACTTCATTTCTGAGTTTGCAATCTCTGCCAAATTACTATCTATGCTCTCTATTTTGCTTAGTACCGTGGTCAGTTTTTCTGGATGCACTAATCTAGTTTTAATATATGCTTGAAATTCTCTCTTCAAATCCATAAAACTACTACATCCAACTTTTTTTGCAAAGTTTAATATAGTAACCTCTGCTGCATTAACTTCTTCACTCATTTTTCTTAAAGTCATAAATGTAACTCTATTAGAGTTTTCAAGTAAGTAGTCAGCTATTTTTCTTTGAGTTTTACTCAAATTTGTATATTCAGTTCTTATCCTATCAATTATGTCCACGAAGTCATCATTCCTTTTTATCTATTATGAATTTTTAGAAAATTTCGTTATTGAAATTATACTCTAATTAAACCTCAATGTAAAGTATATAATTTAATTTTTATATATAGTTAAAGTGTTTGCTTTATTTTCAAACTATCGAATTCTTTCAGTTTGGTCAGATTTTTCTTCGAGAAACAACTCAGAAAACCCTTGAGTTCATTTCAGAATCAAGGGTTTCGAGTAGGATTTTTAGCCTATTAGAATGGTCCAAAGTTTATTAATGCAGCTCCTATTAAAAGTAGGACTGCCAGCGACCATACCATAATCATAAAAGGAAAAATAAACTTAAACCACTTGTTAAAGGATATTTTTGAGTAAATCAAGAAAGCTACCAAGCCTCCTACTGTAGGATAACAAAGATTTGATAATCCATCACCAAATTGAAAAGCCAGTATAGCTATCTGTCTATTTAAATCTATTATATCTGCTACTGGAATAAGTATCGGTAGAGTTACCATAGCTTGACCACTCCCTGAAGGTATAAAGAAGTTAATAAGGGTTTGCACTATAAACATCCCAACAGCGGTTATAGCTGGAGGCATTCCCTTTAGTAGTGAGGATATTCCGTAGACAATAGTATCAGCAATATGTCCATCGGTCATAACAACATTTATACCTCTTGCTAATCCTACTGCCATAGCTCCAATAAATATTGCCTTTCCACCTTCTAATAGTTCATCGGCTATCTTATCACTGTTGTATCCTGCAAACTTTCCACCTATAATGGCTCCTATTATATAGGTGGCACACATTTGTGGAATTCCCCATTTCCATTTCAATGCACCAACTACTATAAAAATAATAGTAGTAATAAAAGTAAGTAGTATTAGTTTATGCCTTGATGTAAACTCTATTTTCTCATCATTATTTCCAATTAGGTGATTAGTATCCATTCCATATACAATACTCTTAGTAGGATCCTTCTTTATTTTTTTTGCATATCTCAGTACAAAGGCTATGGAAGCCGCTAAAAGTACCGCAAGTACCACTAATCTGTAACCAAAGCCTGAAAACATTGGAAGTTCTGCTACCGTTTGGCCGATACCAACAGTCCATGGGTTTGAAGGCCCTGCTGTCCACCCAATAGCAATTGCAACTAATGATATAGATATCCCCACCAAAGCATCATATCCTAGTGTTAGGGCAATACCTATGCAAAGTGGAGCAAATGGAATGGCCGCTTCTAACATTCCAGGAAATCCTCCAAGAAAAGCGAAAAAAACCATAATTGAGGCTAATACCCAGGAATCCTTTTCCTCTCCAATAGTATCTGTCAATTTTAGAATTGCTGCTCTTATGGCTCCTGTTCCATCAAATAATTTGATTGCACCGCCTATAATTAATATCATGATTATTAAAAACGATCCAGATTGAATACCCTTTGGAATTGCGGTAAAGAAGTCAAAAACTCCTACTGGTGTATTATCAATAAAATGGAAACTTGTAGGGTCTACTACCTTTCTACCATTTACTTCGATTCTGTCATACTCTCCTGCAGGGACGATATAGGTTAAAATACCAACTAAAACAATAATAGCAAATAATAGTACAAATGCGTGGGGAAATTTAAATTTCCCACCTTTTTTAGCCTTTGAATCGGTCATGAAAGAGCCTCCTTGTCATAGTTTAATTTTTAGAATATTCCTACACATTTAATGATACAAAATAAAAATGACACAATTATAGTTAAATTGTGTCATTTTTATGACAAATAGGTATCTTAAAAGTTATAGTTGTCCCCTTTTCATATTCGGAGTCTATGAACATTTTCCCCTTATGGGCTTCAATAATCGCCTTGGATATAAAAAGTCCTAAACCATACCCCTTTATTCTTCGATTTTCATTTACTCTATAGAACATATTAAATATTTTTTCAAACTCATCCTTTTTTATTCCAACACCATTATCCTTGACGATAAATTTGATGAAATTTTCATGTTCTATTATTGATATCTTAATCTCGGTATCTGGTTTCGAATATTTTATAGCATTTGATATTAAGTTGTTCCATACCCTATTTATTTTTATTCTATCTACATTGATCCTTATTGAATCATTTCTGATATCTAAGTTTCCCTTGAACTTCCTATTGGAATTTTCAATATGTACTTTAGCATTTTTTAATAACTCATGGGCAAAATCACTGACGTATACAGGGATCTTCGCTAGAATAAGTGACTTGTTTACTTCATAGGCTGAATCTAATATATCAGAAGTAATATTTTCTATTTGTTCAGCCCTTAAATGTATTCTATCTAGATACTCGACCTTCTTATTTTCATCCTCAATGATTCCAAGTTTTAGTCCCTTTATATAACCCTTTATTAAGGTTATTGGCGTTTTTAAGTCGTGAGATAATAAAGAAATAAAATCCAAGGTACTATTATAGGTTTCTTCAAGATGAACAGACAGTTTTTTAGTATTCATGTCTAATAGATTGCTTTCATATCTCATGCTTTCGAATATTTTGTTTAGATTTATTCTCATCTTATCTAGTTCAGTGCTTAAGATAGCTATCTCATCATTGGTTTCAATATTTATTTCATTAGAAAGGTTTCCATGTGCTAAAAGAGATATTGACTTTATAAGGGTTTCAATTGGTTTGGATATAGATTTACCTAATATAAATCCAGTTAAGATTATTATAGTTATACATATAAAAAATATTATTGAAAAATAAAACAGCATGTCTCTAATAGGTCTACATGATGGGAACATTACTTGATTCTCTAATCTTTTTACATAGCCCTATCCCAGACATTCCATCCATATTTATATCAATTATCAACATCTTAATCGTTTCATCAAATTTTTCTAAAGCTTCTTCACCGCTAAAGGCCTCAACAACTTGAATATCATAGATTTTCGTAAAATCCTTAATCATATAAATGATATCTCTTTCATCGTCAACAATCATTATTTTATCCACAATCTACATCACCTCAATTGATTTCTATGTTTAGATCATCTTCAATTTTGTCTTCATAATCCTTGTATTGTCTCCTACTAAATATATCAATAGCTGCAGTTGCTATAAATATAAAAGAAAATTTCTTCATAAATACTCCTTTCAATCCCCTTTGATTCTGTTATGATATAAGTATACACAGATTATTCATGGAAAATTTAAAACTAGTTGCACTCTTATTAATTTTCCATAAATAATCTGTGTTATAAATTTTAAAAATTTTCTATTTTTTTATAATGTATCATATTTATATAATAGGTTACAATAAAACAAGTTAAATTTCTTAAGGAGGTCTGAGATGAAATCATATAACAACAACCCTCAAATTAATCAGTTATTAAGTAAAAGATATTCCTTAAAGGAAGAGATAGCAAATAGTGTTACCCATGGAATCGGAGTTCTATTTAGCGTTGTCACTCTAACTATTCTATTGGTATTTGCCATCTGGAAAAAAAGTGCAATCTCGATAGTTAGTTTTAGCATCTATGGTTTTTGCTCAATTTGTTTATATCTAGCTTCAACTCTATATCATAGCTTCCAGAAAGAAAAATTAAAGATGATATTAAGAATTTTCGATCATTCTTCGATTTACCTATTTATTGCTGGAACCTATACCCCGGTAGCGCTACTCTGCCTTAAGGGATACTGGAGAGTTAGTATTTTAATAGCAGTTTGGCTAATTGCACTTTCCGGGATAGCTTTTAAAATATTCACATACAAAAAATTTGATAAGTACAACTTCCTTTCTTTAATCATATATATTTTAATGGGATGGTTAGTTGTAGTACCAGTCAAACCAATGCTCGAAACAGTTCCTGTTGGCTTCTTAATGTGGCTTTTAGCCGGTGGATTATTCTACACTGTAGGTACGGTCTTCTATGCAATAAAAAAGATACCGTTTAATCATGCTATATGGCATCTTTTTGTATTAGGTGGCAGTGTTATGCACTTTGTAGGCATATTTATATATCTTAGATAATCTAATAGCGCATAAAAATTTACATAAAAAAAGAGCGAACTCATAAAAAACTATTATGAGTTCAGCCCCGGGGTGTTTCAGAATGAATGAATTTCTGAGGCATCCCTTCTATTTCTTAAATTTCACAATGGCTTTAAAAAGGTCCCCATCAATGCTAATCTCCATATCCCCGCCTTGAAGGTCAACAATACTCTTAGCTATTGCAAGACCCAAGCCAGAACCTTCAGTACTTCTAGATTTATCTCCTCTTTTAAATCTATCAAAAATTTCTTCAACTTCAAAATCCATTTCATAGGAAGAAATATTCTTGATAATTATTTTTACTCTATTATCAGTCTCTATCAAATTGATATATACCCTCGTTCCGTGCTGTGAGTATTTTAACGTATTACTAATAAGATTTTCAAAGACTCTCCAGGTTCTTTTCCCATCCAGATTAACATATACATCTTGGTTTGGAATATTCACCTTGAACACTAATGAAGAATTTTTGATTTTCTCATCGAACTCGCCCAGAGCCTGTCTTAATAATGCTGCCACATCAATTTTTTCAATATTTAGCTTTACAGCACCACTTGACACCTTTGAGGCTTCAAAAAGATCTTCAATAAGCACCTTAAGCCTATCTGACTTTCTTTCTATAACTGCAATATAACCATCCATTTCAACCTTAGATAAATCTTTCTTTTTAAGTAGGTTTATATAATTTATTATTGAAGTAAGTGGCGTCTTTAGATCATGGGAGACATTTGTTATTAGCTCTGACTTGAGTCTTTCACTTTTTATTTCATTCTTTACAGATCTTTTATAGCCTTCTTTCATATTGTTAATATTATACGCCAGCCTGGATAGATGACCCTTTCCCGACTCTTCTATTACATAGTCTAAATTACCTGAAACAATTTCATCTGTTCCTTTTATTATTCTATTCATAAAAGCTATTTTTTCGAAAATATACCTTGGAATTATAAGCAAATACATGATTATATAAATACAAGAACCTTCAAAAACCGAGTTAGTACCTTCATAAACATTAATTATAGCTATTGGCAGTAATATTAGGGTGGCAAGGCTAAATACAATTGCTTTGAAAATAATACTTTTTATAGAAAAGCTTTCCTTCGCAATATTTAATAACCTATAGAATATACCGTTTTTCAACTGTTCATACAGCTTTCCCTTATCGTCTTTAAAGTTTATTATCTCCTTTACGTTGAGAACGACATAAAATACATATATAGCCATGACTGCAAGCTTAAGAATATGGTCGATATTAAATGATTCATCGAAGAAATCAAGGTGAACACAATATTCATTCATCAAAATAGTATAAATAATAAATATAACGATTCTTATATCTATAGGTATCTTCTTATATACTTTGCTTAACTTTTCTGTAAGTAAATTTGAAATTTCTGTCTTTTTTCTCATATAAAGCAACAATCCTAAAAACCCTACAATTAAAGTTATTACTCCTGCCAATCCTTCTTTAACAACTCTATCTTTAACGGCATTATAATACTTATAATCTGCATGTACCTGGCTAAAATCATCTACCTTTGTGGGAATTATAAAATATCCTCTAAAACCATCTTGTTTAAAAATTTCATTTAAATTCTTTAGATTATCATAGCCATCGTAATCCAGTGGAAACTCCGCACTATACAATGAATTTTGCTTTATATAGTCCTCAATATTTTCTTGCGACACATTCTTTAGATTTGTATATATCTGATTTCTTCTCATGTCTTTAATAAAATATTTGATATCTCTTTTTTCGTTCATATACTCCTTTATCTTAGCATATTCTTTATATTTCTCGGATATGATCTCATATCTTAACTCACCACCAGTTTTTGTATTTTCTCTTTTAACCTTTGCAAGTTCCGCGTGCAGGTTCTCTTGAAGCCTTTTTACTTCTTCATTACCTATTTCTCTAACTTCCTCTATTTCATTTATATATATATTCCTTATTTCATCCATTTTTTCATTGACTATTTTTCCATATCTTTCTCTTAATAACTCTATTTCATCCACATCAATTTCAGTAGTATAGGATTTATTAGTATAATCCTCAAAATCCACATGAAAAGTCCTGATCTTATCAAAATAATTTTCTAATTCATAGCTAAATCTGCTACTACTAAAATAAGATTCTCTATTGACATAATATCTATTCATCATAAAATCACATATCGCAACTAAAGAAAATCCTAGCATATATATACATAAAACAAAGGCTATTACATGAAAGTACTTATTTTTCAATTTTATATCCAATTCCCCACACCACCTTTAAATATCTTGGTTCTTTGGGATTTATTTCGATTTTCTCCCTTATTCTCCTAATATGTACCGGAACAATATTCTCTGCGTTATAGCAGAGTTCATTCCACACCTTTTCGTATATTTCTTTAATGGAAAATACCCTTCCCTTGTTTTCCATTAGGAGCTCCATTAACTTGTATTCAATAGGAGTAAGTCTAATCTCGTCTTCATCAACAGTCACCATTTTTGTTTTCTTATTCAATGCAAGACCCCTTACTCTTATTTCATCACCGGTCTCGTTAAAATTCCCAAGATTTATATATCTTCTAAGTTGGGATTTAACCCTTGCAATCAATTCTAACGGATTAAAGGGCTTTGTAATATAATCATCAGCTCCAATATTGAGTCCCAATATTTTATCAGTATCCTCAGCTTTAGCGGAGAGCATTATTATAGGAATATTTTTCTTTTCCCTAATCTTAAATGTCGCTTTTATTCCATCCATTCTAGGCATCATAATATCCATTATTATAAGGTGTATCTCCTCTTCCTCCAAAACCATCAGAGCATCTATTCCGTCTTTTGCAGTATATACTTTAATATCTTCATTTTTTAAGTAGATCTCAATAGCTTCCAGTATTTCTTCGTCATCGTCCACAACTAAAACCCTATATTCAACCATATCTCCCCATCCTTTCTCAGTCTAAATTATATCATTTTTTACCCCTCCTTATTCTAGCAACAATATTATTATATAAAGTAATTTTTGCAAATAATCTATCAAACTTCTTACAACTTTCTTAAGAAATATCTTTATACAAAAAAACCGCATTGATATCCTCCAATACGGCCTTAAAACTAAAATACTGTTTTATGATTACATGTATTTTGTTGTCAGAATTTAAACATACTTTAAGTATGTCCTCAACATTTCCCATATAATTTTAATATTCCCTTTAAACAAAAGAGAAAACTCTACTGCAAATAAATATCCGCATTCTTCACATAATCCTTCTACTTCCACGCACCTACCACATATGTATCTCTTATTATCTTCAGAAACTATACATTGATAACATGGTCTCTCCCAATTATTCTTTAGATACACCTCCAAAGCACTTTTCAAATTGAAAACTGGGATATTTTCCTTTATCATTCCCTTAATCTTCTTTATAGCTTCTTCCTTTTCCTCTCTATCTAGACTAAGATATTCCGTACCTTCATAGGGAGTGTGAAAGTTAAAGGATATGGACTTAATATTAGGATGATCCTTCACAAACTTACCTACACCTTCTATTTCTAAATAGTTCAGCTTGTTTACAGCCATATAAATACATATATTAGAATTGTGTGCATTGCTTAGGTTTTCCATTATAGTATCGTAGGTCTCTCCCCTTATTAAATCATGGGTCTTTTTCATACCATCGAGACTTAAAAATATTACATCAGCCTCCGGAATATCCAAATCAATAGTTCCATTTGTTACTATGTTTACTATATAGAATCCAATCTCCTTTGCTTCTTTAATTAAATCCCTTATGTTTTTCCCATTATCCTCCCAAAGCATGGTTTCACCACCACAGAAGAAGAGAATCCTTATCCCCTCTCTATAAAAGCTCTCCATTTCTTCTTTAATGCTTTTATATGAGTACATTTTTTTGTTTATATTATTTACTGCACAATGTTTACAAGTTAAATTACAATAATCAGTTAATATTATCGTCCCTAAAATTGGCCTTTTCTCATTAAATAAAATACTTCTTATCCCAAACCAAGTCAGTGAAATAAAGTCACCCTTTTTCATTCTCTACACCCTTTATATACTTAATTCTTGAATCCATGGCTCTTCCATGGATTTTTGCCAGACATTATTTAGATAGTGAATAGAATACTGCTTTTCTACAAAGTGGTAGGCAAATCTCCCCAGGCTTGTTAATATAATATTGCTTCCTTGCTTCATCGTCATTCCTAGGAGGTTTAAAAAATTAAATAACATTTTGAATTCCTTCTTCATCTCTTTATTAAATAAAGCTTTAAATCTTTGCTCATCTATGACCCCATCATAGCATCTCCAAAAAATCCAGAATATCATTTTTTCCCTTTCTGTCATTAGATTCACTATGTTAATCGGTAATCTTTCTTCATTTAAAGCCTTTATATACTGGTCAACATTAAAGGTATTAAGGTAAAAATAATTTCCAAAATGAGAACTTGCCCCTGCACCAAAGCCAATGAAACTCTCTCTAGTTACTGATGTGTATCTATTCCCATGATTCTTGCCATAGGTCCAAATAGAGCTTCTCTCATATCCATGTTTTTTAGATATCTCGTCAATAATATTAAGAATTTTTCTTTCCTTCAGTTCATTAAACCGACTTAGTTTTTTCTCCTCAATTACTCTACTAAGTCTAGTTAATGGAAAAACAATTAGAGGATATATTGACAGCTGGTCTATTTCATAGGAGTATACCTTTTCTAGGTCATATTTTATTTCATCAATGGATTGTCCCGGTATGTTTGTCATTATATCCACATCTACACATTTGAATTTATATTCCTTAATAAGTGATAACGCCCTATCAATTTCGCATTCTCCATAACCCCTTCCTAGAAATCTTAACTTCTCTTCATTAAAGGTTTGAACGCCTAAGCTGATAAGATTTATATTCATTTCCTTTAATTTATTCAGTAGTATCTCAGAGACTTCCGTCGGATGGACTTCTATCCCAATATCCCCTTGAAATTTATAGCTTACCTCTATGAATTTTATTACTTCCTTAAGCTCATATATTAATAGAGTAGGAGTCCCTCCACCAATATATACCGAAGATATTTTTTTACCATTTAGTTTTTCCCTATATAAAATCAATTCTTTAATAAGGGCATCTTTGTATGATTCAGCCATTTCACTTTGATATACTATCTTATTGTATGGACAATAGGGACATATGCTTTTGCAAAATGGGATATGTATGTATATCCCTATCTCATTATCTATGTCATTAAAGTTAATTAGTCCTTGTTCATAGCCTTTAAATGTAAACCTATCCTTCTTTCTTAATATCGTCCTTCTTAAAAAATCTGTAATCATTGTGATCCTCCATTTTTACAAAGCTCACTTAATCTTTTTTCAATATATTCAATTTCAAAAGAAGAACATACCCTTCTATTTTCACCATCAAGTATTCTGTAATGGTTTGATATAATATTTTTCTGGATTTTGTAATTACCTTGATTTTTTATGACTTTCCACCAAATTCTACCGCCCATTGTACTATCATAGTTAGCTTCATAATTCTTAAAGGCAAGGGAAAATATTATGTCTTCGCTGTCTCCTCCAATTATCATTTGAAGGACTTCACTGTCCTTAAATATTGAGCATACTGCAACTGCACCAGTCCAACCTAAACTAGATCTCCCCTTTTCTATCTGAACTAAGGTTTTTTTAGATATACCTACAATTTCAGCCATCTTATCTTGGGTAAACCCCTTCTCATTTCTTATAAGCTTAAATTTTGAGTCAATCTTATCTATAAATTCTTGCCTATTCATATCATCATCTCCAAATTAGACTTTAGTGTAATTTTACACTTTTTGAGTGTATTTGTAAATAGGTCTCTATTTAGATATTTATAACTATGATATCGATTAGTTTGTATTTCATAATGCTCTCTAAAAACAGTCAAGACCCTACTGTTTTTGCAGTAGGGTCTTGAACTTCAATTATATGTTTAGCATTTATGCGTAAGCTAAGTTATTTCTGTTCATGTTTTTTGCGACTACTTCAGCGGCTTTAATCAATGGATAGCCTGCTGACGAAGCTATAAGTAATGGTTGGGTTCCAATTTGTGATTTTAGTAAATCAACTATAGTCATTCTTCCTCGAATAATAAATCCAATAACATAAATAGACTGTTCTGTGCATTTTATCAGTGTCATATATATAATAGTAGTACTTACCCTCATCTTTTTAATACTGGTGTCATAATGTTAAAATCTCCATCTATTCTATCTCGTGCCCATAGGAGTAGTTGCCACTTACGTATATCTCCTGCTACTACTATATCTGAACTATCTGGTATATTATTAGTTGTGAGGAATTCATATAATATTTTTTTCGGCATTGCCACCGTTATAGCTGCCTCCTCATCGGATTGATTACTCAAGTACCTAAATATTCCACGTCTAATTTCTGTTGAAGCCATTTCTTTTCTATCGGGTATTATAAAGTTTATCCTATAATCAAAATCACCGGCTTTAAGTCCATCTATTCTTATGCTAAGGAGATACAAGACATTTTCCAGGGGTAATGCATCTAAAACATCATCGGTTATTGTTGAGCCTGGCATTGGAATTTTTCCAAAACGGAGTTCCCATGCTCCCATCAAATATTCATTTCTCCATGGACCAGATTCTGATATATATCCTAATTGCTCTAGGGCATCTGCACAAAGAAGCTTTGCATCTCTATTATTTGGGTTTGCATATATAACTTGCTTAGTCACCTCTGCAACCCATTGATATTCAGTTTTTTCAAAGGATTCCCTTGCTTTTTCTAAGACACTATCCTCGCCACCCATATATTCAACATATTTTTTCGCTGAGTTCTCTGGAAATAGTTTATTTAAATCTACCGGGTTTCCATTATACCAACCCATATATTTTTGATAAATAGCCTTCGTATTATGGTTTACCGTTCCATAAAAGGGACTATCATACCATTCTTCACTTAAATTCTCAGGAAATTTAATCATTCGCCCTACATCTTCTAAGGTATATCCTTTGTTTATCAGTCTTAAGGTTTGGTCATTCATATATTGGTATAGGTCTCGCTGTTTCTCCAAATAATTTATACAATACTCATTGCCATGACGTGGCCAATTATGAACCTCAAATACTGATTTTAGGCTATCACCAAATAAATCTATAGCTTGCTGAATATATTTAGCCCAAGCAACGGGGTCCCTAACTTCAGCCCCTCTCAATGTATATATATTATGAAGGGTTGCTGTACAATTTTCAGCAATACATAGTGATCTTTCGCTTGGAAAATATATGTTCATTTCTGAAGGCGCTTCAGTATCAGGAGTTAATTGAAACTGCATAGTTACTCCGTCAATTACTTTTTCTACATACTTCCGATTTCCAACGGGAGATACTTCTTTTACCTTGTTTGTAAGGGACATCATTCCTAATGAAGCATACTTTCCAATCCCACAATCAATCTGACCCTTTTTGTCACGTGGCAATACCTCACCATACATATACAAACCACGCCTTGACATCGCCACTCCTGCGTTTACATTCTCTTCAATTACTGCATCGGTAAAACCCTTTGGTACATAAATATCAATATTTTTTTCTGTACAGTTCTCCATAACACCTAGAACACCACCATAATGGTCAACGTGAGAGTGGGTAATAATTATAGCCTTAATAGGAATATATCCAAAGTGTTTATTTACTAGGTTTATAGCGGCATTAGCTGTTTCTGTAGAAGTCAAACAACCAATAATAATCCAGCCGGTATCGCCTCTGACTAAGTTCATATTAGCTAGGTCAAAGCCTCTAACTTGATATATTCTATCTGTGACTTTAAATATTCCAGAATTTAGATTTAACTTGCCCTGTTCCCAAAGCTTTGGATTGACGGTATCAGGTATTTCATCTGCTAATAGAAAAGCATATCTTTTTAAGTTCCATACAGGAATAAATGAATCATCCCTTGGAATTAACGGTAATGGTGCCGCCTCAACTAGATTCTCTTTAGCTAGTATTTCTTCTACTTTCAATTTGTCCCAATCTATATTCCTACACACGTCCTCATTTATCAGCTTTGTTTTAGCTGTAGCATTTTTTCTAAAGGGATTAAGTTTTTCAATATTTTCTTTTTTATTTTCACAGTTCATAGTAGCACCTCCATTATACTGCACTATATTTTATGCAAAATCCTTTACAAGTGTGATTTATAGTATAGTATCCTAGTTGGAAGTACTTATAGTTTTATTCCCTTTAATCCATCTTTATTTCTACAGTTTTTGTTCGTCCATCCCATTCAACATCACAACCTAAATTCTCTACAATAAATCTAAGGGGAATCATTGTCCTAGAAGTATCTGATATGAATGGTGCAACATCATTATTTATAGTTCTACCATTTACTTTTGCTGCTTTTTTACCAATCCAAAGTCTAATTTCTTTTTTATCTAACAACACTCTAACTTCCTTATTACTGCCCTTCCAATAAACCTTTCCACCAATTGATTCAATAAATGCTCTTATTGGGAGGAATGTTCTTCCATTTTTAATAATCAGTTTAGTTCCTTTTCCAGGATCTATTTCTCGCCTCTTACCGTTAACGGTCATATATTTACTTCCTACCTTAAGAATAACCGTTCTTTTTTCATTAGATGAATTTGAACTCGGTCTAACAACTACCTGATTAGAGGCTTGACTTAAGGAGTTATTTTTATAGACAGCCTTTAATATATAGTAATAGGTATTATTATTCTCCACATTTCTATCAGTATATGAATTCCCTACTATAGGAAAATCTGTAATAGGAGTTTTAGACTGTTTTCCTGATGAGGTCCCCCTATAGAGGTTGTATCCTATCACATTCGATTGGTTTAAATGATTCCAGGAAAAGTTAATATAGCCATTTCCTGCAGTTGACTTTAAGTTATATTTTTTCCAATCTTGATCGTCATCATCAACATCAATTAGTTTAAATATTGCTCTCTTGCCTACTTCCTCAAAGCTAGCTTCAAGCTCTTCATCCTCGATTCCTAGAAACTCACCATTATATGCTCTCATTGCTACTCTATTGTTCCCAAGATCAATAAGGTAAAATTTACTTGAATCATAAATTTTACTGCTATCTGCTTCTATATCCCCAGACTCTTTATCTTCAACATCTATATATTTTCCATTGTGTACTCTTAAAGCTATCTTTCTGCTTGTTGATTGAACTAGCCTAAATTCTTCCCAATCATCAATTCTACTACTAGTCGCATAGATTTCTTCCCCGCCACCGTCTTCTGCACGTAAATACTTGCCATTATATGCCTGCAATGCTACCTTGCTTGGTAATTTTAACTTAGGAAAATCAATATTACTCTTTACAAATTCGAACTTTTCCCAGTTTCCAATATTACCGCTATTTGCTACAACGCCTTCGCCGCCTCCATCTTCAGCACAGAGATATTTGCCGTTATGGGCCTTGATAGCAAATTCATCATCTTCTAGATGTTTGAGTTCAAAGGTTTCCCATTCCCTAACTTCATTTCTATTGGCTACTATCTCTTTCTCACCATCATTTTCTGCACATAAATACTTTCCATTGTAGGTCTTTAACGCAAACTTGCCATCACCTAAATCAATTATTTCAAAACTCTCCCATTTTCCAATCTGGTCTCTATTTGCTACTACTTTTCCACCTCCACCGCCTTCAGCGCATAGATATTTTCCATCATGGGTTTTTATTGCTACTATTACTGCATCATCCGATGTCCCATGGGCGTATATTGGAAAAACTGCTAAGACAATTAACATAGCAAATCCTACTAAAAAAATTGTAAATAGCTTACTGAATCTTTTTTGCATTTTCATAAACTCACTCCTTTTAAATATTTTCTATTTCTAGGTGTTATAACTCTTAATTAGTTACCGTTCTTCCAAAAAAACTTTGAACTCATTATAATTATTAGTAATATTTGCCTATAAGTATTCTTTTTCGGGGCAAATGTAATAGTAATGTAAAAAGATTACACTATTGTTACAAATATAAAAGAAATCTTAAAATATAATGTTTTAATTCATTGACTTCACTTTTTTGACATAATAAAAACCATGACTCTTTGATTAGAATCATGGTTTTTTCCGTATCTTTAGCTTTTCACTTATTCTTCTATTGCTTTATTTACATTTGCAAAACAATTTATGTAGAAGACTTCGTCTTCACAAGGTAACCTACTAAATTTATCTGAAAATCTTTTAGTCGCGTCCTCAACAGAAATGGTCTTTCCTACTACTTCTTCGGCTGACCTTAATTGGTTCCAAAACTCATCCATCTCTTTTTTATCACATAATTCCTCATGGGATATTATATAATGCTCGGCATCAAACTCCTCGATTTTCTCTATCATTGGAAATAATTTTTCCTTAGTGTAGCCATATACACCATTATACCTAGTTCCATAGACACAATCACCTAGAAATACTACTCTCTCTTCTGGTACATAAACTGCTGCCGAATCATCGGTATGAGTTCCTCCTATTCCCTTTATGATACATGTTACATCCCCCAGATCTATCTCAATCTTATCCTTAAATGTTATATCTATATCACCTATGCTAAAATCTCCTCTATCTGGCATCTCTTTTTTTATACACTCAACAGTAAAATCTGAAAATGTTCCATCAACAATATATGCTTCTAATGACACATCATCCCAATTGAGTTTTTTCATTTCATCAAGCTTTTCTTTTATATTTTCATGTGCAATAGTGACTAGATTCATTTCTCTTAGTCCAAATATATGGTCCCAATGCCAGTGGGTTATTACTAAATATCTCACCGGTGGAATATCTAACTTTTTTATCTCTGACAAAAATTCCTTCGCATGTTCTGGAGAATTGCCTGAATCGACAATAATACTGTATTTATTACCGCATATAAGTCCTAATGAAGGTCTATCCGTTTCTTCGCTATGTGGCATGTAAAAGATTCTATCTGTTAATTTCTTAATCATAGTATCCCCCTCTTCTAAAATAAATTAACTATTTGCGTTATTTTAATTATACACTTTAAAAGCTGACAACTGTATGTCAGTTTTTTAAAATAAAGTTTATAATTTTGCATTCTATTGCTATATTTTATTAATATTACCATTTCTATTTTAGTTGTGATATAATTATCTCGCCTACAAAATAACGAAATTTTTGGCTAAATCGGTAGCCAAAGGAGGTAAATATATGATTAAAACGAATAAGGACAACCTAGTTATCCAATCGGTACAGGGTAAAATCCATCATCCCCTTGGTCGAAACTATAGAGTTTCCCATGAAGGTGAACCCAGAATACTACCTGCTACTGGTGGTATAACCTACAATGTTCATGCTGGTGACCCGGCCTTTGGTTGGGAGTGTGATCACGTTGAACCAAGTGTTTCCATTCGAAATGAAACGAAGGTAGAAAATGATGCAATGATGAATCTTGCCTGCCCTGGTAACTTTGCAAAGGTAGTATCAGGTAATGCCAAGGGGGCCATTGGTTATGTACTAGGTGGTCATGGCGGTATAGAGCATACTATAATAGAGTTTTGTGATGAAGATATGGAGAAAATGGCAATTGATGATAAAATTCTTATTAAAGCCCACGGTCAAGGACTTAAATTACTTGATTATCCTGACATAGCGATGACTGGAATTGATCCAAATGTTTTTTCTAAAATACCTATTGAAGAAAAGGATGACAAGCTTCAGTTTCCAGTAGTATGCACAGTACCTGCTGTACTTATGGGCTCTGGTATAGGTAGTTCAAATGGTCACTCTGGTGATTATGACATAATGACACAGGATGCAGCTTTAATTAAGGAGTTAGGAATAGATAAGCTCAAATTTGGAGATTTTGTTTTACTTGAGGATTGTGATAATACCTTCGGCAGAGGATACCTTAAAGGCTCAACAACAATCGGGCTTGTTATACATAGTGATTGTATTAAGGCAGGTCATGGCCCTGGAATTGCTACCTTTATGTCTTGTAAGAAGCCACTAATTGAGGCTAAAATGGATAGGAATGCTAATATTAAAATTTACGTAAGTAGATAACTTATAAATGAGGATGTCTCATAAAGCCACATCTGAGACATCCCCATTTTACCTTAACCATCACTCTGATTTAAGGCTCTATTCTAAAGTCAACCCCACCGCTTTTGCAATAGATTTTGCAACATCTGTATTATCTTTATTCCCTGCAAGCAATTCTGATTTCATGCCTATTGCTGTTATTGGAACAGCATCAGCAGTATGCCATGAGCTACACCACCCAATATTAGTCCTTTTTGAAATAATTTGACTAATAATCGAACCAAAATCACCCAGCTTATCATATTTATTATCATACTTCTTAGAAGACATTTGTTTTAGTTGTTCTACTAATTGAGTCTTTTCTTTCTTCGATAATTTAATATTGTAGACTTTCTCAATATATTCTACAAGACCTTTAATATCATCAGGATTTTTTTTGTACCTTGGATATATTTCTCCAACTATCGAGGCCATAACACCATCTATAAAGTCTAGACTTATATCGTGATCTCTCTCTAAACCTAATGTTAATCCCCCAGTTTCATGGTCTGCCGCAACAATAATTAGGGTTTCCTCTGGGTGTTGTTCATAAAAATTGAATGCTACTTGTATTGCTTCGTCTAACCCAAACACTTCATAAACTAGAGAAGGTAAATCGCTAGTATGACCAGCATAATCAATTTCTCCATCTTCAACTACTAAAAAAAAACCTTCTTTATTTCGGGACAATACCTTAATACCAGCTTCCAGCATTTCCGCTAGACTAGGCTTGTTAAGACCTTTTCCATTTTGTCTATCAATGTCCATTGGCAAATATGATAACGCGAATAGAGCCAGAACTTTATCTGTAGAGTTTACATCAATATTATGCAATTCTTCTCTAGTATTAATAACAGTATAACCCTTTGCTTCAAACTCTTGTAATAGATTTCTATCATCTCGTCTAGTACTTCCTGTCTCCCTTTGAGGAATAAAAGACTGTGTCCCTCCACCTGCAATGTAATCTATACCTTTATACAAATATTGTACTGCAATTTCATCTTTCATCTTTCTACTCTTAACATGGGCAGCAAAACTTGCTGGAGTAGCATCCACAATAGATACATCTGATATTAGTCCTGTTGCCATTCCCTTTTTTTCTGCTGCCTCTAGCAAAGTTTTATATGGTGTTTTTCCATCTGGCCCAACTGATATAAATCTATTATTTGTTTTCCTACCAGTTGCTAAAGCAGTAGCTGAAGCAGCTGAATCCGTAATCAATGAGTCTGCGCTCTGTGTTGTAACTAAACTGGTTACCGGTAAATCATTCATTAATAATCTAGCTGTATCATCATTTTCTACATGCTGTTTATAATACTGACTAATTACTCTTTGATTTGAGCCCATTCCATCGCCTATAAAGTAAAAAACATACTTCACTGAACTTTGTTTCCCAAAGGCCCTTTTCGTGTCTTTGTTTAATATATTGTATGATTTAACTGTATATACAATAGATATTAAAATACATAGTATTATTAAACAATACACTTTCATATATCTCTTTTTAAGCATACAAGGACTCCTTCGAGTTTTTATTATTATCATACTATTAATTCTAATAAATTATATTTCTTAATCTATACTAATATACGTATTTTACATATTATATGTTTTCAAAGGCTAAACTCCGTAACGTTGTATGTATGTGCACTTATAAAAACCCCTGATTCACTAAACTGAATCAGGGGTTTTCTTAAATTCTCTTTTCTAAATTAAATACCACATTCCACAGATCTTTTAAGAAGAATTCGATCTCATCATCCTTGTCATAAATCAAATATTTGTAATCCTTAATTCCTTTATTTTCCACAAAATATAGTACTTCCTCTGCATTATCATTAACTTGCATTAAGAACACTACTTGGATTTCTCTGTGATAAAGATTTGAATATTGCTCTAAAATATTATCATTAACTTTAAAGTTATCCTCTGAAAAATCAAGTATAAACTCACTGTTTGAACTATTATTTATACAGTAATAACCACAAACCTTATTGTCAATAATTTCATCGGTAGTAAATCCATAGCTCTCTATGTGTTTTTTGATATTCTCCATTTAGCACCTCGTATGATATTTGTCATATGCTGTTAACAGCAAATTCTTATTTTGTGTCATACTTATCAACTACTTGATTATACCACATTTGATGAGTTATTTATACTTGAACCCTGTCACTTCAATAATATAAAACTTAAATTATCCTAAGAAATAGTAATCCATTTCCCACAATCCCATACATCATTTACAACATCTTTATAAAATTCAGGTTCATGACATACTAAAAGTATACTCCCCTCATATTCTTTTAATGCTCTCTTAAGTTCATACTTTGCATCGACATCTAAATGATCTGTTGGTTCATCAAGGATTAGTATGTTTGTTGGCTTATCGATAAGTTTACATAGTCTTATCTTCGCTTGTTCTCCACCACTTAATATACATATATTGCTTTCTATTTTTATGTTTAGTGGGATGCTTAGGGGTCTACCGTATCCTATTACCAAATCTCTTGTTTCAAAAATCATCTGTCCCGATGTTTTTGCTAATTTAAATCTGAACTGAGGTTTTGGATTTTTTAATGCAATCTCTATTTTTTGTATTCTATCTAACTTTTTTTGTCTAGATCTTGCCATACCTGCTTTTGAAGCTCTTGCTTTATTTTTTTAAATAAAATCCTCAAGCCTTGCAATATCCTCTTGTTGTCTTTTATATGCAACTCTTAATTGTTTTTTGTTTATTTCATATCTATTTATAAAACTCTCATAATCACCTACATATCTTGTTAATGACTTGTTTTCAATATGGTATACTATATTAACTATACTATTTAGGAATTGTATATTATGTGAAATTAATACAAAAGCATTATCATAATTTTGTAAATATCTTTCTAACCATTCTATATGGTCTTCATCAAGGTAGTTTGTAGGCTCGTCTAGCAGTAATACATCTGGTGTCTCTAAAAGAAGTTTGGCCAATAAAATCTTCGTTCGTTCTCCCCCACTGAGGTCTGCAACATCCTTATCTAATCCAATATCCCTAAGTCCAAGTCCTGTTGCAACTGCTTCTATCTTTGAATCTACACCGTAAAATCCATTGTTTTCTAACATATCTTGGATGTTAGCTGCTAGTTCAAGGCCTTTGCTCATTTCACCTTCATTCATTTCCCCTATTCTATCATATAAGTCCTTCATCTCTGTTTCCATATCAAATAGCTTTTGAAATGCCTCTCTCAATACATCTCTTATAGATTTTCCATCCTTAAGCTCCACATGCTGATCCAGATACCCAACACAAGCTCTATTACTCCAATCTATTTTTCCTTCATCAACCATTAGTTTGTTAGTTATAATATTCATAAAAGTTGACTTTCCTTCTCCATTAGCTCCTATAAGACCTATATGTTCTCCCTTTAATAGCCTAAAAGACGTATCTTTAAATATTACTCTATCACCAAAACTATGACTCATATTTTCAACCGTTAAAATGCTCATTAGTATACTTCCTTACATCTATTTTTAAATTTACTTATTGATAAATAAGTATTACTTAATAAAATCATAGCACTTTTTTTATTTGTCCCTCAAGTTCATAAATGATTCTGTATCAAAGTCGTCTATACTTAACTAAGACTTATAATCTTCTATGGGTTATAAAAAATCGGTATTTGATTATCAAAATGAATGATATCAAGATACCGATTAATATTTATACTTCTTCTTTCTCTTGTCTAATTATTCTTCTAATGCTGTGCTCAGTAAGGTAATATTGGTTAGCCAGTTCTTTAACAGACATTCCTTGATTGTACCTATCAAAAATCTCTTTATTTCTTTCCTTTAAGCTATCCTTTACACCACTATTCTCTCCCCAAGCTTTCCTATTGTCATGTTTTCTAGGTATATATAAATAACTACCATCTATATATTTCTGAATTAATTTGATTACATCTTTTGGTAATATATTCTGTGCTTTTTCATATTTCATAATCCTTGCTCCTATCTACATTTTAATTTGTAAATATCGAAGCAAAGACCACACAAAAATATTTTAGCCTAAATTAATCTAATAAAATTCGGCTCCGAAGAAGACTTCGTTCTATTTTTTTCATGCAGTCTTTGCACGGAGCCTAACTCGGTAGTACGCTTATCCTTATATTTCATACATAATCCTCCTATCAATTTGAATTCATATTGATAAATAGACTTGCAAGATGATTTTATCATATATACAAGTCTGTTTACAAGGCCATCTATGTATTGATACAGAACTATCAAATCATATGATTCTTTCTTAATCAGTGTCTTTTGTGTCTAGTTAATGCAACTAATCAAACCCTTGTCCATACTACATGACAAATGCTATAATTGTAGACAAACCACTCTTACGCAAAATCTTTGACTATTACACAGATAGTCATAAGTTAGTTGTAAAATATGGGGGCATTAATAAAAATTTATGGAGGCAGAAATATGTGTAATCTTAATTCAGAGCTTTATGACGCATTTATGAGCCCATTAGAACGTATGAGATTATCTAAATATAGAAGTTTTATAATTCCCAAGGCTTACGGTAATACCCTTGAGATAGGTCCAGGAACCGGTGCAAACTTAAAATTCTATAATTGGAACTTAGTATCTAAACTTACTCTCTTAGATATAAAGATTGATGAAAAAATTCGTAGCTATCCATTTCCTAGTGCATTGCCCATTGATTATATCGAAACCAGTGCAGAAACTTTACCATTTCCTTCTAATAGCTTTGACTCTATTGTCTTTACATTAGTCTTTTGCTCAATTCCCGACCCTTTAAAGGGTTTGAATGAAGTCTATAGAGTATTAAAGCCAAAAGGAAAAATTTATTTTATAGAACATGTATTGTCTCACCATCAGCCCTATAAAAATATCTTGAACACATTAAATATAGCTTGGCCAAAGATAGCTAGCGGATGTAACTTAAACCGTGACACTATCGATACTATAAAACAAGCCAAGTTTAATATTGTCGAATATAAAAACTTCTGGAAGGGTATTTTTGTACGGGGTATAGCTGTAAAATAAAAAGTGGATGTCTCAGAATGACGAATTTCTGAAACACCCACAGGATTGTGCTTAAGAGATGCTTTTATGAGGCATCCCTTTAATAATCTATTATATAGAACGCACTTATAAATCTATATTTTGATTTCTTAAATAGCCAACACTTTAGGGCTATTTATATAGAGCTCCTAGTGAAACTTAATTTATACCTATCAAAATATCCGATACTTTTGGGGATTTTTGATATGTATAAGTTAAAGTTTTCACTGGAATCTCTATGAGGAATCAAAATGAAAAAGATTTATTGCGATTTCTATAGTTAGAATTCCCTGTTAATACCTCTGAAGACTTTCTCAGGTGTAATCGGCAAACTTTTTACGTACGCCCCTACAGCATTATAAACAGCATGGGCGATTGCAGGAGGCGGAGTATTGATTACAACCTCACCTATAGATTTCGCTCCGAAGGGTCCTGTTGGTTCATAGCTGGATTCAAACTCTACCCTCATCTTACCTATGTCTTTTCTGCAAGGTATTTTATACTGCATAAATGTATTTGTCTCCATCTTTCCCCTATCACTATATATTACATCCTCATACATTGCCATCCCAATCCCCTGTACCAGTCCACCCTCTACTTGAATTCTGGCAAGGTTTGTATTTATAACCGTTCCACAATCCACAACGGCCACGTAATCGATCAAATCTATCTCCCCTGTTTCATTATCTACTTCTACCTCTGCAAAGCCTGCAATAAATGGAGGTGGACTTGTATCACCACCAAAAAATCCGTTTCCAATAAGCTGAGCCTTTCCGCCTCCCGATATTAGGCGAAGAGCAATTTCGTCCAGTGATATAGACTTTTCTTCGTTTATGGTGTTTACAACTTCTCCATCAAATATGACATCTTCCTTCGAAGTATCTAAAAACTTTGCTCCGTGCTCTGCAATCTGACCTTTTATATCTTCAGCGGCTCTAATTACTGCATTTCCCGTAACGTAGGTCGTACTTGAAGCATACGAACCTGTATCATAGGGAGAAATATCTGTATCCGCTGAGTTTACTATAATTTTATCCATTGATGTTTCAAGAACCTCTGCTGCCATTTGAGCCAGAATGGTATCGGACCCCGTTCCCATGTCCGTAGCACCTACGAGAAGGCTGTAGAATCCATCATCATTTAATTTAATTACTGCCGAGGCTGTGTCGATGCCAGCAATACCAGACCCTTGCATTGTTATGGCCATGCCTATGCCTCTAACCTTTGAGTCATTAATGACTTTTCTAGGATACTTTTCATCCCACCCAATAAGTTCCTTTCCTCTTTGAATACATAGATCTAGTGTAGAGCTTTTTAAAACTACAGGACATCCTTCCTTCGATCCATCTAATACAGGATTTGCATCGCCTTCTCTAATCAAGTTTTCCTCCCTCAGAAGAGACGGATCCATATTTAGCTTCTCTGCTAATAGGTTTATTGTCGATTCAACTGCAAATCCTCCTTGAGTAGCGCCATATCCTCTCAATGCTCCAGCTGTCATTTTATTAGTGTAAACTGCCTTTCCAACATATCTAACCGCTTTAGCCTTATTGTATAAGGGTAGGGTTTTGTGTCCTACAAGCATAAATACCGTTGATGCATGTTCACCGTATGCTCCTGTATCAGCTAGGGCATTGATATCAATTGCCTTTATATTCCCCTCTTTATCTGCACCAATTCTCACTTTTATTTCCATTGCATGACGATTAGTAGTACAGCTAAAGGTTTCTTTTCTATCATAAATAATTTTTGCAGGCTTTCCGGTTTTCATAGATACTATAGCTGGAAAAATCTCTACAGCTGCAGATTGCTTACCACCAAACCCTCCACCAATTCGAGGCTTTACTACTCTAACCTTACTTCTTGGAATTTCAAGGGCCTTAGCCAAAATTCTTCGAACATGAAATGGAATTTGTGTTGAACTTACAACAGACAATCTTCCATACTGGTCTATATATGTAAATGCACGATATGTTTCCATCATAGCATGGGCCTGTCCTTGGGTATAATAGGTTTCCTCAACCACAATATCACTGTTTTCAAATTCACTCTCAACATCTTCTACTTCAATTTTATATGAGGAAGCAATATTTTGCTCTTTAACCATTCCTATATCAAAGTTTATGTGGAGATCGTCTTCTGGATGAACAACAGAGAAATGTCCAATTGCCTTAGTAAAGTCTAATACCGGTTCTAAAACCTCATACTCAACCTTAATAAACTCCATAGCTTTTAGAGCAGTTCTTTCATCCTTTGCTGCTATAATTGCAACTTCATCTCCCACATAACGCACATATTCGTCTAAGATCAATCGATCGTAGGGTGATGGTTCAGGAAATGACTGGCCTGCAGTTGTAAATCGTATGTTAGGAACGTCTTTATAGGTTAATACACATTCAACTCCACTAACTTTCTCTGCTTGTTCAACGTCAATGGACTTTATTCGTGCGAAAGCATGGGGGCTTCTTAGGATTTTTACCGTCAAGGCATGATGATCATATAAATCATCTGTATAAACAGGCTTCCCCGTTGCAATATCCATTCCGTCAATTTTTGAAATCGCCTTGCTTACATATCGCATTCTATTCAACCCCCAAATATTTTTTCACTGCTCTTAGCTGTCCAAGGTAACCTGTACATCTACAAAGATTACCAGTTAAGTAGTGAACTATATCCTCTTCAGTAGGATTTTTAATCTCTCCTTTTAGTGCTAGTACAGTCATTATAAACCCTGGGCTGCAAAACCCACATTGTTCAGCTCCTTCATTAACTAGAAACCTTGCAAATTCACTGGCCTCTTCTCGAACCCCTTCAATAGTTGTGATCTTTTTTCTATTTACCCTTACAGAAAGAGTTGAACATGAAAGTACAGGTTTATTATCTAGCCATACGGTACACAATCCGCAAGAACCTGTATCACAGCCCTTTTTAACACTTAAAAATCCATGTTTTCTCAAGGTATCTGCTAAAAATTCATCATATGATGCCTCTAATTCCATTGGTTGATTATTTATTGTAACGTCTATTTTCATGATAAAACCTCCATTATTGCTCTTTTCACAAGTACTTTACAGATCGATCTTCGATATTCTTCACTACCTCTCATATTACTCCCAAAGGTCAACTCATTTACTGCTAGCATAGCAGTATGTTCAATATCTTCTATTGTTTCATTACTTTCAGCTAAATAATGAGAAGCATCCTTTGCAATTTCTGCCCTCTGAGGTCTAGACCCTACTACTATCTTCCAATCCTTATTGAGCTTTGAAACAGCTACGTTCAAAATGGCATAGTCACTCTTTGAGTTTCTAATCATCTGAAAGGCTGCTTTTCTATTTGTCTTTCGAATAATAATTTTAATAAGAATATCATTCACTGAACCATTTCTTAAAAACTCCTCCAGTGATACTTGTCCACCATTGTAAAGCACAACCTCAGCCTCAAGGGATAAAAGTGCTGTAAGGAAATCTGAAAATCCGTACCTTGAATAAACCGTTGCTCCCACAGTCACAATATTTCTAAGCTGTACGCCTACTATATTCTCTATGGATTTAGGTAATATACCATCAAAATATTTTTTCAAAACAGAGCTTGTCTCTACTTGGCGAAAAGTCGCCATAGCACCTATTTCAACTGTATCTTCACCTTCCCAAATAAAATTCAAATCAAGATTGGACAAATCAATTGCCGTTCCAATTTTTTGTGATCCCATTCTCAAAAATCCACAACCACCTATTATTTTGTTGTTTCTTTTTTCTATTAAAGCCTCATATGCTTCCTCCAAAGTTTCAGGTAGTAGATAGTCCTGTATGGTTAGCACTTGTATTCCCCCTCAAATATTAGTTCCAATATATGGTTTTACTATATCAATGCATGAAAGAAGGTGTCTCAGAATGATGAATTTCTGCGTTATTTGAAATTTCACCGACTTGGCACGTACGTCAGTACTAGCCAAACCCATAAAATTTCAAACCCTTGAACTTCATTCATTCTGAAACACCCCAGGGGCTAAACTCATAAGATGCCTTTGTGATACAACCCCTTCGTATTAGTAATCAACTATTATATCTAATTTACATTGAAGCTCATCTTTCTTCTTGAACAATTAAACAAAAAAAATCTAGAGGTATCCAATGAGAGACCTCTAGATTTAATGAAAATATATAGTTTATCATCAAAAAATCCAATATCTTCTCATCATAGGAGGATAATTTACGGTTATCCAGTAGAGACTCCCAGACCATATTTCTAGGATTATACGAGAGAAATATCATTTATTTCAATTTTGTTAGGCTTTTTAAACACAAAATAAATATAACATATAACATGACAGATTTCAACAGATTTCTTGTATTTTTGTAAGCATCAGTTTGATATTGTTCGTATAAGCATAAACAATATAATATTATAACCCACATATAATTCGTGATATTTGAACAATATATCCTTATTTGCAATTATTTATATATATCCCTTAAATTATCTCACTCTAAAACCTGTTTTTATACATTAGGAGTTAACAGTACTTTTTTAGTCATTATCTCAAAAAATTGTTATTTTCCTTCCATATTAGTTATTATAGCTGTATTTATGGATAAAGAATATTAAAGAAGCATGTAAAATATTTGAGAGAGGAAGACCTATTAGAGATGATGAATATGGTGGCGGTTTACCAAATAGGTCTAGATTTTTGAAAAAGCTTGTGGCAGAAGTAAAAAAGGTATGACCTAATAAAAAACCACACTTTTTAATCTACTAGTATAACCCTTACTGGCGCAGCTTCAACGTTTCTAATTTTCAAAGGTGGTGCATAGAGAGTATACTCCCCTTCTTCAACTTCATTCAGTTTTAAACCCTCAATAATTATAATATCTTGACTTAACAATATTTTATGGGTTTCATGACCTGGCTGATCTCTCTCAATACCAAGAGCATCAATACCAACCCCTGCAATTCCTATATTCTTCAAATATTCTGCTCCACTTTTTTCTAAATAAATGAATTGAAAATCAAATTCTTTCGAAAAAGAGTTTTTTGTCTTTAGTAAAATAAAATCACCTTTTTGAATTTCTTTTCTCTCCAATATTTCCTTTGTTATCTTATTCTCTACTTCAGTAAAATCTAATACTTTACATTTTCTGATGAGGTTCTCTAAAGCTATACTATCTATCGTTTTTCCGCCTTCTATCATATGGAGTGGAGCATCTATATGGGTTCCTGTATGCATTCCCATAGTTATGATAGATTCATAGGATTCAGCCATGGAGTAGTCCTTAGTTATCCTTAGTGTTGGTTTTTTATCTAGTTTATTCTTATATACAATCATATCCTCAGAAATTTCCATTGAGACATCATATATTTTCAAGTTATCTCCCTCCTATAGGTTGATCCAATTTCTAACATCCTTCTGCAAAAGCATATTTGATCCCTCTGGCCCCCAGCTTCCGGGTTCATAGTTTGGGAATACAGGATCGTTATCATTCCATGACTCTAATATCTGATCTACAAATTTCCATGCATATTCCACTTCATCCCATCTAGTAAAAAGCGTAGTATCGCCTTTTAAAACATCAGACAATAGTCTCTCATAGGCCTCTGGAGAATTAATTCCAACTTGACAGTTTTGACAGAAATCCATTTGAACCGGAATAATGTTCCTATGGGTTCCAGGCTCCTTAGCATTGAACTGAAGGAATATCCCTTCAGTAGGTTGTATCTTTATTACTAACATATTGGGAAGTACTTCCTTTTCTTCAAAATATAATATGCTCTGCATGGATTTAAACTGTACTATTATTTCAGTTGACTTCTTCTTCATTCTTTTCCCCGTTCTTATATAAAATGGCACGCCGCTCCATCTGAAATTTTGTATATTTATCTTTAAGGCTACAAATGTTTCAGTATTTGAATCTAGTGATACCTTTTTTTCCTCTCTATAGCCTAGTATCCTTTCATCTTCTGACTCGCTTGGCCCATACTGTCCTCTAACTACATTTTCTTTTATAGCTTCAGTCTTGATTTTTCTAAGTGATTTCAGTACTTTGACCTTTTCATCTCTTATGGATTTTGTTTCTAGATCGTTAGGTGGTTCCATTGCTATGAGGCTCAATAATTGAAGCATATGACTCTGAACCATATCCCTCATTGCCCCAGCTTTCTCATAATATCCTCCACGATTTTCTACTCCTACAGTTTCACTGGAAGAAATTTGGATATGATCAATATATTTATTATTCCACAAAGGTTCAAAGAGCATATTTGCAAAACGTATTACCATGATATTTTGCAGCATTTCTTTTCCTAAGTAGTGATCAATCCTATAGGTATTTTCTTCTTTAAATACCTTAACGATTTTATCATTTAAATATTTAGCAGAACTTAAATCTCTACCAAAGGGTTTCTCTATCACAACTCTATTCCAGCTATCAGCTTTTTGAGTCATACAAAAACTATTTAGATTTTCCACAATCGATTTAAAGTATTCTGGTGCAACAGCCATATAATACATTCTATTCCCGTTTATCTTGTGTTTTTTATCAACTTCACTCAAATACTTATTTAACTCTTGGTAGGTCTCAGCCGCTAGAAAATCCATTCTCCTATAGTAGATTCTATTTTTTAGACTATTCCATATTTCTATATCTATATCAAGTCTGGAAAACTGTTTTATTGAGTTATATATTTCTTCTCTATACCCATCATTTGTTTTATTTTGTCTGCCTATTGCTACAATTGCAAAGTCTTCTGGAAGCATTTTTTCATGCTTGAGATTATAAACAGCAGGAAGTAGTTTTCTATGGGCTAGATCCCCAGTTCCACCAAATATAACCATTGTATAAGATAACTCAAAATTAGCACTCATTTCTATCTCCTACCTTCAACCAGTTATAGATAAACAACATTAAGATTTAAAATAAATTTCAAAGAAAAAAAATGAACGCTTCTACATTTTTTATTTTAAATTTATTAAACCTTAAAGTTGCTTGTCTTTACTTTTTTTCTACACTATGACCTCCAAATTCATTTCTTAATGCAGATACTACTTTACCAGCAAAAGTATCTTCCTGTTGTGATCTATATCTAATAAATAATGCGCTGGCAATAGTTTGGGCAGGAACTTTAAGCTCTAAAGCTTCTTCAACAGTCCACAATCCTTCTCCTGAGGAATTCACTACACCCTTTATAGAGTCGAGCTGTGGATCCGACATAAATGCCCTTTCCATTAATTCCATAAGCCATCCACGTATTACGGAGCCATGGCTCCATACCCTTGCAATCTCCTTATAATTAAGGTCAAATTGACTTTTTTCTAGAATTTCAAAGCCCTCACCTATGGCTTGAAGCATTGCGTATTCAATGCCATTATGAATCATCTTAACATAATGACCGGAACCATTTTTTCCAGTATGCAGATATCCCTTTTCTATACATATATCCTTGATAATGGGTTCAATAATTTTAAATACGCCATCTTCAGCACCTACCATCATACAAGCACCATTTCTTGCTCCTTCCATTCCGCCGCTAGTTCCAACATCCACAAATCTAATTTCCTTTTCCCTGAGAATTTCATACCTTCTTAAGGTATCCTTATAGTTTGAATTACCACCGTCTATAATAACATCTTCTTTATCTAATAAAGGATTCAGCCTTTCTATTACTTCATCTACAGCTTCACCAGCCGGTATCATAAGCCAAATAATCCTAGGTGATCTTAATTCCTTAACCATTTCTTCAAAGCTGTATACTCCTACTAAACCCTCTTTTTCTGCTTGTTTGATTTTTCCGTGGGTTCTGTTAAACACCACAACCTTATGATTATGTTCCTTCATATTCAGTGCTAGATTATATCCCATTTTTCCCAGACCAATTATTCCTATTTCCATAACTATCACTCCCTCCTATATAAATATATTTGCATATTATATTTATTACATAATATGTATAACTTTAAACATATAATTTCCGATAATCCTTTCACATACCAATAGATGGATTTGCACTGATTTTGAAAACAAAAAAGCCACAGGCCTAACAAGTTGGCTTTCTAATTATAGTTTGCCAATTTGTTAAGCCTATGACTCTTTATCTTTTTACTAGTTCTTTTAAGATGGCACTTAGTACCATGTCCTCTCGCTTGAGATTCTATTTGAATACTTAATTATCACAGTATATGTCTGAAAACTCAATATTAATTTTTTCTGCAAAATCATTGATTTTCTTATCAATGATTTCCTGGCGAATATCATTTTCCTTAGATATACTTATAACTGGAAGTTCTATTATAAAATCACTTCCCTTTCCAAACTCGCTTATACAAGAAACATCACCCTTATGCATTTCAACTAATGATTTTACTACGGATAAGCCTATGCCACTTCCTTCATGTTCTTGTACATCAGAATTATTTATTTGCATAAATCGGTTAAAAATTGTTTTTTGCTTTTCATCAGGTATTCCTCTCCCTGTGTCTTTTACGGAAATAACAATATTTTCTACTCTATCATAGATATTGACCGATATCATTCCGCCTTCTTTGGTAAACTTCACTGCATTGGAAAGAAGATTTAACATAATTCTTTCAATTTTATCGGGATCACATGCTATAATTTTCTCTTCTATGTCCGTATCAAATAAGAATTTGATGCCTTTATGTTCTATGTATTCAACAATTGATAGTGAAATATCTTCAACAATTCCTACAATATTATAATCTTTTAATTTTATATCTAAAAATCCAGAATCAAATTTTGTAATATCCGTAATGTTATTTATTAATTTTATAAGCCGATAAGAATTCTGCTGCATAATCTTTATGTATTTATTAGGATATTGAAATGTACTACGCCAATGTAATTCAACCATTTGTATAGAAGTAAATATCAAGTTTAAAGGCGTCTTCAGATCATGAGATAAATTTGCAAAGAATTGTGTTTGAACTTTATTTCGCCAAATTGCTTTTTCCTCTGAGCGCTTTGTCGATGATAAAGCACTACAAAGGTTGTAAATGAAAATTGATGTCATAATTATAAAGAAGCTCCCCTTGAAAGTCTGAATTCTATTCAGAAGAGCTATATCATCAATCGTTAATAATAAAATTTTATCAGAAGTTATAATCCATAATTGAGATACAAAAATATAGCTAACTACCATTTTCAAAGGAAATATTTTTTCTTTGTGATCTGCTTGTCTTGGGGAGAAATAATTTAAAAAGAACGATTTTATATCATTTGTATTTTTTGTCATAATCAGGTACCCCTCCTAATTGTTGTCTATTCCCGCTGTTAACGGTACTTTCAATAGTCAGCATCATTATACATTATTTAAATGCATATCACAATCAATAGATAGGGATAACTAGTTTTAGAACTTACTAAGGGCTTCAATTAGCTGGATCTCATCAAGTGTACAGTTATACATACCAATCTCAATACCAGGTTTATTCTTTCCGTGAAAATCACTTCCACATGTAATTAGAAGCTCATGCTCCTTAGCTTTTTTATAAAAGTAATTAATTTCACTTTCAGTATGGTAATTATTAAAGACTTCTATACCCTCAACACCTTCTTTAATAATATGTTTAAGCATCTCCATATTTCCTTTTAAGTTCATGCCTGGATGAGCTATTACTGGTATTCCTCCACTCTTCTTAATGAGATTAATGGCATCCTTCAAACTCATGTATTGGATCGAGACATGGGCGGCCCTGCCTTGAGCAAAAAAATCCCAATAAAAGTTTAGATATGCCATATCACTTCGCTTTCCACCCTCTAAATATGGTTTCAATATTTGATTGTTTATGCTGCTTTCTTTGTTAAGAATTACTTCTCCAATAAGCTCTCCAGAAGGGATTTTTCCTTTGGTTTTACTAAGAACTTCGTCTTCATCAACCTCAATACCGATTTTTCTTAAATTATTAATCATCTGAGGAAAAGCATCCATTGACTTTCTAAACAGACTCTTATCTAATTCCTCAAAGTCCTTTAAGGTATAGTCAATATAATACCCAAGCAGATGCAAATTAACACGATTATACGTGCAATCAATTTCAATGCCTGGAATCACATCGATACTTAGCTCTTTACCATGTACAAGGGCCTCCTCTACTCCTTGTACGCTGTTATGATCCGTTATAGCTATGGTTTTCATTCCTTGTTTTTTACTAATCTGCAATATTTCATATGGGCTAAATTCTCCATCATCACTATAACTAGAATGAATATGCAAATCAATTTTGTTCATAATCTCCCTCCATTTATATTGCGCTTTTATTATTGATAGACTTTTCAACGTAAAAGCGTCTATTATAGTAAATACTCATCAGAAATGCAGCTAAACACAATACCCCTTGAATAATTAAAGTATTCTGAATGCCAAGATAGTCTGCTAAAGTTCCTGATAAATTATAGGTTATGAAACCACTGATTCCTAAATAAATGCCCATCGCAATGGTTTGCGCTGATGTTTTTAAGCTCTCGGGACTCACATCATCAATCAACTGCTTCGCTGTGAAGGTTGCAAGGGTATAAGTGAACATTTGAAATAGACCTATGGCTACTAACATGTTGACTTGTCGAGTAAATGCTGTAATTAACATCTTTATGATAAAAATAAAACAGCATATAATCAAAAGCTGTGAAGCTCTCAATTTTTTTAATAATTTTTTCGAGTAGAGAAACATTGGAATTTCACTAAAGGCAGCAATCATGAAAAATAGACCTATATCGCTTTTGCCTCCACCATACTCTTCAATCAGTATTGGGACAAACATTGAGAAGGCCTGCATTGCCATAAACAATAATAAAAAAATGGCAACTACAGTTACATATCTTCCATTGGATAGCATAATCTTAACATGCTTTAAACTCACTTTATGTTCATCTGTATTAGTAACTTTATTGACATCATCAACTTTCATAATCACCCATATAAATAGGATTGATAAAATCAGATGAATTGTAATTAAGATCTCCCATCCAAATTGATCTATGCATCTTCCTATAATTATTGCTGAAAGTCCCCACCCCAAAGAACCAAAGGCTCTGACTAAACCGTAATTCTTCCTAATAGACTCATGAGATTCTAATACCCAGCTGTCTATCAATGACATCATACTGGACTGTATAAACCCTATAATTGGCAAAATCATCAGCTTTATTTCCACAACTTCTATTCTATATATTAGAGACACTCCTATAGACAGCATAAGAGTAAGGATGAGAAACACCTTTTTAATAGTTTTCTTCAAATCACATATGTATCCTGTAATAAATTGACCTAGAATACCACTTAGCATCATAATCGACATATAGAATCCAACTTGACTATTACTTAATCCAAGTTTTTTTAAATATGGGACCGTAAACCCTGCGAAAACTACAAGAACAGCTTCAAAGAAAAAATACATTTTTTGTAAATTTCTAATTTTTCCTTTCATTTCTCCATCCCCCTTCATGTTTGTTCATGTTTTTGTAGATATGTTAACATTTTTTTTAAATCAAGTTCATATTATCACACAAAATAAATATATGCAATATTTTCATGAACATTCGTTAATAATCATTAACTATCATGAAATTTGCTTTACTCAAATTTCAATACTTGATATACTTATATAATATAAAAGTAAATATCAACATAATAAAGGATTTGGTGGTTTTATGTTTATAGAAGAACGACACAATAGAATCATGCAGTTAATATCAAAGCAGAAAAGAGTTGAAGTTTCTGAATTGAGCTCTTTATTCGATGTCTCTCTAGATTCAATTCGAAGAGATTTAAGAATCCTCGAAAAAAAAGGTTTGTTAAAGCGCACCCACGGTGGAGCTATTTCCATTGAAAAGGCTAATGAATCTCTGAGTTATTCCGATAGAAAAGCAATCTATGAATTAGAGAAAGAGGAAATTGGACGATTAGCTTCAACTTTTATTGAAGAAGGCGATACCATATTAATTAAAGGTTCATCAACTTCTGCTACTATGATTCCACATCTATGCCAATTCAAGGACTTAACTATATTTACTAACTCCATTGATATTGCATATCAACTTACTAACCGTAAAAGCAGCTTAAGGACTTTTATGATCGGAGGTATGATTGATCAAAGTTCTTCCAATACCTATAGTAACGAAACACTATCATTTATCCAATCTCTACACGTGGATAAATCCTTTTTATCTCCCTGTTCCATATCTCTGGAAGCTGGAATTTGTACTGAATATATACTAGAAGCACATATTGATAAAGCTATTATTAAATCTTCAAAGCAGACCTATATACTCGCTGATAATTCAAAATTTTTAAAGGAATCACTTATGCAAATTGCTCCTCTATCTTCGGATTATACAATTATATCCGATTCAGAACTATCGGATGAAGTTATCTTAAGGTTTAAGACCTTTGCTGATTCTGATATAGAAATTATACGAGCAGAAAAAGAAATGAGTCTAAAATAACGACTAGACTCATTTCCTTTTTTATTGCACTCTATATTCATTTCGCAGAATTACGTGGTTTTAGGAGGTTTCAAAATCACGCCTTCATCTTTTACATTGAAACAATCTTACTTGCTAAGAAACTTATATTCTTCATTTGCTTCGCTACAAAATATTTCATCATCAGATAAGTATATTCCATAATCTACTTTCTTTAATATCATCTCTTCTTCTCCAGTTTCTAAATCAATTCTATATAATGAATTGTAATACCCTTGGGAAGTGTCTTCTGAAATAACTGTACAATAAAGGAAATTATCCTCACAAGCAATAAAACTATTAACTTGAATACTACTTAACTTTTCACTTTTTTCATTTTTCAAATTAAGCGCATATAACTTTCTATCTTCTTTTACATAATATATGTAATCCTCTCCTATTCCATAGAGAGTCCATAAATCATTTATAATTTTCTCCTTTGAATTTCCATATTTATTTATTCGGTATAAATCATTCTTAATACGATAATATATATAGTTACCCTTTACCTCAATGTCACGTATGTGTTCAGTTTCATCTAATAAACGTCTTCTTTTTGTACCATCTGTTTTTATTTTATATACTCCTTTAGGTTCTGTATAGAAGATCCAATCTTCATCTATTTTAAACTCAATACCAAAATCTTTTTTTATATACTTTATCAAAGGTACTCTTTCTGTACCATCAAGATTAATTTTGGATAAATTTATATTATCCTCATTTTTTCGCTCTAAAAAATAAATCCCATCCTGCTCTATATTAATACGAGTAGCATTACTATCTAATACCTTCATTTTCTGATTTTCTTCAAGATTTACCAGATATAAACCAGGGCCATTAATTCCATCCCACTCCCAAAAATAAATCCGATCTCCAATAACTTTATAGATTTCATCATCTTCTTTTCCTTCTATTTTTATAGGTTCTGTCCCATCTTTATTAGTTCTATAAAGCTTATTATCATCTCCTACATAATATATATGTGAGGGTGTCACAGTCCTAATCTGCTCAATATTCGTGGAAGAAATCACTTCCTTTTCTAATGTTTCTATATTGATTCTATAAAAATTTCTTTCCACAATATCATCAAAAAAGTATACTTCCTTATCTTCGACCCAAATTCTATGAAGTGATGAACCCTTATATATTAGTTTTTTCTCTATGCCATCTTTATCCATAAAATATATAGACTCATTCCAATCAATCCAGTACAATCCATCATCAGTGAGAACCAATAGTCTAAGATCATCTACATTTATAACCTTAGTTTCATAGGTACCATCATGCTTTATTTTATATAATTCCTCTGATGAACCAAAACAGATGAAATCTTTGTTTACATTAAGATAATCGGCATAGCGACTATTAATTCTGGTGTTTTGACTTCCATCGGTTTTCATTCGATAAATTGTATTTTCATCATAAACATTGATATAATATGTCCATCCATTGATTATCACTGGAAATTCTACTTTATCTTTACTTAACAGGGTATGCTGTGTCCCATCGGCATTCATACTGTATAGTTCCCCACCATAGTCACCTTTACAATAATAAATAGTTTCGTTTACTACACTCATGAATGATACTTCACCATCTAATAGTTCTATTTCATTACTTCCATCGGTATCAATTCTATAAATTCCTTCGCTATCCAGAAATCCTTTAATATAATAAATACTGTTATCTATTACATTAATATAGTCTACTGAATAATCGTATACTTTCTGATTTTGAGTACCATCAACATGTATTTTATAAAGTTTATTGTCATCCTTAGGATTAGCATAATAAACCCATTCACCACTCTTCATCATCAGTTCCTCGTTAATTATATTTCCTGAGTTACTTCCTTCATTACCAATACTAAATATTTTTTCATCGTCTTTCCTAATAATCTCAAGGTTCATAAACTGTTTTAAATCAACTAAGGGTATAAAACAGTTACCATCCTCTTCTATTGGTTTTGCAATTAATTCTTTCGTATAAACCTGTGCATTGTCCCAATTAGCAATTGCTAAATATTCATCATCATCTACCTCTACTCTAATGGAAAAACTGTAGCTTCCATCTGTAGCATATTTCTTCCAGATACTTTTGTCTTCATTTCCTTCTTCATATAACTCGTATCCAAGCTTTTTTGTAATATATGTAAGAGAAAGCATCTCAACATTGTCCCTTATAAAACCAATTTTTTCTCCATCACAGTATAGCCTATCTCCTTTTTGAACAATATTAATAGTATGTTGTTTAATATATTTTCGTTCTAATGGATGTTCATATCTTAGTTCAACACAAACAACGTGCTCATTGTTTATATCCTTATCTATAACATTAATTCTTTTTAGTTTATCAAGTTCTTCTACATCAATGAGAATTTCTTCATTTATCCTATAGGCATTTACTACATGACTATCTAGTTGAATCATTATTTCACTAGAAGTTATATTATTAGACGCCATTTTATATAACTCGCAATCAATGGGATCCATGAAGCGATTGGGATTTTCACGAATTTCTATTTTTTCATTTTCTTTATTATGTAAAACATCAAATCCATAGCGTTCTAAATCCTTTACTTTTATAAAGACTTTTCCATCCTGCTCTAAAAATGGGATGGGGATATTGTTCACATTAACCGCATCCACAGGTATACTTTCTGTATATCCATTAATTAAAGAAATACAAAAAATGCACATAATCGAAACTGCTAATATTGCTGCTTTCTTCATAATGTCACCCCTCAGAAATTTTTCTCTAAAATATAGTAATATAGCTACCCTCTCAACTCATTATACATAATAATCCCATTTTTTTGCAATGTATTTTGAAATTTTTTACTATATTACAATATTTAGGTTGAATTAATCAAAATACAAAGGTCACAGGCTTGACAAATTGACTTTCTAATTTTAGTTTATCAATTTGTTAAGCATATGACCATTTATCTTTCTACTAGCTCTTTTATTTACTTTTTTCACTGTAGATCCATGATTATTTAACACATTTAATTCTCAATTCCTCAATATCTTCATTACTCATACCCAAAGCTTTTAAGAACGCTTCATGCATATTATTTATGACCTCATCCTTTAATGCGGTAAATATATATCGAATATTACAAGAAACTGAATCCGCCTCTCCATCCTCCAAATGAATATCTAGCAGTACCATCATTTTGTCCTCAATAAATTTTACAAACTGAATTTCAAATCGCTTAAGATCATGTTTAGTTATTATCCACTGGAAACTTCCAAACTCATTACTGATCTGAAATACGCACCCTTCCTCTGCCAAGCCGCTCTTGGAATAAATCATATCATAACCCCATCCTTGCAGCTATTCTTTTTCACGAACGGGACATAACAAATAGAATATTCTCTTTTCTCTCCATGTATAGTCTGTCTATAGGTCCTCACTATTCTTATTTGATCACCTATCAATATACTATATCTCCCCTTTATTATAGGATAAAGTATGAAGTTATAGTCAGGTCAAATTCTTTATTATGTAAATTTAAACATGATGTGTACTTAACACATAGTTTAACCCCTGCATAGTATGTAGTGAAAAAAATAAGAGAAGCATTATGTAATTAAAAAGAAAGGATATGATTTTATGTCTAAGTATATATGCAAAGATGATTGCGATTGTGCTAAATGTGAACCTAAACACCCACTACCAAAAAAAGTATTATTTGAATGCGGAAACCCCGGCGGCTCTATGACTTTTACTAGTGAAGGGCAAAGCTTTACAGCATCTTCTATTTCACTAGATACAACATGTCTGTGTAGTCCAAAGGTTAAGGTTGAGTTTTCTAGTATGGTTACTTTTAATATAGTTGATGGCATAGTTTCTCCCTTTGAGGCACGTTTACAGTTTGAATTAGTTAGAGTATGCAACAACGGACAGGAAATAGCTTGCGCTACTCATATGTACGAAAAGTTACTTTTTGATAATAGTCCAATAAATATTCCATTTACATTAACCGATTCATTTACCTTCGTTTTCTGCCAATGCAGCACTTGTCCAGGATGTTGCGATTATTTTGTAAGGGTTACTGCCGATGTAATAAGCACAAATATACTAACTATGGAAAACAATGTCACTGTAACCGTTAGTAATGGTAGAATGAGCATATTTGCCTCTGACTGCTAATATATCCGTTGGTCTGTTGTAGCAGTATAGTTCCTTTATATAACTTTTCTGAAAACCATTAATTTTTCGATCATTTTTCTACAAACTTTCATGTAAAGGAGTGTTAATACTTATTAAAGAGATCTGGGAAACTACTAGAGCTGAATTACTTAACAACAGAAAAATAGTTATGTCATATCAAGAAAAACAGGATGCAAGTCATTTGATAGGTAAGCACTATATTATTCCAATTAAACATAGTCTGGATATTTGTGTTGAATTAACTCTAATACCGATAGAAAAGATAACAAGAACAAATGAATTTTTGGTGTTAAAAAAACCTATATATAAAGACCTATCAACGCAGGCCCCGCCTATCGATGTAATGATTAATAAAGACGGAACCTTTAGACTCTTTAACGGACACAAAAGATTAAAATCAGCAATAGTTAATGGGAAAAAATATATTTTCGCTAAAATTAATCATAGAAGAAGCCATAGAGATCTGGTTTTAGAGGCATATCACAAAGGAAAAAGTGTCCCTAAAGAAATTTTAGATTATTACAAGATAACCTTTGAATAGAAAGAAAGGATATGATTATATGTCTACCTATATAAGTAAAGAGAAATGTGACAGTAAAAAAGAATGTAGCAAAGAACAGGATTGCGCAAAGTGCCAACCTAAACACCCACTACCAAAAAAAATATTATTTGAATGTGGAAACCCTGGTGGCTCTATGACTTTTACTAGTGCAGGACAGAGCTTTGTACTCTCTTCTGCATCAATGGATACAACATGCCTGTGCAGACCGAATATTAAAGTTGAGTTTTCTAGTATAGTTAATTTTAATGCAATTATTGGAACTACACCTCCGTTTGAAACACGTTTACAATTTGAACTAGTCAAAGTCTGCGACAATAGACAGGAATTAATTTGTGACACTCATATATACGAGAGATTTTTTGCTGAACCTTCAACAGTAAGCACCCCATTCACATTAAGTGATTCCTTTACCTTTGTTTTCTGTGAATGCAATACTTGTCCAGGATGTTGTGAATATTTTGTTAGAGTCAC
>JMSU01000046.1_pt1 | contig 81992 bp, 84 predicted proteins | sample 179011 | NCBI WGS metagenome assembly JMSU01 (sample SAMN02769580, study PRJNA246767) | bioreactor metagenome | isolation source: Culture-1 Bioreactor ArsB derived from microbial biomass from the upper 2 cm... | place: Germany: Bremen | collected day 87 after inoculation
GGCCTGAATACAAGATAATCTATGTTGTATTGTATTCGAATTTCTAAACAATGTCTTAACGCGAGTTCTGCCGGTTTCGCTGGCTATACTCTATAGAGAGATCCTACTCTTTCCAAGGATTTTTTTATATGAAGCAGGAAGCTTTGTTCTCGGGGTGAAACTTTATAATAAGTAACCTAAGAACTTTTGTATCAAGAAATCAAATTGTTATCATTAACGGGTCATGGTAACCGCCACATCTGGTGAAAGACTATTTCCTGCGACATCGGCACCCGTAGTTGTTGATGCGGTGGTAATGGTGATGTTGCCTGTAGTAAAGTTCGCATTACTAGAGGTGAGTTTCACTTGATTGTCCTTAGTAGCTGGTGTAACGGCTATACCTGTAACGGTTACACCATTGACTTTCACAATAAAATCACCGGCAACGGGGGTTATTGCATTGGAACCATGGATTACTTCATTGAAGCTGACAACAATGGCACCGGAAGCAGTATCGTAGGTTGCCGACTGTAATAGGGGACTTGTACTATCGCTTAAGTTAACAGGTCTATCTATAGTGGCAATCTCATTACCAGCCAAATCGTCCACGTCTAGAATGGTCAGTATTCTAGTTTCTGTTGTATTTACGGAACCTGCCGGCATGGAAATGGTGGCAATACTTTGGTCAGAATTTAGCGTAATTACCGTATTATCTGGCAGGGATTCTCCATTTAATCTATAGTTTGTAGGATCTGTGGCAGAGCCACTTACAGTACCACCTTTCACCGCTTCACTAAAAGTAACGGTAATCTGATTTTTCACAGTAGAGGTGATGCTAACAACCTCAGGCTTTATAGCGTCTGTGGCGGAGGTTGGAACGGAGATTGTCGTATCAAAAGCTGCGGTAGTATTTCCTCCATTTAAAGCTTGATCTCTCAGAAGACCCTTGGCGAAGCTAAAGGTATAAGCATCCGGGGATAGACCCAATCCTTGGTCTCCAGTATTGCGGATAATTACTTTTTTGTCCCCTGCACTAATGGATTTAATATTTACATCAGTAATCTCCGTTTTTACACCGGTGTTATTATTAATCAATGTGATGCCTTTAGCAATGCCACTGGTATTTGCCAGGGCTGTTACACCTTCATTGAATGTAAAGACGAATTCGCCATCTGTAAAATTATATGCTGCCTTTGTAAGACTTGGGCCTGCCATGTCTTTTGTGACTGTAACAGTATCTGTGTATTTTTCTCCAATATTATTAACTAAATCTTTATAGTTTTCTATTGTGACATGAAGGTCTGTGGATGTTTCATTTTTTGCGCCATTAAATAAAACATCGGGAGTCGTTGGTAGATGAACCTGAAAAACTTTACCATCGATAGTCGTTGCTGTAATGTTGGGTAGGGCGTTATTAATTTTGGTAATGGATAATCCAAGGATAGCCGAATTATCACCACCGCTCGTATTGGTTCCAGCAAGCTTTTCGGAAAAAGTAATTTCCAGTGTATTTTCACCAATAACATCAATCTCTTCGACCTCGGGGGCTTCCGTTACAATGTTATAGCGTAGTGTGTCTTGGAAAAGATCCATGGTATTGCCCATAAGGTCCTTGGCACCGCTGACATAGATTGGATAACGGGTTCCAAGTATAATGTTGTCAGGAATACCATCTTTAGAAATTGTAACAGAATCATTCCCTGAAACAAATAAAACGCTGTCAGGATTGATTGTTTGACCATTAAGAATCACCAGATCTGGTTTCACAGACAACCTTTCACTAAATTCAATTTTAATTGCACCCTCTTCCGTGGTAGAGAGATCACGAATCGTTGGCTGTACGTGGTCAGAAAAAAACAAGTAGGTGGAATAATCCGTTGTAGTGCTGAGGGCTTTCCCGTCCAAATTCATAATGTTTTTGTTAGCTGTTACTGTATAAGCAGTATCATTTGTCATGGTTTCATTTAATGTGAGTATCACAGAGGCCTTATCGTCTCCAAGTTTTGTACCTATGATACTGTTGGTTGGGGTGATTGTGTAATTTGCCATATTTTCTGCTCCGTTGGTACCAGTCCCTACCTCTACTTTGTCGTTAAATTGGACAAGAATATTTTTAGCATCCATGGCAGATATGGATTGCACAGCTAGATCTCTAACAATCACTGTAGGCGTAACGGTACTTTCACCCTTGAGAGTATCTTTATCTAGGGATATGGTATAGGCTACGTCAGGGGTCATCTTATTTGTAGTAATGGTAGCTGATTTCCCGTCGGCTTGTAGTGCTATATTTGTAATAGAAAGAGTATCACCCTTGGCACTTTTGATGTTGATATCCTCAGGAACCAATGAGGTAATCGCTTTATTAAAATCAAGCTTAATAGAAGTCAAATTGTCCGGTGTAACAGAAGCGGAAAAGGTGAGATTCTTTATTGTATCTGCTGCTTGCTGGAGGGCATCTTTATTGGTTAGAAAGTTATCAATTACCACAGCAACCTGTTCTCTTGTAGCGGCATTTTTTCCTAAAAAACGATTATTTTCGTCTCCACGGAATAATCCGTTTGCAACGGCAAAACCTACAGCATCCCGGGCATAGGAGGAAATCTCATCTTTATCTTGGAAGGTAAGTTGATCACCCATTCCTTGAATGTCATCAACACTGAGGCCTAATCCTCGCACAAGAATGACGGCCATTTGTTCACGGGTAATATGTTTTTTTGGAGCAAAGCTGTTGTCACCTATGCCTGAAATAAGATTATTGGCAACACCCGTTTCAATAAAAGGATATGCCCAGTTGTTATTTGGAACATCCTTAAAGGATGAATCATCAGGAGTTATAATATTTAACCCCATGGCTTTTACCAACATGGTTGTAAAAGCAGCCCTATCCATAGAAGATTTTGGGTTGAAATTTCCCATCTCATCGCCTGTAATAATTTGCTGGTCCACGAGGCGTTCAATAGCAGCTTTTGCGTATTCAGAGCTGTTGTTGATGTCCTTTGGGGCTGCAAAAGCTACTCCTGTTTGTCCAATGGTAAAGCTTGTAAGTAACATACCACCTATCATAAGTTTTACAACACTGACCTTTACATTTGGATACCTTCTTTTTACATAAGCCAATATGTCAGATTTGGATGCTTCTTGATTGTCCTGAGAGGATAGTTCCTTTGAGAATTCTTCATCCCTATTGAAAAGGTGAATAACGAGTTCAAAATCGTTACCTCTTTTCACAAGTTCTTCCCGCAAAATATTCATTAATTTAACCTCCTTTATATAGTACTCATTAGTATTTTTCCATTTTAGAAGAGAATTATTCTATTGAAGAATGTATGGAGAATATACAGATTTTTAAATTCACTTACTAGAGGCTATAAAAGCTGGATAGGAGAAATAGTTCGAAATGTTCTGTAAAGGTCTTAATAATATGATGTTAGTATAAATTGATGGACGCGAAAAGTAAGATAGAATATGAATATCTGAAAGGACGTGCCAATCGTGAAAAACAAAGGAGCACGATACGATCAAGATTTTAAAGAGATGGTCGTAAATATACTAAGCAGAACATTAATCTATTGATTTGAACAAGGAAGAATTTGATCCAGTACTTAAGGAGTCTGAGCTTGCCCTATATTCAAGGTGAGAGTATGACGATGATTTAGTTGAAAAGTATCATGATATGTTAAAGAATTCAGATGAGGTAGCCTTCATCTTTCCAATATGGTGGTATAGTGTACCGGCTGTTTTAAAGGGATTTGAATGCTTAGGAACTTTGCTTATAAAGAGAAGAAATATGGACTAAAGGACTTGCTAACTAATATTGAAAAAACTACCGTTATAACAACCTCACAAGCACCGACTTGGGATGTTATAAGAATGTTCGATTTGTAGCAGATAAGGCATGAAGATGCTTTATCGGTCTTTTTATGTTATAGCCCTAAATGTTATAATAATTGTAACATATATTAATTGCTTTCAAGGGAGGGATAACATTGAATGAAAAAGAAAGAATTAGTCTTCTAGAAGGTCTAAACTTAGGGCAAAGAAAATTCTTAGAAGAGAACATAAAACAACTAAAATATAATTTATGGGTGGAAAAATTAGCTAAAATAAAAGGGATAACAATTACAGATGATATGGATGAAGAAACATTACAAAATAAGTTAGATGGTTGGATTTTAGTAGATGTATTAGATGGAGGGTATAAACAACGACCATACAGATGCATTTGTGGCAAGTCCCTTAGAAAACAATACATATTAAAAAATAATAACAAAGATATAACTCTGAAATTAGGGCAAGAGTGTTTAAAAAATTATACTAAATTGAGTAGTGAGCTTGTAAACGATATATTACGAGGCTTTTATAAAGTAAACAGTGAGCTGGATGATATATTAGATAGACACAGTAAAGGATTAACATCTGAACATAAAAAATATTTGACTGAGCCAGCTCTTCCAGATGAATACAAGGCTCAGATTGACATAGATTTGCCCCTATCAAAACGTCAGGAATCAAAGGTTAAGCAACTCATAGAAGAATATCAGAATATCGAGTTCGTAGATGAACTAAAAAAAATTGAAGAAAAACTATCGGTAGCCCAGAAGGAATTCCTTAATACTGTTATAAATAAGGAGGATAAGTATCAGTTAATGATACGCCTTAAAAACGGTGACTATATACATAAACTAGAAGATATTGAAAGAATAAGAGTATCGGATATTGTTGAACAGAAGATACGACTAAAATTGCCACTAAGTCATCAAGAAGAACAAAAAATAAACTTAAAAAAAATACTAAAAGATAGCAATCATAGCAAAAGAAACAGTTTTACTAATTTAATTTCAATAAGTAATACCATAGAGAATGATGATAGAAAATCTAGCTGTTATGATGGAGTAGTTTTACCAAACTTAGGAGAATGTATAGGATTAATTGATAAGCTTGGTACAAGTAATATAACAAGTAAAGAAGCAGAGGCTCTTTATAAATTTATTAAAAGAGAAAGTCATCAATTAGGTATATATAGTACAGATTTAAAAGAAATAAGAAAAAGAGCTTCTAAATCATTGGGGAAAATAAGTAACTATCATGTAAGGTGCTGGTTGGTCGAGATAAAGGGTTTAAAGTAAGCTATGTAAATTTAATAGAATAATAAATAGAGGACTTCTTTTAAAGTGGTCCTCATTTTTTATACTTAGCCTTAAATCCTTCTACAGTTGGAAAAAGACACTAACAATTTGAGAGCTTTATAAAAAATAATTATCTAGTCCGTAAATGTAGATTGTAGGACTAGATATGTGGTATTATAATATATAGAGGGTAGTAGCTGTTAAAGTACTGTAACCCGTGATATATCAAAGCTTTAGACGGGTTATTATTGAGATAACTAGTACATATTCAAATAGTTAAAGAAATTAACTTGCAAACTATGATAATAGTTTAACAATGTTTTTCTTCTTAGCTCCATACTTATGACATTAAAAGAGTATAAAATATGACATTGTTTGCTGTATGTTATCTTTTGTAAAAAAATCTGAATCATTTTAATTAATAAATCTAAGTTTGAAATAAATTTGTCGAAATAGGGCATAATAGCGAATTTCAGGCATTTTTGTTTTTGAAGAACCAATGATATGGCAAAGTCAAAAAAAGTCGCTTAAAACTCAAAATATGAAGTCGTTTTTTGAAAAGGGGAAATTTAATGTCGAAAATAATAGTATCGGACAAAACCCGCAGTGATATTCCAGCAAACATTCTAATAGAGAGAGAAATTCTTAGAGAAAAGCTCGAAATTTTAAAGTTATCTGCACCTCCTGTTCTAGTAAGATATATGAACTTTCTTTATATAAATGAAACTGCTAGAAGTGTAAACATAAATACCGCTTTAAAATATACAAGAGAGATTATTAAAATTTTAGAATGGCTTATTAAAGAAAGAATTATAATTAGGCCCGATATACAAAGTATCAACAAAAGTGATCTTAATAATATTGAATCCAATGACATTCAACAATATCTTGACTCATGTGGTAGCTACACAGAAATGAATAGTAAAGGTGAAAAGGTTCTGTATAGCAATAGCCTTAGAACTATATTCTTTAAGGGTTCCTGTATAAGGGGATTCTTTACCTGGTTATATAAGAATAATTATATAGAAAGAAATGAAACAGAAAAGCTAAGGAAGGTAATCACTCCTGATCTCCCTCCGGTCATAGCCTTAAATGATGACGAAGTTAGAGCTATGCTTGAGCTCGCAGAATATGGAAAAACAACTATTTATGATAATGTAATAGAACTTAGTAGAAAAGAGATGGAAAACCATAGTAAAACTCAAAATAGAGATTTAGCAATTATAAGTATGTTCGTTTATCACGGGCTAAGAATACATGAACTATATCACTTAAACATGTCATCTCTATATTTTGATAAAGGCTATTTTGAGATCTATAGAAAAAGAAATAAGAAAAGGAACATGTATTTCACTAAACATACAAAAAGAGCATTACAAAATTACATAGAATTAGAGAAATCAAAGGAAAACATAGTTTCAGAAGATGTAGATGCTTTATTTATTAGTACTAGAGAAAACAGAAGACTAAGTATTAGACAAATAAGAAGAATTGTAAAGAAATATGCCGTAAAGGTATCAGGAAACCCGAAGCTTTCACCCCATAAACTAAGAGCAACCTTTGCAACAAAGGCTATTGAGATTACAGGAAATATATATAAGGTACAAAAAAATCTTGACCATAGTTCACCTAACACTACTCAGAGATATTTAAAGGAAGATGAAAAATTTAAGAAAGAAATTGCAGCAGCAATAAATTATGAGTAAAAATAATTTACTGTTTAATAGAGTCAATGTTTATTATTTCAAAAGGTATTATAGGTTTAATGGAGAAATGATAATTATATATTAATATTTCTATATTATAGTAATTTTATAGAGAGAGCTATGACAAATTTTACAAGGGGAGGTCTATATTATGAGCACAGCTCTGTCAAAAGTTCTAAATGAATCCATGAAGCTTTTTGGATTTCAGGCTAATAAAACTAATATTAACATATTAGGTAATTCCGCTAATATAATTTATGAAATTGAACAAAATGGTAGGTATTACATTATTAGAATTACTCAAAAATCTGATACATATCTACCAAGTTATGAAGGAGAAATAGATTGGATCAATTTTCTTGCTGATAATGGCGTGAACGTTTCTAAAGCAATTTCTTCAGTAAGCAATAAATTTGTTGAATCTACAAATGTTGATAATTCATGCTTTTTAGTTTCTGTCTTTGAGAAAGCAAAAGGAAAGATGCCTGATACAAAAGTCACCGATGAATGGAACGAATCCTTATTTTACAATTGGGGTAAAACTATGGGGCAAATGCATGCTTTGGCAGAAGAATACTCAGTAAAGGAAATAGCAATGAAAAGAAAAGAGTGGAATGAGGATATATACTTTACTAGCGAGTATTCATTGCCTCTTAAAGAAAAAAAAGTAATCGAAAAGTGGAACAGTATTATAGATAAATTAGAATCATTGCCAAAGGATAAAGACTCATACGGAATTATACATTATGATTTTCATCAGTATAATTTTTTTGTAAATGATGGTAGCATTACAGTCTTTGATTTTGACGACTGTTTGTATAATTGGTTTGCTTGCGATGTGGCAGTATCTTTATATAATGCAGTATATAGTATACCAAAAAATGAAATACAAAAAAGAATCGATTTTGCACACCTATTCATAAAATTGTTTTTGAAAGGCTATCTAACAGAGAATACTATTGATAGCCACTGGATTGGAAAAATACCATTATTTTTACATTATAGGAGAATTTGCTCCTTTATGTTTTTTTCAAAATTATGGAGCACAGAGAATAAAAGTGAACGACAAACGAAATATTTGCAAGAAATGAAAGATGATATAGAAAATGATATTCCAGTTATTGATATTGATTTTAATCATATAATAGAAAAGTTAAATGTATAACTTGCTAAAAAGGATAATTCACTGAAAAACCTTCTAATACAGATTTATTTTAGCAATTAAATGTTCTGTGAAGCAAAAGTAGTGAGACCTTTGATAGTAATGGCCAAATGAAAGTACAATTATTTTAGTTAATGCTAGAAAAACCATTGAATCTAAAACTCAATGGTTTTTTAATATTAAAAATTATCATATACCTTCACATCACTATTACATCTATTAACTATACAACATCTTGACTTTGCAATTCCAAGAAGACATATAGCTATGATAAATGCTCCTATGACAGGAATCAATGCAAAAAAGCTTCCTATAAGGAATCCTTCTACTATTTCTTGAAGCGCTTCTGGCTGCCTTGCGATACCCTCGACAGCAAAGCCTAAAGCAGTGCCTATTCCTAAACCAGCACCAATACCTCCTAGTACTGCAATTCCAGCACCGAGAGCTGCAAACTCACGAATCATAGTAGAGTCAGAGCAAATCCATCTTTTAGCAATAAATAAGAGACACAATCCGACTATAAAAGCAGCCCAAAATGGTATTAAAATGATGAAGCTACCAAGCACTAGGGTCTCAATTATCGATTCAAATGCTTCAGGTTGTCTAGCGATACCTTCAACAGCAAAGCCTGTAGCAATACCTATTCCTTGACTAACTCCAATTCCTATTAGCATTGAAATTCCTGCACCAAGAGCGGCGAAACCTGTTAAATACCTTTTTGTAATAACACCCATAACTGTGTATTCACCCTCCTCTCTTGTTCGCTATATATTATTCAAAGCGCAATTAATATGTTACCGCCTTATATTTGTCATTTGAGTAAATTGGGATATTTGAAAAGGAAATATACAGTATTTGAAGAATTAATAAGTATATTAGATTCTAGACAAAAGCTTAAAGGACAAAGATTTAGGCTTTATTCTTAGTAATCTAAATATTATAAAATAATCAAGAGGAGATAACTATATGATTAAAAATGAAACTTCCATATTAGTAGTATTTGCCCATCCTGATGATGAGTTTGCAATTGCAGGACTTTTATCAAGGGCCCATAATAGAGGAATGAAAACCCATTTAGTATGTGCGACAAGGGGAGAGGCAGGTAAAATAAATGGAATAGATGCATGTATTATGGGAAGGAGCGTAGTAAAGTGAAAATAAAATAGACCTTGATGAAAATACTATAAATGATAGCAATATCTATATACTCGATTCAGATTAAAGGATATTATAATAACCTAATTCACAGAGACTTTGAGCTAGATGTAGATTAAGAAAAGATATGTTTTGTGAGAGGAGCAATTTTTATTAATATAGTTGAAATAAGGAAAGAAAACCTAGAAGAAAGAATAAGTGATGTTATGACGATGATTTTAGAACAAATGGAGTTTATAGGTGAAGAAGTAAATAAATATAAAATACATAATTCATTAAAAAATGCATTAAAAGATGAATCAAGGGCTCGATTGTTTATATCCTATATTGATAATGAGCTAGTAGGTATGTGTTTCTTAAATATCTGTTCAGGGCTTGCCAGTGGCGGAGATTATATTTGGATTAATGAAATAAATATACGTGAAAAATTTAGAGGACAAGGCTATGGAAGTATCTTTATTAAATATATAAAGGAATGGGCTCAAAGTAATGGTTGCAAGTATATAGCCGCAATGGCTTCAAAGCAAAATGATATATCTAAAAGACTTTTTAATAAGAATGGTTTTAATGACTCTGAAATAGTATGGTTAGATACTAATATATAGGTAAATGTTTTGGGGGCAACATGGAAGGGATGGGTAAGCGCACCTATCCCTTTTAATGTGGAAGAAAGATAAATTTATTTCCTTTTTCCTATAGATATTATTATTTTTGAGATAGCTTATAAAAAATCGGGCCCACATAATTGTAAGCCCATATTTCGAGATGTATGCAAATTATGATCTTTAAATCAATCCTTTGCCTTGTATCTATCCTTTTCATTAAAAAATGTAATATCTGCATACCCCGCATAGATTTTACCTGAGTGTTTAACCCCCTCTGGTATATAGTACCTGTCACCCTTTACATATGAATTCTTTACACCATTAATAAGCAAATCTATTTTGCCTTCAAGAACTATCCCATACTGACTATCATGGGAATGCTCTGGTAATTCAACATCTTCATCAAATTCCATAAAAAGAATCTGGTGATTTTCACTCTGTGATAAATAAGCACTTAGTCCATTTAGAGGGATATTTGCCTCTGGTAAATTTAAAATGGGTTGTGGAAATATTTTTGTCATTTAGAACAACTCCTTTTCTATATCATCATAAATCTCTAGTATCTTGTTTTTTTCTTTTGCCCATTGTAAAAGGTCTCTACGCCATTATCTCTCATTTGATCGTTATTATTCTTCCACTTATTATAAAGATCTTCATTGTGTCTATTATTTGAACATGGATAATTTCTACATTGAAAACAGAAATCAACTTTTTCTATTTTGTGGCAATCCTTAGCAGCACAAGCCATATTTAAAACTTCACCGTTCCTACAACCTTGACATTCTCCCTCTGAAAAGTGGGCTAGGACATTTATAAATCCTTCATAATCTTTAAAAACAGGAATAAACGTTTCCATTCTTTTAGCCATTTTTTCAAAATTTACTAGCCTTTCTTTAAGGTCCTTACTAAGCTTAATAATATCACCATCTTCATAGGCAACACATCTTGAACAATCAATACCACATGGAGCCAATTCCTTTACTGCTTTTTCGTAACTCACTTTCATTCCTCCTTAAGAAATCTTTTAATTTAGGTTCAAATTATCCTTCATATTATAAAGATGCAGAAGAAATGATAGAGTTGCGTTTTATTTAAAAATTTTTACATCTAGGCATTTACATTTATTCACATCGGGTTCATACCTAGTAACACGGATGTTGTTGTTGAGCTTTGTTAGAAATGATAGTGGTACTTAAACCAAGAAAGGTAAATATTTGACAAGTCAACTAACAACTTGTATACTAAAGAAGAGTTGTTACAATTTTTAAATTGGGACGAGGTGATAAATCAAATTATGAGATTATAAAAAATAGAGTTTGATAAACACCTTCGAATTAATGTAATTTTTATATATTTGGTGCTGTATATTTTTTTATATACAGATTCTCCCTCGTATTCATATTAATATAAAGATTTTATCAAAGTGTAATTATTAATATTAAGGGAAAATAATAAATTTACAACTACCAACTTATATATTGCAATGCTGCAATCTGTCTAAAAACTCGAATCATATATAAAGTTGTTATATTGAAATTCGTCACTTCCACTATGTTTAGAAAAATATTCTAAATAAACACACCGTCTGTCTATCCGCAATATATAAATCAATTTCTAACACAGAGAGTTGTAACACTATTGACTAAAAAATAATCAATAATTTCTTTTGATACTAGATGAGGAGAGGGAGAATTAATATGAAATTAAAAATTGGAGTAATATTCGACAAACCACAAACTGAAGTTAAAAATACAGTAGAAACAAAGTGTGCTGATAGTCAAAAACAAACAACAAAAGAACAAATATGCAAAGTTTTAAGTAAGAGATATGATGTTATAGAAATAGCAGCAGATGATAAAATCATCGAAAAATTACGTAAGAGTAATATTGATCTGGCATTTCCTTTGTGTTCTGGAATTATAGGAGAGAGTAGGCAATCTCAAGTACCAGCAATCTTAGAAATGTTGGATATTCCCTATGTTGGATCTGGAATCTTAGCTCATTCTGTAGCTTTAAGTAAATCTACTGCTAAACAAATATTTTCTTACAATAATGTTTCTACACCGGCTTTTCAAATATTTAGCACAACACATGAAAAATTAGATTCTACTTTAGAATTCCCATTGATTGTAAAACCTGCTTGTGAGGGATCCGGTTTTGGTATCCACAAAGATAGTGTAGTACATAATGAAGAAGATGTTATGAAAAAAGTGAAAAGCCTACTTAAGGATTATCATCCACCTGTGTTGGTGGAGGAATTTATAGATGGTAGGGAGTTAACAGTAAGTGTAATTGGAAATGACAATGAAAAAACCTTTTTACCAATAATGGAAATTAATTTTGATGATGTTCCTGAAGAATTTGGTAAATTTTATACATTTGAAGTGAAAACTAAATTTGATGAAAAAACAAAATATTACTGTCCTGCTCCAATCGATACTGAAATTGAAAAAGCAATAAAGGATAATGTTGGAAGAGCTTTTGACAGTCTCGGATGTAGAGATTTTGCAAGAGTAGATATAAGGCTAAGAGAAAACCATCCCTATATACTTGAAATCAATAGTTTGCCAGGATTAAAGCCTAAATATAGTGATTTACCCAAAACGGCTTTGAAAGCAGGGTTATCCTATGATGATTTAATATTTAAGATTGTAGAAACCTCAATAAAACGAATAAAGAAAGATAAAGAGTATGTAGCTATAGAATCATTAACTGAGGCAATTTCATGATTTTCTATAAGTTTGATTGTAACTGAGTCTAAAAATAAGAGTATTGATATGAATTTATATAATCAAGTACTTTTTAATATATGGGTAGCAGGCTTAAAGAAGATAAATACTTGTATTGTAGAATGTTTAATGAATCTACAATACAAGTATTTCTATTTTTTACATTTGTTTTGAGCACGAAAGAATTCGGGGTACGGCAACCATTCATGTAAAATAGGGCACTTTACAAGAATTGTAAGCTTCCCTTAATTGTTTTGGATGTAATATAGGTATAGTTAAAACGAAGCTGTTATCAAAGAAAAATTCAATTTAAAACTTAAGAATAGAAACCTAATAAATGAAACTATTAGCTGAATTCCAGTTCTCAACAACGAAGTCTGTTGTCAAACATAAGTTGAATTTGAACATTAAATGGATCTTCAATGATTCCATAAGCTTTGCTAAAAATATTTTCTGCTAAAGGAACAATAATCTTTACCTTCTCATCACTGATCAAACTGTTATAAAAGCCTTCTATTTCATCTAAATCAGCACTTTGAATGCAAATCGAAAAATTATTACCTCTATTATACGTTTCTTTAGGATCCATTGTATCTTCAGCTAACATTATTTTAGTATTACCAACTTTAAGCACAGAATGAGATATCAAATTCTTATTTTCATCGGTAATAACCATTGTCGGATCCATCTTTCCAATGGCTTCGTATGATACAAGCATTTCTACTTCTGCTCCTAAATGTGTCTTATAAAACTCTATGGCTTCTCTTGTGTTTCCGTTCATAGATAAAAAAAGTACTGCTTCTAATGATTTACTCATAATATTTCTCCTTTACGTTTCCTTTATATTATTTATTTGTAGTTGATGCGTATCTCTAAATCAATTATAATAGTTAAAGGTATCAATTCATGACACCATTAAAGGAGAATATATGAAAAAATCTGAACGACTTAATGACATGATCCGTTACTTAAATAATTTGAACCAGTTCAACCTTAAAGATATAATGACAAAATATAACATTTCTAAAAGTACAGCATTAAGGGATATTCAATCATTAGAAGAACTAGGGATGTCCATTTATTCTGAGTACGGAAGGTACGGCAAATATGGTATTTTGAAAAATAAACTACTTTCACCTATCATATTTAACATAGATGAGGTTTTTGCACTCTATTTCGCTATGCAAACAATTAATGATTATCAATCAACGCCATTTCACATTCAAACAGAAAAATTGAATGATAAATTTGAACGTTGCCTTTCAATAAGCCAACAAGAGAAAATAAGCCAAATGAAAAAAGTATTACAGTTTCAATCACATCCGCATCACAACAGCTGTTTACATCTTGATAAGGTTCTTATGAGTATTCTAAATGAAGAAATTTTAAAAATCACTTACGATAAAAGTGGTACTCATAAAAAATTTAGAGTCAAGTTTTTCAAAATATCAGCGAAATTTGGCCAGTGGTACGCTAACGGATTCATTGTAGATAATAATCAGTTTAAAGTCTTTAGATGCGACAAGATTCTAACTATTGATACAGAAAATTCAGTCTGTACACACTCGGTCGAAACACTGAATAAAAAATTTCAAGATAGCTATAACTCTGAAGACAATATAACTTTCGAAATAGAAGTAAATGAACGTGGAAAAGATATTTTTTATAAAGAAAATTATCCGAATATGGAACTGGTAATCGGAGAAAAATACTACATTAGAGGTAACTACAGTAAAAAAGAAACAGATTTTATTGGAAATTATTTTATGGGCTACGGACTATCTATTTTATCTGTCAAACCCAATAAGCTAAAGAAGCTAATAAAAGACAAAATTGCAAATCTTGCAGATCACTATCAAAATACTCTGCAATAAATTAATAGCTTTTTATCAAAACACTGTAAGCGTAAAAAGCAACATACATACCACTTTAATAAAAAATCTACTAAATTGAAAGTAAACGTCAAATCCAGTCCACGTTAAAAAGGGAATAGCTCTGTGAGATAATATCCTCAAAGGAGGTAGTCACATGAATAGGGGAATAGGGATAGTACCAGCGAAGTAACCAGGGGCAAAGTAGACTTCATATATCAAAATCTACTTTGCCCCTGATCATACTCATCTTGACTACATAGTGAAAATCCAAGTGTTTTCAAGGTATTCACGCTGTTTATATATACATAAAGCAAACTAAGACTCTTACGCACCGTTTGCCATTGACATGGAGCCTTCGTAGGTATGATTCTTAGTCCCAAATCGATAGCTATAGAAAAAGGGCTATACCATTTTGCAAGGATATCATACCTTCTTCTCAATGTAAATGGTTCGCTTCTCAAACTACTTTTTGTTAGGTACGTAGTTTATTTTGATTGCTATGAAAAATCAGTATAGATAATCAGTAATGTAATATGGCAAAAATCTTATCCATTAAAAAAAGGAGGATGAAAATGAGCAAGAATATAAAAATAAAAGGTGCTAGGGAAAACAATCTAAAAAACATAGATATTGAGATACCTAGAAATAAAGTAAATGTTTTTACAGGTGTAAGTGGTTCTGGAAAATCATCTTTAGTTTTTCAGACGATAAATGCAGAATCGCAAAGAGAACTTTTCGATACATTTCCTACTTTTGCGCAAAGTAGAATGACAAAGTATCAAAAACCAGATTGTGATGCTATAGAAAATATTTCTCCGGCTATTTTAGTTGAGCAAAGAAGACTCGGTGGTAACTCACGCTCAACTGTAGGAACAGTATCAGAGGTATATACATATCTAAGATTATTATTCTCTAGAGTTGGTGAACCAATGATAGGAGAGTCTACAAGATTTTCTTTTAATTCGCCAAAAGGTATGTGTAATGAGTGTAGCGGAACGGGAATAACTACGAAACTTTCTGTAGATAAACTTATTGATAAAGAAAAATCCCTTAATGAAGGTGCCATACTATTTCCAGACTTTAAGGTTGAATCTATTCAATGGAAAATCATAATGTTAACAGGATTTTATGATATGGATAAACCTGTAAAAGATTTTTCTGATGAGGAATTCGAAAAACTACTTTACGCTAAAAATATTAGGGTTAATTATGGTAGTGACGAAATTGTTAATGAAGGTAACTATGACGGCATTGTATTGAAAATTAATAGGTTATTTTTAAATAAAGATATTCAGTCGCTTTCTGATAAAAAACAAAAAATGATAAAAGAGTTTATTGGAGAAGATGTATGTAGTAGCTGTGGTGGTAGTAGACTAAGTCAAGAGGCATTATCTGTAAAGATAAATGACAAAACCATAGATGATGCATCTAATATGCAACTAACTGATCTGCTTGAATTTATTGAAAATATTAAACATGAAAGTGCAGAAATAATAATAAATAAATTAATAGAAATGCTTAGTACACTTGTCCAAATAGGTGTGGGGTATCTTAATCTCTCAAGACCAGTTAACACACTATCTGGTGGCGAGGCGCAAAGAATAAAATTAGCAAAACAATTAGGTTGTAGTTTAACAGAGATGTTATATATACTTGATGAGCCGAGTGTAGGCCTTCACCCAAGAGATGTACACAATTTAGGAGACATACTTCTAAAAATTAGGGATAAAAATAATACAGTCCTAGTAGTGGAACACGATACAGATATCATAAAAATCGCTGATAACATAATAGAGATGGGATATAGAGCAGGTTCAAAAGGTGGAACTGTTGTGTATCAAGGAAGTTATGAAGGTCTGAAAAAATCTGATGCACTCACAGGAAAATTTCTTAATAAAAGTATAGGGACTAAACAATCTTATAGAAGTTATACAGAATATTTTGAAATAAAAAATGCTAATGCTAATAATTTAAAAAATGTATCAGTTAATATACCCAAAAATGTTTTTAACTGTATAACTGGAGTTGCAGGATCTGGGAAAAGCTCACTTATACATAAGGAATTTCTAAAAAAACATAATAATGCAATAGTCGTAGATCAATCGCAAATAGGTCGCTCTAATAGATCTAATCCAGCTACATACTGTGGTGCTTATGATCTTATTAGAAAAGAATTTGCAAATAGTAATAATGTTAGTGCTTCATTGTTCAGTTTTAATTCTAGTGGAGCATGTTCAGTGTGTAATGGACAAGGTTTTATAGAAATTGAAATGGCATTCATGGGTAGTGTTAAACAAACATGTGATGAATGTAATGGACATAGATACAAGAAAGAAGTTCTTGAATATAAGTATAAGGGTTACACAATAACTGATGTACTTAATATGACAATAAATGAGTCTTTAGAGTTATGGAATAAAAAAGCTATAAAAGATAAACTCGAAATGCTTGTAGCAGTAGGGCTAGGGTATTTGAAATTAGGACAGCCACTATCAACTCTATCTGGTGGCGAATGCCAAAGGGTAAAGTTAGCTAGCGAACTGCATAAAGAAGGTAATATATATGTTCTAGACGAGCCTACTACTGGACTTCACATGTCAGATATAGAAAGGTTACTTGACATATTTAATAAGATTGTAGATAAAGGTAACACTCTTATTGTTATAGAGCATAACCTTGATGTTATAAAAAATGCAGATTATATCATAGATATAGGAAAAGAAGGTGGTACACTTGGTGGTGAAATAGTATTCACAGGAACACCTAAGGAGCTAATAGCTTGCACCGAAAGCTACACAGGTGAGTATCTAAAAAAGCATATTGAAATGTAGCGTATGGACAAATAGGTTTGTCTCTTTGTCTTATATATATACTTACAATTATTATATATTATTTAGAATGTCGGTCGTTTGCGTCTATATGGCTATTCCAATCTGCTCGATCATATCAAGGTCAAAAGAATCATAATGGTTGACGTTTTAATAAGGTGAATCCTACTATAAGTTAATGAGTTTTCTTGATATATATGGGCATTTCTTTAATAGACTTACTGTTATTAAATAACTCGTTCAATAACTTAGAAATGTCATTGAGAGTATTAATAGGGAATTGTTGAGTCAGACTAACCATGAGTATCTAAAAAGATTGTGTATCTCTTTTTCAAACCACTCCTTGACTCTGTACCGACCCCATGCCTTATCATGTAAGTAAGTTGATTAATATCGATTAAAATCAGACATTCAAAGAACAGTTTGAAGAATATGCGAAACCCATGATCATATGAAAACAAATATGTAAAACATTACTTACAGGGGTAAGCGTCGCTCAGTTATACTTTCAATTGCTGGAATATTAATGAATTTTAAAGGAATATGACTATCTACGCCAGAGGTAGTAGATTAGCTAGGAGGAAAGAATGAATACTAAAGGTATTAAAATGTATCACGAGTATGTTAATAGAACTGGAGATCGTTACGATATTTTCGCTTCCATTTCTCAACAATATTCTATAAAAAAAGCTCTTTATCCTGGATCGTATATTCATATTACACCATCACTGGTAATCCCAGAGGTTATTTATGTAGATACAGATAAAAAGGCAATAAAGTTTTTTGGAAACAAGAAAAAAATTATTGAGTTTGTAGAAAATAATAAATTATATAATGAGAGTAGTAAAATTCAATTTGAGTCAATAGATTATTGGAAAGAGGTTCCTGTTCCTCATGGTCATGTTGATTTATTGATATCACAATTTGCAGGCTTTGTCTCCAAAGCATGTAAGAAATATTTAAAAAAGGGTGGTATACTCTTGGCCAACGATAGTCATGGAGATGCTACATTGGCCAATGAAGATGATGAATTTGAATTCATAGGCATCTTAATGGATACTAAAGGTAATTATACTATAGAAAGTAATAGTCTTGAAAGATATTTTAGACAACGTGCTGGAAAGCCCATAGATATGGATAAGGTTAAAAGGACAATGAAGGGACCTAAATATTTAATAGCTTCAGATTATTATGTGTTTAGAAAAATAAGGGATTGAAGGGTGTGATAGAGTGGAAAGAAAAAACCCATAAAAAATGAAGCCTTATAAACATTTCATATCAATTCTCGTAGATTTCTTCAATCAAACGAATTACATTATCATACCATTCTTGACTAGGCTTTTTATCCGGCATGTTACTATATAAATACTGAACTTTTTTCCTGATATCTGGGTTAAAGGTATAATTTGTTTTAGTGTAATCTAAACTTGATATAAGCTTTTTCTTTAGTGCTTTATTTTTAATATCATCCCTATGTTTGGTAAAATTGTACCACGCCGTGCAATTACAAGGATTATCGACTTTTACTAAGTTACATCGTCTACTAAAGAAATCATCCAAGTTCATTCTAGCTCGATGAAGTAATGCCTTTATAGCAGATTTTGAAATACCTAGCAGTTTTGCTACTTCATCCATTGATAATCCAAACATATCTATCAAAGAAAAGGTTATCCGCTGGTTAGGTGTTAATCTTCGAACCATAGCTAGAAAGCAGCCATTTTGGATGTCTTTTATAGCCTCATCTACAATTACCTCATCTTCGGGAGATGGAGCTGGAGAGCTTATTTGTAGTACGCTACCATCTCTCTCAAGGTTTGTTAGCTCATCATAGGAAAGATCAATTTTTCCCTTGTCCTTTCTGATCTTCATTAAAAATGAATTTAAGCAGATTTTTCGAAGCCAATATTTTATAGATTCTTCGTTTTTTAGCTGATTTTTATTTTTCCAAGCCTTTAAAAATGTTTCTTGTGATATGTCTTCAGCCACATTAGGATCACAGGATAATCTTAAGGCGTAATTATATATATAAGAAGAATATTCTCTAAACAATTCATTAAAGTTCATATTATAGCCTCCAAAACTTAGTAATTACTATTGTTTTAATGTATTCATTCTATATCCAACTATAAATATCCTCTTAGTTTAGAGATAGAAAAGTTAAGAAAATTGTAAGGGGGAATTTGTATTTATTTGTAGAATGTTAATATTGAAAATTTGTATTACAATAAAGGAACTGCTAAAATTATAAGTGATTGGTAATTATGTTTTAACTTAAGATAAGACTATAAAGTAGTTTAAGGGGAGAATTATATGGCTATTGTAGTTCAACATAAAGTAACATTACAGAAATTCATTTTCTTAGGAGTCGGTTATGGCATGTATAAAGCAACAAGACCAGGTTTTATTGGAGGGAATTTGTTTCCAGAGGAAGAAGAGGGTGAAAAAAGGATAGCTGCAGTATGCGATAAAGACGGTAATATACATTGGATTTCATCAAATAAACTAAAGGTTGTAGAGATAGATGGTGTGAAGTTAGAAGGTTTAAGTAACTTATTTAAGGATGAAAAAGAAAAGATGAGAGATGTAGAACTTTTAGAAGCGTGCCCCGCATGCGACCATAAAGTATCTATATATGATAAGACCTGTCCTAATTGTAAGCGTACACTTGTAGATAGTGAATATGAAAAAATAGCAGAAATAGCGAAAAAGAAAAGCCATTTTAAGTAGACTAGACTAATAAATTGAGTACACGGAGGATTCAGATGAAGATTATAAAGAATGAAGAGATAAATATCGAAGAATTAAACGAATTACTTGGTACAATCGGATGGGAAATTAATCCAGTTGAAAAGTTGGAGAGATCCCTTGAACTATCATGGGGATGGTTAACAGCTAGAAATAAAGACGATAAATTAGTAGGTTTTGTTCAAGTTTTATCCGATGGTATAAAGCATGCTTATATATTAAGATTATTAGTACATAGTGATTTTCAAGGCAAGGGAATCGGGAAAATGATTGTGAAAGAACTAATGGACATTTTGAAGGAATTAGAGCTAAACCCAGTGCTGATTACAAAACCGGCAGAAGAGTCCTTTTATAAAAATTTTGGTTTAGGTAGAGAAAATAATGGGTTTATATCATTGTTTAAATGGGAATAACCTTATAATGAACTCTATGGAGGCTACTAAATGGAAGAAATAAGAGAAGTATTTATCCCTGCCGGATTACTAATTTTTGGAATAATAATGGGATATGTTTTAATGCTGAGCAAGTCAGAGTTTATCATTTCTAATAAGAAAAAATTAGAAATTTTATTTATCCATACTCCTATGACTTTGGCCGTTATAGTAATAATGCATATCGCATCAGATACTATGTATGATTTCATCTATGTAAACCTAATAATAGCGATAATAACTTATTGTAGTATTGTCTTTGAAGAAAGAATAAAAAGTAATCATAAAATTGCATTGATACATTATATTACGAGCTATATAATAATGTTTTTCTTTATAAAGGAAGTTAATAAACATTTAATAATGCCTATGACTCATCTTTGGATAATAAACTTAGTTATAGTAAATATGATACTTGTTATTAAAGATGGGAATTGGAGTAATAAAAAGGGATTGCTAATTTTTTCAGCTAACCTACTAGGTATAGCTATAGTAGTTATGACAATGAGCTATTTGTCTGAGCCTTTAGACGGAATTTCCAAGCAAGAACATATCATTAAGACATATTTATTAGAAGAGGGTAACGAAAGAGGGGAAATAGTTGAATTAAGAAGAATCAGTTCTACTATTAAGACAAGAGAAAAACGAGTCTATGTTCGCCTACTCCTGAAAGATGAAAATGAAAAATCCTATAAATATATTTATGGAAATGGAAGTATTAAGAGCAAAGAAGAATTGAAATATCAATTCACTAAACTTTGATTTTAGAGGTGGAAAGGAGCTTGTAAATTTCAATGTCATTTCTAAAAGAAATTAAATTTAATTGGAAGGAATCAAAAGATATTAAAAGGTATCCATTTAATATACCTTCACTTAGAAGTGTCGATAGCATATATACTGAATATAATGTGGTCTTTCTTCTAGGGGAAAACGGAAGCGGAAAATCGACTCTTTTAGAATCACTTGCACACAAATGCGGTTTTGCTACGGTAGGTGGAAGTAAAAATCAAATTTTATCCGATAACAGAGGAAATTTCGAATTAAGTAAAATAATGATATTGTCATGGTTCCCTAAAATAAATAACGGATTCTTTTTAAGGTCTGAGAGTTTTTTTGATTTTGCTAACTATTTGGATGATCTAGCTGAAGAAAATCCACCAGAAAAAGTCTATATGCCCTATGGAGGGAAATCATTGCATCATCAATCCCATGGTGAATCCTTTATGTCCCTATTCAATAATCGTTTTAACCGCAAAGGCATATATATATTAGATGAGCCTGAGGCCGCACTGTCACCTCAGAGTCAACTAGGATTTCTCAGGATGATATGGGAGCTTGAATCTAGAGGTGTTGCACAATTTATTATTGCAACTCATTCACCGATACTACTGTCCTATCCCAATAGCATAATTTATTCTATGAATGATGGAATAGTAGAACAGGTAGAATATAAGGATACAGATCATTATAATTTGACAAGGGAGTTCTTAAATAATCCAGAGCTGTTCCTTTCTAAGATATTGCGATAGAGGTAGCATGATATATAGTAATAAAAGATAAAAAGGGAATAAAGAAATTGGAGGAATAAGCAATGAAGTCATATTTAAAAGTATTCATAGCAACGTTTATATGTGCTACACTATTATTTGGTGGTGCAGTTCTTGCTTTTATGAAATTTATGAGTAATGATAATCTTGATAATGCTTTTGAAGAGGAGACTCAGCATGAGGTTGAAGAAGAAAGTTCAACAGAGCCTGAAATCGAAATAGTAGAAGATAATAAAAGTGAGATAGAGAAACTAATTGAAAACAGCAGTAGAGTAAACATATTACTCTTAGGATTTGAGGGTCCAAGAACTGATACAATCATACTAGCAAGTTTTAACCCAGAAAATAAGCTTGTTGATCTGATATCAATACCTAGGGACACTTACTTTTTTGACGATAAGTATAAAGGTACCAAATATGATACATTAGGACATAGAAAAATAAATGCTGCATATATCCGTGGTGGTGTCGAAGAAACAATAGCGTCAGTGTCGGATATACTATGTGGTGTTCCTATAGATGCCTATGTAGGTGTCACTTATAAAGGCGTTGAAAATATAGTTGATTCGCTTGGTGGAGTAAAGGTGAATATACCTATCAATATGAATTACGATGATCCACTTGCTAAACCAGAGCTTCATATACATTTAAAGAAGGGGAAAAGAGAACTAAATGGTAAACAAGCGATACAATATTTAAGATTTAGAAAAAATAATAATGGAACCGGTTATTCAGATGGTGATTTAGGGAGAATCAAAGCACAACAACAATTCTTAAGAAGTGCTGCCGATAAAACCCTAAGTCTTAGATTACCACTTGTTGTTAATACTGCCTTTAAATTTGTTAAAAGTGATTTAGACCTAAAAAAAGCCACATATCTCGCTAATAAAGCTAAAGGCTTTAAAAAGGAAAATTTAGAGACATACATGCTCCCAGGTACCACAACATATGATGGTATATCCTATTATCGTCATAATTCTAAAGAGGTAGAAAAAATGCTAATAGAAATATACAAACAGGATAACATGTTAGTTAATTAATGAGCATTAGTATTTAAAAATTGATAATGCATATTAAGTAACAATTATATGTAAGAGGGGTCGAATAATTTGTTAAGTAAATATATTAATACAGAAATAAAATACGTTAAGGCTTTTTCAGAAAGCTTCGAGAGTGAAGATCTTATAAGATTTTGGGACAATAGTTTAGAGGACATGTACTCACATAATTTTACTTATATAAAAAAGAATACTGATGCGTATAAATTGAGAAAGTTAGTTTTAGAAGAAAATCTGAAATATATAGACTAACGGACTCAAATTTAGATTTATATGTATGCTACAACAATGATCTGCCAATAGGAAATTGCGAACTATTTATTAATGATGAGGTAGGTAAGATTGAAGACTTTGATATTTTAGAGGAATATCAAAAGAAAGGATTTGGTACAACAGTTTTAACGCATTTATTAAAGGGATTACATGAGAAAAATATCAAAATAGCCTATCTAATAACAGATAGTTCTGATACCGCAAAGGAAATGTACAACAAATGTGGGTTTAGCAAAGCTGGGGAAAAAACAGAGCTGTTTTTTAAGTTGACAGACAGCGATGATAATTGATAAGTTAGTGTATAATGAAAGGATAAAGAGGATGAAAAGACTATTTCTAATTATGACAATTGCATGTACTTCTATTTTATTACTTGCTAGCTGTAGTAATGAAACCCATAAAGAGGTTTTAACAAGTGAACCAAATCAATCTATTGAGTTAAAGAATAATATAAATGAATTGTTTGAAGAGAATAATCTAGAATTAGAAATCAAGCAATCTAATGGTAATTATTATAAAGCAACACCAGAATTCACAACAAAGTTACTGACAAAGTTAAGGTGGAATAAGAGCTATGCTCCTTATGTTGAGTTAGAAGAAATGGATTATAATCTTGTACTGAAGTTTGATGGATATAAAGAACTATATCTGAATACCGGTGAAGGAATCTTTTGGATTACTGATAGGGATGAAATATTTGAATTAAGAGATTGGTCAAAAAGATTCTGGGATCGTCATATGTTAAAAGAAGTAGAAGGTGTAATATTGTATCATAGCTTTGAAAAAGATATCATTGAACAGACCCTTATGGATGTCGATAATGACGATGAAGAAGATGATATCGTGCTCTTTCACGATGGTGATATTAGATTAAAGGTAAAGGATACAGAGATAGTGGTTATGGAAGACGTAGACGAAGAAATGGTTTCAAGTTTAATACCTACAAATAACCTAGTAAGTCATCTTTACATTGAAGAAAATGAGAAGGACAATAGCTTTGTATTTTTAGTTGGCTCTACATATAGTTTTACTAATAAATACGGCTCTACATCATGGCTTACATGCTTTAAATATAAGGATGGTATTCTTTCAAAGGAATGGAATTCTGATGATATTTTAAACAGTAAGGTAATTGTAAAAGAGTATAAAAATAATACATTTTCAATCTACATAAGCGGATTAGACCAGGAAATCGATGTAAAGCTTACAGAAGAAGAAGTTGATCAAATAGCAAGATATTTAGAATTCTTGAAGGAGCGAAATGAAAGCTTCATAGGAAAAGAAGATTATTTATTTTTAGCTATTATGCCTCAATACAAATTTTATGACTATGATAATGATGGTAAAGAAGAGTTAGTCACTAGGATTTATATGAGAGGCGGGGCAGCAGGTATAACTGATCAACTTATATCAATCTATGATTTTACTGGAGAGGGAATACAACTAAGAGAATTGTTATCTGGAAGAGATAATGAAAAGTTAGTTGATAATCTTTACTAATCAAAAATAGTGGTTATCACGATTTTTACTTAATGTAAAGGGGAGAGTAACTTTGAATCAAGAAGAAATAATGTATGTAACTATGGAGCAAGAAGTGCCTTTAGAGGAAGAGGTTTATAGGTTGGAGTGGTTATATTATGAATAAAATTAAAAAAATTTTGTTTATTTCTATCTTCGTAATATTAACACTAAGTATTACTGGATGTGGGGTTAAAATAAAAGCAGGTATAGTGAAGCATGATAAGAAATCTCCAGAATCATCAGTTCAAGTAGTTGATTATAAGGATGAATTAGACTATGTACAATCGAGATTTGATACATTGGAGAGGAGTATATTAACTTCGGAAATGAGCAACGATGGAGTAAGTAATATTTTTAAAAGCTTTCTCGCAGAACTAGAAGTCGAACCAGCACATCTATATTTTACTACTGAAGGTGATGGAAAAATGTTTCTATATCCTGAAGCACCATTACCAGAAAGTTATGATGGTAGGAAAAGAGATTGGTATGTACAAGCAAAAGAAAAGGGACACTATGTTTCTGAGATATATAAAGATGCAATAAAAGGTGATAACATACTTACTTATGCAAAGGCGTTATATAAGGATGATGAATTGCTTGGAGTTGTCGGTATTGACATTGTGATTAAGTAAAATAATAAGTGACAAACAGCAAGAGGAATTATAAATGAGAACATTAGTTTACATAAAATTATTATATTGTACTAAGATTCTGTAATACTCCATATTTTTAGGAAAGGATCTGTAAAAAAAATGACTAGCGCAAGAAATAGAATAACCTATATTTCAATTATTATAGTGGTTATGTTAGCGGGTTTGAGCACAAGGCATTTTACAAGTATTCTACCGCAGTGGATAATATCCTATGCAGGCGACGTTTTATGGGCCATAATGATGTTTCTCATTATCGGCCTTATTTTTATAAGAGTTTCAAGCCTGCAAACGGCTTTGATAACTGTTATCATAACAATATCGATAGAGATAAGTCAACTTTATCACGCTCTATGGATAGATGCCATACGAATGAATAAAATAGGAGGCTTAGTTTTGGGTTTTGGATTTTTATGGAGTGATATAGTCTGTTATGTGATTGGTATTCTATTAGGGGTTTTATTTGAAGCGGTTTTACAAATACAAAGGAATAATGTTTAATAATTTATCAGACTTAGATATTATGAACCGAAATACTAAAAGTCCTAGAACTAGAATCTGTATCACCAGGTGGAAAAGCAATGTATAATTTAGGTAATGCAATCAAGGGTGCTGGTACATTGCACCTGACATGTACTGGTTTTAAGCTTTTTTCATCTTTACTAAAGTAATTCATTTACCACGAAAGTAAAAGAACTCACAGAATCAGTGATGGCAGATTTAAGATTCACGAAATTAAAAGAAGAACTAGCTCAAGCTTATGTTGCTGATGTTAAAACTGAGTTTATGGATAAAGGTGAAGTAAAAGTTTTCAATTTTCTCTTCACTGATACAGTAGAATTATTAGATAATAAAATTGTACCGTACGTAGAAAAACGAGAAAATGTGGTGTAGGCAAGAGCTTATACCACATTTTTTTAAGAGACCCACTAGCCAGCGAGTCTTGAAAATTTAAAACCACATTAATAGGCTGAAAGATATACTAAAGCTCATCCCAAAACCTAAACCCTATAGCTTGACTTTCTAAGGTACAGCCATATCAAATAGAATAATTAGGATTTTTACAATTCTTATATTGACAATATGTTACTACAAGTGTAGAATAATGTATATTACTACATTTGTAGAAAGGGTGCTGACTTTGAAAATTAAACTTACAGATTCAGAAATTATTATTATGAACATACTTTGGGAATCGGGTTCCCTTAAAGCAGGGGAGATTGCTGAGATTACATTGAAAGGAAAGGGATGGAAAAGAAATACTACATATACTCTTATACAGAGACTTATAAAAAAAGATGCTATCATGCGTACGGATCCAAATTTTATTTGTACGGCAATCCCAAAGCAAGATGAAATAAGAATAGAAGAAACTAAAAACCTCCTTCATAAAATGTATAATGGATCTTTCAATCTTCTTGTCCAAAATTTTATCAATAAAGAAAGTTTATCACGAGAAGAGATTGAAAAGCTTAGAAACATAATTGATGAGGTGGATAAATAATGGATAACATTTTTAATACCATACTACAGTTGAGCATTATGGGTGGAATGCTTGCTTTGATAGTAATAGTAATCTGGATCTTAATTAGAAACCATCTACAAAAAAAAGTCTTATATGTGATGTGGATTATGGTATTTATTAAGTTTGCCGTACCAATAGATATTTCGTTACCCATTAATATTTGGGGTGATATTAATATGGAAGGAACCACCACAAATATTGTTAGGAGTGAATTTTTAATACCGCATAGAAGTAATTCCATTGAACAACCCATAGAATCTACACAGCTAGTTACATCCATTGAAAAAAATGAGGATAATGTTACTAAAGAGATATATGAAGAAAATCCCACTGAAAAAAGCATAAATCTTTTTCCCATAGTATGGTTTGTCGGCATGTTCATTTTTGCTGGGATTCTTATTATTTTGTACTTCTTAATAAACAGAAGGTTTAGAAATGCACAGCCTATTGAACTGGATTTTACTGAGAATATTTTTGATGAAAGAAATAGTAGAATAAAAATATATAAAGATAAGAACGCCTTTTCACCAATGGTTTTAGGGATAGCATGTCCTAAAATTATTTTACCAGAGGATTTTGATATGAGTGAAGAAAAAATGTTAACTCATATTATATTACATGAAGCGCAGCATATAAAGTGGAAAGATAGTTTGATAAATGTTATATCCCTAATTATCCTATCCATTCATTGGTTTAATCCACTCCTCTGGATTAGTTATATTTTATTTAGCAGAGATATTGAGGGCTTTTGTGATGAAAGGGTATTAAGACAAATAGGTGAGGAGAAAAGATCTGAATATGCAAACTCACTATTATCTTGTGCAATAAGCAAAAGTAAATATGCACCAGTATATACTTGCTCATTCGGAGAAAACAACGTGAAGGAAAGGATTAAAGGAGTTATGAAATATAAAAAAAATGGGGTAATCACGGGAATCATAGCTATAGTTTTGATAGCTGTAGTATTATTGATATTTACCACCAATGGAACGAATAAAATGTGGCAAGGGGAGATAATAGATGACCGAGGTTCGGATCAGTCTATAGAGAAGGAAAAAACCGAGCTTGAGAAATTAGTAGAAGAGAGCGATAGAGTGAACGTATTGTTAATGGGGCTAGAGGCAGTTAGAACAGATACGATGATTTTAGCTAGTTTTGATCCAACGAGTAAAGACATAGATTTAATTTCTATCCCTAGAGACACGTATTATCATATAAAGGGATATGATTCCGCACCTCAAAAAAAGATAAATGCAGCATATGGTCGTAAGAAGGTTGATGGGGGTGGTCCGGAGGGGGTTATGACAGCAGTTTCTAATGTTCTAAATGTGCCAGTAGACCACTATTTGACGCTATCGTACGAAGGTGTGGAATCAATAGTTAATTCTCTTGAGGGTGTAAAGGTTAATATTCCATTTGATATGGATTATGACGATCCTTGGGCTGAACCACCACTACATATTCATTTTAAAGAGGGAGCAAGGGTGTTAAATGGTAAAGATGCTGTTAAATTTCTAAGATATAGACAAAATAATGATGGGGATTATTCAAATGGAGATGTAGGGAGAATAGAGCGTCAACAGCAGTTTGTTAAGGCTGCTGTAAAGAAAACACTTAGCTTTAAACTACCAGCTGTTGCCAATACTGTTTTTGAATATGTTAAAACTAGTATGAATCTTGGTGATATAGAAAATTATTCGACAAGGGCTATTGGGATATCAATCGAAGATATAGAAACCTATCAACTCCCAGGAGAACCTGGTATGCCTTATTATATTCATGATATACAGGAAACTGAAGAGTTGATGTTACAAATATATAAAAGAGGATTAGAAGATTAATTAAGGCGGCTGATACAGCCGTCTTTAGATTTTTTTTGTTATATTGTTATAGATAGATATAGGAAGAGTTCATCATAATTTCATATGAAAATGTTGAAAATTTATAAAAATACTTTACAAATTTTTAAACAAAATCTAATTCCTAAGCGTAGTTCTTAGCGGATATGTTGGCGATAACCATGTAAGATAATTTTAATGCCAAGAATAGAATCGGTAAAAAGTAGTAAGAAATGGTATAACTCGAAATGAAAAGATAATGATTCTCAATAAAACAACAAGTAAATAGCACTTGAAGAATTAGTTATGAACTAAAATAATGATCAAATCAATGTAGAGATTTCGTTAGAAATTACATAAATTCATTTACTAATATAATTAGTTCGTTTCATAATCTTATAATAATAATGAAATGCGTAGAAATAATTATATATAAAGTAAATATAAAAATTATTTATGGATTTGTAAATAGAAGTACAAATAAATATGATGATTAATTGAACGAGGTATGTAAAATGGCTCATTTTCTTGATCCTTTAACTATATTTTAAATGTATATTTAGGATATAGTTAAAGGAAATTTAATTTGATCTAATGCTTTATGACCACTTCTATGTATTTTACTGTAAATCCCCATTGTTTGTGTTGAACCTATATTTCTATGTTAATAAGTAGTTTTAAAAATTAATTCCATATATTTATTTTCATTAGTATTAAATATATAAAAAATCTTATCACGATTGCAATAAGATTTTTACTTGGTTTTTGGTACGGTTTGATTCAGATTTAGTAAGATTGTTTAGATTTATATTTTTCATCATCTTTATTGTAAATCACTAATGTTTAGCCCCCTATTCTAATACTTTTACCAAACTATAATCAACTCAACTCTCCTTTAATGCTATAGTTTCTTGGGCCAACGCAGCTATTCTACCGTTGCTAACAGTTGCAACACTTAGTATTCCTGAATCTTCTAATATTTCAACGGCTGTAACCGTTACAAAGTAATCACAACAACCAGGACATGTTATACAATCACAAAAAGATTCTATACCTTCTATCGTTCCTTCAATACCATCCTAAAATAAAGTCCTATAACTTGACTTTACCGCCTGAGTTATAGGAGAATTTTATTATAAGTAATAGCCAATTTACAATTTCTAAGACCTCATGATTTTAATCTTAAAGAATACTGGAAAATGTCAACTTCTGATTTTATGAAGAAAATACCGAAATATAGAATTAGGATTGAAACTACTCCTAAGGCATATGGTCATATAGAAAGTAGGAAATTTATATCTGTAATTGATAAACAATCTAAGGAAGATGTTGTTTTACTCCTTATCGAATTTAATGCTAAATGGCAAGCTGTCGAATTTGTTCTGGGATACGGAGACAAAATTCAAGTAATTGAACCTGAAGAAGTAAGGTTAGAGATCATTGAGATTTCAAAGCAAATTCTAAATAAGTATAGTATCAAATCTTAGAATTAAAAGGAGAAATAAGATAGTATGAGTTCTTAGAATTGGTACAATACAATTATAGATTTACTTAAATTCAGATTTCGGTTAAGAAATAATTAATGATAAAAATTTTATGTTAACAGATTTATATATTACTTTTAGCTGAAACTAATTGCCTGTATTTTAAAAATGATGATCTATTTAATTTTAGTTTTTCTAGTATATAAAATTATTGGAGATCATTTTCCTCCCGCATTAATTCCTCCTTTAGTACTTTTACCTTTTGCTTATCGAAATTACAGAAATATGGATAAGGATAAATAAATCTAATATAGATCAGAATGTAGCTCACATATGTCTTTATAGGTTAAATAAAAAAGTAGCCACTTAAAATATTACTGTTGGCTACTTCTTTTTAGAGTAGTTATTCTTGGTTGTTAGCCTCAATAATTTCTTTTAATTGTATATTCTCATTTCTAAATCTAGCTCTACTCTTTTCGCCCTTCAATCTAACAGCATTTTGTGGACAATTATGAGTACATGCATAACATCTGATACATTTATGCTTAAACTTTGGGTGACCATTGACCTGAATGTTATTCACTGGACATACCCTTTGACAAACGCCACATCTGTTACAGTGGTTTTCCACTGTAAATTTTTTATCATAATCTCCAACTTCCTTATTATACATTTTATGTCCCAAATTACTTATATGCTTCATTAAGAAGTTTGATGTTTTTCTGTATTTTCTCCTAGATTTAATATCTGAAATAATCATCTCAATATGCTCATCTATATTCTTTGTATGTTGATCCTTAATTTGCTTATCCATATCATAGTACTTAATTGAGTTATCTACCATCAACAAACTATTGAGATAAGACATATCTAGACCATTTTTTTTCGCAATATCATTAAAATGGTCTAGTGCTGCTCCAGAAGTCTTACCATATGTCACAACTCCAAAGAAATAATTTGACTTCAGTTCCACCCTTTCTAGGAATTCTTTCACAATTGTTGGAGTACTTGCTACATAACATGGAAAGATAATACCAATCTTCTCATCTTCGAAGCTAAAAGGACCTTCCTTTAGCACCTTCGGTATAGAATAAAGTTCGCCTCCAAGCTTTTTAGCCACAGAAAGACAATTGCCTGATGCTGTAAAGTAAAATAATTTCATATGTTAATACCTCCATTTATTAAAACTTTTTATAATACTCTTACAAGTTTATCAATAATAATGTGCAGTCCCAAGAGTGACTAGTCGCTCTTGAAGCTATATAAAATACGAGGAACATCACATTCCTCATTATAATTTTAATTACTATTTTAATATACCTTTAAACAAAAGTTCAAATGCTTTGTCGATATGTTCATCTAAATCATCAATATCATTATTTATAAGGTAAAATGACAAAGCGTTTATTGCTCCTGACATACATACAACCAGGAGATTCAAATCCTCATCACTTACTCCCATCTCTTTTTTCAAAAGATTTTTTCTTTCGCAAAGGGCTTGTAACCCGTTTTTGGTATTTTCCTTATCTAGGCAACTTGCATAAGGAGAATTATTAAACTGTTCTTGAAATTTCAGGTAGTCGGGATTCTCGATTCCCCATTGTATAGCACTTTTCCAAAGTAATTTCATTGATTCTTCGATTTCAAGATTTTTATCGAACTTCCTGTCAAGATATTGCTTAAAATTTAGTTTGACATACATGTAGATTGCATTTATTAGCTCCTTCTTTGTCTTGAAACGGTTAAATAGTGCACCGTTAGATACTCCTGAAGCCTTTGCAATTTTCGATGTAGATGTTCCGTGGAAGCCAAACTCGTTAAAAAGTTTCAGAGATGTTAATAGAATGTTTTCTTTTACATTATCGTCCACAAATATCCTCCTTGTTCAAGAGCGACTACTCTCTCTTATTCTACACACTCCTTCTAAATTTGTCAATATAATAAGGCGTAGCAAAGTGTTTTAGAGAGCAATTTAAGGCATTAGAGTATGATTTATTCCTATGTGGCTGGTTCCTCAACTGGGTAATGAGATATGTCTCCTTGCAGAATAATCTCTCTACTCTCTTTTTTTATCTCGACAATATTTAAGCATGTAGAATGCATAAAGGTTCCCTTCCAGAAGTCCTTCAGATCCTTATTCTCAAAATATGCAATAAGTGCCTTTAAAACAACGCCATGGGCAACAATTAAGACATTCTTTCCTTCATATTTAGAAATGATTTTTTCTACTTCATTACTTACTCTATCTAAAAGTTGTAAAACTGTTTCTCCTTCTAAGGGCTTATATAAGTGAGGAAAGTTCCAGAAATTTTTATATTCTTCTGGCCAAATAGCTTCAATTTCTGTATGTAGCTGGCCTTGCCACTCACCAAAATGAATTTCTCTAAGATTGTCATTGGGTATTATCTCTATATTTCTTTCTCCCCTAATAATCTTGGCTGTTCTAAATGCTCTACCACTGGAACTAGAAATAATTATATCTAGCTCAACATCATTTAATCTTTCACCAAGCCACTCAGCCTGTTGTTCACCTAATTCTGTAAGGTTTGAATCCTTCTGTCCTTGCATTCTACCTTCTAGATTCCATTCAGTTTGTCCATGTCTTGTTATATATAGATTTGTCATAATATCCCCCTTAAAATAAAATATACTTTATTGGAATAAACGTTGCTAAGTTAAAAAAGATAAGGTTATAAGTGTTTTAGATTCCCTAAGGTTACCTGATGCTCTATGACGTAAAAATTCTTATATAAGGACGTTACCTAGACTTGCAGTGACTGTAACGAATCCCGACATACGAGATATTCACTTAATATTATAACATATTTTGGTATTATTTAACTTAATGGTATCTACTTCTTAAAGACATAAATTTTCTCAAGTGAGGTCTCTTCTCGCTATCTCCCATACATACTATTAACTTCTAAGAAATATAATGATATTAATAGTTGATACTTTAGGATATTTTTAGGGGGGTGATTAAATGAACAATGAAATATATGACTATATAGTAATAGGAGCAGGTCCTGCCGGTTCAGTTATTGCTAAGACCCTTTCAGATAATAGGAGAAACTCTGTACTGCTTTTGGAAGCGGGAGAAAATAATGATAGGGATGAAGCCATTTGGAATTCTACTCTTTCTACTGTACTTTTAGCTGACTATTTTTCAGAATACTTTTGGCAAGGTCAGGGTGTCCCTCAGGAAACGGTTAACAATAGAGCATTCCTTTGGTCTGGTGGCAGATTAGTAGGCGGAGGTTCATCTGTGAATATTGAGCAGTATGTACGCCCTACACCAGATGTGTTAAAGAGACTGGAGAATTTAAGCGGTGAACAGTGGTCACCTGAAGAGGCTACTAAAAGATTTAAAGAACTAGAGAAATATAATGGAATCACAGATAACCCTTGTGTTCATGGATATAATGGACGTCTTGCTATAAGGCAAGCACCAAAAATCCCTACTCTAATGGCTGAAAAAATTGTATCTGCTATTGGAGATGCAACGGGATTTAAAGAAATTCTTGATTATAATAACCCTGATACGCCAATAGGTCCCTTCACCCGTTGGCAGTTAACTCAAAAGCCTAATGGTGGTCGAGATAGCGCTTCAATGGCCTTTCTCTCTCCCGATATAGTAAACTATAAGGGACATGGCAGAAATGGTCGGAAATTATTAGTGCTGACAAAGTCTACAGCTCTTCGAGTAATCTTTTCCCATAAAAACCCTAATGGCGTTGAGTTTTTGAAAGAAGGAGAATGTTATCGTGTTTATGGGCGTAAAAAAGTCATCTTGTCAGCAGGCTTTAATAGTGCTAAGCTTTTAATGCTATCTGGTATTGGTCCAGCTGACATTCTTGAAAACGCTGGTATTCCTGTTATATTTGATAACTCAGAGGTTGGAAAGAATCTTAGCAATCACACCTTTAACACAGCGATTTTTTCCTATAACAAAGATGACATACCTTTACCTCCTAATGATCCAAATGCTCTTTATATAGGGGGAGCTTTCTTACCAGATCCAACGACAAAATCGAATTCGAATCGTCGGGAAATACAAGTTGTTTCATCGGTAGTTGGAGACTCTCTAGTTATAGCCTTTGCACTTTTACAACCTAAAAGTCACGGATCAGTAAGAATACAATCTAACGATCCTTTAAAAATCGTTCTTGCTAATGATAGATTTCTTAATAACCCTTCTGACTTACAATTAATAAAAAATACCTTTAAAATCTATCTTAAGAATATAGCAGATAGCCTCAAAACTATTGACCCTAAGTATCAACTTATTACTCCAACAGCAGACGTTCTCAATAATGATTTACTCCTTGAGAATTATATTAAACAAAATATATTTGAATCTTTTCACCAACAAGGAACTCTTAGAATGGCACCACTTAAGGAAGGTGGAGTTGTTAATTTTGGAGGAGAAGTATACGGAATAAAGGATTTAATCGTCGCTGATAACTCAATAATGCCCACTCCTGCCGACGGCAATACCTGTGCATCTGCGTATCTTATAGGTTTAACAATTGCACAGCAGTTATTAGAGAATGAAGAGATTAGTAATTGAGAGTATTTGGTGAGAAGTTCTGGAACTCTCACATCATTCTCAGTTAAGTCCTATACAGTTGCTAGATCTACTATATCAATTATGGTTATACGAGAAATGTTAGATTTGGTCTGTTATTTTTATAAAATTCTATCCGATCTTTTCTAGTTTTAGTATGAAACTCAAAGAGGTGACCATCAGGATCTCTGAAGTATATTGACATGCCTTCTTCTTCAAATCTTGGTCTTCCTTCTTTTAAGTCAATGTTTAGCTGCTTTAATTTATCTAGGGTAGGCTCATAATCTTCCTCATCGATTGAAAAGCTTATATGAGTATAGGACTCATATATTTCATTTCTCTTGACATTGTCTTCAACATTTAAGGCTAACCATAGGCCGTTTAAGTCAAAATATGCAAGCCTGTCCCCAACACGTTCACCTTTAACTAATAACTTTGCATCGAAAACTTTACTATAGAATTCAATGGATTTTTCTAGATCCGATACTGAAATAGTTATATGATTAATGCCTTTCAACTTCATTAGTATCTACTCCCAACAGAAATATTTTTATAACAAAGTCTTTTATAAAGATTTTCAAAGTAGACTTTCTTGAAATACATAACATAACGGAAATTATAAAGTTGTCCATAACTTGAAAAGGTTTATAATTTCCTACGTGTTATAAAAAACCCATTATTCATACTAATACATTTATAATGAATAATGGGTTTTAATAATCTTTAATTCATTTTATATCACTTAGTAATAGTAAGTAATAATCTAATAATGACATATTTATAAGTTTATTCAATATATAAGTATAGCTAGGCACACTATCTTCTTTTAATAGGCACATAGATATCCATAACCGTGTCACGACGGAAATGGCAACGTTCATCATAGAACTCAAAATCTAGCTTTCCATCATCGTATTCATAGCCGCTATTTTTAAACCATTCCTCAAAGATATACTTCCATGTTTGCTTAATGATTTTTGAAAAATTAGCTTGATTGTCTTCTTCTTCACCTGTCGTATCGATTGGAGGGGTAGTGAATACCGCATATTCCGCCTCCGGTACCTCCAGAATTACCATATCCTCAGCAACCTTGTCAAAGTTTTCTACGATAACGCCAAACAAATATGTTAAGCTTCCTTGGTCCTTGGAGTCTGGTACGCATATTCCAACTTCTCCATGCTTTGGTGGATTGAGCAGCTGATACATTTTACTTTCCCAGCCCTCAGTGTCATAATTATTCCAAAATGCAGCTATGTCTTTTGTATAGCTCCCATCATCAATATTTGTTCTAATACCATAACCTGCAACTCTAAATTCCGATTTTTTTATAATAACTGGATTCATAATATAACCTCCCAATTCAAATGTTGTGTTTTCTAATGACAAAAGGCCATTAATCCCCGCCATTTTAGCAGTATATTGTGAAGGGCTGTATCCATGTGTCCTACGAAATGCCTTTGAAAAACCACTATGGGTTTCGAAACCGTAATCGAAAGCAATATCTATAATCTTTTTACCACTAAAAAGATCTACTGCAGCCAAGGATAATCGCCTTTGACGGATGTACTCCATCACCGATAGATTCATACATATTTGAAATACTCTGCAGAAATGATACTGCGAGTATCCCACATTCTGGGCTACAATTTGTGATGTCAATTTCTCCTTTATATTATCTTCAATAAAGTCGATACTGCGTTCGATATCCTTGCTATAATTCAATCTAACACCTTTCCTTTCTCCCTAAGGTAATTACATTATAGCAACAACACTTGAAAATGGCTGTTCCTGAATTGCTATTATGATTTTAGTTTGAAATTTATATAATCGATTGCATTATCTTGAAGCTCTGGAATGGAATAAGGATATCTATCTGCGAATCTAATGTCTGTCCAACCAAACTGTTCCTTAGCTTGCTGCTTAGAAGCTCCATATTTAAGACACATATAGGCTGCTGTATGCCTTAAATCCCTTGGAGAATAAGAATTATCTAACTTAGCATCTTTACAGGCATTTTCTAAGACCAATCTGATCCATCTAGAACTTATAGGTTTATTAAACTTATTTAGAAAAACATACTCATCGTGACTTACCGGTCTCTGAGTAAGTCTATACTCATCTAGTAGCTTTGAGATATCACGGTTAACCTTAACTAGTCTTTCATGTCCATTGGGTAACTTAAATTTTATTCCTACGTAATCATTAGCATCTTGAAATATTTGACTCCATTTTAAATTAATAGTTTCCCTTACTGTAAGACCACTTGTAAATATTAGCATAAGGGCAAGGTAATCTCTAGCGCTATACTCCTTTAAAGCTGTAATGAGCTTATCTAACTCTTCCCAGGATATAATTTTTTCTTGGCTTATATTTCTTTTGGCTTTTGGCTTGTCTGTTGTTTTAAAAAAGTTTGAAAATTCATTGGGAATGAAGTCACATATAGATTTTAGGCCTTGAACATGATTAGCAAAACTAAAAAGATAAGAATATATTTTTTCGGCTGTGGCAACGGATATTTTATTCTTTTTGGTATTGAATAATACTTTACCTAGTCGTAATTTATCATCTACACCCTCATTTACTTTACGATTCAAGTAATCTATATATTCATTGCAATCTTCATGATTAATCTCAAGAAAATCCTTTTCGATAAAGTAGCAAAATTTTTCTACTTCTCGTATATAATCCTTCTTAGTTCTGTCCAACTTAAAACTTGAAATAAAATCCTCAAGAAGTCTACTACTATTAGTTGATAAATAATTTTCCATAGGGTATACACCTCTCTTTAAACTAGAATTGATATGAATAATATTTTGAATGTTTAAAAACTATGTATAGGATTAAAAAATTTGATACAATATTTGTATTTCACCATATATTTACATTGTATCAAAATCTACCGAGTAGAACAATTAGTATTAAATTGTTAGTTGATTGAAATCTTTTTGTAGATAAGTTTTTATACTATAATTTTATTAAAATTCTAATTGAATATAAATTAAAATTTGTTTTAAAGTTATATAGTTTATTTCAAGAGTATATATTCTACTCGGAATATATACTCTTTTAATCTTATAAACCTTTTAGATTTTTTCATGCTGCTCTACTCCATATGTGCTATTAGTTCCTTTTTTATATTATCTTCTTCTTTTGCTGCTATGTACGCTGGACATTAATTGCATAACAAACCACAATAAGCAATACTTTCCATAAAACCCTCTATTTCTGTTCAGCGTTATTCTTTAATAAGTTAAGCTATGAGGCTTTAAGCGATACCGATAATCATTTCAAATTCTCATAGCTATACTCCTAAGTATCAAATCTACTTATTTATCTGATCAAATTGCATAATTACAATCAAAAAAACTTACTACTATGTATAGTCTTAAAAGCCCCAACGCCATACCACCAAAATATGCTCTATTTTAAATGGTTAAATTGAGGATGATATTCGCATATGAAATTTCCTCATTTATATAAAAACTTCTACCTGTATACTACTTCAAACTCTTCAAGTACTACCAGCATATCCTCAATAAACTCTTTTCCTATCTCAGATAATTCTTTAGCAAAGAAATCTATATGGACCCTTCTCCAATATTCTAGAGACTTATCACCTTCTCCTTCAATTTTTGCAAATTCTTCAGTCACTTCTTTAAATGGTAGAATAGTTACTTTTTTTATATCAATAATGCATTGGGCGATTCCGTTCCAATCTGTGATTATGCTTAAGTCTCCTTTTTTAGGCAGCTCCTCATCTTCTGATTCGTACCAGTAATGTAAACTAGTAGTTCCTCTTTTAACACCATCCTTAACTAGTTTGGCTAAGCTGTTAGCAGATTCTTCATTGTTTGAAAAATGCCATGAGGTGTATTCCTTATCGTCGCTCTCAGTTGCTTTTGCTATCCTATTTAAATAGTTTTTAAACATTACTTGTACTGATTCATGTTTTTTCTGCATATCTAAAGCCCTCTTTTTCTATTTTATCTAGCAATTAATCATTATATCCTATGATTAAAACTGTCCTTCAAATATGTCTTTTAATATTTTTTCCATCTCTTCCTTTGAAATCGCAATGGGGTTAGATCTTGTTGAACCTTTCAAAGAATTTTCTATCAGGTCTTCAAAATCATTGTAGAAGTCTTTTTCTTCTACACCAGCTTCATTAAATGACATAGGTACATTTAGTAGTCTATTTAGATTTCTTACGGCTTCAATCATACTATCTACGCCCATAGTTTTTGCTAAATAGTCCAATTTTTCCTTAACTACTGGATCCTTTGAATTGTAATGAAGTACATAGGGTAGTGCAATTCCATTTAAAAGCCCGTGCCCCAAATTATATTTCCCTCCGAAGGCATGGGAAATTCCATGGGCCATACCTAATCCTACATTATGAAATGCCATCCCTGCTATACACTGATAATTGTGTACTTTTTCTCGACTTTCTATTGTTTTTTCTTGATATGATATTGGAAGGTATTTAAATAATCCTTCTATAGCTCCCTTTGCTAGGGATTCAGTAAAATCATCTAGATTATGGTTTATGTAGCACTCCAGGGCATGGGTCAATGCATCCATTCCAGTCTCAGCTACTACGTTATCAGGCATTGACATTGTTAGTTCTGGGTCTAATATTGCTATATCTGGTATAAAGGCATTTGATTTTAATCCTATCTTTAAATCCCTATCTCTAAATGTAATTACGGCAGCCTTAGTAACTTCTGTACCTGTTCCAGAAGTAGTTGGGACTGAAATAAATTCAATATTTTTTCTAACATCCGGTAGATCACCCTTCAGTACATTTTCAAAATTTATATTTGGATACTCGTAAAATAAGGCCATAACCTTAGCTGCATCAATTGGTGAGCCACCACCTAATGCAAGAACGGTATCAGGCTTAAACTTCTTCATCTCTAGGACACCTTGGTTTACTACATCAGTATCTGGATTTTTCTTAATTCCTGACATTATTGTATATTCTTTTCCGCGCTCTTCTAGCATGGTTTTTATTCTATCAACAGTTCCATTGGCAAACATAGACCCTCCACCCGTGACAATAAAAATTCTCTTACCCTTAACTTCTTTGATATAGTTAAGAGCCCCTTTGCCAGTCACTAGTCTATCACCATTTAATTTCAATATTTTCATTTAATTACACCCCTTCTATTCTCAATATTACCTTTCCCTGTATAGGTAATGCTTCTATGACTTTGGAAGGTTTCATTCATATTATATCATTATTTGGTAATAATATTGAATCTAGCTTTTTCAGAAGTCAGAAAAAAAGAGTACTGTCAAAGACTTAAGTATAATCTTTAACACTACCCATTTTTTTGCTAAAATTCATATTAAATTTTATATGAACCAATAATATAATAAATATGGAGTCATACATAGAATTGCTACTATAAACCACATTATTAACACAACCCAATACATTAACGGCTCATTTTTTCGATGTATCTTTCGATAAGACCATACAGATCCTACAACCAAATCGTGGACTACCCATATCAAAAGAGCTATACCAGCAATTAGCCAAAACACCACATCCCCCCTCATACTGTTTGAAATAATCATTTGTTATTTTATAAATTGTGATTCTGTTAAACTTTTTAAGCTATTCTTAAATCACTAGGTAATTGCTTTCAGTCCCATTTTACATACTGCTTTGTAATATCTGTAAGTAGTTTTCAAAGTATAAGCTCTACTTTCGAAATACTTTATACCTTCATCAATATCTTTCTCCGTTAAATAATCATGTTTGTAGACTAAATGTCTTCCATCATACTTACTCCAATCCTTTGTCACTAGTTTACCTTCTTTATCTAGCTGTTCATAAAATCTACTTCCAGGAAATGGAATAGGTATTACTGCATGGGTTATATCTAAATCTATATCTTTAACATACTTTAAGGTCTCTTCGAATATGTCTTTTGTATGTCCAGCAAATCCAAACAGCATTGCAGAATCAACAATTATATGGTAGGAATGGAGTTTCTTAATCTGATCTTTAACTCTTTCAATTTTCATAAAGTCTTTGTCCATATTTGATAAAGCCTTCCTAGATGGTGTTTCTAATCCTAAAAGAAGATAGGAGAGTCCACTTTTAGCTGCAAGTTCTAAAAGTTCATCATCATCGGCAAAGTCTGATGTAGTTTCCCCAACCCACTTTATATTTAATGGTATTAATTTTGTGAAAAGCTCCTTAGCATATTCTCTGTCTGCAGTTAAATTATCTGAGTGTAATTCGACTATTTTAGCCCCGGAATTTTTAATTTCTTCAATGATGTCGTCAATAGGTCTAAATCTCATAGACTTAAAGAATCTATTTACAAGACAAAAACTGCATTGATTTACACAGCCTCGTGAAACTAATACCGACCATACGTAATTATACTGGCTTAGCGGTATTCTATCCGTAGGATACGGTTTAATTTTTGATAAATCAATCTCTGTTCCCCTTTCATAGGATTTTTTCATTATTCCATTTCCATAATCTAAAAGCAATTGTCCCCAAATCCCTTCACATTCTCCTATTAAGAGACTGTCAGCATGATCAAGGGCCTCGTCTTGATCAAATTTCACGTGAAGTCCACCAAGAACGACCGTTTTACCAAGCTTTCTAAATTTATCAGCAATTTCATAACCTCTAATGGCATCAGGCGTAGAAAAGAAAACAACTACAATATCAGCATTAGTTTTGTAATTAACTTTCATATCTACAGTCTCATCAATCATGTCTATTTCAACATTTTCCTGAGTGCATGCCGCAAGAGAAAATATAGATTGTGGCGGAGCAGCCATAAATTTTTTATATTCTTTAAACTTACTTTCGGCACAAGCTTTAATCATATATACTTTCATCTGAATCCCTCCTCATTTTCAAGGATATAACTTGGAGCGACTCCAAGGTCAATAACTTTTTCCAAAATATATTACTATTTATTTTGGAAAACACTTTTCCTATGCTTTACTACTGATATTAAATATACGCATATAAATAAAAAAGCAGTCCCCAATGTTACTCTGCATAGGGGACTATCTATATGGGTCTTGAGTAAAATAAAAGCTTTTAAATCTAAATCAAATATTTTCCCATGATAACGTACTCAACTCCACTCTTTTTAAAACAATCTTCTGTCTTAACTAAACCAAATCTCTTATAAAAATCTGTCTTCTCTTTCCTAGCATTGCACCAAATATACCTTACTCCAAGTCTAACCGCCTCTTCCAATGCATAGCTAAGCAATTTGCTGCCATATCCACGCCCTTGTTTCTCTTCAAGCGTAGCAAACTTTCTAAATTGCGCTTTCTCTTCATTAATAAAGAGTGTGATAACGGAAATAATGGTTTTGTCTTCTATGATACCGTAATGAATTCCATTTTCATCATTTTCAATCTTAACAAAGTCAATGTCCTTATTAGGCCACATGACCTTATGTCGTATTTCCCATGCGTCCTCAGCATTTATTTTTATTATGTTCATTCCGCCTCTCCTTTGACTCTCTAGGAATTTATCAAAAAATAACTATCGAGATTTATACTATTATATCATCAATTATTTAGATACTATAGATAAAATCGTAAATTATCGATGGTCTAAAATAAAAAACCGATAAAGCAAATATACCTTATCAGTTTTCGAAGCCGTCCCTCTTATATGTACATGACTATTTCATTCCTAGTTGATTACTGTAAACTTTAATTGTAAAAACTAATCCTTAAGAGTACTTTTCCATTCTTTGAAAATCATTTTTCGTGATCCCTCTTTTACAGCAGGATCTTCTGATGCTAATTTATAGGCTGTGTCATAGTCCGATGCCTTATAGATAATTAAGCCTCCAGAGTGGTCCATGAAAGGGCCCTTTGCAAAAATGTTTCCAAGTTCTATATGTTTATTCAGATATGCAATATGAATTTCTAATAGTTCTTTATCCTTTACAGGATCAACCTTATCTAAGTATGCTACAAAATACGGCACCCTCTTTTCCCCCTCATATCTTTTCCTTTAGTTATAGAATATTTTTCCATGCCCTTATATTCTTTTGAACTTATCATAGATTGAAAAATAAATTAACAATGCCATAACTTAAGCCGGAAATGATCTATAAAGATTACTTTAACATAAATTTCAGACAATTTCTATTAGATAATTTCTACAAAATTAAAATTTCTTACTGAGGTCATTTCTCCTAGAATATGCTGTATAAATTGAAGGTATTCAATTCCTCTTATATATCCAGTTCAAAATATGGTTCATCCTGCTTTGTATCCTCAAACCATTTCATACCAATATATTTAAAACCTAGTTTCTCTAGTACTTTTCTAGATGCGTAATGGTCTGGGTCTACAGAAGCTATTATTTTATCAACATCTAGGCTCTCCTTTGCGTATTCGATGCAAGCCTTCCCCGCTTCCGTTGCGTATCCCTTCCCCCAGTGTTTCTTTGCAAAGTGATATATCAGCTCTATCTCATTATCCTTTTTAGTATAATTATAACCACAGGCTCCTATTACCTCATCAATTTCCTTTAAAACAACTGCATATGCAGAAAAGCCTCTTTCTCTTTGGCTATTCATATAATTGTTTATTGCCCTTCCTATTAGTGCTCTATCGGATGAAGAACCACCACAATATTTCATCACCTCATCATTTCCCCAAAAGTTCATAACTGAGTCCAAGTCCCCAGGCTCTAAAGTCCTTACTATCAATCTTTCTGTCTCAGATATTATTAACATCTTCCCGGCCTCCAAATCTTTTGATTTCTATTTCCCATACTAGTGATTACTATCTTTCGGATTCCTCCTACCATCCCAGCAACTTGCATCTATAATTTCTAATCCATCACCATCAGTTCGTATAGTTACAACGCATATTACATATTATATGATTAGTTGTTAAAATAAGGTAACCATTGTGCTAACTTTTCTATTTATTCAATAGTTCCATCCAACGTCCTACTGCAAGAGAGTCCTTTCTATTTTTATTTATTATCATATATATCTTTTTAGATGGTGGTATAGAATCCTTAATTTTGATTCTTATTAGCTTCTTCTCTGAGAGTTCCTTTGACACTATCGATTTTGGAACAAAGGCACATCCATACCCATCCTTTACATAATCTACAACACAGGAAACATGGTCAACGGATAGTCTCAATAAAGGACTGTCGCCAAGTTGTTCTGACAACCATGCAAAAAATTCTTCGCCGAGGTCTGCATATAAAAGTGGAAGTTTTAGTAACTCTTTACTTAAAATTTCTTCCTTTGTATACAATTTATTTTCGTTACTGGTTACTAAAATAATTTCATCATCAACGAAATGCACCGATTCAAGTTTCAACAATTTAGGTTTAAAGTAAACAAAGGCTACGTCTAATATTTCATCGGCTAGATGTCTTATTATCTCCCCAGAATGATTTAGCTTAATTTTTACAGCTATATTAGGAAACTTAGAAAAATAGTCTTTTATTATAGAGGATATTACTCCTTCATATATTGAATCGACCGTTCCTATTGATAATCTGTCATCATAAAGCCCTGTAGACCTAGCCTTAACAATTCCTTCTTTTCTTAACATTAGTATTCTTTTTGCATAGGGTAAAAAGGTTTTACCAGCATTCGTCAATGTTACATTCTTATTATCTCTAATGAATAACTCCTTACCCACTTGTTTTTCAAGCTCATTAATTCTGTTTGAAATGGTGGCTTGGACTACATATTGTAGTTCAGCAGTTTTTGTAAAATTCTTATTCTCTGCAAGTAGCACAAAAGATTTTAGTGCATCAATATTCATAGCTTTCCTCCATCTATATAGAACTCATTTATAAATCTACATTTTGATTTCAAAGAACTGTAATGAAAATTTGAATTTCAGTGTATTTAAAGATTCCTTAATTTTTTTAATAAATACTGAAATCAAATAAACTTTAACATTCAACAAAAAAGGAGCATTTAGTCCCTCGACAGCCATGGGGGTGACGCTGACTATCTGAGCATTTAATTTCCAAGCTATGTGGTAGTTCTATATCTAGATACTCCTCAGCGAACGTACAACTTAATAATAGCGATTTACGCATAAAATTTTTACAACAGCATGGTCCCGTCTCATTAGCAATTGTTTCTATAACCTTAGAAACAACATTCATTGTTATTGCAGTTTCTTTATCCTTAGGACAGGCCGCCCCTAAAATAACGCTAAAATAAGATCCTACAGCTGGAGCTATACCACAAACACCAGTTAATCCACAATAGGCGGCTATTGCTTGTTTTTTTGTCCGATTAAAAGCATCTACTATCTGCTCATCAGTAATATTTATTTTGCCATGATTTCTCGTAGCAGCCAGCAAAGCTCCAACAGTAATTAATGCATGTTCACATCCTAACATTGGTATGCTAGAAATTTCAAGCATTTCCTCAGCTATAATTAAAGGGTTAGTCTCTTTTGAAGATTTTGCTAAGTTTAGGATAATATCAAAGGCTGATTTCCCATGACAATCATTGCAAATATAATGACCATCAGGACAATAGACGTACCCATTATCTTTCTCACCACATCTAATGCATGTAAATTCCTTTCCTATTTCCAGATACTCAAGCTTTCCGTTGCAAATTAAGCAGTTCTCTTTGCTTTCATCAAGGTATTGACCAATACCATCGTCAATGGGTCCTCAACAGTTTGAAGAGGTATTCTTATGTATATTTTTCGTAATCAGCTTTTTATCCATCATACACACTCCTTTATAATTTAATGGGAAGAATTAAACTCTTTACACATTTTGATAATCTTCCAGACTATCTCATCGGTGATTCAGTAATAATTAAATGTTCCCAGTCTTTCTACACGTGTTATTCCTGCTTCCTTTAGCACCTTTAAATGGTGGGAAGCTAATGGCTGTGAGATACCTACTCTCTTAGCTATTTCATTGACGCTTTGACATTGTTTAGTTAAAGCTTCAATAATACGTATACGATTTATATCAGCAAGTACCTTAAAGGTTTCTTTTATATCATTGTAATTCTCCATCCAATACCTCCAATCCTTATCGTTTAATGAAGTCAGACATCTATTAACTCAATTGTTCTATTTTTTATTCATTATAATATAAATGTTGCTTTATATCAATATTCATTTATATAAAGGTTTTAAGCTAATATATCTGTAGAAAAATAAGAGTAGCTAAGTAGATTGAAGTATATAATCTACTTAGCCACTCTATTTAGTAAATAAGTAGTCTGATTTGTAATATAGTAACTTAACTATCTATTTACAACTTTTTCAATTTTATCTAAATTACAATCTACTAATTTCAACTCATGTAACATCTCGTTTAATAGCGTCACCATTTCAATGGTCTTTTCTCTATCTATCTCTTTATCAGTTTCTTTCTTTTCATGATTCTTTAGGTACGAATTTGTGTAAAAATTAGATGTCATTTCTAATTCCCCTTCCTAATCATTATTTTCTCTGCACTTATGAATCCATAAAAAGTTAATAATAGACACACTACTATATTCAGACCTCCAAATTTCAAGGCTTGGACATAGCTTTCCTTTTCAATATACGAAATCAAAGTGTAATTAAAGAGGGCAAAGGGCACTAAGGACCCTAAAAATCCTTGAGTTATTCCTAACTGTATTTCTTCCGGAATGCTAATGCCTAATCCAGCCCTTAATAGAATAATTATTAAGGCTCTCTTTCTAAAATCCGATGAAGCCTTTAAAAGTTCTGGATCAAGCCAATTTAATACATATGGTCCCACTAATACTCCTAATATCAGCATTCCTAAAAAACCAGGCATTTTCAACTTAACAAATAGTGTATTAAATAGTAAGCCTAGTAGTATCATAATTGCTAAACTCGTTGCCATATAATCGCCCTCCATAATAAATTTAACCCGTACATTTTTTCTGCCCTACGCCATCCATCAAATTAGAAAATGATACTTCAAGATTTTGTAACTATCTCCTCCAATGACTAATCTTTTAAACGCTAATAATATAGTCAAAAAAACTCCTACTAATAGTACGTAAATATTACTATTAGCAGGAGTCATCAGCATTTCTGCGGTTAATGGTGAACTCCATCACCTCTTTAGCTATATGTTTAGATTCATAGTCTTATGGTTTTTCAAAAACAAAAAAACTACTAATAGCAAAAGACAATATTACTATCAGTAGGAGTCATTAGCATCTCTGCGGTTAACGGTGAACTCCATCACCTATATATCATATAGCTTTTTAAATTACAATATTGATTTTAGGAAATAATTGTAATCTTTTTTCCCTTGCTTGTAAATAATCTTGGTTTAATCCTATACTACAGAGGAATACACCTTATGGTAAATAATTTCACTTTATAAAAAGTAGAAATTGAGTACTTAAAAATTTAAGTGCGGCTTTTTGAGATCCTTTAATTTAATATCATAAAAAACTATCTATATCTATTCTTAAGTAGTAAATAAAAACTTATAAAACCTGTCTTAAATATTAAGAACAAATAAATAGTGGCCATTACTACAATTGAATACGATAATGCCTTTGGCGCCTGATAATTAAAAACTAGTTTCATTGTTGAGTTTATAATGATTAATATTATGCCTGTCACTTGTATATAGTATTTCAATCTTCTACTTTTCATAATTATACTCTCCCTACATTCCTTTGGTGTGAGAAATACCGTTCTATAGTTAACATAATGTTTTTATTGTCTACTTTCATGGATTGTAATCTAGTAATTTAATAAATATATTGGTTTCAATTTATTTTATGCTAAGATCAATATTATTATTACTCGATGTGGCTTAAAACACGCTAAAATACATGACTACGCAAATAAAGTTTAAATATTCATCACACCTTTAAGTATTGTCTTTGCTTCGCCTATCATCTCTACCCTCTTGTTTTCTTTGATTCTCAGTACCATCTCTCCGCCTCTTTTAGATGCCTGGTATGCTTTCAATTCATTTTTGCCAAGGACTTCAGACCAGTATGATGCAAGTAGAGTATGTACTGATCCCGTTACTGAGTCTTCATTAACTCCAGCCCAAGGATTAAAATACCTAGTTATAATATCATGCTCATCACCACTATGGGCAGTAATTCCTACTCCCTTTATGTCATCTATATCAAGTCGAGTCATCAATTCATAGTTAGGACTTACTTGTAAGATCTCTTCGACGCTTTCAAGGTTTATCACTAGCTTTTTTGTTTCCTCACCAAAAAAGATATTTCTATACTTCGAAATACCCATAGCCCTTAAAAGGTCATCGAACTGCTCTAATGGTATATCTATAGCTTCATCAATAGGGAAATCTAAGCTAATGCCATATACATCCTTGTGGGCCTTTAATATCCCACTTTTAGAGCTATATACTATCTCGTCAAAGGGGATGTTTAGTTGATTAAATAGGACTTCCGATGCTGCAAGAGTTGCATGTCCACATAGAGGTACTTCTCGGTTTGGGGTAAACCATCTTATTCTAAATTCATTTGTTTTTTCCTTACCATTATTCTCTTGTAAGACAAAGGCTGTTTCCGATAGGTTCATTTCAAAGGCAATGGATTGCATCATTTCTTCTTCAAGTTCTTTTTCCAGTAAACATACCGCTGCAGGATTCCCTTTAAATACCTTATTTGTAAAAGCATCTACTTGATATATTTGTATAGGCATTATCATCATCTCTCCTATTTTCTCTCTTACATTTTATTCTGAAAAGCTTATATCAGCTTTGAATCTATGGATTCCTGACTCAGGGGTAAATGGTCCTCCATGGCCAGCATATGGTATTCTAGGTGATATATTAATAATTTTCTTAATGCTCTTTTGGATCTGTGATAAATTATATGCCCAAAGTATTTCTTATCACTATTAAACTTTATCAAGTACTATTTTCTATCTTTAACTTTTCTAGTTTTCATCTGAAAAATAGTATTCAATCTTAATCTCCTATCCTATTTTCAATAATTCTACCACTCTTCTGATTCTGATTTATAGACATTAAGTAACCCCTTTATAAATTCAAGTGTATCTTCTTCAGCTAATAATTGTTTCATCTTTATTCTTTTCTAATTCCCCAGAAAACTTTCTGGTAGAATACATCTTATACCCACCTTTACTTGTTCCAAAAATGCTTGCCCTATTATAAACCCAAAAGCTATTAAAGAGTCTATCTATGCATCCAACATAACCTAGACCTGTTAAACGGTACATCCAATCACTAATTAGGGTATTATCCAATTTATTTTTTAGAATACATTTCTTAATATCTGATCTAAGCTTCTCTGAGCTTCCCATCTTAATTGTTCTACGTCGGAATTGATATAGGTTTTAAGAATTTCAATGCTCCTTTTATCTGGAAAAGCTTGTAAAGCTCTAATTGATTTCCAGATTACTAGATTGTCATCCTCGTATTTTTTTAATAGTCCAACAATATCTTCAAAACATGTGTTTTCGTTTTCATAATAGGATATAAATCCTATAGCATCTATTGCTTCAAGAATTTGATCTTGTTTTCCATTATATAGACACATCCTTAAATCATCTAGGGCAGGATTTCCTATTTTACATATAGTTCTAGCTATTATATCCCTTGGTAAAGGGTAATTCTTCTTTTTAAAAGGTTTTTGTGGAAGTTCTTTATGTTGATTTTTCCCCACACTGCCTAGATATGGCACCAATGCCTTTGCTCCACTTTTTCCAAATGTTGCTATGGTTTCAGAAAAAGCAATTTTAGTATAAAGCTTTTTTTCTTTTAGAAGAGCTTTAATCAATCTATCTAATGTGTTGCTATCTTTATGTTTGATAAGTAGTTTAGCTGCTATTGTTCGTTCAGTAGCTAACTTAGAATCTAATAATTTCCATAACTCTTCTATACTAGTATCCTTGAATTGAGAAATGACTTCTTCATCTACAAAACCCCTATTTTTCAATTGTTCTGGATTACTCTTCATTTCTCTACCTCCATGAAATCTATATTAATATTAAAAATATAACCAGTAAATATTATACCATATATTGCAATTGAAGGGATATTAACCTATTGTTTCTTCTTATTAAGTGCCTTTCTATATAATAACTACAACTATATCTTTGTTCTATGATAAATTGAAATATATCTCAATTTTATATAAAATAATAGTATCTATTTAATATTTGCTCCTAAGGAGGTAATGAAATGGCCTATAAAGATTTTATCGTTCATAATAAATCATCAAAGCCCGATAATATTGTTAAATCTGAAAATGAAGTTATTGAGACTTGTCTAGAGATTGAGGGTGAGCTACCTATATTTATGATAGATTATTTCATATTTTTAAAAAATAGCATATCCTTAACTTCAAGACATGCCTACCTCAACGATGTTCTTTTCTTTTGTAAGTATCTTGCTAGTGAAACTAACCTTACAGAGGCTACTGTAGTAAAGGACATTAAGACTGAAGAATTTAACAAAATTAAAGCCCGTGATGTTAATAGGTTTATTGGTGATTATTGTGCTAGGTATCTGATTAAAAATACTGAATCTACTGTTGTTATGGAGAACCGTAACAGAGCTTTAGCTCGGAAAAAATCATCCCTTACTTCGCTTTTTAAATTCTTATATAGAGATGAAATCTTATCAAACAACATAACTGACGGTTTTAACCCTATAAAATTACCTAAACCACAGCCTGATGCGATTAAAAAGCTTGAAGTTGATGAAGTTGCTATAATGCTTGATGCCGCCGAGCATGGACTTGGATTAACGGAAAAAGAAAAGCAGTATTGGGCTAAAACTAAGCTAAGGGATAAAGCTATACTAGTTTTATTTACTACATATGGTCTAAGATTAAATGAGTTGCAACAACTAAATATTTCTTCTTTCAATTTTAATCGTGGTGAGTTTAAGATTTACAGAAAAAGGGGCAAAGAAGTTAATATGCCCTTAAATAATTCTGTAGAAAATGCCTTAAAAGAATATATTAACGAAGAAAGACCTCCCAAAGATAGTTTATCTGATGAACATAAGGATGCCCTTTTCTTGTCCCTTCAAAAGAAAAGAATGACAAAGTTGTCTGTAAGGAAACTTGTTAAGAAGTATACTTCAATCGCGCTGGATACGACAAGAGAAAATGGTTATAGCCCTCATAAATTAAGGGCTACTGCGGCATCTTCACTTATTCAGTATGGATTTTCAATTTATGATGTACAAAACTTACTGGATCATGACAATGTCACGACGACTCAGCTGTATGCTGCTCATAAAAAGAATGTTAAAAGGGATATTGTTAAGAATTTCGAATGGTTAGAAGAAGATTAGAAAAAGCGTCGATTAAGACGCTTTTTACTTAACAGGGATTTTTACCATTTGGCCAGGAAAAACATCATAATTATGTAAATTGTTTATTCTACCCATTTCATGTACTGTTTTCCTAACGTCTACATTCTTTGGTCCGTACTCTCTTGCTAGTTCCCATATAGTATCACCGCTTTTAACAACAATTTCCTTGTACTTTGGCTCTTCATAGCCTTCTACCCTATTTACTACTGCAAAAACATTAGATATCAGGAAAAATAAAGTGATCATTATCACAGTCATGCTTAACATAAATCTTTTTTTGTTAACTATTCTAAGTTTCATCATTTTCCATACCTCCAAACATTCGTTCGCTTTTCTTATTGATTTCATTATACACGAACGTACGTTCCAAGTAAAGAGTTTTTATCGAACTTATGTTTGAATAGTTTATATTAATATGTTATAATGTAGCAAATAGCAATATTGTGAGGTGCTAACATGAGTTTAGATTTGACTAAACAACAAGGTAAAATATTAGAGTTTATCAGAAGCGAAGTTAATTCAAAGGGTTATCCCCCTTCTGTTAGAGAAATCTGCGAAGCAGTTGGCTTAAAATCTACATCTACTGTCCATGGACATTTAAGAAGACTTGAGAAAAAAGGATATATTAGACGTGACTCTACTAAGCCAAGAGCAATTGAACTCTTGGGTTTAACTAGTGATATATTCCCAGATCAAAAGGAAATTGCTCATATACCTGTAATCGGTAAGGTTACTGCTGGCGAGCCGATTTTAGCTATTGAAAATGTTGAAGAAACTTTTCCTGTGTCTGTGGACTTCCTTGAGTCAGGTACATATTTCATGTTAAAGATCAAGGGAGAAAGTATGATCGATGCTGGAATACTAGATAATGATTTTGTCTTAGTAAAACAGCAGCCTATTGCTAACAATGGTCAAATAGTAGTTGCTCTGCTAGATGATTCAGCTACTGTAAAAAGATTTTTTAAGGAAAATGATTGTATAAGATTGCAACCGGAAAATAAATTTATGACCCCTATTATTGTTGATGATGCAAAGGTACTTGGAATAGTTACAGGTGTATTTAGAAAAGTGCAGTAAAAAAGCGTCTGAGAGCGCTTTTTTAGTTATATGTTCTAAATTGAAAGTTCTGAGTATTTAGGTCATTCTTTAGGGTTTTAAAGCACAAAAAAAGAGTTAGATTATAACTCTTTTTTTGTTATGCATTAATGGCTAAGACATTATTCGCACAAAGTTGCAGTTATGTATTTTTAAAATCACAAATAGTTACCTTAGACATTATTGTTCTCAATCTCAAGCAATCCTTTATCATACATACTCTGAAGCCCCTTTAAAACACCAAACTTAGCATGTTCATAGGTAAGACCGCCCTGGAAGTATGCTATATACGGCTCTTTTATAGGCGCATCGGCACTTAACTCAATTGAAGATCCTTGAACAAAAGCTCCCGCAGCCATAATCACTGGGCTATCATACCCCGGCATATCCCAAGGTACTGGTGTAACATAGGAATCTACTGGGGCTGCACTCTGGATACCCTCACAGAAGGCAATAACCTTTTCTGGGGAGTTTAGTTTAATAGCCTGTATTATATCACTTCTATCGTCATCATACTTTGGACATACTTCATACCCTAGATTTTCAAAAACCTTAGCACAAAGCAATGCTCCCTTTAATGCTTCCGTCACTACATGAGGCGCTATGAATAGTCCTTGGAACATATTTCTAGTAAGCCCGAAGGTCAAGCCACACTCCTTACCTATTCCTGGCGACGTCATTCTATATGAAATCAGATCGATCAGTTCCCTTTTCCCAACGATATATCCACCAGTTAGTGCAAGACCACCACCTGGATTTTTGATTAACGATCCGGCCATTATGTCTGCCCCTACATCTGTTGGCTCTTCAGATTCTAGAAACTCTCCATAGCAATTATCAACCATAACAATGATATCTCTATTAATTGATTTTACTCTATCGATTATTTCCTTTATTCCTTTAATCGTCAGTGCCTTTCTCCATCCATAGCCAGTTGAACGTTGGATATATACCATTTTAGTTTTGTCAGTTATACTATTTACTAGACCTTCAAAATCAACCTGTCCATTATCTAAAAAGTCTATCTGCTTATACCTTACTCCAAAATCCTTAAGAGAAGAGCCATTTTCATTTCTAATTCCTATTACTTCTTCCAAAGTATCATATGGTTTACCAGTAGCTGATATGATTTCATCACCGGGCCTAAGCACACCAGTAAGACAAAGAGTTAATGCATGGGTTCCATTAACAATTATAGGTCGAACGATTGCATCCTCAGCATTAAATACCATACTGTAGACCTTTTCTAATGTCTCTCTCCCAGCATCATTATATCCATAGCCTGTGTTCCAGTTAAAATGAGTGTCACTTAGTCTACAATCCTGCATAGCTTTTAAAACTTTAAATTGGTTGTAGGACTTTGCTCCATCCAACTTTTTAAATTCCTTTATGATCTCATCTTCCATCGCTTCAACAATCTCAACAATTCCTTCTTCAATATTAAATATATTTAATAGAAAATCTTTAGTTGTTTTCATTTCATTGCACCCTTCACTTAAATATTAAATAAACGTTAATATGCACAGAAAAATACGGCCTATATAGATTCGAGTAAAACTACTAATTTATACACATCCAAAACTCCCCAAAACGCTGAGTATTTGGATATGTATAAATTAAGTTTTTCTAAGAACTCTCTATAATAGCCGTATTTTATATGCTAACCTTCCTAACAAAAGTACGACCTCTGCTTTGCCCGCACCTCGTATCCCCCATAACTAACCTCATACTAAATAAACAATTTTAGTCTTCTAATTAGTTATCTTCATTCTTCTTTAAATTATTGTTATTTGATAAAAAGTTTACAGCCTTTAGAGGTAATATAGTAGAGATTGCATGCTTATATATCATCTGCTGCTTGCCATCGGTTTCAATTACTATTATGTAGCTATCAAATCCTTTTACTACGCCTTTAAGTTGAAAGCCATTAATTAAGTATATAGTAATCGGCACACGTTCTTTTCTAACTTGATTTAAAAAAATGTCCTGTAAATTTAATGAAGATTTCATATTTTATATTTACCCTCCTAATTAGAAATAATATCCTAAGCCCAGATTATTCATAGAAAGTTTGAAAAAATGCAAGTAACTTTGTTAAATTTTCTATGAATAATCTGGGTTAAGTTAACTATTCTATAAAAACTTAATATTCCCTTCTATAAACTCAATAATATTGAAAATATTTTTTTCTCTATCATTATCCAGATTAAACCATTTCATCTTCTCATATCGTTTAAACCATGTTAATTGCCTTTTGGCATATCTCCTAGTATTTTTCTGAATTAGTTCTTTGGCATAGCCTAAGTCATACGCACCGTTTAGGTAACCTATTACTTCCTTGTATCCTATTCCCTTCATAGAAATATCTTCTACCCTTAGACCCATATTCACAAGATCTTGTACTTCCTCTAACAAACCTTCATCAAACATAATATCAACACGTTTATTTATTCTTTCATACAGCAGTTGTCTATCTCTATTAAGTCCTATTAGAATAAAATTATAGTCTTGATTTTCCGTGAGGTCCTTGCTGAAATCCCTTGTAGTCTCACCCGTTGAGTAGAAAATTTCTAATGCCCTAATAACTCTCTGTACATTATTAGGATGTATTCTTTCGGCTGCTTCACTATCTACATCCTTTAACTTGTTATGTAGATATTCGCTCCCATACTTCTCATACTCACTAGTAAGCCTTTCACGGATTTCCTTGTCCGAGCTAGCGTTTGAAAAGTCCATATCATAAAGCAAAGAATTTACATATAAACCTGTTCCTCCAGCAATGATAGGAAGCTTATTTCTAGATATAACCTTCTCAATATATTCCTTTGATAGATTCTTATACTCTGATACAGAAAACTCTGCACGTGGATCAATTTCATCAATTAAATAGTGAGGTATTTCTTGCATTTCTTCTTCGGTGGGTTTAGCACTACCGATATTCAAATACTTATATATCTGCATGGAGTCAGCTGAGATTATCTCCCCTTCTAACTTTTTAGCAACTTCAATAGATATATCGGTCTTACCAACTGCTGTGGGTCCTGCAATAATAACTAATGATTTCTTCATACTACACACCTACTTAAGTCCTTAAAAATTTTCTTTCAATTTCTGATTTAGTTATCGAAACAATCACTGGTCTACCATGAGGGCATGTAAATGGGTTCTCTAAAGCTTTGAGATCCTCAATAAGTTTTTCTATCTCAATATTATAGAGATTATCTGCAGCCTTTATAGCCTTTTTACATGACATTTGTATGATTCTTTCCATTTTATATTCATAGCTATTCTTAGAATCATTATTTAAGTTTTCAGCTATTTTTAGGAAAAACTTTTTAGCAACAGGCCCACCAAACATGATAGGAACTTCCCTCAATATAATTGTATTATAACCAAATTCTTCTATTTTGTACCCCAATCTCATAAAAATATTTTTGTTTCCCATGATAATATTTTTATCTAGATAATTTAGTTCAACAATTATAGGGTCCAGTAATATCTGAGATATTATCTCACTTTTAAGATAGTTGTTCATAAACTTTTCATAAAGTATTCTTTCATGTGCTGCATGCTGATCTATTAAGAACATTTTATCATCTTTCTGACATATTATGTATGTTGAAAATAACTGTCCTAAAATATTTATGTTATCTAATAGATGTTCCTCTGGTTCTATAGGTTCTTCCTTTTTCGGCTTAACAATTTCTCTAGGCCTATCAGGTATAAAGATTTCTTCAAAAATCTCACCAATTTCAGCCTCTTCCTTTGTTTCTTTGGCAACCTCTCTTTTTTTTACATCACCTACTATATTATTCTCATTTTGATTTCGATTATGTTCTCGTCTAGAATAAAATTTCTCTCTTTCAATGGGTGTACTTTCAGTTTTTTTATAATCCTTCAGAAAAGTATTTTCCTTATCTTTAACGGAAATACTTAATTGCTCAGAGGAATCAACCTCTTTTTCCTTATCAAAGTTTAAATACTTAAATTCATTTTCAGTCTTTTTAGTATTAGTCTTACCTATGTTGACATCGGGAATAAGGTTTGTTTTTAAAAGCTTGTCTCTAAGGCACTTATAGATATAATTAGATACCTGCTTTTCATCCCTAAATCTTATCTCAGTCTTAGCAGGATGAATATTCACATCAACCTTACTCGATGGAAGCTCTATATACAAAAAACATATTGCAAACCTATTGTGAGGTATGAGGGTGTTATATGCAGAGTCAATTGCCTTAGAGATCACCCTCGACTTTACATATCTCCCATTTACAAAACATATTTGAAGCTGTCTATTGCCCCTTGTATATGTTGTATTTGATATGAATCCCCTTAGCTTTATAGTATCGTCCTCTCCACGGATTTCTATTAAGTTCTGAGCATTATCCTTACCATATATAGTATAGATTGTACTAAATAGGTCATTGTTACCCTGAGTTGTAAATATATTTTTATTGTTTACAATATATCTAAAAGATATCTCAGGATGTGACAAGGCTATGTTATTAACGATAGAACTTATATAGTTTGTTTCAGTAGAATTTGATTTAAGAAACTTATGTCTCGCTGGAGTATTATAGAATAGATCTTTAATGACAATCGTCGTCCCATTAGGACACCCTAATGAACTCTCATTTATAATCTCTCCACCCATGAGCTCTACCTTTATCCCATACTCATCATCTGATGTTCTGGTTATAACTTCTACATTAGATACCGAGGCAATACTTGCAAGGGCCTCGCCCCTAAAGCCTAGGCTTTTAATATCATATATTTCATCATCAGTATGTATCTTGCTGGTGGCATGTCTTTCAAAAGCCAGATTTATATCATCCCTATAAATTCCTCCACCATTGTCTGAAACCCTTATATATGACTTTCCAGCGTCTTTAATCTCTATTACAATTGAAGTGGATTTTGCATCTATTGAGTTTTCAAGCAGCTCCTTCACCACTGAGGCAGGTCTTTCAACAACCTCTCCTGCAGCAATTTTATTGGAAACTGATTTATCAAGTTTTTTTATTCTTTTTATCATAATTATCACCCTACATAGGTTTAACCTTTCCTACCAATTCATACAGTTTATTCATTGCATCCATTGGAGTCAGGTTAATAATATTAATCTTCTTCAATTCTTCAATAATCTCATTTGATTCTAGATCAAAGAAATCAATCTGTTTCTCTATTATCTCTTCCTTTACAGTCGGTTTTTCAAGGGACATTGAGATTTCTTGCATGACATCATCATAGCTACGATTTATATCGCTTTCTTCTAACTCATGAAGAATTTTCTTGGCCCTATCAATAACTTCGCCCGGCAATCCCGCCAGTTTAGCAACCTGTATACCATAACTCTGATCCGCGCCACCACGGATAATCTTTCTTAAAAAGACAATATCGTCTCCTACTTCCTTTACAGATATACAGTAATTCTTTACTCCCCTAAGCTTTCCTTCAAGCTCAGTTAACTCATGGTAGTGAGTAGCAAATAATGTCTTTGCACCTAAGATCGAAGCATTACTAATATACTCAACTACAGACCATGCTATACTTAAGCCATCATAGGTACTGGTTCCTCTACCGATTTCATCTAATATTATTAGACTGTTGCCCGAGGCATTATTTAATATATTTGAAAGCTCATTCATCTCAACCATAAAGGTACTTTGTCCCTGGAATAAATCATCGGAGGCTCCTACTCTTGTAAAGATTCTATCAACTACTCCTATAACCGCTTTATCAGCTGGAACAAAACATCCTATCTGAGCGAGCAATACGTTTAAAGCTACCTGCCTTAAATAAGTAGACTTACCTGCCATATTAGGACCAGTAATAATATAGAATCTATTTTCATCACAATCTAACAGAGTGTTATTTGGAACAAAGGTTTCATCACCGGCTACCCTTTCAACTACTGGATGTCTTGCATTTACCAGCTCAATCTTCTTAGTATTGTTTATTTCTGGTTTATTAAACCTATAAGTAAAACCAACCTCAGCAAAGCCTACTAAAACATCTAGTCTTGCAATGGCCTTAGCAGTATTCAATATTCTGCTTATACCTTCTAGTACTCTATTTCTTATCTCACCAAAGATCTGATACTCTAATTTAACGATTTTCTCTTCAGCTCCAAGTATCTTGTCTTCTATTTCCTTTAGCTCCGGCATAATGTATCTTTCTGCATTGGTTAAGGTTTGTTTTCTATTATAGGTATCTGGTACATTCTTTATATTGGATTTTGTTACTTCTATATAATACCCAAAAATCTTGTTAAAGCCTACCTTTAATGATTTTATTCCAGTGCTTTCTCTTTCTCTGCCTTCAAGATCCATTAACCATTTCTTCCCGTCTGTCATCGCACTACGAAGTTCACCTAAGTCATCGTTAAAGGTACTTTTTATAATTCCGCCTTCTTTTATTGAAAAAGGAGGATCCTCTTCTATTGCCTCTTCTATCAACGTATAAATATCCTTAAGTTCGTCGATTTCGTCATAGATATTTACTAACTCACCTTTTAATTTCTCACTTAGCTTGTCCTTAATTATAGGAATTACCTGAATTGAGCTTTTTAATGCAATCATGTCCCTTGCATTAACATTTCCATAAACAATTTTGGAGGATAATCTCTCTAAATCATACATTTTCTTTAGTAGTTCCCTTAATTCATCTCTAAGTAGTAAATCATCATATAGCAGTTCCACAGAATCCAATCTTTCATTGATCTTTAGTATATCTATTAGCGGTTCTTCAATCCACTGTTTTAAAGTTCTTGTTCCCATTGAAGTACATGTCTTATCAATAACCCAAAGTAATGAACCCTTTTTTTCTTTACCTCTCAAGGTTTCAGTCAATTCAAGATTTCTTCTAGTAAACTTATCTAAAATCATAAAATTACTATGATTGTATACATCTATTTTATCAATATGTAATAAAGGTACTTTCTGGGTCTCGTAGATATAGTCAAGTAGTGCACCTACAGCTAGTATACTGTATTTTCTATCCTGAAGACCAAAACTATCGGTAGAATAAATGCTAAAATGCCTTTTAATCATATCCTCTGCATTTTTAAATTTAAATGCTCTACTATAATGGGGCGTGAATATAACATCATATACACTCTCTAATTTTTTTATCTCACGGTCCTTATATTCATAGTTCTCACCTATTACAATTTCACTGGGATTTATTTTCAAAATCTCATCTAGCACGTTCTTTTGTCGATTGAAGTCTTTAAATTCCGTTGTTTTCAGAACACCGGTGGTTATATCAGCATACGCTATTCCGATTCCATCCTCATCCTCATAAAAGGTCATTATATAGTTATTTGCTTCTTCATTTAACATTGAAGGGTCGATAATCGTTCCCGGTGTAACTAACCTTACTACTTCTCTCTTTACAAGTCCTTTAGCCAGAGAAGCGTCCTCTACCTGCTCACAAATAGCAACTTTAATACCTTTGGCAACAAGTTTTGCTACGTATGTATCGGCAGAATGAAATGGAATGCCGCACATAGGCGCTCTTTCTTCAAGTCCGCAGTTTTTACCGGTAAGGGCAATTTCAAGTTCTCTAGATGCGATTATTGCATCATCAAAGAACATTTCGTAGAAATCTCCCAATCTGAAGAAAAGAATATAGTCCTTGTAATTATCTTTTATCTCCATATATTGTTTCATCATTGGAGTCAGTTTAACCATTTGACATCCTCCTAAAGTATTGTTATCTATAAAACTTACATAATTCACATTTGAAATTGTTTTAGAGAATATTATGTTGTTATATTTTCCATCTGTTATAAAATTGATAATATTTTTCATTTACCTATCTATATATTATAACATAAAATACCATAAATAGACCCATGAGAATAGAATCTCATGGGTCACAGATTGTTGACAAAAATATTAAGAGATTACTTACAACCACCACATCCACCTTTACATCCACCACAATTCTTATTCAGTGAAAGAATTTCTTCATTGATATAAGTCGCAGCATCTATTTTTTCGTGGATACTTTGCTTTAGTATTAAAAACTCATCTAAAGAGACATTAAGTTCCTGAATAACTTCACTCTTCTCTATTTCATAAAAAAGTTCATTTATTTCCTTTCTGATTCTCTCAGCATCAGCGGCCTCATTGTTACCTTCAGTAAATTCTAATACTTTTTGCTTTCGCTTAAATGTATTTATTAACTCCTTAGCATTTTCATCTGCCATGTACTTTCTTTGAGCATTTAAAAATCTAGTATACTCATTAGAGTTAGACATTTCAACTCCTAGAGTTTTTGCCATCTCTATAAACTTCATTTCGCTCACCTACTTATCTACAAGTTCGCCAAATAGCGAAAATGTTCTAGGCTTAGTAATTTTTATGTTGCAAAGTTTACCTATTAAGTCCTTAGACCCATCAAAGTTCACCACTTTATTAGTTCTAGTTCTACCTGTCAATACGTTTTCGTCGTTTTTACTTACACCCTCAACTAATACCTCAACTACCTTGTTCTTTAACTCAGAATTTCTTTCCGCCACACCTTTGTTTAATACCTCAAGAAGCCTGTTAAATCTATTATGCTTAACATCTTCCGGTACCTGTTCTTCCATTTCAGCTGCCGGTGTACCCTTTCTAATAGAATATATAAATGTAAATGAATTATCGTATTTAACTTCCTTAACCAAATCTAAAGTGTCTTCGAAATCCTCTTCAGTTTCGCCTGGAAAACCTACAATAATATCTGTAGTAACACTTATACCCGGCACTGCCACTTTAGCATCATTTACAAGCTTTAGGTACTGCTCCCTTGTATATTTTCTATTCATTACTTTTAAAATGTTATCACTTCCAGCCTGAACAGGTAAATGGATATGCTCACATACCTTTTCACAGTCTCTGATAGCAAAAATAAGGTTTTCCGAAATATCCTTAGGATGTGATGTCATAAACCTGATTCTTTCTAAACCATCTATTTCATTTATTCTTCTAAGCAATCCGCCAAAATCGATATCTTCCTCCAATGACTTACCATAGGAATTAACATTTTGTCCAAGTAGAGTAACTTCCTTTGTACCATTTTCCACTAATTCCTTAATTTCCTTTAAAATTTCTTCAGGATCTCTACTTCTTTCCCTTCCACGGGTATATGGAACTATACAATATGTACAAAAGTTATTACAGCCATACATAATAGTTACAAATGCCTTTAGTCCATACTTTCTAACACTAGGTAGACCTTCTATAATCTCTCCTTCTTCATCCCATACCTCAACAAGCATACTTTCTGACTGTTTACAATTAGATAATAACACGGGGAAGTTATGAAGATTATGGGTTCCAAATATTAAGTCCACGAAGGGATGCTTTTTCTTAATATACTCTACAACATGGGCCTGCTGCATCATACAACCACAAACTGCAATTATCATGTCAGGCTTCTTCTTTTTTAAAGCCTTCAACTGCCCAAGATTTCCGTAAACCTTTAGCTCAGCATTTTCTCTAACACAACAAGTATTAAATATGATTAAATCCGCTTCCTCTTTATTGTCGCACTCTAGATAATTCATATTTGATAGCATTCCTGCTAGTTTTTCAGAATCATGCTCATTCATTTGACAACCGTAGGTGGCAATAAAATATCTTTTTTGTTTCAATGTATTTTCAGTATTCAACTACTTTTCCTCCTTAAAATATTCTAATAATATTATTTCTCATATTAATTAATTATATCAGAAACTCTCGTTATAGAAAGTGATGTTAAAATGATACCACAAAAAGCATGCCGAATAAATAAGAAAACGGAGAATCGTGTTAAGATTCTCCGTTTAATCGTCCTTAAGTACTACAAGAAATTCTATTTATGTACTAAACCACTCTTTAGTAATTATGAATTTAGAAATCTAAGTAAATTTATAATTGCATCTATAAAAGCTAGTTCTTTATCATAGCTATACTTTGTTCGATTTTAAAAAATGTTGCCATCGTTGCTGTAAACATCCAGTACAATTGCTATTAGGTCTAGTATATTCTCTCTAAAAAAATTTGCCTTGTTTTCAGAAATCATTAATCTGACAACATAGTCAATTGCAAATATAGTTAGTACTATGCTATTTATCGCTTTAATATAAAGTCTACTAGAAAAGACTTTTAAATTCAAAACAAAACTAATAAAACATTTTAAAACAATTTATAAATATGAAGAAATCATATCTATAGTCTTTATTGATCCCTTCCTTATCTTTATAAGGTTTAGATATTTTAGTGATACTTTTATAGACTTTAGGTCGTAAATATTAACGATTCCTTATCTCTATTTGATTCATATCCCTAAGAAATTACGCTAAGCCTCAAGTTAACATTATTCTGTTAAATCAATTAACTTAATATGCTGTATTTCACTATCACTCATTTCTATTTTACTCCCTACTCCTGCCCCATTAACACAGCTATAGGTATGACCTTAGAATCAATTCTTGATGCTGTAGATTTAGAACCAACTTCAGTAAGTGTTTTAGCTGATGCTTTTTCAGCTGCTGTTATCACTGTTCCTGTATTACCCACTGTACCAGTTAAAGCTGGAATAGAATTACTTGGTGATGCTAAAGGTGTTACTGTTGGTTTCGTAGCTTATACCTAACATTCCATCATTTTCTTGTATTTGTTTTAAATCTCTTTCTAACCCATCTATATAAATTGAAATCATATTGTAAGACTTCAAGCAGTTCTCAGCCATTTTATAATAATCCTCTTTAACCTTAGTCATTATGACCCCACCCTTTCTGTCTAACTCTCCTATTAACCCTCTTATGACTATCATGCTTCATGTCTTCCGCTATAGAAATATCCTTCTGCATCTGCAGCATATTCTTTGTAAGCTTGTACAATCTTTCTTTACTCTCCCTCGATAACAAGTCCCTCAACTTATCCATCTTCTTCCCTCCCCAAAAATCAGAAACCCAGGGCTATTTCTTACCCTGGGCTTCTGGAGCCTCAACTTTATATGTATGTGTTTCTTTGCACCTTGGACATTTTATTTCAATTTCGACCTCAGATCCCTTTATGAGGTTCTCGAGATTCTTGCCACAAGGTTTGTTTCTTATAGTGCCGATGCATCTTATCTTCACCAAGTGCATACCCCCTTTGATGTCTTTCTCTATTTCTTATAATTATAGCTTTCTTTCTCTACTAATTTTCTTAAGTAGTTATTCAATAATCTATTTATTTCACTTTCTACTTCTTCATTTTGTTTTTTTCCCTGTATAAATTACCTTGTCCAAATTATTCCCCTTCCTTCACTAAGTCGGGTAGGTCGGAAGCCTTTCGGCTTCTTTCCCCCCTAAGAACCGTACGTGTAAGTTTCCCTTCATACGGCTCAAGCATTTTATAACTCTTTCGAGCGACAATCATTCAAGTACGGTATTTAGTTTTGCATGGTATTCCCAATGGCAGTAAGCATGTGTATATCTTGAGTTTGCTATTGTGTATTCTCCACCTTCTTTTTGTGGTATTATACGGTGTAAGTCTCTTTCTTCTGCTATATCCAATGACTGTTTGCAGAAATAACACTTGCCATTTTGGTTTTTCCATATGGTTTTAAATTTACCTGTTAGCTTCTTAATTCCCTGTTTAAATTTTCTTTGTTCAAAGTAGTCTTTATCCAGATAAGGATTTTTCGTTAGTTTTAATGGTACATGTCTAATTATCTTTTTGTCTCTGAATAACTTTAATCTGTTTCTATCCGATTTAAAACACCAACTACGATTACCAATCTTGTGCCAGTATCTATTCATGACCCAATTTCTTGATTTATTGTTTGGATGTCGTCTTTTAGCCCATTTCCATAGCATGTTCCATGTATCCTTATCTAATTTGTTGAATATCTTCTTAGATACCACTGATTGATGATAATTTGACCATCCTGTTATGATAGGATTGATAGAATCAATTAAGTTTTCTTGTTTCCATGTTTTGCCTTCCTTAATTATGTTACTTATCTTTTCAGTTACTTTTTTTATAGATTTTGGGGAAGGTTTGATTAGTAATTTCTTATTGTATTTTCTAAAGTTCCATCCTAGAAAGTCAAATCCATTATTGATATGCGTTATTAATGCTTTCTCTTCGGATAGTTCTAAACCTCTTTCTTGTAGATAGTCTTTAATTATTTCCTTAATTTCCTCCGCTTTCTCTTTGGAATCTGATGTTACTATAAAATCATCAGCATATCTTACATAATTGATTTTATGTTTATTGTAATTTATATTTGTAGTTCCCTTCTTGTTTGTCCAGTATTTCTTTTTAATTACCTTTTCTAGTCCGTCTAGTACCATATTTGCTAGTATGGGAGATATGATTCCACCTTGCGGTGTCCCTGATTCTGTAGGAAATAATTTTCTTTTGTATATATAGCCTGCTTTAAGAAATTGTTTGAGAATTTTTTTATCTATTGGTATGTTTTCTAGTAACCATCGGTGTTTAATGTTATCGAAACAGCCTTTAATGTCTCCTTCTAATACCCATTGTGCTGAGTTTTTTCTTGCCATAACGATGAATATTTGTTGCATTGCATCGTGTGTTGAGCGATATTTTCTAAATCCAAAAGAAGTTTTATCTGCTGTTGTTTCAGCTACTGGTTCTAATGCCAGTGCATATAGTGCTTGCATAGCTCTATCATGTAGAGTTGGTATACCCAATGGTCTTTTCTTTTTCTTTCCATATTTTTCTATATATACTCTTTTCAAAGATCTAGCTTTATATCCTGTATCTGTTAAACTTAGAACAGCTTTCATTTTTTCTTCTGAGCTTTTCCATTTTTTATTGTCTATTCCTGCTGTCCTTTTTCCTTTGTTTTGTATTACTCGTCTAACTGCTAACAGTTTCGCATAATATGAATGTGTTAGTAAATACTGTAGCCTTTTAACCAAATACCATTTCTTTTCTATAACCGCCTTTGTAATTCTGGTTTGTAGCCTATTAATCTGTTTTTCAACCTTTTCCCAGTTTATATTATTCCACTTGAGTTTTAGTTGTCGATTTGTAAGCTTCTCATGTAGTGAAACACATGTCGTTGAATTTCTTACATTCATAGGTTTACCTCCGTTCATACAATAAAATACCAAAGAAGTAAGTCAGCACCCTTTCGGGTTAGGGCAAATTTTGAACCCCTATATATTTCATTACAAAATATCATTCGCTTTTTACTCTATCCCATACCCTCCATCTCATCGTCCGCTCTTACAAGCTTCCTACTCCTTTAGAGAAGATGAAGGGCTTACCAAGTTCTTAATCGTGAATAATTGTGAATCCCTTAGAAGTTATCTTTAAGCCGAAAGCCTTTCGTCCATTTCCTATAATGTTTACAGAGCCACTATAGTCTGACTTCATACCTTTTGGTTTAAGCGTTTCAGCCATTTCGCTTATCGCTAATCACGACTCTTACGATAATTCACATTACGTTCTTCATAGGACTCTTATCCTAGCAGTTTATCAAATTTCGGCTATTTGATATTCCACATTGTCCTAAGAGCTTCATACTAAAATGTTGCCATTAAAGCATGTCTTAGTAGAATTACTCCAAATGGAAGGAGTAGCTAAAACTAGCAATTCACGACAAAGCTTCTTGTCGCACCTGTAAAATTAGCGTAGGTCAATAATACAAGCATCTTGTCCAAAATAATTTATTATGTATAACTGAAGGCATGCAGAGACTTACTTTTTGGCTGCTTTAAACATCAAGAATCTTTGAATGTTGTATATAAAATTAAAAGTTGTAGTTCTTTGTACATTACTACCAGTTCTTTCAAATGTCCATATCTCACGAGATAAGGGAACCTTATCATTGCATACTCTAAACAACTTAAATTGCAGTAGAGTCTGTGATGCTATCCCAAGTTGAATATTACATGAATACTCAATTAGAACATTAGCTTTACTTAAACATGTTGTATCAATACTTATGTTAGCTATATTAACTGGTGGTGGAACTGAAAATCCTAAGAATGCACTTGTATTTCCTTGTCCGCAAGTTAAGATTATATTTTTCAAGTCTAAGTATTTACATTCATTCTTTAAAGGGTCACATAAGCTTTGAGCTAATACAGCAATCTGTCCATTACTAACTGTGGCTGTATTTTGATCTGTTATTTCAATTGGCGTCACTGTAACAAAATAATTATAGTAGTCTGGAAAATTTGAAGTATCACAGAATACAAAATCAAAAGATTCCTCTAAAGATTCAGTAAAATTCACATTTGTCTCAAACATCCAAATTCCCAGTGATATAGGTTCTCTACTACCGCAAACTCTAAATAATTCGTATTGTAATCTAACTATTCCGGTTCCTATAGTTTCGCTCCTAACAAGACTGGAAAACTTAATTAGAACTTTAGGTCTATTTAAACAAGTTGTATCAACAGTAACAAAAGCTAATTGAAATGGTGTATCATCAGCAGAAGTAAAAATTCTACTTCCATTACCTTCACCACATTCCAGTATTATTTTTTGTGATTCAAGGGACTTTAGTTTACATTTAGCAAATTCACTATATGATTTGCTAAGTTTACAGTCTTGATAATCTTTATTGTAGTTCACAAATTTTCAACCTCCCATATCAATATTTATAGCAAAATATAGCATTACTCTATTTTTCATTACATATTATGTAGCTATATTATTAAATGATAGTACAAATAGGAGATTGAAACAGAGCTTATCTTAAAGAAGTTAACTCCTTCTAAGCATGCACTAAACCGTAAGTTAACGACTATTTACATTGATTTGTTCAGTTCTATAAACTGTTATCTTTTCTCCTACTGGGACATTCTTTTCATCAAGTAACGGTTCTGAGATTAACTCATATCCTCTTTCTCCGTTAAACTTCAAATCTGTATATCTCCTTACAGAATAAAGTTGTTTATTAATTTTTTCTTAATTTTTGAATTAATTACTTTTTTTACTTTTTTTGTATGTTATTCTTGTTTAGTAGCAAAAAACAGAGAATGATTTTGTATTAATAAAATATTTTTACAAGGAGATGTTTATTAATGAAGAAGATTACGTTATTAGTTTTAATTACAATTGTGGTTCTTTCAATTGTTGTGCCTAGTTTTGCAACAAATAACGATGGAACTATAACCCTTTTGCATTTGGATCCTAACGCAGATTATTACAAAATTAGTATGTATGAAGGTGACCAATTAATTAAGGTCATGTACCCTGAACTTAGTGCTAACGGTGAAGTTGAAGTTACGGGTTTAGTTGTTGGTACACAGTATAGGTTTGAGTGTCGTGGCTATGATGAATCCGGGCATAATTATATTACAATAATGATCAAAGCTACCGCTAGATAAGATTCTATATAAAATACATAGAAACACTTTAAAGAATCACATAATCAATTTTAGTACAAAATCAAATCTGTTTTTATATACATACAGGGGATAGAATTCTCTGTTTTTTTCTTTGGCAAACTCCTCAAATACTTTACAAGAATTTTCATAGATAGAAAAAAGTAAAATCAATCATAGTAGTTTTACTTTGCTCAATTCATAATTACTTCACTAAACTTCAAATCTACGTAATTCTATTTGTTTAAATCAATGTTCTATATTCTAGTAGAACAAAATCTTAACGTTGTCTTAATTCTTCTATTTATTACATTTTATTATATTTTTTCTTTTTTTTGCATGGTAGAATATCTTTGTTAAATAAGTTAGTGATAAATAAAACTAAGGGGGAAATATTATGAAAAAGAAAATTTTATCTTTACTTTTAGTTGTTAGTTTAATGATGGCTTTTACAATTACTTCTTTTGCCCTTAATAATGGTGGTAATATTATTGTGCGTAAAGGCACTTTTCAGTTCATCACGATTGAACCAGATTCTTTTGAGGCAGGAGAATCGTTATATATTGATCTAACGATAAAATCAGATAAAAGTAAGCTCTATAATTTTGTAGTAAGAGACTTGACTACTGGCGAGACCGTTTGTAGCCTTTACTGTCCAAAAGGCGATCTTATCGATCAAAATTTAGTTGACAATCTTAAATCTTGACACACGTATCGTATAAGAATAGGTAACGGAGGCTCTGTAACACTAAAGGCTGATTACCACCTTACAACTCGTTAATAAATTCGATATAATGCTTTATCGCTAACTTTTAGAAACTATCTATTGACTATATAGGTAGCTTTTATAATCCTACGTTAACTCCTCAGTTAATGATTAACCTATATATACATTATTGATAACTGAATCTGAACTTTCATTCCTTACTTCTCTCTTTCTTGTATAATGTATTAGATAAAACATTAAAGTGAGGTGTAATTATGATTTATTTTCGCCTTCTCGCTATTATCTGTCCAACGATTTCTATCATGGCTCTATATCTTGTTAATAAAAAACTCCATTATAAATCAAGGTTAATAGAATGGTTTGGAAGTAAGGCAAGATATCAGATAACACTTTTCGTCTTGACATTTTTTCCTTCTTTAGTATTGATTTTACTTTTTGATTTTAAATATTATAGTCCACTGCTTACTACAATCCAGTTTTCATTCTATTATTTAATGCACCTTCCTCAAGACAATCATTAAGTCTTATTTTAACGAATCTTAACATTCCCTTAATTTCCACCTCTCAAATGGCCATATCATGGTATAATCTGTAATGTAAGGTTCTGTTGCTAGAAAGGTGGTGTCCTTATGGATTTGAAGAAGTATTTTACTTTTGAAGGGCGTGTAAACTGCGCAAAGTTTTTTTTTATTCCTCTTATTCTGTTAATTATCACCCTACCTTTTTACCTTATGGCTGAATATACAAATAGTAGTATTCTTATCATTTTATACCGTTCCCTTTGTATTTTGGCTTATATCGTTAAAATCTGCATTACAGTTCAACGTCTTCATGATATTGAACGCTCAGGTTTTCATTATTGGTTACTTTACATTCCAATTTACAATCTCTATCTTGGTCTATTATTATTATTCAAAAAAGGGACTGATGGCCCTAATGAATATGGCGAAGACCCTATAGCAATTGTTTACGAATAAGAAATTGCCTTAAGGTACTTTCTTATTTTCTTATGCGCTAACATCTTGATTAATGTAGACATCCTATGTTTTTTCTAATATAATGAATTTGTCATTATATTGAAAGGATGTATGTTTCATGAGAATACTACTTGCTTTATTAGTACCTCTTTTTCCAATTTTAATATTTTATTTCCTTGATAAAATTTTTAATTTAAAGATAAAACTAATAAAGTTCTTTAAATCAATTAAAATATTTAAAACTACCATGTTTGTCATTTCAGTAATATCCTGTATTTTAATTACAATTTTTGTTATTATAGCGCATAATAATCTTCTACTAGCTTTTCCATATTCTCCGGTTCTTTTATATCACTATCTAATGCATATTCCTAAAGAATTACGCTAAAATCTTAGTTAATATAGATTTTTTTTCCATTTTTTGATATGATTGTGTTGTTGTTCTTTTGAAAGGATGTATAGTCAATGAATAAAATATTTATATTTTTATGTATGTTGATTCCAACCTTAGTTTTTTTCTTGATAAACAAATTATTTAATCTTAAATTCAAATTAATACAACGATTCAAAACTGTTGATAAATATGAATCCACTATAGTTAACATTTTCTTTTTTGGATACTTACTATACTCGCGGCTATTCTCTAGCGGCAATTTTAGCTATCCTTTATCATTTTCTCTACTGTTTCTATGTCACTATTTAAAACATATACCTAAAGAACTCCGTTAACATTCCATTTACCAGAATATAGTTATTTGTTATAATACTTACATACTGAATTTGAGGAGTTTTCATATGCATATTCTACAAATAATTTTCATTGTGGTTGTTGGTCTGATAAATATCTATTTGGTTTCAAGAGTTAATAAATTCTTTCGCATAAAGTATGAATCTAGTGAGCCAAAACTAATTGCATATTACTGTGTTAAATTCTTACTTGGTACATTAATTGTGATATTACCTGATTTCCTAGATTTAAATTTATTTTGGTACCGTTCTATTAAGGCTATTGGTTTTAGCATTGTTGGAACCTTTTTATAAATACTCTCTAGTTATGCTAACTAGCATTTTAATTACTATTTCATGATTTTTATTATGCTTTTAAAACTAAAGATAACATTGTATCTTTCGTCTGCACTTCTATTACTTTCCATTTTAAGCAGAGTTTTTGTTGTTCCTTAATCAAGCACATACGATAGCTTACTTTGCCTGAGTACATGCAGATTTTGCAGAAGCCATTACTGCTTACTTATCTACTTTTAAGCCATAATTATTTGTAACAAAAAAACTGTTGCTATGATATTATTAATAGTTTCGGGGGATTGTAATCTCTTTTACATATTTAATCCTCCTCTAATTATCTTATATTTTGTATGCACAAAAATAAAAAGCCTACAAGTGACATTTCTCCAAGCATCACCAAGGCCTTTATCCAACTGCCAAGCTATCCTTTTTTTCAATAAGGTTTTTTGACCTATCTTTAACTTTATATATTCTAGCCATTTTATTTCAATTTACTGTCACTAATTCGACCTAATATTTCCTTGTATAGTTCTTTATCTTTCTTATTAATATTTCCCTTATTGTTTAAGGTTACATAAATGCCAAAAATCAGTAAACATACTACTTTTTCTCTAGAATCATCTTCTTTTGTAAAATATATTTGCATCATTATTAAAACTATAGCTACAAATGATAATGTTAAAGCAACAATATTTTCGGTCACACCAGTGTTGAAGCTTTGAATTAAAAACAATATGAACATTATTATAGTAGTACCAAAACAAAGCAGATATATTAGCATTGAACTATTATTATTCTTCTTCATATCTTCTAATATTTCATCTATATACGTTTTAAGATCTCTTTCATAATTCATATAAGCCCCCCTATATATCACATATATATGCTTGTCTAAATATTAATATGAATATTGGACGATAAGGGTAACTTAGAATTTTAAATATCTCTTCACAATCAATCTATAACTTTTCTACTATTACTTAAATTAATATTCTCCTTATGGACTCTCGTAAAGTGCTGTTAATAAATTCTATGGTTTTGCCTTCTAGCTTCTATCATAACTCTTTTATATTTTAGTCACTAAATATAAATTTCACTTAACTAGAAATGTAATTTCAACTTCTATAAAGTCATAAAACACTTTATTTCTCTATTTAACTTGTAATTTAGGCATGTTATAATATTTACATAATTTGTAAAGGAGTTCAAATATGTCTTTTTTAATCCATGTTGTATATTTTGTGATCGATTTCACCATAATGATTGTATCATTTGCAATCGCATTAACCATAAAGATAATCGCTGTTAAACTTTTATATAAAAGGTTTGGTATAAAGTTTATTAAGTTTTTTAATATTTCCATTTCAATAATTGCTGTTCTTGTTATGATGTATTTTATGGTGATATATATCTATATCTATAACTACAAACCTCCAGTATACCATGTAATGTATGGTAGCACATTAGCTCTACTTTGCTGTATCAAACCCGATAATGTATGGTGGAACTTTAGGTCTTTGAAGTAATATCATAATCAATTCAGATAACGAACGCTAACTAGCACATTTGTGCTCCTAGTTATCCCATTCACATTTACCTATTTACGTTTTTATCTATGCAAAAAGAGAGCTGTATTAATTACTTTCAGCTCTCTTTTTGGGCAGACGACAACGACTCTCTATTCTAAAGGTTCCTTTGTCCTCTTGTGAAACAGTCATATATTAATTATGCGGTTTTTCTTTCTTTAATCATGAATGATAATATTAAACCAATTGTTGCTGCTACAGCAGAAATGATAAATGTATTTGTAAAACTTCCTGCTACTGTTTTAATAAAGATACCTGATAATGCAGCTAGCCCATAGGCTTGATATATTACACCATAGTTAGATGCATATCTAAATGAACCAAATTCTTGGTTGGTAAATGTTGGGAACAATGCTAAGAACCCACCATATCCGATAGCAACCCCAATTACACCAAGGTAGAACATTGCTTTAGTATCACCTAAGAAGCTTAATGATAATAATGAAATGATTGTAATTATAAATACTGCTTTCAATACATTTAATGTGCCAAACTTATCAGATAAAGTTCCAGAAACTAGACGACTTCCGGCATTTGAAACTGCAAGTATAGAAATAATTCCAGCAGCAGTAACTCCATCTAAACCAGCTACTTCAATTCCAATGTTTTTAGCAGCACCTAAAACTAATAATCCAGGAATTACTGCTAACCAATACATGAACCAAGTTTTAAGGAATTTGGGAGTTTTTACCATTTCAGCAGTAGTGTAATCTCCTTCCCCTTTTTCAGTTGCTTTCTTCTCAAACCCTTCTGGGTTATTTGTAAATATTGCTCCAATTAAAATTAAAACCACAGAAAGTAATCCAAGTTTAAAGAATGCACCAGACACATCTGAACCTACTAAAAACTTAGAAATAACTTCTTTGAAAATGATACTTCCCCCACCAAAGACACTTACTGATAATCCTGTAATCATACCTTTGTTTTTAGGAAACCATTTGATTAAAGTAGAAAGTGGACATACATATACAAATCCAACTCCAGCTCCAGTTAATACTCCATATGTTAGATATAACATAAGAGGAGAAGTTGCAAATGAAGATAAAATTAATCCCCCACCATATAATAATCCACCAATTATAAGTGCTGGTCTTGGCCCTTTTTTGTCTACTAATCTTCCTGAAAAAAGAGTGCTAAAGGCAAATACAAATTGTGCAAGAGCATAAGTAAGTAGAATCTGATTCGCTCCCCATCCTCTTTCACTTTGAATAGCAGTTCCAAAGATGCTCCAAGCATAAAGACCTGCTATTGTAACTTGAGCAAGTAATGCTCCAATTAAAACTAAATACTTATTCTTTACTTTAAATAATGATTGCTCTTTTGTCTTCATAAAATCCTCCTTGTATGATGTATTAAAATAATAAAATATTATAAGATATTTATAAAGCTAATCTTTACACTATTTTTTAAGAAGCTTAGAAAAAAATCAATTTTGATTTTTCAGAAGCTAAACTTTTATTTAATTACTACAGTACCCGTTTTACCTTCTATTCCTTCTCCTGCTTTTTCAAGGGCTGTTATAAGTGATTTTCTGCCTTCCTTTGAAGCCGCAAACTTCATAGCTGCCTTCACCTTTGGAAGCATTGATCCCGGGGCAAAATGTCCTTCTTCAATATATCTTTCCGCATCCGCTAAAGTCATTTCACTTAATACCTCTTGATTAGGTTTTCCAAAATTGATTGCAACCTTTTCAACAGCTGTTAGTATTATTAAATAATCTGCATCTAATATCTCAGCAATCTTTTCACTTGCGAAATCTTTATCTATAACTGCTGGCACTCCAACTAGGCTGTTTCCTTCAGCTACAACAGGAATTCCGCCTCCACCAACGGTTATAACTACATGTCCATTATCTACTAATGTCTTTACTGTTTCCTTTTCTGCAACACCCACAGGAATAGGTGATGGTACAACCCTTCTCCATCCTCTACCAGCATCTTCTTTTACTATATAACCTTTTTCTGACTCAAGTTTTTTAGCTTCTTCTTCTGTATAGAATGCTCCTATCGGCTTTGTTGGATTTTCAAATGCTTGGTCATCTTTGTCTACTATAACCTGAGTCACAACAGTAGCAACCGGCTTATTATTTCCTCTGTTTAATAATTCTTCTCTTATAGCGTTTTGAAGATGATACCCTATGTACCCTTGGCTCATTGCTCCACATTCTGGGAATGGCATTTCAGGAGTCTTAGCTTCTGTCTTAGAAGCTGTTTCCATGGCTAAGTTTATCATTCCTACCTGTGGGCCATTTCCGTGGGCTATTATCACTTCATTTCCCTTTTCAATCAAATCAACTATTGGCTTAGCAGTACTTTTTACAAGATTTAATTGCTCACCAGGTGTTTTCCCAAGTGCATTTCCGCCTAATGCCACTACTATTCTCATTATTTGTCCTCCTTTAGTATTTATAAAATTCTAGGCTATCCTTGGCAGGATTGTAGTCATGTCATTTAAGAGATATTGACTACTTTTTTCAGTTTTTTTGATTTTTCAATCAACATTTGAAATCAATCATTTAGTATTTTATAATTCCTACATAAACGTACTAACTACCCAGGTAGTTAGTACGTTTAATTTTAGTATAATATCTTATTTTCATCTTGTCAAATACTTTTTTTAATAGAACTATATCAGCAGTTTCTTTATACAATAAAAGGGGGTGTCTCAGAATGACGAATTTCTGCGTTATTTGAAATTTCATCGACTTGGCACGTACATTAGTACTAGCCAAACCGTTGAAATTTCAAAATCTTGAACTTCACTCATTCTGAAACACCCCGGGGCTGAACTCATGAGAAGCTTTTATGAGACAGCCCCTTTGTTATAAGCTTAAAACAAATACTACTATTTATTTGGAGTGTAACTTAGATTGTCCAGCATTTGCTTAGCAATCTCTACTAAATCGTCCTCGTCTATCTTATCATTTACTGCTAAAGAAGATTTACCTTAAAACAAATCCGTTTATGGTACTTTATTCTACTTACTATCATTAACTTTCTTATCTATATCTTCAACTAAAGTTTCATCGTAGTCACCAAACCAATCTCTAAGCTTTGATTTCGCCTGATCCTTCACTTCATTATCAATAAACATAGAAACCGACGCAATAGCTAATGCTAAAACACCTATGTCGTCGGTATATCCAGCAACTGGCGTTATGTCAGTAATGGCATCTAACGGTGAAATAAAGTATCCCAGTGAACTGATTATTGTTGCCTTAGCCCATCTAGGAATCACAGGTTTTTGTAGTGTATAAAATAATAGTAATCCTGCATAAATTACATTTATCCCTGCTTTTTGTGCAGTTTTTAATATCTTATCAAATAGTAAATCCTTAGAATAAACTTTTGAGTATTCATTATCCATTGATTCATTACTATCTTTCATCTATTTTCCCTCCCTCTTAAATTTATGATTTTAGCCACACAAAAACATTATACCTAATTATCTATAGATAGACTTTACTATCTTATTAGAGTCAATTTTATATTATATAAAAATCTATTTCTAGTATCTACTTTTTCTCTCTTATTCTCATCTTTCCTTATAGTTTTTCAGTTCTCCCACATAAGGCTCATCTTCTCTAGGTTTTCTAACATTTTTGGTTAAACGTTCTTCACATGCACCAATTTTTTTAAAGTTTATCTGCGCTTCCGACAACTCTACATGGTTTGCGCCTGTATCGTAATATCCTTCTTCATCAATATACCCATCATCTTGCCAAAAACAGACAGGACATATTTGATAGCTTCCTCTTGATTCATTCATAGTTTTGTGACCACAACAATCACATACATACTTTTTCACAAAAAAACTCCTTACTCATTCCTTCTATTTATTATATTTTACTTTATTCAACTATTTGTCGCAATATTGTATCTAACTCACTATATTATCTATTTCTAGAATCAATAACTTTAATTTAACTTCCCATGTAAAAACCTCTTCGGCAAAGTATTTAGTTAACATACTGAATGGTATTATATTCCATGAGTGAGTGGTGAGATATGTTTAATATATTAAACATACGCAAGATAATTATTACTATTCTACTGTTTGACCTTTTTGCATGTTGGTTTTTGTTTTACTCAGGTGTTGCAATAGCATACATCGACCCTAGTCTTGAATCTTATAATGATTCGTCCACTTGCTTTCCACGAGATACAAATTAATGCATTCTTTGATTTTGCTAACAGTTACCCATCATCATATATATTTTTTATCATACCTTGAAATCATAAAAAAGTCTAAGATTGTTACTGGTAAATCCAGAAAGATACAATAAAGTATCTTCCTGCTTGCATATATGAAAAAGAAAATCACAATAATTTTAACAAAGTCACTATATGTGCATATTATGTTATTATAGCCTTTTAAAGTAAACGATATTTCATTCGATGACTAAATATTTTGTTTAGTAAGGTAAATAAAGTCTACATTTAATAAGTCAGTATAAAAAAGAAGGGAGTCAATAACAATAATGCCTACGTATTCTTATCCTCAACAAGAGGAAGGTCTTATTCTTCCTATTTCACCGGAAATACTCAAGTCTAATGAAGGAAGATTTATTGAAACAACTATTAATCATGTTGGCACCGTTACAGGTCGCCTTATAAAATATCATGATGATACAGGAATGGCAGATATAGAAATTATTGGGCCATACGATGATTTTACCAGTGTTCATTATACTGAGTTGGTTGGAATTTCTCAGTTAATCCCAAAATCTACTTCAGAACATCGACGGTTACCTGGACCATACTTAAGACCGTCCAGAAGACCATTCATAAGCCCAACCAGAAGACCGTTCATAAGGCTGTTCACTAGACCATTACCTGGACCATACCAAGGGCCATTGCCTGGACCATACCAAGGACCGTTACCTGGTCCATACTCAATGCCGTTACCAGGACAATACTCAAGCCCGGTCTTTAGGCCGTATCCCGGACCATACCCTGGCCCATATCCGGGACCGTATCTAAGGCCATATCCAGTACCATATCCAAGGCCATACCCTAGACTATATCCAAGACCATACCCCAGACCATATCCTGGGCCATATCAAAGACCATAGTTTTATCGAAAATTAAATGAAGGAACTGAGGTCATTTAGGTAGGCTGTCGAAAAGTTCTCTAAATAATTTGCCATCTCTTAATTAGAAAGTGTCGCGTAGATATATATACTTCCACGCGACACTCAAGTTTAATTATGTTTGTTCAAAGTATTTTTTAATTAGATCTATTGCTATATCAATTCCCTTCATCTCTTCCGATTCTTGGCACTCTCCTTTTCCGTGACTATTATCCTTCTTCACCCTTTCAACATAATCAAGCTTTATGACACCTAATTCTGCCATCAATTTATTAACTTTATTTTCTAAGTTCTTATCCACAGATATCCTCCTTTCTTCATGTAACTATATGTTAGTATTATTTTATGTTTAAGCATAGTGAGACTGTGTCAGTATGTGATTTGACTTCTAAATCAATATTCTCCTAAAAAAGCTTCAATCTATGTCTTATTAACGTTGCCATATTTGGTTCCAAATTTTGCTACTCTATGTTCTAGTCTTACTATGTTATAATATTTATGAATATTTATGAATGACAGGTGGTGCAATTATGAATGTAAAAAAGTATTTTACTTTTAAAGGTCGTATTAATCGAAAAAAATACTTATTTTATCAATTTATTATAACTATTACCCATATTATTTCCTTTGCTTACATGTCTGATAGCTCTATACTAAGTATTTTAAGCGGCATTATAAAGTTGATTCTAACTTTTGTTATTTTCACAAAAATAGTGCAACGGTTACACGATATTAATACGTCAGCCATAGTTCTTTTAATTCCTGCTATTCTTATGATTGTTGGAGAAATTACGGATATAGATATCTTTGCTATGATAGTTTTTGGTTTTCATTGTCATCTGATGATAAAAAAAGGGACTTATGGACCGAATAAATATGGAAATGATCCCTTAAGTCCAGCAACTGAATATGTAACTCTGCTAAATGAAATTCGATAAGAAATTGCTTTTATGCAGTTTCTTTTTTATAGTTTCTGAAATATTCGAACACATATTTTTTTATATGAATAATGTAACCTTTTCATCGCTAAAGCTCAAATTTCTATGATATTTTCTTAGTTCCAATATACTGCTCATAAGTGGATAGTCTTCAGCAATACCGCCAGTCATAGCTCTTACATCAGAATTTATAAAGCCCGCTCTCGTAATGGATTTTGAGCCAAATCTCGTGCGTATTTTATCTATTGTACTATCGAGCTTTCTGAGTTTTTCCTTATTTCGCTCATCAAACAATGAAGTTTGATAAGTATCATTGGGAATCAATCCTGATAACCTTATCCCTAAATGTCTAAGTGGAGTTCCATCCCAAGTTTCATCAAATAGTATTTTTATTATTTCATAGATCTCTTTCGTGCAATCTGTTGCTGCATAGAGCTTTTTCTGATGTGAAAACCTATGAAATTCATAGGTTTTAGCTTTAACTGCAACCATGGTACACATATTTTGACTATTTCTAAGCCTCATTGCTGTCATTTCTACTAAGCTTAATAGAACTAAATGCGCTGTACGAAAATCCTCTACATCAAAGCTTAGAGTTGTAGAATTTATCAAGACTAAACTCATAAAAAGCATGGAAAAATCAATAACACAATGTATTATACATATCTAATATATAATTCTACTTGTAAATAATTTAAGATCTGTAGTTCTGAAATGAAATTTTGAACTTTAAATAAAAGTTCAAACTACCTTAAAGATGGTTAACGTTGTATTTAGAAGTGCAGTGACAGTGAAGAGTAAATATACCAATACCAATCTATATTTTTCCTATTTGGCCTAGAACCACCAACTCTCCCCCTAGCTCTTGCAGCAGCAAGTCCAGTCAAAGTCCTTTCTATAATAATATCCTTTTCAAATTCGGCCAAAGAAGCAAAAATATGAAACATTAATTTGCCTGTGGAACTTGTTGTATCTAAGTTTTCTTTAAGACTTATAAACCCTATTCCTTTTTCATTTACAATTTCAATAAGGTGCTTTAATGATCTTCCAGCTCGATCTAATTTCCAAACAACAATATAGAGTTCACATAGCAAAACTTAATTTAGACATATACAATTACTCGATGTTTTTGGGAGTTTTGTATATGTCTAAATTAATAGTTTTACTTGAATCTCTATAATATCTCCTTTTCTTACATACTCAAAAGCTTGTTTCAGTCCGGGTCTTTCTTTTTTAGCCCCTGAAACTTTATCAGTATAAATCTTTTCGTACCCTAAACTTTTGAAAGAGTCCGAAAAACCTTCGTTTTTTATACTTTTAAATTACCTATAGTTACAACACATAGCTCAAACTATTGCATATTATAAAGTGAAGAAATGGAGGAATAAATCTCAGTGATAATCATGACCTATAAGTACAGCTAATAGGAGTTTTGGAGTTATATACAATTCAATAGTCACTTATTATTTCTATTCCTAAAATTCATTCTAAATTTTAACATTACCATATATAAAGACATATGCGATTGATAAGTTTAACATTTCATAAAAAGCTATTAACTATAAATTTAAAAAAAGAAGGGAATGATTTTATGACAGCTTTAATTAAAGGGGATTACGGGTTAGGTAAAACAGATTGTTATAGAAAATTACCTTGTGACTCTGGAAAAGATACAAACTGCGCTAAATGTAGAACAGCTAGTCCTTGTCCTAAAAGAGTATTGGTAGAATGTGGTATACCCGGTAGTGAAATAAGCTTTTCGGAGACAGGGCAAACAATAAATACATCTCTTGTAACGGTTGACACCTCATGTTTTATTAAGCCCGTAGTTGATATTCGTTTTTCAAGTCAAGTTGATGTCATATTACAACCTGATGATGGTGTTACCCCTCCTGGGACTTCAGAAGTAGTTCTTAGATATGATTTAATATGTAGAGCTGAAAGTAGAGGAGATATAGCTGTAGGAAGCTGGATATATAGAAGATTTTTAACTGCCACTGGAAGTACTAGTTCCCAGCGATTAGATACAACTGATACATTTAGCTTTAACAAATGTCTATTCCCACGGCCTTGTCAAGGCTGCATTGACTATTTTGTTAGAATAACGGCTGTTAGAATAAGTGTTAACAATGTAATAGTATAGCCAGTAAGCACAGTGATACAAAATTATAAAAATAGACGATTTCCGAATGAATAGTAAAGTTATCCACAGCAAAATTAAACATTTCTAAAGAGCACATATTGAAAAGACTAGTTTCAAGCGATAGACAGGATAAAAATAATATTAAAATAGTGTTTGAAATAGAAAGCAATGTGCAATATGTGGATAATATAGAATAATTGGAGTGAAGATGTATTTTTTACTTTCTAAAACCATTGAATTTGCTTGATTATAGCATTTGGAAATCGACTAAAATTATAAAAATTTAAGGAGTGAATTTCAATGTCTTTAATATTTAAAGAATCAGAACAGAGACGGGATTGTCATTATTCTAAAGAAATTACTGCATCTGAAAAGGATAGAGTCTTGAGTAATTTAAACAAAATCACGATGACCTTTATCGCAAATGCTGGACAAATAGATTCAAAGATTAGATTCTATGTTAAGGGAGGAAACTTTGGATTCTACTTTACGAAAGAAGAAGCCGTATTAAGTTTTGTTAAAAGAACACCTAAAGAGAATTTTAATAAAAAATACTTAAATAAAAGTGATATTTCTAAGGAAGAAGAGAAAGAAACAGGTGTAGCCCTAGCTATGCAGTTTATTAATGCTAATCCAGATGTAAAAATAGAAGGTCAGCTTAAGGCCACTGGAAAGGTCAATTATCTTAAGGGAAATGATCCTGAAAAATGGCACACAGATTTATCTACCTATGAAAAAGTAGTCTATAAAGAGCTATGGCAAGGGATAGATTTAGTATTTTATGGAGCAAAAGATCAGTTGAAGTACGAATTTGTAGTACACCCAGGAGCAACCCCCGAGGATATCAAGTTAAGCTATAAGGGGGCAGATAGTATATCCTTAGACGAAGAAGGTAACCTTTTAATCAAGAATAAACTTGGCACTCTAATCGATGAGCGTCCTGTAAGCTATCAGGAGATTGAAGGAAAAAAAGTGACACTAAATAGTAGATTTGCGGTAAAAAAACAGGGTAATATCGAAAGCATCTATAGTTTTGAAGTTGAGAAGGGTTATAATCCAAACTATCCTATTATCATAGATCCAGGTCTTATTTACTCCACTTACCTCGGAGGAAGCGGTCTTTCTGAAATTGGCTTCGGTATAGTAATAGATAATACCGGTAGCGCCTATGTGGTAGGACGGACTCAGTCATTAAATTTTCCAACTACCCCTGGAGCCTTTCAGACAGTATTTGGTGGAGGTATTGATGATGTATTTGTTACAAAGCTAAACCCTACTGGTTCAGACCTTATTTACTCCACATATCTTGGTGGAAGTAATGATGATAATGGCTTTGGCATAGCAGTCGATAACACCGGTAGTGCCTATGTGACAGGACAGACTACTTCATTAAATTTTCCAACTACTGCTGGAGCTTTTCAGACAGCACTTGCTGGATCTATCGACGCATTTGTAACAAAGCTAAATTCTGCTGGCTCAGGTCTTCTTTACTCTACCTACCTTGGTGGAAGCAACTCTGACCAAGGCAATGGTATAGCAGTAGATAATACAGGCAGTGCCTATGTGGCAGGAGAGACTTTTTCATTAAATTTTCCAACAACGGCTGGAGCTTTTCAGCCTGCAACTGGTGGAAATACTGATGCATTTGTAACAAAGCTAAATCCTGCTGGAACAGGTCTTATTTATTCTACTTATCTTGGCGGAAATCTTACTGATCAAGGCAGAGGTATAGCAGTAGATAATACCGGCAGTGCCTATGTGACAGGAAATACTGATTCATTAAATTTTCCAATTACTGCAGGAGCTTTTCAGCCTGTATTTGGAGGAGGCCTATCTAACGCATTTGTAACAAAGCTAAATGCTGCTGGCTCAGGACTTATTTACTCCACATATCTTGGTGGAAGTGGTTTGGATCAAGGCAATGGTATAGCAGTAGACAATACCGGCAATGCC
>JMSU01000047.1_pt1 | contig 80894 bp, 74 predicted proteins | sample 179011 | NCBI WGS metagenome assembly JMSU01 (sample SAMN02769580, study PRJNA246767) | bioreactor metagenome | isolation source: Culture-1 Bioreactor ArsB derived from microbial biomass from the upper 2 cm... | place: Germany: Bremen | collected day 87 after inoculation
GTTTTAATTTCTTTAAAATTCACACTAGCACTAGGTGCTGCTGGCTTTTCTTCATTAATACTTTCCCCGCGAGCAGGCTCATTAACTTTAACTCCCACAGCTTTATTTATACTTCTTTTAGGGGCTTGAACCACTTTAGGTTTTGTATCCTCTTCTTTTGGTAAAGCATAATCCACGTTAGGTGCTTGATATTTCAAATTTTGGATTTTCTTTTCCAATTTATTCATTCTATCTATTAGGCCTTCATAGGAATCATCTATACAAGGCTGCATAATCTTCACAATTGCCAATTCCAATAAAACCCTAGGCTGGCTTGACCATTTTATTTCCGCCTCGGTTTGGGCCAAGATATTTATTATCCTGATTATTGTATTGAACTCAAATTCTTTTCCGTATTCCTTCAATCTTTCTATATTTTCCATAGATATGTCGATTACTTCTTCTAGACTCTCAGTCATCTTAGTCATCATCAAGTTTCTAAAATGATTTATAAGTTCCTTTATAAACTGACTAATATCCTTACCACTATTAACTAAATCATCTATTAACTCCATTGCCTTTTTAGAATCCTCTTCATATATTGCGCTGGTCAATTTAAAAAGGAATTCATCCGTTACCATTCCCAGGGTTTCAATTACCTTCTCATAGGTCAAACTCCCCTCGGTAAAGGATATGCATTGATCAAGTATACTCAGAGCATCCCTTACAGCACCATCGGAATTTCTCACCACAATCTTAAGTGCCTCATCCTCAGCGTCGATTTCCATACTAGTACATATATACTTTAATCTTTCAAACATGTCGTTAGAACCAACTCTTTTAAAATCAAATCTTTGACACCTAGAAAGAATAGTAGCCGGTATTTTCTGAGGCTCTGTAGTAGCCAATATAAACATCACATAACTCGGTGGCTCTTCTAATGTTTTAAGCAGTGCATTAAAGGCACCTTGAGATAGCATATGAACTTCGTCAATAATGTATACCTTAAACTTCGCCCTCGATGGCGGGTATTTTACATTCTCCCTAAGTTCTCTTATATTGTCTACTCCATTATTAGATGCTGCATCTATTTCAACAACATCCATAATACTTTCATTTAATATACCCTTGCATATTTCACATTCATTACAGGGGTTAAAATCCTCTGAATCCAGACAATTTATAGCTCTGGCAAAAATCTTAGCGGTAGAAGTCTTTCCAGTACCCCTTGTCCCACAAAACAGATAGGCATGGGCAATACTATCATTCTTTATTTGGTTTTTCAAAGTCATAGTAATATGATTTTGCCCAACTACATCTCCAAAAACTATCGGTCTCCATTTTCTATATAACGCTGTATAGCCCATTTATTTCATCACCTTTAATTAATCTACAGTTGTATTTTGCTGCCATTTAATTATACCATAAAAAAAGAGGCAGTTTAACAAAACCACCTCAGACTGTCGACAAACACTCAATCACCTTGGATATCTAGAGTAGATTTTACAGTCTCTATATTCTATTCTTTAATGAGGCTCTCTATTTCCACTCTATTGCTTTTACATATAATCCTTACCGCATCCACCACCAAAGGACAAAACTGAGTACCTTTGTATTTTTTAAGCTCCTCTATAGCTTCATCTATCGTTCTAGCTTCACTATATGATCGGGTAGTGGTAATGGCATCAAAGGCATCAGCAGCTCCAATAATACGTGCTTCCAAAGGTAAATCATCTATTTCCACATCCTTTGGATAGCCTTTTAAATTATATCCTTTATGATGTAACAATACTCCATTTAATATATTTTCCGATAATCCAATATGACTTAGTATTCTCTCACCTATCTCCGGATGCTTAGTAATAGTCAGATATTCCTTTTCACTTAACTTTCCGGGCTTCGTTAATATTGCATCATCTATCCCTATTTTACCTATATCATGAAGTATTCCAGCTATGTGTAGCTCCTCTATTCTTTTATCATCAAGCTCCAGCTGCTTAGCAATAAGAGTAGAATACTTTGCAACCCTTAAGGAATGTCCTTCAGTATATGAATCCTTTGCTTCGACAGCAGTTGCTAAGGTTTTTATCGTCTTAAAATATGAATCCTTTAAATTTTCATACAGTCTTGCCTTCTCTATTGCCACCGTAATATGATTTGAAAAGGCCCTCAAGATCTCTATTTCTACATCATCTATCTCCCTTAAAGCAGCTATATTTAAAACACCAATAATATCACCTTCCAGCTTCAAAGGCATAAGCATTGCAAAATCTAACTTCCTAGTTGTTTCTAACAAGGCTGTATTTTTACCATAATAAGGATCTTCCTCTATGTCTATATCTCGCAGAATAACCATATCTTTATTTAACATTACTTCATTAAATTTTTCATATTTTATATCAATAGAGTCTTTATAAGCAAAATCTTTGAGTATACCGGACGAAGCTTTAAGCTCTAATCTTTCATCCTTCAACAACCTTAATGTACACATTTCAATTTCAAGCAATTCATGTATTTTGTCCACTATAGTTTCAAATAAATCATTCATTTTAACTTTAGAGGCGAGAACACTGCTTATATTATTTAAAATTCTGAGTTCTTTATTTTTCTTTACTATTTTATCCCGAAGTCTTCTCTTTTCTGTAACATCTCTACCTATTCCATGTATAGATGCCAGCTTTCCATCAAGAAAAATTCTATTAATATTTGCAGCAAAAATAATTCTGTCCTCACTATTTGTTTTCAAAAACCATAGATCAAAATCCTTAAGATCCTTCTTTTTAAACTCATCAATAATATCACTACAACATTCATAATCATGCATAGGACACATTATAGAGAAGATAGATTTTCCTATCAGATCATTCGGTTCATAACCAAGTATTTCTTTTACCGTATCATTAATATATGTTATTTGACCATCTGGAGTTGTAACCCAGATTAAATCAGTAATATTTTCGATAAGAGTCCTATATTTTGTTTCCGAATAATCCAGTTGATCCGTTGTTGCTTGAAGTTGTTCATAGGATGCTTCCAATTCAATATAAGTTTCTTGCAGCAACTGATTTTTTAGAATCAAATCATCGGATTGACTAACTAGATTTTCATAATTATCCTTTATAGTATTAGCCATCAGATTGAAGGAGTCCATTAATTCACCAAAGTCGTGATCATTCGGAATCGAAAGGTTTGTATCGTAATTGCCGCCTAGAATTTCTCTTACACCTTTTTTCAACTGCACAACGGGCGTTGAGACTTTTTTAGATATGTATACTATGTATAAAAACATCAATAATACTATTGTCAGATATATAAGTATAAAGGATCCTATAACCTTTTTGATACGTTGATAATACTCCTGTTCATCCTGAAAGGTTACAATACCAAAACCCATACTTTCCATTTTTGTATATACGCCAATAATTTTTTTACCTCTATAGTCAGATTTCACAAGCTTTTCAGGCTGATTTATAAAAATTGTATATTCCATGCCATTTAGACCACCACTATCATAGATGACATTGCTATTATCATCCACAACTACGTGAAAGGCCTTTCCGTCTATACTTATATTTATATTATTTATTTGTTTTATTATATTATCAAATAAATAATCCACTCCTAAAACACCTAACAACTCACCTTCTCTATCCTGTATAGGCAGAGACATGGTTATAACATCTTGCTTTGTTGCTATATCTAAATAGGGTCTACATAGATAAATACTACCTCTTTCTACGGCACCTTTATACCATTCCCTATTCCTGAGATCTGTCTCTCCAAAATACTTAGTCCAAGAGTTAGCATCATATTTACTTCCATTGGTCGTCGCAACATATAGATTTAAAACTTCTTTATCTATATTTTTCTTTTGGTCCTTTAAATACATATCAATACTTATTTCACCCTGGGTATCTAGAATATTATATCCAAGAGATTTAGCCAAAGATTTAAGTACCGTGACCTTACTTCCAAATGACAAGTTTACCGATTCAGTGTCATTAATCACTTCCTCTAAGGCCCTTTGATCATATTCCTCTACTATATATTTAAATAAATATTTGTAGGTGACTGCGCCTAGTAAAGTAATTGGTATTATTACAACACCTAAAAATATTAAAATCAACCTATTTCTAAAGCTTTTTCCGAATAACATTTGAAAGCCTCCATATGCATAGACATAGATCAATATCTTATATTATCTTATTATATCATTTTTTATTATATCCTGTCCCATTTTATCCAACTTTGTAGTTATTTCATAAATATAGCAAAAAATATAAAAGCATGTGTTTTTTTCCACATGCTTATCTATCAATATATAGTCGTGCACCTACTCTCGACATGTTGCCACAGACGTAACCTAAACAGTTAGCTCAAACCAGGCACCCCCACGGCACACGAGAGGGCTTACTTACCGTTGCTTCCTTCCGGATCTGGCGGGGTTCATAAGTTCTCGTTGCGTAGGACCCAATTATCCTCACCACTTATTTAGGGCAGACTCTACGAACATCATGCCTCCAATAGGAATTCAATCCTGCTATAGCGGATTGCAGGTTACAGGGCACCGCTACCTCCCCATCTAGCACGACAAACTTTATAAACTTTTTAATATAGAAATCGCAATAAATCTTTTACCTTTTGTTTCCTTGAATATCCTTAAAACCTTGGCTATTCAAGAAGTCAAAATGCAGATTTACTAAGTGCGTTCTATATAGATAATTGCTTTATTCATAAATAGAAAACAATTATCTTCACTGGCGGAGAGAGCGGGACTCGAACCCGCGGGGCCTTGCGGCCTTACACGCTTTCCAGGCATGCCCCTTAGCCAACTCGGACATCTCTCCAAATCTATTTTCTTCTTAAATTTCTAAAAAACTCTTTCATAATGTTTGAGCATTCATCGCTTAAAACATTATATATAACCTCAGCTCTATGGTTAAGTCTTTCATCGCTGACAATGTTATATAGGGAGCCGACTGCTCCAGCCTTAGAATCCATAGAACCAATAAAGACTCTATCAATCCTAGCCATCACAATGGCGCCAGCGCACATAGGACAGGGCTCTATCGTAACATATAGATCACACTTTGTCAACCGCCATCCCCCCAATACGTTTGAAGCTCTTTTAATAGCAAGGATTTCAGCATGGGCGGTAGGATCTTTAGCGCTTTCCCTCAAATTGTGACCCCTAGCAATAATCTCATTATCTCTAACAATTATTGCCCCAATTGGGACTTCTCCAAGTTTAAAAGCCTTATCTGCTTCTTTTAAGGCTTCTTTCATATAAAACTCTTTCATTTTTCACCTTTGTTTTATAAAGTGATTTGCGTTAAAATGGTGCACCTGAGAGGATTTGAACCCCCGGCACGCGGTTTAGGAAACCACTGCTCTATCCTACTGAGCTACAGGTGCACAAGCATAATTCATAAAACCACCAGCAAAGAATATGATATCATAAAATAATTCAGAGTGCAAATATATTTTTTTTGCATATATGGTAGTTTTATGTAACACCTTATGTTTTATTCATAATTTTTATTTTATATAGTTTTTGTAAAACTTAAATTATATAGATTCAAGTAAAGCTATTAATTAATATACATTCAGAGCTCCCAGAAGCCTCGAGTATTTGTCTATGTATAATTAAAGCTTTGCTATGTAAACTCTATACCATCAGATTAGTTTTCATAATTCCTTAGTAGTTGATATCTACCCCTGAAACTTCTAAGTTCCTAAAAATAAAGAATCCTGAAAGAGTTATGGTTACCAAATCTTTTTTTGATTTTATAGTTTTATTAAGGAATACATCTATACCTTCACATTCAAGCTTTGTATAGTCAGTTTCATTATTAGGTTTTTCCATAGTCACGTATGGAACTGGCAGTTTAACTCAACAGCCTTCCATATGGTAATCTACTTTCAAAGTATTTCTATTTTTTTTCTTTAAATACGTCTTTACTTTTTCATCTATCTTTATTTCCATGTGCTTTTCTCATCACCTTCATCTTCCAACCACTTCTCAAAATAATCATCTAAATCTTTTCCTGTAACCTCTTCACATACGTCTAAAAAGTCCTCTGTGGTTGCAATCTTAAATTTATATCTATTATAATATATTTTTAGAATTTTATAAAATTTTTCTTTACCATATCTCTCTTTGATATCATCTAAAAATATCGCACCCTTAGTATATACTAACTGACTGTAATCACTCCATGACTTAAAGTCTTTTAATGATTTTAGTACCGTCTTATCCTTTATAGAGTCAACCATTCTATAATAGCCTTCCTCATTTTGAGATTCGTGGTATGCTTCCCCTTTATTTTGTCCATAATTTTCCAGAGTATATATTACTTCAGAATATGATGCAAAGCTCTCGTCTAACCACGCCTCATCTATTTGATCATTCCCAACTATACCATACCACCATTGATGGGCTGTCTCGTGAACAATTACAGTTTCAAGAAAGCTAATAGACCCTCTGTCATAGTATTGACTTCCGATAAATACAATTCCTGGATATTCCATACCACTTGGAAAGTTAGTCTGTACAACAGAATATTCCCTATAGGGATATTCTCCAAAAACTTCATTAAATGTTATTATGGATTTTTCAGCAAATGTCAATGCCTTATTTCTAATCTCCTGATTATCTATATCATCTTTAAGATAGTACATTTTCAAAAGAGTTCCATCAACTTCTTTTTCTATTATTTCAAAACGATTACTTGCTACCCATGCAAAATCCCTTACGGAATTAGCTCCTATCTTCCATTCTCTTATGTTTTCAACTACTTCATTAGATAGCGTATTTCCAGTAGATGCAATAATAAAATCCTTTGGAGCTCTTATATTTACCTTATAATTACTCACATCGGTATAGAAGGGATCGCCTATAGCATAGTACGGATCGATATTCCATCCGGAATCATCATACACGGCAATCGAAGGATACCAATTCCCTAGATTATAGGTCTCATTACCATATCCAAACCGTTCAGCAGCCGGAGGTAGCTTTATAGTGTATTCCATATCTATTGTTATCTGCTCTCCTGCATCCAGCTTTCGGGGAAGACTTACCTCCATTATAGTGTCACCTGATTCTCCAATACTATATTTTCCCTTATCCCCGTCAACATAAACCTCTTCAATATCTATATATCCTGCAGAAAAACCATTCGGATATGCACTTATAAAATTACCAAACAAGAAGGGTGCTGTCTCTTTTTCCCTAAAGGCATTTGGATAAAGATGAAAATATACTTTATCAATTTCAACTTCTTCATTGTTGATATATATAACCTTCTGAGTTCCCTTAACAGTTTTTTCCTCTGGATAAAATTCAACATCAATACTATATTGATTTACATCTTCAGAAACTACTACATATTTAGGTTGATTTTTTACTGAGTCAAGGTTTTCGTTCTCTTCTTTCTCCTTGGGAGAACATACCGTAAAGGTTAATAAAAAAATTGTAATAACCAATATTAATTTTATAATTTTTTTAGCCATATTCAATCAATCCTTTAGAAAATTTTTATAGAAACCTACTATTGATGTGCGACTAAGAAACTTTATAAACGAGAGTATGTACAGAGAACCCTCTAATTATTAAAAATTCCACCTCTCTAAAACGCAACCTTCTTATATTATATGAACTTTATTTTTCCAATATTTCTCTATGATTACTTCCTCTATGGAAAAACTCTTTAAAATCCATTTTTCTCTATCCAATTATACAATTTTTCTATTCTATCACAGGGGTATTTATTGCACTGACTACATGTGTCAATTCCTTTATTAACATTGCACTCCCTTATATCACATTTTGCACATAGAAAAAATAATCTCTGAGATTTGCAACCATAACACAAAATATCTTCTTCATTAAACTTTCTATTATATAATACTCCCCATTCTTTTGCAGTTTTCCTTCTTAAATCATCATCATCGTTTATTGTTGCTATATAAACTGGACAAGCTGAGCAGTCTATACCACAGTAGGCTTTGTTAATGTCCACACCTCTCCCCCCATCAAATCTATTCAAGTTTTATTACCCTGAACCTATATTCCCTTTGATGTTAAATCTTTTCGTATATTTATCAAGAACCTTACATAGGCTTTCCTCTAGATTTATCTCGGTAGAATTCGCAAGACAGATTAAAGAGAATAATACATCACCCATCTCTCCCTGCCAATCCTCATTAGCTATAAAGTTCTTTTTTCCATACTCCGTTGCCTTCAATACTTCTTTAGCTATTTCTCCAACTTCACATACTAGGTCTATTATTCTAACATCAGGGGATGTATTCAATTTTTTTTCTTCCGTAAACTTTTCAATCTTTTTCTGAATATCTATTAGCTCCATTGAATTCTCCTTTTCAAACTTTTACTCCAATATCTTTAATACACTATAGTATTTCTCTTTAATAAGCTCTTTTCCTTCGTCATTTAACTTATTCCAGCTCCTCATAATCTTATTTTTTACCCATTCCTTCCCCTCATCAATATCCATATTTTTTTCCTTGTACACATAATATAATAAGGAAACAACTTGATCAACATGGGCCATGGCATCAGCACTGGCTACACAAATTTCTTCCTTTGATAGTCTATTACTATCAATACTTGCTCTATGTGATAAAATACATCTTTTTACTTTTTCAATCTTATTAGGTGGATAATCTAAGTCCCCAAGAATTTTTTCGGCCTCATCTCCTCCGTATATATGATGATCTTTATAATATTTAAACTCCTTTATGCTGGCATAGTCATGGAGCAGAGATGCAAGCTCTACTATCTCCTTATCAGCACCTATTTTTTCAGCCAACTTCTTTGAATATTTTACAACATCCACTATATGATGGGACCATATTCCGTAACCAAAGGCATTCGTCTTCATTTTACAGGCCGTTTCCACAATTCTCTCTACTCTTTGGATTATATCTTTAGCTGCCATGGTTAATCTCCTTTACTACTTTTATGTATCCTTCCTTATAGATCGGCACAATGTCATATATATCTCTTTGCAAGCAATATCTCAAATCCTCTGTAAAACCATTTGCCTCAAGCCTCTTGTAATGGCTACATTTTTTAAGAATATCATGAAGATCATGTTCATAGGCTTCATATAACTCTTTAACAGTCCAACCTAAATCTGTTGTACTTATATTCTCCCGATTACTTATTAGAGATGCAATCATTCCTGCACAAAGAGCATCATCCATAGAATATTTTTCATATGTTCCTGAACAGACAATAGCAACATCTTCTTTATCCTTTATTAACTGATTCACCACGGCAGTTGCATTTAGAAAAGATGCAATATAAAGCTTCTCTACTTCTTCACAGGCCTTAATAGTTCTTGTCCCATTGGTTGTAGTTAAAACTACTTTTTTATCCTTAACCCTTTCTTCAGTATAGGAAAGAGGTGAGTTTCCAAAATGAAATCCCTTAATTATCTTGGCATCTCTTTCTCCACCTAATACAGTTACGTCTTCATTCTCTTTATTATAAAACTCCCAGGCCTCTTCTATAAGTTCTACAGGAATCACACAGCATGCTCTGTTTGCTAAGACCGTAACTATGGTCGACGTAGCCCTTAAAACATCAATAACCACCACATTCTTGCCAGCAATTCTTTCACAGCTTACTTCCTTAACTGAATCTATAACATCAATATACATAATCGATTCTCCTTTTATTACTTTAGTTTCCAATAATTGTCTGTGCTATTTTATTTCCCTCTTTCTTACCATTGCAGGGTGCAGCAATATAACATTTTGCTTTATATTTTTCATCAATGCAGCACATATTCCCCCATAACAATTCAAAATCCTTTGCTATAACAAAGGTTGCATCCTTAAATGTCATAACCCCATTTTTAGAATTACTTTCGGATACAGCATATACATCATAATAAGAAGTTTTTATCCTATTTAAGGTTGCTAGAAATGGAGATTTGCTAACCGGAGTTTTTATTTGCTCCCTATTCCCATCAACTTCAATAAACCCCTCGAAGACATCAGCACCTATAATTCTACGATATAGTTTACCTTCAAACCTAACCTTAACCAGTTCTTCTATCTCCTTATCATTTGAATAGATACATCCCTCAAATGATTTATCAATATAAACTGGTTCCGTGTATTGATAAGCAAACTTAATCAGAGCAATAAATACCATAATAAAAGCTATCCTCTTTATCATATCTCAGCCTCACTTAAAAAATTTGTAAAACTATTCTTAATTCTATATTTTACCAGAAAACACTGGTTATGAAAATCTTTCTAAACATATAAAAAGTGAGAGCCCTTTATTTCCAGAGCTCTCACTAATCAAACTACATTTTTATCTTTACTTCTCATTATTTAAATCCAAATTCTTAATGGCTTCATTATAGAATTCATATATTTCCTTTAATACATCATCATTCATTTTAAAATCATTTTTCTTCAATATACTAAGATACTCTTTTAATATGGAAGCTGTTGTGGTCCCCTCATGTCTTTGGGTAGTATCTCTATAACTATTTAGGACCTCATCATATATTTTCTTCGGATCAGTCCACTCATGTATCGGAGTATTATTCATACCAAACATATAGGCTCCCATATACATACGATACATATTTCCTACTACATCTCTCCTAGAGCTATCGGAAAACTCAGCTAAAAATGCTTCTGCATGCAGTGTTCTTTTAGCTAGTTCTTCCCATGAAATAACAAGTGCAGCATCTTCTGACATCAATTTATTTGATTCCACAGCCATTATTTCAATATACTCTTTTGAGTCTTCTGGTAAATAGTCAATATATTTTTTTAGAAACTCATAATTAACAATTGGGTAATATGAACCTTCTAGCATAACAAACTTATACCCACCATAAAGCATTTCTCTAATATTAGTTTTTATCTCTTCATTTTCTATAATATCAATCTTAATTTCTCCAGAGTCATGATCCATAGCTTTATCTAATTCACCCTGATAATTTTCCTTAAACAAAATATCAGTATAATTTCCAATATTAAGGTTTTGTACTTTTTCTAGCTCCATAACCATCACATCGGCGTCTTTCTCTGATACCTTTTCAATATTTCCATCTATAAATACCAATATTTCATAGGGTTTACTATCATTCTTCAGCAATTCTTTAAAATCAGACATGATTTTTTCTGAATCCTCTTTCTTTTCTTGGGTAATATCTTTTTCTTCTTTAACAACATCCTTTTCTGTTTGATTCTCACTATTATCAATCTCAACTTCCTTAGGCATATCAACTTTTTTAGCTGTGCAACCCGGTAACAAAAACAATGCTGCAAGTACTAGAATGATTATTTTTTTCACTTTTTATCCCCCTTGCTATGTTTTAAAGTTCTATCCTTTAAAGCATATCAAAAAACACAGCTTAAAACTCTTACAAAATAATTACAAAACAGTTACAGGCTAAAATCTTCCAATTTTAATGATTTTATGATTTCCTATGCTCCATATAAGAAAGCTATAAGTCTTGCCGCAGGCACCAGCAGAAGTTGACCCAATAAAGTTCCTATAAGCTTAGTCCCTATCAACATTACTACTAAGGCCTTTACATCTCCGTACTCTCTCTTCCCTCTATAGGCTTCATCTGTTATTAAGGCAGCTTTCGGGTCTATAAATAGTGTAAGCAGAATACTTGCTACCCCATTAATCATCCCCGATGAGGCTGAAGCAGCCAATCTATTTTCAGGAACATAAATAGCAGAATAGTATGCTGACAGAACACCAATCGTATATACTCCTGTTATCAATACATTTAGTAATAGTAATTTTATAGGTATATTTTTAAACTTTAATCCCCGGAGCATTCCCCTAGAAGGTTTAGTTATGCTTTTGGCTATACGTTTTATATTCCCAAGACTAAGAGATTGAACGACTAAGCCAGGTACCGATCCAGTCACCTCAATCCTCGATATCGCTTTAGAAAACAGTTTTAAAAACGTCGGAATAAATAAGATACCAAGCAGAGTTCCTACCGTAGTGGCAAAAACAACATGTCTAACATGAATAATGGGATTGTAGCTTATCTTTATGCTATTATCAATTAGTTGTCCAATCAATGGTCCTTGAAACAGGTTTGCAGTTCTTGATCCTAGGGCGATCAAATTAAAGAGCGAAAGGGATAATGCGAAGTTTCCACTTTTCACAGAGTTTAATCTTACAGAATAGGATAGTGTGTCTACAAAATGTAGTATTATTGTAAGCAATATCAAACTCCAAAATAGCTCGGATCTTATTATCATGTTTTTCCTCCAAGTTTTAATTATATCTGTTAATTTATGTCTTTATTTTTCCCTATATACTTTATCATATATCTTTTATTGTGTTTTTAATTAATAATCTAGTTGTTTCGAGATATAAATATATCACTAAAAAAAGATGCCATACTATGACATCTTTTCATTAGTTCTATTCATATTTTACCCATTTTGACCCGTCATCTGCGGATTTCACACAGTTTTCAATAAACCTTACACCTTCAAGTCCTACATTAATATCAGGATACCAAGTATTGTTTAGAGTCTCTATATCTCCTTTATTCATAGAATCTATTGCAATTGCATACCTTCTGTATAGGTTTGACCATGATTCGAATAAGCCTTCTGCGTGGCCAGCACCAATACGATCCGATGAAACTGCTTCATCATCATGGTATAAGTATCCATGTCCTCTATCAAGTAATTGCTTTGGCTTTCCTTGAACCTCATATACTAATTGATTAGGATGCTCATCCCACCATTCAATTGAAGCCTTTGAACCGACAACTCTTATTTTCTGTTCATGAATCGCACCTGTATTTACAGCTGAAACCCATAGATTACCTACTGCTCCACCTTCAAAGTTCATAAGTACAACTGCATTATCTTCTAACGGAGCACGACTTTCAATAAAGCTTTGCCTACTACACATTAACTCTTTTATCTTTAAGTTAGGTATCATTACTTCAGCCAGATATAAAGCATGGGTACCAATATCTCCTAAAACATAGGTTGGTCCCGATTGTTCAGGTGTTACTCTCCATTTTAATCCTGGATCGTTCTTTTCTACTTCTTCTGAATGCCATCCGTGGGCAAATTGCATGTTGACAATACGGATTACTCCAAGATCTCCATTCTCAATCATTTTCCTGGCTTGATGAATCATCTGAAAACCAGTGTATCCATAGGTAACACCAATTACTTTATTCTCTCTTTCTGCTATAGCCTTTAATTCTTCTGCTTCCTTTACCGTAAAGCAAAGTGGCTTCTCACAGATAACATGTAATCCAGCTTCTAATGCCGCCTTTGTCATCTCATAGTGAAATTTATTAGGAGTTGCGATTGAAACGGCTTCGATTCCATCCTCTCGTTTAGCCTCTTCCTCAAACATTACTTTATAATCAGCATAACATCTCTTTGGATCAAGACCAATATTTGTACCAAACTCAACGCATCTATCGGCTTTAATGTCAAAAGCACCTGCAGCCAACTTAAATAACCCATCTCGCAGTGCTGCAGATCGATGGATATATCCTATTTGGCTTCCTCTACCGCCACCAACCATTCCCCATCTTAACGGTCTTTCTAATCTGAATTCTTCATTAAACATAAGAGCCCTCCTAAATCAAATAATTTATAGCTTATATCCTCTTTTTTTCAGATATTCTATACTTTTTAAAGCGTCATCTAAACTTCCATCTGATTCTCTCGGATCTCGTTCTTGCTCAATTGTAATCCAACCCCTATAATCTATTTTTTCAAGGGCTGCCTTTACAGAGTCATAATCTATGATGCCGGAACCAATTGGACACATCACGCCTTGCTCACAGGCCTTAAAAAAATCTATCTGCTTCTTGATTACTTCATCATAAACACTCTTATTAATATCCTTGAAATGAACATAATCAAGCCTATCAGCATAATCAATTAACCATTTATAGGGGTCCATTCCTGAATAATATAAATGTCCAGTATCTAAACATAGACCAATTTCCTCACTAGTTAAATCTTCAGTTATTTTCCTTATTTCATCTTCAAATTCAATATATCCTCCTGCATGGGGATGTAAAACTGCTCTAATACCATAGGACTTTGCAATTTTAGCAACTTCCTTTATATGCTTAACTAAACCTTTATATGCTCCCCCGCCTAATCTTGGTGCTGTATCCTTATGCCCAGCATATTTGCTTCGAGCAGGTTTAACTGCATCGATCACAACAAGATAGGGTGTTTTATATCTTTGGCCCTCAACTTGATCGGTCTTTGGCAAATTCGATAATAACCGGCAGGTAACATGGGTTTTTTCAATAGCATTTTCAATATTATCTTCTGAAACTAAATCATCATAGATGGTGCCAGCAACAATTTGCAATCCTCTTTTACTGAGATCCCCTTGGAGTATTTTTACATCCTGTGGCAAATACCCGTAAGGTCCTAATTCTATCCCCTTATATCCAGCTTTAGATGCATCGTCTAAAACCCTTGTATACGGCGGATTATTAGGATTATTTGCATCTTCGACTCCCCAGGCTCCAGGAGCACCAGCGATTTTGCAATCCATATTTACCTCCAATTTCATATCATTAATTTTCAAAACATTTTGATAAAACCATAACAATATTTTACTATTATATATTGATATTTTCAACAATATAGGGTTCACATAGTAAAGCTTAATTTATGGATGTACAAATACTTAGTGTTTTTGAGAGTTCTGGACATGTATAAATTAAAGTCTTTACTTAAATCCCTACAATAATTTTTGGATTTAGCTCTATATTAAAAGCATATAATTTTTTATGCGTTTTTTCATAATTAATATTATATCCATCCTAATAGTCTATATTTGTCTCGTATCACCCTACGCATTTCTTCCATTGGCTTTCTGACAAGCTCAATTCTATCAAATATATTAGGATTTGCCTGGGCGAATTCTCGTAAGGTATGACCAAAGGCCATTCTAACCGCCGTACCAACATTCATCTTCCCAACACCGTAACCTCTCATTTTCTCAATCTGGTCATCAGGTATACCCGACGATCCATGAATAACAAGGGGTACTGGACAAGCCCTTTGAATTATTTCTAATCGTTTAAAATCAATAGTTGCTTTTTGCTCCTGCATACGATGTACATTACCTACGGCTACTGCTACTCCATCAACCTCAACTTCTTTACACATGGCAATAACATCTTCAACTTCGGTTAATCTCTCAATCACCTTTATATGGGGCTCACTATAGGCAACACATCCTACTTCCACTTCAAAGGAAACATTGCAATTCACGCAAAGTCCTGATATTTCTTTTGAGTTTCTTATATTTTCTTTAATCGATAAAGCAGAACCATCATACATTACCGATGTGTAGCCTGCTTGTATTGCTTTAACTATTTCAGTTTTTGATTTTCCATGGTCTAAATGTAAACAAACATTTGACTTAGATTCCTGGGCCATTTTTCCATATAAAGCTCCATAGTATTTTAAGTCCATAAAATTGGCTGCGTCACGATTGGTCATAAGTAGGGCAGGAGCTTTCAATTCATCTGCTACTTCAATGACAAGTATTGCGTCTTCATAACCAAATACATTAAAACCAGGGACTATTCGATGATTTTCTGCTGCACCTATTAACATTTCTTTCATATTGACCAACATCTTAATCCCTCCTTATTTTATACTCCTCAATAAATTTTGTTATTTCCTCTTCAGTGGGCATAGCTTCTGAACAACTATTTTCTTGTACTACAATGGCAGCTGCACCAGCACCATATTTCATCGCTTCTTTTACGTTCTTCCCTTTAATCAAAGAACTTATCACTCCACCTGCAAAGGCATCCCCAGCCCCTTGAGTCTTTAATGGCTGAACTGGAAATACTTCTCCAACTATTCTTTCTCTGTTCTTTAAGTAAGCCGTTGAACCGTCTTTTCCACGTTTAACAATAACAAGCTTAGATCGGTGATTCAGCCAATAATTAGCCGTTATATCATCATCTTGATTTCCTGGTATATCTACACCTTCAAGTACATCAAACTCTTCTCTTGTACCAATAATAACGTCACACATTTGTGCTGCCATACTACAATATAAGGAAGTTTCTTTTAATGAATTCCATGTATAAGGTCTATAATCCACATCAAAGAAGGTGACTGTATTATGCTTATTTGCATATTTTAATGCTAAGAATACTGCTTCTCTTGAAGGACTTGCTGCTAAAGCCGTGCCTGACACTACTAGTGCTTTTGCATTTTTAATATATTCTTCTTTAATCTCCTCCATATTTAAATGTAAGTCCACAGCTTCTGATCGATACATTATGATATTGCTTTCTTTTGGATTTTTGATTTCAACAAAGGCTAAACCAGTTTTGTGATGCTTATTATCAATAACTAATCCATTTGTATCAATATTTTTCAATTTAAAATACTGGCATATATATCGTCCAAAGGCATCGTCAGCAATTCGACCGATAAAGCCCGTTTTTATTCCATACCTAGATGTCGCAACGGCAATGTTGGCAGGTGATCCTCCAACGGTTCTAGTAAAGCTCTCGGTCTCCTCTAGGGGCCTATTATATTCATTTGGATTTAAATCGATGCCAATCCTACCAATAGCAATAACATCCATTTCTCTATCTTCTTGAAATATTAATTTACTCATCACAAATCTCCTTTGTTTTATTTATTACCTTTATTTCTATATGAATCCAGTACAACTGCACCAACTATAATTACAGCTTTAATAATTTGCTGCCAGTAGGGCGAAACACCGATGAGGGTTAAACCATTATTTAGCACTCCGATAATCAAGGCTCCTATAATCGTACCTGAAATAAATCCAACACCACCGTTTAGACTGGTTCCACCAATAACCGCAGAAGCAATGGCATCAAGTTCATAGGACAATCCTGCCGTTGGATTACCAGCACTTACACGGGATGTCAATATAATCCCACCAACGGCTGACATAATACCTGCATAGGCATAAACTATAATCAGTACTTTTTTAACGTTAATTCCACAGACAGTAGCCGCCTGTTCATTACCTCCAATAGCATAGATACTTTTACCAAATCTTGTTTTTCTAAGTAAGATATGTGTAATCAATCCCATACCTAAGAAAATCAACACGGCTACTGGCATAAATGAAATCTTTCCAGACCCTATGTAAAGAAATGGATCCGAGATATCACTTACTGGTCGACCATCGGTAAACAATAATGCTGCTCCCCTAGCCGCAGTCATCATTCCTAGAGTTACGATAAATGGTGGTATCCTAGTAATTGATAATACAACTCCGTTAAACAGCCCACAAAAACCACCAACTAAGAGCCCAATCAAAATTGCCACAAATACATTTTTTCCCGGTGCAGCAAAGGTAGCCGTAATAACACCAACCAAGGCCAGAACTGAACCAGATGATAGATCTATCCCTCCTGTTATGATGATAAGAGTTACACCGTAGGCCAGTGTACCAATTACGGCAACCTGTTTAAAAATATTAATTAAATTTGCACTACGGATAAAAACAGGTTTTATTGCAGTCATACCAATCACCATTAATACAAGGATCAGCACCATACCATATCTTTTTAATAATTCATTTATTTTGTTATTTGAAAGACTTAAGGATTTCTCACCCATTGTTTTTCCTCCTAAATCATTATTCTGTTGCATACTCCATGACCTTTTCTTGCGTTGCCTCTTCTCTGGTTAGTTCCCCAGTTACCTTTCCTTCATGCATTACAACAACTCGATCACTCATACCAAGAATTTCTGGTAATTCTGATGACACCATGATTATTGCTTTACCTTGTATTGCTAACTCAGACATAATTTTATGGATTTCTGACTTTGCTCCAACATCGATTCCCCTTGTAGGCTCGTCAATAATTAATATATCGGGATTCATCAACAGCCATCTCGCAACCAAAACTTTTTGCTGATTTCCTCCACTCAAATTATTGATGATTTGATCTATGCTAGGTGTTTTAATTTTTAGATTTTCTCTTTGCATTTCACAACTTTCTCTAATTTTTTTCTCATCAATTAGTTTTAATTTATTATCATAGGATTCTAGATCCGACATAATTGTATTATCCGCTACGGATAAGGGTAAAAATAACCCGGTCCTTTTTCTATCCTCTGTTAAAAAACCAATTCCTAAATCAATTGCATCTCTCGGGGATTTAATTTCAACTTTTTCACCCTTAACATATATCTCTCCTGAAGCCGGCTGGTTAATTCCAAAGATGGTTTCCATAACCTCTGATCTTCCAGCACCCATTAAACCTGCAAAACCTAGTATTTCTCCAGCTCGTACAGAAAAACTTACATCCTTAAATAAACATTCATGTCTTAGATTTCTAACCTCAAGAAGAATGTCTCCAAATTCTTCGGGTTCAATTTTAGGGAAAATTTGATTCACTTCTCTCCCTACCATCATTGATATAAGTTCATTACTTGTTAAGGCCTCTGAAGAAGCTGCCCCAATATATTGACCATCTCTTAATACAGTACATTCATCAGTTATCTCAAACACTTCATCCATTTTATGTGTAATATATATGATAGCTACGCCCTTGTCCTTTAATCGATGAATCATTTCAAATAATTGAGCCACTTCCTTATCGGTTATTGCAGATGTAGGTTCATCCATAATCACTAAATCGGAATCATATGAAATTGCCTTTGCAATCTCAACTAATTGAATATAGGCTGTACTTAAATCCTTCATTTTTTTATATGGATCAATATTAATTTTTAAGTCAGCTAATAGTTCTTCTGTTTTTTTATACAGGGCTTCCTCATCTATTAATCTATACTTTGTTGGCTCTCTACCCAAAAAAATATTTTCAGCAACTGTCATTTCTGGAATCGGACTTAGTTCTTGATGAATCATTGAAATTCCTACATCAAGAGCATCTCGAGTATTGTTAAGTATTAATCTCTTTCCTTTAAACTCAATATCACCTAAATCCGGTTGATAGATCCCAATAAGAATTTTCATTAGAGTTGATTTTCCAGCACCGTTTTCGCCCATTAGACCGTGAACCGTTCCTTTTTTCACTTCCAAATGAACGCCATCTAAAGCTTTTACACCCGGGAATGTTTTTGTTATTTTTTTCATTTTTAGAACAATTTGCGAGTTCATACACATTCTCCTTTAATTTTACCGGAGCTTACGCTCCGGCATTTAATCATTGCTATTCCCAAATTTTTATGTATTTCTCTACATTCTCCTTTGTTACTAATTCAAATGGCACATCTACATATTCAGGAACAGCCTCACCATTTATTAATTTAAGAGCTGATTCAACACCCGTTCCACCTTGTCCAAATGGATTCTGGAATACAGTAACTTCCAAAGTACCTTCCTGTACGTATTTAAGAGCATCAGGAGTTGCGTCAACACCAGCAACAATTACTTCATCATTCTTATCGATTGCAGTTAGGGCTCTAATAGCACCAATGGCCATTTCATCATTATTGGCAACAATTGCATGAATTTCTTCTCCAGATTGTAACCAGTTTTCAGCGATTTCCATACCCTTCGCACGGTCCCATTTACCTGTATCTTCGAATACAATTTGGAGCCCTTCGTTTCCATCAATAATTTCCTTATTACCAGCTGTACGATTAATCATTGCATCATGTCCAGGCTCACCTTGTAAAATACCAACATTTCCTTTTCCCTCAAGCGCTTTAACAACAAACTCTAATTGCAGTTTTCCTGCTTGAATTTCCTCTGAACCAACAAATACATCTGCACCTTCAAATTTTCTATTAACAGCAACCAGCGGTATCCCCGCATCATTAGTTGCTGTTAAAAATGGTTTCGGCGCAGTTGGATCAACAATTACCAATAAGATAGCGTCAACGCCTTCTACTATAAAGTTTTCAACATTGGCTAACTGGGTAGCTGGATCATTTTTACCGTCGGCAAAAACAACTTCAATACCTAGCTCATCACACTTTTTTTGTACTGCATCATTTAAATATGTTTGCCACTTATCAGAGAAACTGCTTGATGCCATACCGATTACAATCTTGTCCTCTTTTTTTTCTTCCGAAGCTTTTTCTGTTGAAGAATTGGCTGAAGATTTTTCTACGTCTTGGCTACATCCCACAAACAACATTGTTGAAAAAGTTAGAACGATGATTAATGATAAAATTTTTTTCATTTTACCCCTCCTACAGGCAATTTAGTTTTTTCACAATGGTAAGGACTTTCGAATTCAAAATCGTTTCACTATTGCGAATAATTCCATTATATTTCGTTTGCTTATTTTTGTCAATGTTTCTTTATACAATTCCCATCTTTCTATTTAATTATTGACATTTTAGCAATATGAGTTATACTAAAAATAACATTTCGTAATCATAAATAACCAAAAATAACCCACTGTCATTTTTAACCCTAGCAATAGTTACTTAATGAATAAGGAGGTTTCTTAATGAAAACAAAGCGATTGACTACAGCACAAGCCTTACTTGAATTTTTAGACAATCAATACATCGAAATTGATGGTATTGAAGCAAAGTTTCTCAAAGGTGTTATGGGAATATTTGGACACGGTAACGTGGTAGGCCTTGGCCAAGCTCTTGATCAGTACAAAGATACAATAAAGTATTATGCCGGTAAAAACGAGCAAGAAATTGCCCATGTAGCTATAGCCTATGCAAAGCAAAAAAGAAGAAAAGAGATTTTCGCATGTACTGCATCTATTGGGCCCGGTTCTCTAAATATGGTTACTGCCGCTGGAACGGCGACCGTTAATAGAATACCTGTACTTTTTCTTCCATCCGATGCTTATTCCGACAGACAGCCGGACCCAGTATTGCAACAGGTTGAACAACCTTATAATCCAGCAATCACCGCTAATGATTCCTTTAAAGCCGTAAGTAAATACTGGGATCGTATTGAAAAACCACAACAGCTAATGCAGTCAGCGATACAGGCAATGAGAGTTCTAACTAGTCCAGCCGATACTGGCGCCGTTACTTTATGTTTACCACAGGATGTACAGGGAGAAGTCTACGACTTTCCAATTTCATTTTTAGAAAAAAGAGTACATCGAATTAGAAGAATAGAAATTGATGAATACGACTTAACTGAAGTGACTAATCTTATTAAAAATAAAAAGAAACCATTTCTAATCTGTGGTGGCGGTGTTCGCTATAGTGACGCTGAAAAAGAACTTGTGTCTTTTTGTGAAAAATTTCATATCCCTTTCTCAGAAACCCAGGCAGGAAAGGGTATTATCCCTTGGACCCATAAATTAAATCTTGGCGGAGGTGGCGTTTGTGGTACTTTAGCAGCAAATCGACTTGCTAAGGAAGCCGATGCTATTATCGCCGTTGGAACACGTTTGAACGACTTTGTTACATCATCGAAATTTGCTTATCAAAATCCAGACGTTGATATTGTTACTATTAATATAAATGATTCAGATGCATATAAAATGAATGCTACTTCTGTAGTAGCCGATGCTAAAAAAGCACTTATTCAGCTTACGGATTCCCTTTCAGCGGAGAATTATAGGTCAGGATATACTGATGAAATCGAAAAAGCAAAGGCAGATTGGCAAGTAGAACTTGATAAAATGGACAATGCTACTTCCGAGGATGGGTTTTGCCAAACAACTGCAATTGGCATTATCAATCGAACTATTGATCCAAAATCAGTAATTGTTTCTGCCTCTGGAAGTCTTCCCTCAGACCTAGAAAGGATATGGAGATCAACTGAGCCAGACACTTATCATCTTGAGTATGGTTTTTCCTGTATGGGATATGAAGTTAGCGGTGCCTTAGGTACAAAGTTAGCTGACCCCTCAGTTGAGAGCTATTGCTTTGTAGGCGACGGAGGTTTTCTAATGGGTCATTCTGATTTGTTTACTTCTATCCAAGAGAGGCTTAAAATCAATGTTTTACTATTTGATAACAACGGTCATCAGTGTATTCATAACCTTCAGCGTTCACAAGGAATTAATACCTTCGGCACTGAGTTCCGTTATCGAAATGAAGATGGTACTGCCCTACTTGGAGAATATACTTCTATCGATTTTGCTAAAATTGCAGAGGGTTATGGTGCTAAAAGTTATCGTGTAACCAATGCAGAAGAACTCGTCTTTGCCCTTGAGGATGCTAAAAAACAAAATCGTTCTACTCTTATCGAAATCAAAGTACTACCTGGTACAATGACAGATGGTTTTGAACATTTTTGGCGTGTTGGTACTGCTGAGATTGCTGAGGATAAAAGGGTAGAGGAAGCTGCCGAAAGGATTAATGATACTGTTAATTCAAAATGTTTCCCTTACTAAGATTATATAAATAATAAATTAAAAGGAGATAGAAGTCATGAGAAAAACAGGAAGTAAAACAGACTTATCAAAGCACTTTATTAAATTAGGCTGCGCACCAATAAACTGGACGAATGATGATCTGCCAGAATTAGGCGGAGAGCTTACCTACCAGCAATGTCTTAGTGAAATGTCACTTGCCGGTTTTAAAGGTAGTGAGATCGGTAACAAATATCCAAAGGATGTTGAAACATTGGCAAAGGAATGTGACTTAAGAAATCTTCAAATCTGTAATCAATGGTTTAGCTGTGAATTTACTACTAAGCCAGAAGAAGAAACACTAAAGGCCTTTGAACAAACAACGGATTTTCTTAAGGCTTTAGGAGCCAAAGTTGTTGGTGTATGCGAAACTGGTCAAACAATCCAAGGCGATATTACTAAGAAAATGTTTGATGATGCACCGGTTCTTACCGATGAACAATTCAAAAAGATTGCTAATGGTCTAAATAAAATGGGTGTAATAGCAAAGGAAAAGGGTATGAAAATCGGCTATCATTATCATATGGGGACTGGAGTTCAATCTTTATCTGAGTTTGATAAGCTTATGTCTTTAGTTGATCGTGAATTGGTAGGAGTTCTTTATGATACAGGCCATGCTACTTTTGCAGGGGAAGATGCGGTGGAAGTGTTAAGAAAATATATAGATCGCGTTGTTCATATACATTTTAAGGATGTAAGAAGTGAAGTATTAAATAGTGTTAAAGAAGAAAAATTAAGCTTTTTACAGGGGGTAAAGGAAGGAATCTTTACGGTACCTGGTGATGGTGACATGGTTGATTGGGATGCAATTTTTGAAATCATTAGTGCTAGTAAATATCAAGGTTGGATTGTTATTGAGGCTGAGCAGGATCCAGCTATAGCCAATCCCCTTGAATATTCAATAAAAGCAAGACAGTTTTTAGCAGAAAAAACTGGTTTATAAAAAAGTTCTCTATGAAAATCTAATTTATATTATCTAGTCCCCTTCATTCTTTTTTAGAGGAGCAATTGTTACTATATAGTTGCTCCTCTTATTATAGATAACGAACACTAAAACTTAAGATAACTTTCAAAGAAAGTAATGAACATTTTTACATTTTTTCTTTGAAATTTACTGATCCTTAAAGCTCGTTATCTTTATCAAACGAAATAGATACTTTCTTATAAGCTATTTATAGGTATAATGGATATATAATAACAATATTAAGGAGGAGCTTATGAAAATCAAACAACCGAGTGAATTTATCAATGGGATTAATAAGATTGTAGCTATTGATGGTCCCTATAGAAACTATTTAATGGACTTTGAAATTTTAAAGCTTAAAAAAGGTGATACTTATTCTAATAACGAGGCCTTAGAAAGAGCTTATTTACTTATCCATGGTGAAATCAAAGCGTCTTTTGAAGATAAAACAGAGGTATTAAAAAGAGAGAATTTCTATGACTATAATCCTGTGACCTTGCAATTAGCGCAAAATACAGAGGTAGCAATTGAATGTCTTAACGATGATACGGAAATTGCAGTTTTTAAAACAGTAAATACAAAATTAAAGCATAATATGTTAAGGATGCCTGAAGATGTTGTGGTTGAAGAGCGTGGTAGGGGTTTCATGAATGAGGCGGGAACAAGAATAACACGTACAATTCTTGACTACTCTATTGACCCTGATTCTAATTTAATGTTTGGTGAAGATATGCACTATCCTGGAAAATGGGCGGGTTTCCCTTCCCATCACCATGAACAACCAGAAATCTATTTTTATAAATTTACACCGACTAGCAAATCGGGTTTTGGACTTTTAAAGCTTGGTGATGATGCTGTATTATTAGAAGAAAATGATACCGTACTTATTCCTCCAGGAATGGATCATCCACAGGTTGCTGCTCCAGGTTATGGCATGTATTTCATTTTTGCTATTCGTCATTTAGATGGCAACCCGTATATCAAACCTACTTTTGTTGAAGATCATCTTTGGGTTGAAAAACCAGATGCTGTAATATGGCCAGATAAAAAGTAGATTCGTTTATATATTAACACCAGTATACAGCTTAATAGCTATTAAGGTACAAATATCCCTTGATAGCTATTATCTTTTATGCTAGAATAAATCGAATAATAATATCTAGTTACAATAAAGGAGTAATTATGTTTGCAATCCAACGTTCAGAAAAGATTTTAGAAATTTTAAATGAAAAAGGTATAGTATATGTTAATGATTTAGTTGAACTCTTCCGTGTTAGCGATGTTACAATCCGAAAGGATTTAAACAAGCTACAGGAGCAAGGATTGATTACTAAAACACATGGTGGCGCAGTTCTTAATAAAAATCAGTTGCACCATTCACAAACCGATACTTCTGAACTCTATACAGTTTCTTCACAAAAAGAAAAAATAGCTGCTGCCGCGTATAATTACATTCGTAAAGGTGATACATTTTTTCTAGGCTCAGGTTATACTTGTACTTGTTTAGCAAAATACATTACCCGTGAAGATGATATATCTGTCATCACAAATAATCTAGAAGCAGCATTAATTTTAAAGGAAAAATGCAAAACTCTAATTCTGCTTGGCGGTGAAGTTGTAGTATACGACAATTATACCTTTACTACCAATCCGCAAATAAGTGACTATTTAAAATTATTTAATATTAACAAAGCAATTACTAGCTGTTCTGCTATTGATCATATATTTGGAGTTTCTGTGTCAACGGAAGTAAGCCACCGTATTATTACAAATGTGCTTAAGGTTGCCCACACTTGGTATCTATTAGCGGATCATTCTAAGTTTAACAATGTGTCTCCCTATAAAGTTGCAGATATTTCTAGTGTTGACTGTATCCTTACAGATCAACTATTAGATGAATATAAAAAGTTTGACAATATTATAGATATAAATACCAAATAAAAAAGAGGAGATATCGAATCCTCTCATTTTGATCATGTTTTCTTCAAAAATGATATAAAGGCGTCTACCCGACGCCTTTTTCAATTCTATTTTATTATTTCCGGATCCTTGTATTCTTTTCCAAATAGCTCAACACTCATAGTTTTAATTGCTTGTACTTTTAATGGTTTATCTTTTTCATCTCTTTCCACACCTACAATTTTATCCACAGCTTCCATACCCTCTATTACTTTACCAAATGCAGCATATTCTCCATTTAGAAATGGTGTATCTTTTATCATTATAAAGAATTGTGAACCTGCTGAATCTGGAGAAGCTGATCTAGCCATTGATAGTACTCCTCTTTTATGCATCAGATTATTTTCTACGCTATTTTGCATGAATTCTCCCTTAATGCCATATCCTGGTCCACCTGTCCCTTTTCCATTAGGATCTCCACCTTGGATCATAAATCCTGGAATTACTCTATGGAAAGCAAGGCCTTCATAAAACTTTTTGTTTATTAATGATATAAAATTGTTCACAGTGTTTGGAGCTACATCTGGATATAATTCTATCTTTATTTTTTCTCCATTTTCCATTTCAATTGTAACAATTGGATTATTTACATTTACACTCTTGTCATTGATCTGTGCAGTATTAGTTTCTGCCTTCCAAGCAACATCCTTATTTAATAACTCAGCTACCTTTCTAAGTGGCACATATGTAGTCCCATTATGGAGTATGTTATCGGCTTCTACCTTCAATCCATTAACCTCAATATCAATAGAATTCAATAGAACCTCAATCTGCTGTGATATTGGAGCCATAAATGCTGTACCTGTACCTATTAATAACAAAATCACTAAACCTACTATAATTTTTTTCATTTTTATCTACCTTCCTATTCATATTGACTTCACATAATTATATATTATATTTCTATATTCCGCAAAATCATGACACTATTAAGCAATGAAAGGAAAAGATAAGCATCTTGAAAATACATGGCAAGCTTTTCTTTTCTCATTTTCATTAATATCGGAGGGGGGGGTTATAGAGTTCTAAATTAGTTTATCTATTTTTTCTATACTATTGTCATCCAAACAATATATATCATATTTACAATGCTTCATTATTTTATCATTCTCTTGCCAGTTATCCTTATCCATATCCTTAATAATAGTTTTCAAAACCTCTTTACCACTGCCAATACCTATAATGGTTTTCTTCCCTATAAGCTTCTTGATCTTATTCGCCAGGCAGTCAATACTTACTAATTTATTCTTGCTTCCCCATAATATATAGGCATCACTGTTTAGGGATAGTAGTTGATCTATCTTAAACTTACCGCCAAAGATATTAACGCTGAAATTAAAATGTGAAAATGCTATTATATCCTTTTTGTCCATACCTAAATCTATTATTGATACCTTCTTCATCTTAGGTTCTATATGAACATATCCATCTTTATTTAAACTCAGTATAGCATTAACATCGACTAGATCTAGCATATCACGGGTTAATACCGATATCATAATTTTCTCTCCCTTCTTAATATTTACAACTCCTGAAAAACTTCTTCTAAAATTTTTAATCCTTTGTTTATTTCATCTTGTGTTATGTTAAGTGGTGGAACTATTCTAATCACATTGCTACCTGCTCCTATTATCAGAAGTCCTTTTTCGAAGGCTTTACTAACTATCTTTTTAGCCTCTATATCCAGATGCAGTCCCAGCATTAGTCCTTTTCCATTTATTTTTTTATAAAACTATACTCAGATGCGAGCTTCTCTATTCCATCTTTAAAGGTGGTTTCCCTCTCCTTAACTCCCTCAAGCACCTTGTTCTCGGTCAGCTCCTTTAATACCGCCAAGGAAACCGCACAACCTAAAGGATTGCCTCCAAAGGTACAACCATGATCACCGGGCTTAAAAATAGAAGCCTTTTTATTGGCTAACACTGCACCTATGGGAAAACCTCCCCCAAGACCCTTTGCTAAACATACTATATCCGGAGTCACTCCAAAGCTCTTGTATGCGAATAACTCTCCAGTTCTTCCTATTCCACATTGAACCTCATCAAATATCAGAAGGGCATTGTACTCTTCACAAAGCTTCTTTGCCTTCATTAGAAATTCAATATCCGCATTGATTATGCCGCCTTCTCCTTGTATAGGCTCTATTATAACTGCACAGGTTTTTTCAGAAATATTTTTTTCTAGGTCATCTATGTCATTAAACTTTACACTCTTTACCCCACCCATTAGAGGCATAAAGTCCTTTTGGTACTTTTTCTGTCCCGTAATAGTTAATGAACCTAGGGTTCTTCCATGGAAGGAATTTTCCATTGTTATGATTTCGTGCTTCTGGGCATCACCTGTGAGCTTTCCGTATTTCCTAGCTATTTTTATAGCGGTTTCATTAGCTTCTGTTCCACTATTGCAGAAAAATACCGTATTATGATCGCTTAATGCTACTAATTTCTCAGCCAACTGGGTCTGTGTAGGGGTCCAGTAAAGATTTGAAACGTGTATTAGTTTCTTGCTCTGTTCATCAAGGGCTTTAACAATTGCCGGATGACAATGTCCAAGACAGTTAACTGCAACTCCAGCAACAAAATCTAAGTATTCATTTCCCTCTGTATCGTAAAGTTTAGTTCCTATACCCTTTTCAAAGTTTACATCAAATCTAGAGTATGACTCCATCAAATATTCTTTTCCCATTTTAATTTTCTCCTCCCTTTATCATTGTTCCAATACCTTTGTCAGTGAATATTTCCAGCAGCAAACAATGTTTCTTTCTTCCGTCTATCATATGAACACTCTTTGCTCCGCTTTCTATGGCTGATATACAGCATTCTAGCTTAGGCCTCATTCCCCCATTTATTATCTCCTCAGCTATCAACGCCTTCGCTTCATCCGTGGTAAGCTGAGAAATAAATGTTGTTTTATCATTAAAATCCTTATATAAACCCTCTACATCCGTAAGCAGTATTAATTTTTCCGCATTCATAGCAAAACTCACGGAAGAAGCCACGTAGTCGGCATTTATGTTATAGCTATTCCCTTCTTTATCAAACCCTGTTGGAGCAATGACGGGTATGTAATTTTTTTCTATTAAATCCTCTAAAAAACCTACATTTACTGCTTCTACATCTCCTACAAAGCCTATATCAATTTTTTCATTATTTTTGTATATATATTTTTTCTTAGCCTTGATGAAGCCTCCATCCTTACCGCTTATTCCTATTGCCTTAACCCCATGACTATTAATATCAAAGACTATTTCCTTATTTATATATCCTGCTAAAACCATCTCTACCACCTTCATGGTTTTCTCATCAGTCACCCTTAAACCATTTATAAAGTTGCTTTTTATTCCTAAGGCATTAAGATTTGCCGATATTTCTGGTCCACCACCATGAACAATAACTAGATTTACTCCTATTAATTTCATCAATACTATATCTTTTATAAAGGCATCCTTTGCTTCTTTGTTTTTCATAATGCTTCCGCCAAATTTTATTACAAAGGTTTTGCCTGCAAATTTCTTAATGTAGGGCAGGGCTTCTACAAGCACATTAACCTTTTGCTCTAGTACCTTCATTCTTTTCCACCAACCTTTATTAAAATACCGCTATTTTTTAAGATTGTTTATAATTATACCTTTATTTATATATTTATGCAATAATTTTTAAAAAAATATTGCGTTTTCATGAATATGTATGTATAATTATTTTTAATAAATATTAGGTTAGTTGGTGATTTTATGAAAACAGGAGTTATTGGCTCCACGGGTTATGCTGGTCAGCAGTTGGTTTGGTTTTTAAATAATCATAAAAAAGTTGAAATTTCATTTTTAGCATCCCATAGTTATTCAGGTAATGAATATGCATCCATCTATAAAAACCATAGAGGCTTTATGCAGAGTAATTGCATAAATATTCAACAAGTGTATGAGAACCTCTCCTCTGTAGATATTGTATTTATTGCACTCCCCCATGGTAAATCAATGAATATTACTAAGGGTCTTCTTTCTAGGGGTGTTAAAGTAATTGATTTAGGGGCTGACTTTAGACTAAAGGGTTCAGAACTATATAAAGAATGGTATGAATTAGATCATCAAGGTGAGGAACTACTTAAAGATGCTGTTTATGGTTTACCGGAGCTGAATAAAAAATCAGTTCAAAGGGCTCAGCTAATTGCTAACCCTGGCTGCTATCCTACCGCAAGCATATTAGCCCTTGCCCCACTTATTAAGAATAACCTTATTGATGCCAGTACAATAATAATCGATGCAAAGTCTGGAGTTTCTGGAGCAGGAAGGTCTCTAAGTACGGGAACATTATTCTGTGAATGTAATGAGACAGTCAAGGCCTATAAGGTAGGTGAGCACAGGCACATTCCCGAAATCGAACAAGAACTGTCACTTTTAGCTGATGAAAATATTAATCTATTGTTTACCCCCCACCTTGTTCCAATGAATAGGGGAATCTTAGCTACCTGTTATGGTAAGGCAAGCACGGAAGTTTCATTGGCAGATCTTCAAAAAATATATACTGATTTTTATTCCGAGGATTATTTTGTGAGAGTAGTCGAAGATATTCCTGAAACGAAGTGGGTTACGGGTTCAAATTTCTGTGATATAGGTATTAAATTTGATAAAAGAACTAACAGAATAATAGCTATTTCCGCCATAGATAATCTCATTAAAGGAGCTGCGGGTCAGGCTGTTCAAAATATGAATATAATGTGTGGCTTTGATGAATGGGAAGGACTAAATTTTCCATCAATGATGCCCTAACCCATAATTATTCATAGAAATTTTAAAACTCTGCTACTTTCTATGAATAATCTGGGCCTAATATAAAGATCGAAGGGAGTTTTTAATATGAAAAAATATGATAAATTCATACCCGTTCCGGGTTTTAAAGCTACAGGAATATATTGTGGTGTAAAGAAAAACAAGTCAAAGAAGGATTTAAGTGTGATTTATAGTGAAAAGAAGGCCGTTTCTGCTGCTACATTTACCACTAATAAGGTTAAGGCCGCACCGGTTGTGATAAATATGGAACATGTACAAAATGATAATACACAGGCTATCGCTATCAATAGCGGTAATGCAAATGCATGTACGGGTAAAAAGGGTTTTGAAGATGCAGAAAATATGATAGCAACTACGGCCAAAGAATTAAATTTGTCTCCTAACGAAGTTCTTGTAGCATCTACGGGTATAATTGGGGTTCTAATGCCTATGGAGAAGATTATTACTGGAATAGAAGATGCTGCAAAGGTTCTCTCCTATGACGGTTTTGAAGATGCTGCAAAGGGTATACTTACTACTGATTCATCCACAAAAACCGTCTCTATAGAATTTACTATCGATGATAAACCTATAGTTATAAGTGGTATGGCAAAGGGCTCTGGTATGATTCATCCAAATATGGCAACGATGCTTGGATTCATTCTAACTAATGCTTCTATAGATAAGAAACTCCTTAATAAAGCTCTAAAGGATAGTGTTTATGATTCCTTTAATATGATTTCTGTCGACGGTGATACAAGTACAAACGACATGGTAATCATCCTTGCAAACGGTAAAGCTAACAATAAGACAATAGATAATCCAGATGAAAGCTACATGAAGTTTAAAAAAGCCTTAGATATTGTATCAACAGAGCTTGCTAAAATGATTGCACAGGACGGAGAAGGTGCTACTAAGCTAATTGAAGTAGATCTATCGGGAGGAAAAACTAAGGAAGATGCAAAGCTATGTGCAAAGTCAATCATCACCTCTAGCCTTGTCAAATCAGCTTTCTTTGGAAGCGATGCAAATTGGGGAAGAATCCTGTGTTCCATGGGATATTCCGGTGGAGATTTTAGTCCTGAGAATGTAGAAATATTCTTTGAAAGCAACAAGGGAAAAGTTCAAATAGTTAAGGATGGTATGGGGCTAGACTTTGATGAAGCTTTAGCGAAAGAAATCTTACTAGAAGAGTATATTAAAATAATAATCGATTTAAAGGATGGGAAGTATAGTGCTAAGGCATGGGGTTGTGATTTAAGTTATGATTATGTAAAGATTAACGGCGCCTATAGAACATAATAATATGTGTTATAAAGAAGTAGAAAGGGGGTGTCTCAGAAAGACGAATTTCTGCGTTATTTGAAATTTCATCGACTTGGCACGTACATTAGTACTAGCCAAACCACTGAAATTTCAAAACCTCGAACTTCATTCATTCTGAAACACCCCGGTGCTGTAATCATAAGACTCCTTTATGGGACAGCCCCTTTTTGTGGAGTTCATTTCTCGAAGAGAAACCTGACAAAAACTCAGTGGTTCGATGCCCCCTGAGTTTTTGTTGTTTCTCTCATTGACTTTTTAGAAAATTTTATATATTATATAGTTAGTTTAATTAACTATTCAATAAATTAACCATTTTTATATAAACTATATTCTTTAGGAGGTATTCTCTATGGACCGTGATCTAGGCTTTCTATCAGAGGATTTATTTGCTATCTTTCGTTTATTCCATAAAAATATTTTCACTCCGTCGGCCTCTATTAAAAATGAGTCCCTAACTCGTTCACATTTCGAAGTTATGTTTGCTTTGAATGATATAGGTATTTCGCCTATGTCTGAAATTGCAAAAATACTCTTTGTTTCAAAGCCCTATATGACTTCACTTATTGATAGGCTTGCAGCCATGATGTTGGTTGAAAGAGTTCCCGATGAAAAGGATAGAAGAGTAAAAAATATAGTACTTACAGAAAAAGGTGAAAAAGTACTAATAGATCATAGAATGGATGTAGAAAATGAAGTTACATTAAAACTTTCAGAGCTCTCAGAGGAAGATTTGCAGCAGTTACTTTTAGCATCAAATGATATGAAGAGGATAATTTCAAAACTAGACTTTGAAGATTAGACATATACAAGTTACGAAAAATCTATTACATTCTGGGGGTTTGCCATCCTCAGAAACTCTGTATGTCAAATCCCCAGAATGTAAGATCCTTATCGTATTATATATAGATTATTCATTTATTACTAAATCCATTCCTTGAAAGGAGTATTTTTATAAATCTTGTTGATACTATGCATTCGTGGCCTAAAAAGATTGCGACTTACAATGACTTACCTGAAATCTTTCAGATTCCCTTTAAATCATTGATGTCAAACACAGATGCTTTTCCATATACAGTTTTTGTTCCATCTAATCCCTTTAGGTCTAGGAAATCAAAACCTAAACTAATATCTATTTTTAATAATAAAGTGTATGTTTTGGAAAAACTAAGAAGGGAAGTTAAATCCATTTGTTATCCATTTGAAAGCATTATATATGTTGAAACTGGATCTATTCTTTTAAATTCATGGTTGACAATACATAGTGTCTTAGCTGATGAATCAGCTTCTACCACCGTTGAATTTAATACAACTAGAAAGGATCTGTTTATTCCTATAATAAAGACCATAAGATCATCACTAAATGAATTTGACAATAGTGATATAGATTATGAAATGTCGAAGCTAAGTTATTTAAAGTCAATAAATTTGAAGTTCTTAAATTATTCTAAACGAAGTATAATGAAGGGTGAAAAAATTAGTAACATTGTATATCAGCCCGAAATGTGGACTAAGTTTCTAAAACACTTTAATAAAAGATTAACTCATTCACATATTACGATTTTAACCGATAAGGAATTAATTATCATAAAGGAGTATAACAACCTAAAAAACTCAAAAGATTGTAGTTATGGTGGGGTATGGAATTATATCCCGCTTCACAGGATAATGTGTATATCATTAGAAGATACTGAAAATGAAGATATTGTCAATCTAATAATAAACTTTAAGACTGGTAATAAAATTGCTGCTTTCTTTTCGGTTTCAAATAGATCGGATTTAGATTTGCTTATAAAAGACTTTTTGAAATTATCTAGACTCTATTCAGCATAAAATTGCAACAAATTGATTAAATCCTTTATTATTTTATATAAATTGGGGTATATTTATTATATATTTCAAAAAAATTATAGGGAGGTTTAAATCTATGCAAGCAACTTTTGTAAAAATAGAGGAAATAGACAAGTTTGTAAATTTCGTTTCCAAATTAAAGGGAAGGGTTTATCTACAATCAGGAGAAATAAAGGTAAATGCAAAGTCTATAATAGGAGCAATGTATATTGTAAAGGAACATCCTGATAATATCGTAGTAGAAGTTGAAGATTCTAAGGAAAAAGAACTCGTTTTAGACTTTTTAATGCAGGGTGCTCACTTAAAGAAAGACTAAGAAATGAGGGACGTTATGTCTCTCATTTTTTAGTACTCATAAAATACTACATCATCATATATAAGTCTTCCTGTTTCATAAACAAGCTTCCCAGAAAAAAATCTATTATCCTCAAGCCATTTTAAAAACAGTTTATCTCCCTCCCATAGATTTAAACTGAAAAGCTCTGAATCATCAACCCATTTAAGAACACCTTCGTTTGAATCTATAATATTCCCTTCAAAATCTTCTCCTGTAAAGAGGAAAACATACCAGTCTTCATCATCTTTAAATTTAGGAAAGGTTAATATTGCTCTAAGACTTGGATTATTTATCTTAAGTCCGCTTTCCTCCTCTACTTCACGTATTATACATTCTTCTGGAGTCTCTCCAGCCTCCATCTTTCCTCCTAGTCCAACCCATTTTCCTTCATGAATATCATTTTTCTTCTTAGTCCTATGAAGCATTAGAGTCTTGCCATTCTTTTTTATATAGCACATGGTTAAATTTTTCATAGATTATCTCTCCTTTATCTTTAATCTGGGTTTATCCCGCCCTGAATTTATGATATAAATATAATGAACTAATTAATTTTAAAATAAGATTAAGCAATAATGGAAGAGGCGATTATAATGGTTGTACTAACTTTAATACTTTCAATGGCTGTAATATTATTCTTAGTTAACAAAAAATTTAATATAGGCTATTCCTTGATGATTGGCGCTGGTCTACTAGCTCTTTTAAACGGTAGAGGAATTAATTATATTATAAAAACATTTTTAGGTACATTTTTAGAGTACAGGGCCATTTCCTTAGCAATTACAATAGTTCTAATCACCATATTGGGACATCTAATGGAAAAATACTTAATCTTAGATAGAATGATATCTGCCCTTGAAAAAATGATGAGGAGTGCAAAGGCTACTATTCTTATTGCACCTGCTATTATTGGTACTCTATTGGTTACCGGTGGTGCTTTAATGTCCTGTCCTGTGGTAGATAACCTTGGCGATAAACTAAGTGTTTCTCAAGATAAAAAAGCTGCTATTAATCTAATTTTTAGACACGCACTTTATTTTTTCTTTCCCCTTTCTCCAACAATCATACTAGCTGCTGAAATCGGCGGTTATGACCTTTTACAATTTATTAAACTTCAGTTCCCTATTGCCGTAGCTATGTATATATTGGGATACATATTTTATCTTAAGGGCTGCGAAGAACCAGTGATAGAAAAAATAGAGTTAAAACAATACCTTAAAACAATCGGAAGATTCACGCTTTATTCCTCACCGATATTAGTAAGTCTACTTGGTGTTCTAGTACTTGGTTTACCCTTTTATATTTCACTCGTAGCAGGAATTCTTGTTTCTATTATTATAAACCTATATGATAAGTCTAAGGACAAAAAGTATAAGCTTAGTGAAAATATATTTATAACGATGTACAAAGGTATAAAACCTTCTATGGCAATAGCAATCATGGGAATTATGATTTTTAAGAACGTTGTAGGTGATATTAAAGAAATAAATATTTTCTTAAATAACCTATTGGATGGCGGTATGCCAATAGAAATATTAATCGTCATAGCCTGCGCCATAATATCTTTTTCCCTTGCAAGTACTCAACCAAGTATTGCTATATTATATCCAATGATTTTACCCCTGGCACCAACTCCTCATATAAAGCTCTTATATGCGATGTTTATATATGTTAGTGCATTTATGTTTTACTACATTTCACCGCTACATATGTGTCAAGTACTTACACTGGAATATTTTGAAGTAAAAATCAAGGATCTGTATAAGAACTATATGTATATACTTCCTCTTTCATATTTGGTAATGCTAATAATTTATCTGATAAACTTGTTTAGCTTACGTTAAATATCTAGGTTTCAAATCAAAACCCTACTTCACTTAAAAAAGGGGCTACCTCATAAAAGCATCTCATGAGTTCAGCCCCTGGGATGTTTCAGAATGACGAATTCCCTTAGTTTTATCTATTGCCACCTATATTATTTTAAACCCTCATCAATAATTTTAATATAATTCTTTACCATATTATCTAATGAAGGTCCTCCCTCATACCATTGGTTATCTGATGTAGGTTCCTTTGAAAAATATTTAGACTTCATTATTAGTTCTGGTCTATATTCAAAATGTAAAATGTCAAAGTGACCCCATTTGCCACCCCAAATAAAACCATGCTTTTCAAAAACCTCTACAATTTCTCTAGGATAGGATTTTAATCTTTTTTCTCCATCTTCCCTTGAAGCCCATTTCCAATAATCTCTGTTATCTCTTTTTAGATCCACAGCAATTCCAAAGGAATGGGGACTTAATCTATTGGTTCCAGCAATGTAACGATAGTTAAAGGTTCCACTGGCAGGAAATAGGAATGAATAGATTTCCTGCTTATTATTGGCCAACGAAGTAATCTCTTTCATACTGGCCCCTAACTTATCTGCCGCTTCATTTTTTTGGTTGAAGGGGTAATTTTTATAACCCATTTTCACATTACAAAGATTTGATTGTACTTGCTTATCTGAACCACCGTAAACTTCTCTAAGCAAGGTATATACTCTAATTCGTCCAGGATCAAATTCTTTATCCATAAGCTTTGTAATATTTGAAAGGGGGTAGATCTGCTCCATCATATCCTGTAAATCGGGGTTTGCCAATTTTTCTTGATTCCCCTTAGTTCTTTTATCGTCATAGAGAACTTTTTTCCCAGACTTCATTACCACATACACCCTGTCGCCCTTTTCTTTTTGTATGCCTGAAATATCCTCAGGATAGGCCATTAACAAACATAATAGATCTCTCTTCATGGTTATATCATAATTATTGTTCTCAGTATCTTCAGCAACCATGTTTTGTATCCATTCCTTTTCCATACAGCCTGTAGTCATAAATAAAAGTATCAGTAGTATACATATACTTATTTTTTTCATCATAATCCTCCAGCCTTTCATTAGATAGTAAAGATAAACAACTTTAAGGTTTAATAAATTTTTAATGTTAACATTGTTTATCTATAATTAGTTTTCATGTCATGAGAGTTATTATTTATAAAATGTAGTATGTGTAAAAAAAATAATTTTACTTACTTCAAAGCTATATGATTTTGTTAACTCTTAGAAATACTTACAGATCATCATCTGCAGAAAAGATATTTAGTAGAGAAGGTTTATAAAATCTTTATTAAGCTTCTAAGCATACATCCTAAAAAAGAACCATAGAAATGGCTTCTAGGGCTCTGTAAATACTTTTATTCTGTTATTAAGAATACTTCACCATATTCAGGCATTATATCTCTAACAACTCTTTCCTTTGAATCTGTATCTCTATATATACTGTTTCCTTTTTCTCTATATAATTTCTCTGCTTCAAAATTTTCCATTACTACGGCCAGGCGCGCCCTTTCATGCCATAGGCTTGCCTCAGCCACAGGATTAGTGCAAACCTTTGTAAGTCCTTTTTTAATAATCTCTTCAGCTTCCGGTGTCTTAGATATATTCCTATAATATCTAGCAATGTATTCAAAACAAAAGGCATCATTGTAGTCTTCATTTAAAAATCTATTTATAATAGCCTCTATATCATCATTAATATCCTCAAACATGTCACTTAAAACCATAGCATCTAGTTTATATAAATCAATAATAACTAGCCCAGCTTGGTAATTAGATTTTTTAGCATAATCAATGGCTATATTCAAGCTTTCGATTGCTTTATTAAATTCACCAATTTCAGTATATATATATCCAAAGCACTGATAGGCTATAGCAAGATTATAATACTTCTCTTCAATGGTAAATAATCTAACGGCTTCTTTTTGAAAATAGATACTTTTGCTAAAGTTTGCCATATCTCTATACACCATTGAGAGGTTTGTACATAGAGATGCTAAGTCACCCTTAGTCTCAAAATGTTCCTTAATCTCATAACACTTTAAATAGGAATCTAGAGCGGAAATATTCTTCCCCATTAGGGAATCAATAGTTCCTAGATTGAATAATGCCTTGAGACAAATAGCCTTATCTCCGATCTCATATCCTATTTCCAATGCTTTATTTGCAAAAACTCTAGCATCATCATAGTTTTTCATACGCCATTTTGTAATGGATAACCAGTTATATAGCCTCCCTATATTATCCTTGCTTAGGCCTGGACTAATGGTTGATTTGATTATGGTCTCTATAAGCCTCCAGTTACCCGTTGGCGACAATAGTAACAGCAGATCCTCCGAGATAATCTCCTTAGCAGCTAGCTCTTTGTCTAATTGGGTTCCCAGTACATAGATATCTGTATCGTCAGAAATATCTTGGATTGTAGCTTTTAAATATTTAGCAAGGGCTTTAGCATTATAGGCGGCTATATATTTAACCTTACCTGTTGTCCAGCGACTAATTGTTTTTTTATCTACACCTATCCTTTCTGCCAGCCAACTTCTCTTTAGCCCTAATTCCCGTATTCGATTATTTATAAAATGGGTATTGATAGCAATCGTATTTTTTTTCTTCATATTTCAATTTTTGCATTTTTGAGAATCATTGTCAATAACATTAACTTATGTCCCCCAATGTCCATTGCTTCATGCCCATTGTCATTTTATAATTTAAATATAAAGCTATTGTTCTAAGTCTTACTAATTTCTACTATTCTAATCCAATGGAGGGATAAAATGAATCAAGAGAATTTATCAATTCAAGAATGGCACAAAAAACAAGCCGTTGATAACTTTAACTATACCTGGGATTTAATTGACAAAACCGATAGAACAAAGGAAGATGAAATAAACATGATACATGCAGCCCATACCTCAAGATTTCACTGGGGCAAAATAGGAACGTCTTTAAATTTTGCTAGAAGTGAATGGCAAATATCAAGGGTATATGCTCTATTAAATATGTCCGAAAGTGCATTATTCCACGGGAAGCAGTCTTTAGAGCTTTGTCACGCAAATAATATAGGAGATTTTGACTTAGCCTTCGCATATGAAGCCATTGCAAGGGTCTATATGATAAACAATAGTAGAGAACTCATGGATAAGTATGTTGATTTGGCAGCCTGTGCAGCTGAGAACATTGAAGAACAAGGAAATAAAGATTATTTTCTTTCTGAATTAAAATCAATTCATTTATAGATTTAAAAGGCATTTGGATTAAATCTCAAATGCCTTCATATTTTATACTAAATTCAAAGTTACTTAAAAAACATGAAGAAAATATAAATTATTATACTTATTAATGTACTTAAGACAACGGTATTATTAGCTATTTCTTTATGCTCATCTGTACTATATTCACCTACAAAAATAGGTAATGAAAATGCCGGTGGCAAAATCAGAAATGTGAAATAAGCATAGTTGAACAAAGGTTCTGGTGTAATAATTCTATCTATAAGCATATATTTAAAAATATATCCTACCGTAAGAATAACCCCCATCCTAACAATTAAGAATCTAAGGCTTTGTTTCATATATTCTTTATTAAATTTAAGCCCAAATCCAATGATGATTAAAATCAAAGGGGTTGCTAGATTAGCTAAATATTTTAGTGTTCCATAAAGCCCTTTTAGCAATGAACTTTCTTGAAACCAGATTTCAAAACTAAGTATATTGAAGGTAACGCCTAAAATTATACTCAATATAATTGGAGATTTTAAGAAGCCCTCTATATCACCTATTGAAAATTTTGTATTTTTAAACCTTATTTTCAAGGCTGTAAAATAGGCAAACCACATAAAGACTTCATGACCTACTCCAAGAATAGAAAATTTACCAAGGTTTTCGGCCCCAAAAACAGTACTGTAAAGTGGCACACCCAATAATCCAAAAGCAAACCCCGATGTAATAAAGGGATTCAAAGGATGGGCGATTCCTTCAATTCTATTTAAACTTCCACCGACTAAACAAAAAACACCTAACATGATAAAAATAGTTATAATAACTAAAAAGTACTCTTTTTTCAGCTCCATGCTTAAGAAAGTCATAAACAATATAGCTGGAAGGGAAATATTAATGACTACTTTTTTCATTTCATCAATTGTACTTTGTTTCACAATTCCCTTAGCCTGTATTAGATATCCTAAAGAAATTAATAAAATTATTGGTATTACCTTAGAAACAATTTCACCCATAATATATCCCTCTAACCTCTCTCCTCAAAATGATCTACAATAAGGCTATAATATCACAACTATATAAAAATATTCAATGTATTTAATCGTCTATGGGTTCCATTACCACATCAAAAAATCTTTTCTTCTGATATTCCAATATCTTATCTACTTCAAATTCTGTAAAGGACTTAACATTTTCATTATACAATGTAAAAAATTTATTATCTTCAGGGTTAATATACCAGAAAGCCATCAAATCATTCATGCTCTTAAGCTGAGGCATGGTATAATAGTCCATTCCCGGAGGTCCATCAAGATACCAAAGTCTGTAAAATCCAGCAAGCTTCTTTCTATCTCCAAGGGCCATAGATGAAGTATAAAGGGGATCATCAAGGGGCAGCAGTTCAAGTCTACACTCTACTTCCTCTGCTCCATCTGTTATGTTAGGAATATAGTCCATACCTCCTGTTAATGGCTGTTTATCGCTAACCCCAAAGAGATACTCAATTTTTATGGGATTACCTATCACCCTCTCATCCCTTTCTCCTCCAAAGGCAAGATAGGGTTCGTTAGAATACTTAGATATGGCTATCTCCACCCTCGAATCCTCAGGTAAGTCGAAATCCATTCCTGCAAGATAAACTCTATGATGGTTATGCTGGGCAAGTATAACCCCAAGGGGTTTTAAATCATCTTCCCTTAAGACAACATGAACAGCTCCGTGTATATCAAGCTCATGCCAAGCAAGGGGGTTTCCTATTAATCTACTTCCTAGTTTTTTAATAGATAACGTTTTTTCTGGGAGTCCGCTATAGGGATATACAAGATTATATTTTAGAAACAATAGCTTTATCGAGTCCTCACCTTCACCCATGCTGCTTCTATATATTCGCCCATATATAGTGGGATCTACATCCTTTTCATTGAATTTTAAAGCTTTTTTATAAGCAATGCCATAGTCAATATAGAACTCAGAGCTTCCACCAAGCTCATAAAGTCTATCCCTAGACACATCATCTGATATAGTTTTATCTATTCTCCCGGATTTTTTTAAAATTGTATTTGGAAGATAATCATTATAGAAGTTTATTGGCATATAACTTCCCTCTGCAATAAATATCCTTGGCTGAAATCTTTCTAATAATTCTCTTGTTAAGGGATCTTCTTGATTAATGCTTTCCATATCATCTTCATATGCCAAAAAACTTTCTACAAAATCAAACTCTTCATCACTACCGGAATTAAAGTTAATAACAATAACCACTAAAGCAATAATTAAAATATAAATCCATGTTTTACTCTTTAATCTTCTTTTCATAATCTCACTTCCTAGCTAATTTTATCTATAGTCATGCTACCTTAAAACTTAAAATAAATTTTGCTGAAATAATGAACGTTTCTACATTTTTTCAGTGAAATTTATTAATCCTTAAAGTAACATTACTCTCCAAGGGTTTTATAATAAATAATATACCATATAAAAAGAGGATGTCTCATAATGGCGAATTTCTGCGTTATTTGAAATGTTCACCGAATTGGCACGTACATTAGTACTAGCCAAACCGCCTGAATTTCAAAACCTTGAACTTCACTCATTCTGAAACACCCCGGGGCTGAACTCATGAGAAGATTTTATAAGGCAGACCCCCAAAATTACACTTCAATATACTTATAAATTTTCTGAAACTATACTTTCCACTTCCTTCAAATATCCTTTGCGAGTTTCATCATCAACTTGGGGAACGGCTCCAAAGAATGTGTGAGAAATCACTTCTATATTACAGAAGTTGAATATACCCATATCAGTTATCTGCTTTATTGAAGCATGCATTCCCGTTTCAGAATAGACTTCATTTGAGCTACCTGTCGTATTAAACACCATAACCTTCTTTCCCTTTAATAGACCCATTGGACCTTCCTCTGTATATTGATAGGCAAAGCCATATGAAAACACTCTGTCTATATAGCCCTTAAGCATTGCAGGCATTCCGGCCCACCATATCGGATATACGAAGGTAATCATATCTGCCCATTTGATTTTATCCTGCTCAGCTTTAATGTCCTCTGGAACATTTCCACTTTGAAAAGTTTCAATATCTGAAGGCTTAAGAACAGGATAGAAATCCTCACCATATAAGTCGCAAATTTTTGTTTCATACCCTTTGGAATTAGAAACTCCTTCGATTGTATCTACTATTGCTTTATTAAAACTATTTGGATTTGGGTGTGTATAAACAATTAAATGTTTCATATTTCTTCCTCCTCATTAATTAACTATTATTGTAAAAATCATAGGTTCAAATATATTATTGCCAGCATTAGCTTTTATAACAATATACTTTGACATCCAAGTAATTTTACAAAAAAATTTATCTGAAGTTGCTATTTATCTTTGTCAACAATTTCTGTAATACTTGCTTTTCTTCATCACTTATCCCTTTATATTGAACTTCATAAAGCTTTTGGGATATCTTATTAAAACCCGCTTCCAGCTCCTTTCCATTTTGTGTAAGAAAAATTATACTCGATCTTCCATCTTCAGGATTTTTTCTAGCTGCAATATATCCAAACTTCATAAGCTTGTTTACTAAGGTAGTTACAGTCGATCTATCCCTATGGATCTTATTTGCAATATCCGTCATTGTCAACTCATTATGCTTGAATAAAGTCACTAGGATATCTCCATGGGATGGTACAACCCCTTTAATACCAAGCTGTTGCAGCTCTTGTACTATAAAGTTATTTGCTTTTTCTCTAATTCTTCCGATTAGATGAATAGTATTATCTGATTTCATGCTTAAATCATACTTGGATATCAAAGTATTGTCAAGCATGTTTTGTTTTAATATCTATAACTTGAATTTAAGCAATCCATAGAATTTTGATTTCTATTTTTTACTATTAAAATATTCCTTTTCTAAAATAGACATAATAATTATTGATTCAAATTTCCTTTTATATAACACACATTCCCTTAGTAGACCTTCCTGAATAAATCCTTCAGATTTATAAAGTCTTTGGGCACGAAGGTTATGATCCCTTACATCAAGCCATAGTCTGTGGGCATTAAACCTTTCAAAGCAAAGCCCTTTAATTAGTCTTAGTGCTTCTCTTCCAAAGCCTTTTCCCTTCTCTGTTATTACGATTCTTTTAAATTCTATATTTCTCTCTAGGCTCTCAAAACCTGTGGTAATTATATATCCCACTGGTTTAGAATCTATGTTATCCTCTATTATCAAATGTAAAATATCTCTATCTGACATGGCTTCTAGATGCTGTTCCTTTGTCCACTGTGCTACGTAGGCAGAATTATCTGGATGATATTCGGCCTTTAATACAAAATCCAGGTCTTTTTCTTCTGTATATCTAAGATTGATTAACTTAGATCTTTCTAATACTTTATTCATTTATATAATCAACTCCTTATGATTCATTGGATTAAAAGCATCCTGATTTATCTTTATTAATCCTAAAGGATTTATTGTCAATGGCTCTTTGTACTGCCAACATGCCATCTAAATGATCATACTCATGCTGAATTAACTCAGCTAAATCACCTTCAAACTCAATAACACAGTCATTCCATTTTAAATCCTTATAATAAATCTTAACCCCTCTATATCTCTTTAGCTTTACCTCTAATCCTGGGAAACTCATACAGTCATCCCATATTTCAAATACTTCATTTCCAATAGGTTCAAGCCTAGGATTTATAAAGGCTATAGATTTATTGTCAAAATTTATATATATTACTCTATAAAGCTCATCAATTTGAGGTGCTGCAATAGCCCTGCCAAAGCCGTATTTTTCTCTGAAGTTCATCATCGTATCATGCAAATCCTCTACAATCTGCTTTGCCTTTTCCAAACCATCCTCTGATATCTCCTTAGAGACCTCATATAGGTTTTCATTTCCCAATAGTAATATTTCTCTTACCGCCATGTTTGTACTCCTCCTCATATATACTATGGGTGTTTAATTCAATTTATACTTTTAACAAGCTATGGTTTAAGGTCTTTTGGGGTCATTCTGTTGACCTTCTTTTAAGTACCAGCATCTCTAATTTTCTTCCATGTATTAACTTTGTTTTAATCACTATATCCTTTTTAAGTTTGATTTGCAACTATTATACCTCGTGTTTTTTTAATCACATCAACTAAATATTTAATATACCTTATATCTTATAATCTAAACTATATAGTAGGTAAAAAAAGGATGTATATGTGCATTCTGTTATCCCATTGACTTTGTCAACAATCTCAGAACATACCTATACATCCCTAGCTTACTAGTATCCCCTTGCTTCTTTTAGTTTTGCATCAAAGGCTTCAATACTTTGTTGTATTTCTATCCAATAATCTTGTCTCTTTTGTGCATTTAATTCCCCTATAGTTTTACCCTGCTGCTCAATCCATGTATAGTATTTTAAGTTATGCCACCTTAATCTATTTTTATAAGTCCCTTCTTCAATATAGTCTAATTTAACATTTCTGAAGATGGAATCGTATCTTACTGCAGACTTTGTAGCATCCACTTCACCATAAGCTTCATCAAGCTGCTTCATAACTGAATGATAACGATCTATTGTATCTGTACAAATTGTAAAAATAACATCTTTATCTGTCATGTCAAAGTATTTGGCAGTCTTAATGGCTCCAAGCAAGTTACAAACTCCTGATATACCAAATATCTCAGACATCATTTCAACTGACTCTTTATCAACTCCTGCTTCATTTATTAAATACTCTTTGCCAACTTCATCGGTAAGCAGTTGTAATCCTTTCTTAGATTCTATATCATCTATACACATGATAGCATCCATATTCATTACATTATGAATCCAAGTAACGTGTTTATCACCGATTCCTTGAATATCGTGATCACCATATCCATTATTGTAGATTGTAGGGCATTGGATAGGCTCTAGTCCTACTATCTTTGTCTCAGGGAATAACTGCTTTAATCTATCACCACATGCAATGGTTCCAGAAGACCCCATAGCAGAGATTATAGCTGCAGCTCTACCATTTCCAATTCCCTTTTCTGCTAATTCAGCTGTAACGCTGGCCATTGTGTTACCTGTAACATGGTAATGAAACATATAATTACCCAAAACCTCAAATTGATTCAATATCTTATTATTAGGGCTTTCAGCCGTTAGCTCCCAGCACTTATCATATATTTCTTTTACATTACTTTCACAACCAGGTGTCTTTATATACTCTGCACCATAGTGTGAGATTTTTTCAAATCTTTCTTTACTCATCATCTCAGGTAATATAACCTTAGTTGTATATCCCATTCTTGGACCTGTAAAGGAGCCGCCTATTGCATAGTTACCCGTAGAAGGAAATATTATAGTACTTTCGCCAGGCACAATTTCACCCTCTAACTGCTTTTGAACAGCAACAGAATACGTTGCTCCTACCTTATGACTTCCCGTAGGAAAATGTTTACCATAAAGAACAACAATATTTGCATCAACATCTGTTAATTCCTTTGGTATAACAGCATAGGATAGATTCCCCTTATCATCTGTCCAATTGATATTAAAAAGATTAATTGGATCTAAAGGATTTTCTTCCTTTGCTTTAATAGCCTTTTCCCTGACTTCTGAAGGTATTGTATCCGGATTTAACATTTCCCCAAAGGTTGGACCCCAAACGAATTTTTTAGACATTAAACTCACTCCTAAATTTTTTAGTATTATATTAATCTCTCATTATTATCTTTAAAGTAATGTTACATATTAAATTTAAGACCTATTTTGTATAATCTTCCTTTATCTTTATCCATAAATCAGCATTCTTTATTCCAGCTTTAACAGGATCGAATACGGGATCTAAACCTTGAGCCTTTTGATCTTCGTAGTCCTTAAGAACCTTAAATGCTATTTTACTTAATAGGAATATTGCTCCGAGGTTTAACCATGCCATTAAGCCAAAACCTAAGTCTCCAAGTGCCCATGCTAAGTCAGCAGTCCTCATTGCTCCAAATACTGTAGTACCTAAGAAAGCTATTCTAAATATTGTGATTGGTAATTTAATGTCTCTATTTCTAAATAAGTATGCCACGTTTGTTTCTCCATAGTAAGCAATAGCTATTAATGTGGTAAATGCAAAGAAGAATAATGCTGCTGCAACGAAAACACCACCAAAACCACTAAAAACGCTTTCAACAGCTTTGATTGTAAAAGCTGGTCCTGCTTCAACACCTGGTAAATTTTCTACTATAAATCCATCTCCTTGGTGTACATTATAAGCACCAGACATTAAAATCATAAATGCAGTTGCACTACATACTAATAGTGTATCTATATATACCGAAAATGCCTGTACAAGACCTTGTTTGGCTGGATGAGACACTTCAGCAGCTCCAGCAGCCTGCGTAGCTGTACCAAGCCCAGCCTCGTTTGAGTATATCCCACGCTTAACTCCCCATGATATTGCACTACCAACTATACCACCAAATATTGCGTTCTTTCCAAATGCACTACCTATAATCATTCCCAAAACTTCTGGTACCTTTGAAACATTTAAAATAATAATAATTGCTGCAACTAAAATATATGCTATTGCCATAAACGGAACCATAAACTCTGCAGTTCTTGCAATACGCTTAACTCCTCCAAATATAATTAATGCCATAACAGCTGCAAGAGCAATACCAGTAACTACTGGCGCTATTCCAAATGAGTTATCTAATGCAGATGCTATTGCATTTGCTTGAACTCCTGGTGCAGTAGCACCCATGGCAAATATATTTGCTATAGCAAAGGCTGCTGCATACCACTTTATCCCCAATCCCTTCTCAATATAATAAGCTGTTCCTCCACGATACTGCCCTTCTAGCTCACTTTTGTATACCTGTGCTAAAGAACATTCAACAAATGATGTAGCTGCTCCTAAAAATGCAAGAATCCACATCCAAAATACTGCACCTGGTCCACCAAATGCTATAGCAGCTGCAACCCCTGCTATATTACCTGTTCCTACCCTCGCAGATAGAGCTAATGTTAAGGCTTGAAATGACGATACTCCTTTGTCAGAGCTTTCACCTTTAAACATCAAGATAATCATCTCTTTTAGGTGTCTAACCTGTGCGAATCGAGTTGCAATTGAGTAAAAAAAGTCCTGCTCCCAGACATAGATATACGAGTGCATTACTCCACACTATGCTGTTCAAAAAACCTACCAATTTTGCCATGACTTAGTCCTCCTTTTATTATTTCTATTTACAGATAACCACCAGTAAAGCATAGTTTAAATTTCAAAGAAAATAATTAACGCTTCTATATTTATTTGTAAAATATATTATACTTTAAAGTTGATTATCTATAATAAGGGAGAAAATCTCCCTTATTTTAAAATTGTTTATATGCAGTTAATCCCCCTAAATAGCTGCTACTACTTCGATTTCAACCAAGGCATCCTTAGGTAATCGTGCAACCTCTACAGCACTTCTGGATGGATAATTATTTGTAAAAAATTCCTTATATACTTCATTCATCTGTGTAAAGTTGTTCATATCACTTAGGAATACCGTTGTCTTTATTACATTTTCTAAGCTTGAACCGGCTTCTTCAATGATAGCCTTTACATTTTTAAGTGATTGTTTTGTTTGTTCCTTTACTTCTTTAGGCATTTCACCGGTCTCTACGTTAATTGGCAGCTGTCCTGAAGTGTATACCATATTATTTATTACTATTCCTTGCGAATATGGTCCAATTGCTGCTGGTGCTTTTTCTGTGCTAATTATTTTTTTCATATAAGTATCTCCTCACTTTGTAAGTACAAATTTTAATTTATTATAAAACCGATGGAGCTTTTGCCAACCTATTATAGATAAATAACAAATAGTGTTATAAATGATTCATTAAGTTAGTATAGAATTCAAATGCCCCTATAATTTCAAAAACAGGACAGTTTTCGTCTCGAGTATGGGCAAGCTTTGCATCTCCTGGTCCAATCCCAATAGTTGGTATACCAAGCTTTGCTGTTGCTACGCCATTGGTACAAAAATCCCACTTAAACATTTTAGGTTCTTTTCCGTTTAAATCCTTAAATGATGAAAGACATGCCTTTGTCAGTCTATGGTCTTTATCTATTTCCCATGCAGGCAAGAAAGAATGTAATACTAAATCCTGGCCTGTCCAGCTTTTTCCTACTTCATCATAAACTTCCCAAGTAGCATTTGTTCCAGCTAATAATTCTTCCATTTCCTTTGCTATAAATTCTCTATCTTCGCCTATTATCAATCTTCTATCGAGATATATGCTGCATTTAGGTGGAATAGCATTAATTGATACTGCTTCACTTTCTATCTTAGTAAGAGCCAGTGAACCCTTTTCTCCTTCCATTGCCGTAAATTTCTTACCCAATTCCTCTACTCTTTTAATTATTGTGTTCATTTTATATACTGCATTTACGCCCTTTTCTGGAGCACTACCATGGGCCGATACGCCTTCAATATTAACCTTGATTAATGCCCTTCCTTTATGTCCCAAGGCTAAGTCTAAAGAACTGGGCTCACAAATAATTGCAAAATCAGGTTTAATATCATTTTTAGTGCATAAATAATAAAGAGGCTCTCCATCATAATCTTCTTCCATTACAGAAGTAGAGATATATATAGTTTTTCCTTTATCTAAACCTAACTTTTTAATGGCATACCCAGCGTATACAGTGGCTGCAACTGCACTTTTCATGTCCACTGCCCCTCTACCATAAAGCTTGTCGTCAACTATTTCTCCGCTAAAGGCTCCTATTGACCATTCAGGAGCATCATTGACTTCAACGGTGTCTATGTGTGAATCAAAAAGTACTTTAGTTGGTCCATTACCTATTACTCCTATAACATTACCTAGCTTATCTACCAAAACCTCATCATAGCCAAGTTCAATCATCTTTTTCTTGACAAACATTGCTAATTTTTCTTCCTTCTCTGTATAGCTCTTAATTCTTATAATTTCTTGTGCAAATTCTATTAAGTCAGGTCGTATTTCTTCTAAAAGCCCCTTGATTTGTTTTTTCATTCTCTACACTCCCTTTATTTGCTATAATTTTCAATATGACTCTTTAAAGATCATATTTTTACTAAAAACCTCAATGACTGAACACTTTATTCATTAAATACAGATGAATATTTACCATCCCAAACTATTTTTCTGTAGTTCTCTGGATCGGTATCTCCCTCGGTATTAAAGAAAAGTACTACAGATTCTTCATTTAATCCTATACTATCCCTTAACTCCTGAAACTGAGGTTTTTTCATTAGTACAGAAAATAGACCTATTCCTACAGAGCCTGACTCTCCTGATATTACCTTTTTATCCTCTCCAATAGGATTAGCAAGAATTCTAGTTCCCCTTGCAGATACATAGTCTGGACAAGAAACATATAGACTAGCAAAGTCACGCAGTATTTCCCAAGTAATTGGATTAGGCTCTCCACAAGCAAGCCCTGCCATCATAGTATTTAAATCCCCTGTAACAAAACGAGGTTTATCATCTCCCGCCAAAGCCGATTTATAAATACAATCAGCCTTTTCGGGCTCTACTATAACTGTAATAGGATGATCTCCTTGAAATTTGTTTACATAATATCCTAAAACAGCCCCCGCCATACAACCTACTCCAGCTTGTAAGAATATATGGGTTGGTTTTTGGATTCCGTCTAATATCAGCTGACCCAAGGCTTCATCAGCCATTGTGCTGTATCCTTGGGTAATCCAGTTAGGTATTTCTTCATAACCTTCCCATGCTGTGTCTTGAACTATATACCATCCATTCTCCTCCGCTGTTTGTGTGGCTACTCTTACTGCATCATCATAATTTAAATCCGTAACAAAAACCTCTGCACCTGCGTCTCTAATAGCATCTACTCTACTTTGTACAGATCCCTTAGGCATATAAACAACAGACTTACATCCTAATTGGGTTGCTGCCCAAGCTAAACCTCTGCCATGGTTGCCATCTGTAGCAGTTACGAAAACCATGTCCTTTATTTTCTCTTTAACTCCCTTTGATTTAAAATAGTCAAAGATGACATCATTAATATCTACTCTTAGTTTTTTACATAAAAGCTTTGCTATTGCAAATGTCCCACCTAAGCCTTTAAATGCATTAAGACCAAATCTATAGGATTCATCCTTTACATAAATTTTTGAAACTCCTAGGGTTCTAGCAAGGTCATCTAAACACACTAAAGGTGTGGCCTTATATCCATTAATAGAAGAATGAAATTTCCTTGCACTTTCTACAATTTTTTCATTTAGAATTTCTGGAGAGCCATCCTCTACTACATCAGTTAATACAGCTTTTATTCCAAATGATTCATCAAATATTTTCATATATACACCTCCAAAAAAATTATTCATTAACACATAGAGCAAGTTCCATGCCACATTAGATTGTGTGAAATTAGCCAAATATATTTGAAAGTATTATCATTTTGATAATACCCTGATACGTTACAATAATTTATACTTAAACAAACTGTTATAAATACAATAAAAAGAGAGCTATTATCAAAATGATAAAAAATATCATTTTGATAATAGCTCTCTAATGCAATCTTATAGACTATATTTTTTCAATTTCCGATACAATGTTGCAATACCAATTCCAAGTTTTTCTGCAATAACTTTCTTAGAGTCTCCGTCGTAACCATAGACCTCAATTGCTTTATTTATAATCTTTCTCTCCATTTGCTCTAAGTTTAAATCATCGAACTCTAAATTCATAGAAATGTTCTTGATCTTTTTTGGTAATAGCTTGGTATTGATTACGCCGGGATATTCTAACATATTAATTATATATTCAATCGTATTTTGAAGCTCCCTTACATTTCCATACCAAGGATATTTTTCAATATAACTCCAAAATTCATCTTCTATTTTAACTACATTTTTATTAAACAGTCTAGAAAACTTATTTATAAAACTAATTGTCAGTAAGCGTATATCTCCTTCTCTCTCTCGAAGGGAAGGTATCTGTAGCGGTATTACATTTAATCTATAATACAGGTCTTCTCTAAAACTATTATTTATTATCATCTCATCTAAGTTTTTATTTGTAGCAGCAATTACTCTCACATTTACTTTTATAGACTTATTTGATCCAAGTTTTACAATTTCTTTTTCTTCTAGCGCCCTGAGAAGTTTAACTTGAATATATAGAGGCATGTCTCCAATTTCATCTAAAAATAGGGTTCCATTGTTGGCTAATTCAAATTTACCAATCTTACCCTTTGGGTCAGCACCAGTAAATGCACCTTTAACATAACCAAACAATTCACTTTCAAGTAAGTTATCGGGAATAGCTGCACAATTGATTGCAACAAAAGGAGCATTTGCCCTCTCACTTTCTTCATGGAGTGCCCTAGCAAATAACTCCTTTCCAGTACCACTCTCGCCATTAATTAGTACCGTTGAAGAAGATGATGCTATCATTTGAACTTTTTTCTTGAGCTCTCTGACCGGTAATGACTGGCCTAATATTCTATCTAATCCTATCTTTTCCTTTGATGCAGTAAGAGTCAAAACATTCTCCTTTATTAGATTAGAATCCTTGAAAATAAATATTTTATGATAATCACCGATATTGATGTTGAAGTATTTTCCGGCTAAATCATAGGATTCTCCATTAATTTGCAAATTATATTCAGTTAAATTCAAGATTTCATTGCCTGTTTCTTTCAAACTAATACTAATAATTTCCTTATTGGTTGGAGGAATTTTTAACATTTCTTTTGCAATGGAGTTAATTTTAGAAATTCTGTAATTTGTATCAAAAACTATTACGCCCTCTTCTATTTTATCTATAATATTATTAAATAATTCTATAACAGCTAGGTTCCTTTCATTTTCCATAACTTCAATGGCCTTTGAAGCTATCAAATCTGAAATCTGATCAAGAAATTCAATAAAGGTATTATAGTTTTCTAATATATGTACCTTTTGCTTTTCTGTAAAACAAACAAATCCTATTGCTCCTATTACTTTATGGCCTAATTTTATTGGTGTACTTACTTCAAAGGTTTCTTGGCAAAAATCTTTATTTGGACATTCTATACAGATTGGATGCTTACTTGGATTTTGTATGATTTTTTTTTCTCCTGTTTCTATAACTTTCTTAATTACATGTCCTTCACTAGACATGTTCATATTAATTTTTTCCTTAAACATTCCAGTTCCAGCTATTCTATTTAATTTATCATCAACAATCTCCACATCTACTTTTAAAACCTGCGATAGAACACTCGCGTATTTACTTATGGTCTCCTGCATTTTTTTCAATATATCCTTCATATAATCACCAACCATATTTTATATAGTACCTCATTATAATGAAGAAACATTTGTCTCCATAATTGAAATATATTATTTTAACCCAGATTGTTAATGTGAAATTTGAAATTTTCTATTAATATTCTGGATTTTAATTCATTATATCAGGTTCTACAGATAATTCTAAAAAATAATATTCATTCAAATATGAATTTTACTTTACCAACTGAGAAATCATCTTAAATTCGCCTGTACCAGAACGCCTGCAAAGTTCAAATAGAATAGACTCATAAGTTGCTATTATTGCTCCTTCGCTCTTCATTCTCTCTACAGCGATTTTCTTATCATTTTCCTTTCTTGAAGATACACAATCTTCTATAAGGATTGGAGCATATCCTATATCTATTAAGTCTATAACAGTTTGAAGCACACATACATGGGCTTCTATCCCTGCTACTATAATCCATTTCTTATTTAATAAACTTAATTCATCCTTAATCAAACCATTATCACAACAACTAAAGGATGTTTTTTCTATTGATTTATATTCTCCTAAAGATTTATGAATACCTTCAACGGTAGGCCCTAATCCCTTAGTATATTGTTCTGCTACTACAATTGGAATGTCTAATGTTTTTAAGCCTTTAATAAGGATTTCAAGATTATTTATCAACTCTCTATTTTCGTGTATATGTGGGACAAGGCGTTCCTGTACATCAACTATAATAGCCCCAGTATTTTCTTTTAAAATTCTCATTTCCTAAGCACTCCTCTATATTTTATTTTAAGCCTGTATAAAAAATCTTGGAAGTTTTATATGTTTCTAAAAGCTCGTATTATGTGTATCGATTAAGATATATTATATCTTAAATTTAGTTGATTCATTAAATTTCCTATTTATTCTATTAACAATTCAATCCATTGTTTTATTCTTTTTCCAAATACCATCAATAATCTTAAAATTACACCAATCGTATAATTATGAATTATGTAGTTTATTCTGTCTTGCCTATAATCAATAAAAATTAGATTTTTATCTATACCAGCCATAAAAATTTCCTTACTTGTTCAAATTAATATTTATAAGTTTTTTTTTATAAATTCTTTTTTATTATTGAAGTTATTAGTTATAATTGTTATAATTATAAAAATATTGTTAAAATTAAGAATGTTTATTAAAGGGATAGAGGTGATCTTATGAAATTCAAGGATGTTGTTGAAACGAGAACAATTTCCAGCAGTTATTATTCTGAATCTCATAATTCGATTAATGATGAGGTAAATAGGTTTTTGAGTCAGGGATGGATAATTATTGATACCTATACAACCTGCTCAGATCCTAAGGGGCTTCCAACCAATCAGCAAATCCATTATGTTTTAGGAATAACTAAAAGAGCAAAATTGCTTAATGAGATACAGAATAATGAAATTGAATATGAGTTTTGTTTTTAATAGAAATGGGGGTTATCGAAGCCCTCATTTTTAGGTTGAGCTTTTTTTTAAAAAAAGAACCTATAATCCCAGATTATTCATAGAAAATTTAAAACTCTGCTGCACCCTTTCAAACTTTCTATAAATAATCCGAGATAATTAAAATTTTTTAGCACTTGCTAATTTTTGCATAAATATACTTCAAGCCATGCTTTAATAACAACTCATTTTATTAGCAAACCTAAACTTTTTTATGGGTTTTATTTTTTTTGAAAATTTGGACATTTTTTTTACAAAATGTTAATATTTAATAATTACATACTTTTTTCTATCTTTATGCACTAAATATAATCTATTCATAAAATCACTATGTGATTTTATGTCTGAGAGATACTATACACTTTAATGCCATTAATATTGGAGTTTTATCCTTATCTAAGGATTGATAAATCAACAAAGGGGTGAAAAAATGGATAAAACCTATTGGTCTAATACAGAAACCTTGGATAGAGACGAAATCCAGAATATCCAGTTAAAGCGTCTACAAGAAACTGTCAGTAGGGCATATGAAAAAGTTCCTATGTATAAGTCAAAATTTGATGAAATAGGATTGAAACCAAAGGATATACAAACCTTAGAGGATCTTCGAAAAATACCATTTACAGTAAAGGATGATTTAAGGGACAACTATCCCTTTGGTATGTTTGCCGTTGAAAAAAAGGATGTCGTTCGTATCCATGCTTCTTCAGGAACAACGGGTAAACCGACGGTTGTTGGTTACACAAAGAATGACCTCAAAACCTGGACTGATCTTGTGGCTAGAATTGTAACAAAGGCTGGTGTAACCTCAGATGACGTTGCTCAGGTAGCCTTTGGGTATGGTCTTTTTACCGGTGCATTTGGCCTTCATTATGGATTAGAAGAAGTCGGAGCTACAGTCGTTCCAACTTCTAGTGGAAACACAGAAAAGCAAATTATGCTGATGAAGGATTTTGGTACAACTGCTTTAATCAGTACTCCAACCTATGCCCTTCATATGGCTGAAGTAGCAGAACAAATGGGTATCGATCCTGCTAATGACTTAAACATTAAATTTGGTGTATTTGGCGGTGAAGGGTCTACTGAGGAAATGAGAACAGAGATAGAGAAAAAATGGGGTATGATTGCAACGGAGAATTATGGTATGAGTGAATTGATTGGCCCAGGGGTTTCCGGTGAGTGTACCCAGAAGCAGGGTATGCATATTGCCGAAGACCATTTTATTATAGAAGTGATTAATCCTGAAACAGGTGAAATCCTAACTGAGGGAGAAGTAGGTGAGTTAGTTATCACTCCTATTTCAAAGGAAGCATTACCAATATTACGTTACAGAACAAAGGACATAACTTATTTAATGAATGATAGATGCAGTTGTGGACGTACTATGGCTAGGATGGCTAAGATACAAGGTAGAAGCGATGATATGCTAGTTATAAGAGGGGTTAATGTCTTCCCTTCTCAAATCGAAAGTGTATTGTTCACCTTTGAAGAAATTGGTCCCCATTACGAAATAGTAGTTAAGAGGGATGGCTATCTCGATAAGCTAGAAATATCTGTTGAACTAATAGATGGTAAACTTCTAAACTCCTTTGCAAGCATTAAAAACTTAGAGAATAGAATTAAACACGATATACATAGAGTATTAGGTCTTCACACAAAAATTCATTTGGTTGAGCCAAAAACATTAAAAAGATTTACTGGTAAGGCTCAAAGGGTCGTTGATTTGAGAAATGAGAAATAATGTTAGGATAAATAGGGGGATTCTATGAAAAGGTTAATGTTAGGAAATGAAGCAATTGCAAGGGGTGCATATGAAGCCGGGGTCACTATAGCTACTGCGTACCCTGGTACACCAAGTACAGAAATCACAGAATTTGTTGCAAAGTACGATGAAATATATGCTGAATGGGCTCCTAATGAAAAGGTAGCTATGGAATCAGCAATTGGTGCTTCCTTCGGTGGTGCTCGTACAATAGTATCTATGAAGCATGTTGGACTAAATGTAGCTGCTGATCCATTATTTACTGTTTCTTATACTGGAGTCAATGGAGGCCTTGTAATTCTTGTGGCAGATGATCCAGGTATGCACAGTTCCCAAAATGAACAGGATACAAGGATGATCGCTAGAGCAGCCAATATACCAGTTTTAGAGCCAGGTGATAGTAATGAAGCAAAGGACTTTATGAAGCTTGCCTTCGATCTTAGCGAAAAATATGATACACCTGTAATAGTAAGGTTGACAACACGGGTTTCCCATTCGCAAAGTATTGTATTCCTAAAGGATAGAGAAGAGGTTAATCTGAGGCCCTATGTCAAAGATTTTAATAAATATGTTATGATGCCTGGAATGGCAAGGAAACGCCATGTAGTTGTTGAAAAACGTATGGACACGATATCAGACGATGCTAACGACTTTAGCTTTAATACAGTAGAATACAATGATAAAAAAATAGGTATTATTTCAAGTGGTGTAGTTTACAACTATGCTAAGGACGCTGTTCCACAGGCCTCTTTCCTAAAGCTTGGTATGGTTCATCCATTGCCAATAGATAAGATAAGAGACTTTACTAAGGATATTGATAAATTATATGTTTTAGAAGAGTTAGAACCTGTTATTGAAGAACAATTGAAGAGCCTGGGTATTGAGGTAATAGGTAAAGAAATATTTTCTAAGCAAGGTGAATATAGTGTAAATATTATAAAAGAAAAAATTCTCGGCAAAAAAAGTAATCTAAAAAAGGCTGATATAGAGTTGCCTCTCAGACCTCCAGTTATGTGTCCTGGTTGCCCCCATAGGGGAGCTTACTATACTATGAATTTGCTTGCACTCCATGTAACGGGCGATATTGGTTGCTATACCCTCGGTGCTTTACCTCCTCTTGAGTCTATGGATTCCTGTGTCTGTATGGGTGCTAGTATTGGTATGGCCCACGGTATGGCAAAGGCTAGAGGCAATGATTTCGCCAAAAAAGTAGTTGCGGTTATTGGTGATTCTACCTTTATCCACTCTGGAATTACTGGTCTCGTTAACATAGTTTATAATCAAGGGGTTTCCACTGTGGTAATATTGGATAACTCTACAACTGGAATGACTGGTCATCAGGAGCATCCGGGAACTGGAAAGACCCTAAAGGGAGAGGATTCACCTATATTAAATTTAGTTGAATTATCTAAATCCATAGGAATTAAAAGCGTACAGATTGTAGATGCCTTTGATTTAGAAGGTCTGAAAAAAATCTTAAAAGAAGAAACTGAAAAAATGGAACCATCTGTGGTTATAGTACAAAAACCATGTGCTTTATTAGATAAGACTGTTAAACCAACATTCGAAATCCTTGAAGAAAAGTGTGTTCAGTGTGGAATGTGCTTAAAGCTTGGATGCCCTGCCATTGAAAAGGGAAATGACAGAATCATTATTAATGATGCTTTATGTAATGGTTGTGGACTTTGTACAAATGTCTGTAAATTAGATGCAATCAGAAAGGCAGGTGCATAAAATGTCAACTAAAAACATATTAATCGTTGGAGTGGGAGGTCAAGGTACATTATTGACAAGTAGAGTTCTTGGAAATTTGGCACTGAACCTAGGAAAGGATGTAAAGCTTTCAGAGGTTCATGGTATGGCTCAAAGAGGCGGTAGTGTTGTGACCCATGTCAAATTTGGAGATAGGGTATATTCACCTTTAGTTGAGGTTGGAGAGGCTGACATAGTTATGGCATTTGAGAAGCTTGAAGCCCTACGCTGGATTCAATATTTAAAGGATGATGGCCAATTAATAGTTAATGATCAAGCTATTAAACCTATGCCTGTAATAACTGGGTCACAAAAATATCCGGATAAAATTATTGAGAGATTGAAGAATCTTACTACTAGTATACATACAGTTGATGCTTTATCGGTTGCAAGGGAAATCGGAAATATCAAAATCGTAAATACTGTTTTAGTTGGAGCCCTAGCTAAGAAAATGGATATAGCTAAAGAACATTGGATTAAGGCCCTTAATAAAACAGTTCCTGAGAAAACTATAGATATTAATCTTAAAGCCTTTGAAATAGGTTATAGCATGTAAAGATAATTACTCTAAATAAAGGAGTGAGTTACAAATATGAAGCAGATTTCCATATTTGTTCAAAATAAGAGGGGAAGGCTGACTGAAATCACAAAGGTATTGGCAGAGAATAATATAAATATCTGTGGTACTTGCTTAGCGGATACTACAGAGTATGGAATTTTAAGAATGGTTGTTGATAAACCTGAGTTAGCAGCAAAGGTGATTTTAGAATGTGGGTACACAGTAAATCTTTCAGAAATTCTAGCAGTTGAGATTACAGATTCTCCTGGAGAATTATATAAAATTTTAGATTTATTGGATACGGAAGAAATAGGAATCGAATACCTTTATTCCTATGTTAGTGCAATAAATCAAAATACATTAATCTATTTTAAGACCAATGATCCCAAAAGAGCCTTTGAGATTCTAAGCAATGCTAACTATAAACTATTAACACAATAGGATGAATTTTATAATCTAGAGAATCTATAAGCTTATAGATTCTCTAGATTTATAGTAGGCATCACAAACCATAAAGATATTAAATAATTCTGATGATAGCGGGTGAGAATAGTATGATTTGGAATGAACGTTATGAATGTATGAGTAGAGATGAAATGAAAGAGGTACAAGGTGAAAGATTAAGGGAAATGATTGAAAGAGTTTATTACAATGTTCCCTTCTATAGGAAAAAGATGCAGGATTTAGGCATAGAACCTAGTGATGTTAGAGGAATCGATGATTTAGATAAGCTTCCATTTACAACAAAACAGGATTTGAGAGATAACTATCCCTTCGGTTTATTCGCTGTTCCTAAAAGCGAGGTGGTTCGTGTCCATGCTTCTTCTGGTACAACTGGTGATCCAACAGTTGTAGGATATACTAGAAAGGATATTGGCACATGGTCAGAGGTAGTTGCAAGAACTCTTTCTGCCTGTGGAGTCTCAAGGGATGATGTTATTCAAGTAGCTTATGGATACGGTCTATTCACTGGAGGTCTTGGTGTTCATTATGGTAGTGAAAGAATAGGGGCAACTGTGGTTCCTATCTCTGGAGGTAACACAAAAAAACAAATCAAACTTTTAAAGGATTTTGAAACGACGGTGCTTGCCTGCACCCCTTCATATTCCCTATATATATCTGAGGTTCTTGAAGAAATGAATATTGACCCAAAGGATTTACCTCTTCGTGTAGGGATTTTTGGTGCAGAGCCTTGGACTAATAGCATGCGTAAAGAAATCGAAGAAAAGTTAAAAATTAAAGCATTTGATATCTATGGTTTAAGTGAGATAATAGGCCCGGGAGTTGCTTGTGAGTGTGAACACCAAACTGGCTTACACATCATAGAAGATCATTTTATTCCAGAGGTAGTTGATAAGGATACTCTTAAGCCACTGGGATATGAAGAAAATGGCGAATTGGTATTTACAACTGTAACAAAGGAAGCTTTACCATTAATTAGATACAGAACAAAGGATTTAACTATATTGCACCCTGACAAATGTTCCTGTGGCAGAACTAGTGTAAGAATGGATAAGGTTACCGGTCGTACAGATGATATGTTAATTATACGTGGAGTAAATATCTTCCCTTCACAAATAGAAAGCATCCTACTAGAAATGGGAGAAACTAAACCCCATTACATGTTGATAGTTGATAGAATTAATAATTTGGATACCTTAGAAGTATGGATAGAAATAAATGAGGAATATTTCTCCGATGAAATCAAGAAATTACAGTCCTTATCCATGAAAATCAAGCATACCATTGAAAGTACTTTAGGTGTTAGTGTAAAGGTTAAGCTTGTTGAGCCTAAGACCATCCAAAGAAGTGAAGGAAAAGCTCAAAGAGTTATTGATAAGAGAAAGAAATAGAAAGGGGTGTGGTTATGATTATTAAGCAATTATCGATATTTTTGGAAAACAAGGCCGGCAGATTGACTGAAGTTACTGAAATTCTTGCTGCTGAAGAGATTAATATTGCAGCCCTATGTATTGCTGAAACATCGGATTATGGAATACTTCGTTTGATTGTTAATGATCCAGATAAAGCTGTTAAAACATTAAAGGAAAAAGGATGTTCCGTTAGCTTAACCGATGTTCTTTGTATATTAATCCCTCATGAAATAGGGGCTTTAGCAGATGCTGTTAAAAAGCTTTCTGATAATAGCATAAGCGTTGAGTATATGTATGCCTTTGCCATGGGAGACAAAACTCCTGTGATAATTCGTGTAGATGAAATTGAAAGGGCAAATAAGATTATTGGAAAACTTGGAATCCAACAAATTAGTACTGCAGATATATACAGGTTATAGGATAAAGTAGACTAAGGAAGGGCCTGTGGCCCTTCCTTAGTCTACTTATTGTATGTTAATTTTCTTAATTATAAATATGTATTTCTATGAAAATAGTACTTTAAAAACCTCTACAATTTTAGGATCAAACTGAGTTCCAGCACATCTTTCTAATTCCGTTAAAGCTATTTCATGACTTACTGGTTCTTTATAGGGTCTATCATGTATCATTACATCATAAGCATCTATAACTGCAATTATTCTTGAACTTAGTTGTATTTCTTCTTCTTTCAACCCTTGAGGATAACCACTTCCATCCCATTTTTCATGATGTGATAAAATGGCTTCTGCGATAGATGCAAGTTCAGCTGATGCATAGGCTATTCTATACCCTATTTCACAATGTTTCTCCATTATCTCCCATTCAGATTTAGAAAGTGGTCCTGGCTTTTTCAAAATCTCATCTGGTATACCCACTTTTCCTATGTCATGTAATAATGCCAATAAAAGTAACTCATCTATCTCATCATTTGCCATATCAAGATAATTACCTATTTTTAAAGCCATTGTTTGTAACCTTTTTCCATGCTCTTCTGTTTCATTACTCTTTTCCCAGAGAGTTTTCTTTAGAGAAGATATTAACGAGCTTCGAGCACTCTTACTCTCCATAAGTTTATTTCTATACATATTGTTTTCTGCTTTGTTTAATATATCATAGATCTTTTCATATACATGTTTTTTTGTAGCTAATCCAAGGGCTATACTCGGTTTAATTAATTGATTACTGTCGCCGCTACAGCTTCTTTTAATTTTTTCTACTACCTTCATAGCTTCCCATTTATCAGTTTGAGGCATGAGAACAATAAACTCATCTCCTCCCCAGCGGGCAATTATATCTTTTTTTCTACTTCCATTCTTTATTATTTCAGCAATTCTAATAAGTAGCTTGTCACCTTCCATATGACCAAAGGCATCGTTAGTCAACTTTAAACCATTGACATCTCCCATCATAAGGGTAATCGGTAACTCGCAGTGTATATCTGTTTCTTTTAATTTTTCTTCAAAATATGCTCTATTGTAAAGGTCTGTTAGCTTATCATGAAAACTTAAATATCTGATTGTTTCTTCAGCCTTAGTCTGCTCTGTAATATCACGGGAAGAACCTACAATATGTACTGCCTTTCCCTTTTCAATAATTGGGGATAGAAGAGTATAGAATACCCTTTTTTCATTTGCAATAGTAAATCTTTCTTTATACGAAATAATATTTTTTCCCTTTATACATTTTAAGCAATTTTCCTCAATAATACCTCCAATTTCTTCTCCTAAAGCTATTTTTACGGTTTTACCATTCACATCATCTGTAGATATGGCAAATTTCTTTTCTAAGGCTGTATTAAATCTTTGAATTATAAGATCAACTCGTCCCTCTATATAGTTTACGTCAATCAAAAACATATCATCGTTTGTTCCATTAAAAACAGTTTTGTATTCCATTGCTAATCTTTGGTATTTTTTCTTACCAGATTTTAAATTTTCAGTATAATTCCTATCCTTTGTAACATCTCTAAAAACTAAAACAACCCCTTGAATATTCCCGTCTGAATCTCTAATAGGTGCTGCTGAATCGGCAATAGCAGTTTCCATACCCTTCTTACCAATTAAAATTGTATGATTGGCTAACTCTTTTCTCTTATTTTCAATTAGAACTTTTTCTACAGGATTCTCTACTTCTTTTCTTGTATATTCATTGACAATATTAAATATCTTGGATATATGTAATCCTAAGGCTTCTTCTCTTTTCCACTGGGATAACTCTTCACAAACCTTATTCAAAAAAATAATTTCTCCATCCAAATTTGTAGCTATGACTGCATCTCCTATACACTCTAAGGTCGTTCTAAACTGCTCCTTTAATCTATATAAATCCCTTTCTCTTTTCTTTTTATCAGTTAGGTCATTGTATATCGAGATTATCTCTCCAGATGATAGTTTATGTATATAATTTTCTCTCCAAACATTAAGTTTTTCGTCTTCGTACCTTGCAATTGGAAAATACTCAGATTTACCCGTACGCCAGACTCTCTGAAATACATCTAGTAACCCTAATTCCTTTACACCAGGAAACATCCTCACAACACTTTTCCCTATAACTTCTTCTTGTCTTGTCTTATCCATCCGTTGTCCAGCAGAATTATAATCGGTAAATATAAAGTCATTTCCTTCATCTATTACTTGATAAACTGCTACTGCATTTCCTATATGATCAAAGAGCTCTCTATACCTTATTTCACTGATTTTTTTCATTTCCCTAATCTTTTTAAGTTTACTTATATCATGAATGGTATTTAAGACAAATTCCTCATTATCAGTAGAAATTCTCTTTGAATTAATTTCTACTGGAAAGGTGCTTCCATCCCTTCGGCAATGTATAAATTCAAAATACTTATCTTTATCGGATATTCTATTTATTTCTTTCCTTATATCAAAACCGCTTTTAGGTAAAAATAATTTGTCTATAGTCATTGAAACTATTTCACCATATTGATAGCCATATATTTCAAGGGCTTTGTTATTTACTTCTAATATTTTGCCTTCAAAATTTGTAATTACAATTACATCTGGAGCTTTTTCAAAAAAATGTTTATAGTATTCTGATCCATCCTTTGATATAGAGTAATTAGTCATAACATCCCCCCTGTTTATAATATAGCTTACTTTATTACATGAGCAAATTGCATAATTACCATCCTCAAAAAATTTACTACTGTATATAGTCTTAAAGGCCCTAGAGCTCTACCACATTTATTATGCAATTTCCTCACATAACTATATACAGCCAACGTTTCTGAGAATGACAAATCTTCGGAATGTAATAGATTTTTCGTAACTTATATATAATAGAATCATTTCGCAATATTCATGCCACATAGCATCATGTGAAAAAATATTGTGTTTTACTTGTATTTGGAATATCAGTAGATAACTTTTTCATAATACATATTTTTTTAAAAATAATAATTTGTTGTAAATATTACACTATTTTTGTCGGATATTGTACTTTTTACATTCAAATAAATAAAACTGGGATAATTCCCAGTTTTATTTATTCTATATTATTTTATTATCTTTTCTAATCCGCCCATATACGGTCTTAAAGCCTTTGGAATGACTACTGATCCATCTTCTTGTTGATAGTTTTCAAGGATTGCAGACAATGTTCTTCCAACTGCAAGACCTGATCCATTTAATGTGTGAACATACTCAGCTTTACCCTTTGGCGCTGGTCTAAATCTTATATTTGCTCTTCTGGCTTGATAGTCCGTAACATTACTACAAGAAGATATTTCTAAGTATCTATCATAGCTTGGCATCCATACTTCGATATCATAGGTCATAGCTGAATTAAATCCTAAATCACCACCGCATAACCTTACAACTCTATATGGCAGCTCTAGTCTCTTTAAAACTTCCTCCGCTTCATTTAGCAATCTTTCAAGCTCTTTATATGAATCCTCTGGTTTAGTGATTTTAACCAGCTCCACCTTGTTGAATTGATGTTGCCTAATAAGTCCTCTAGTATCTCTGCCAGCAGAGCCTGCTTCTTTTCTAAAGCATGGTGTATAAGCGGTATAATAAAATGGAAGCTTTTCTCCATCTATAATCTCATCCATGTTTAGACTTGTTAAAGGAACCTCTGCAGTAGGTATTAGGAAGTAATCCTTGCTTGGCAAATGGAACATGTCATCTTCAAATTTAGGAAGTTGACCAGTTCCTGTCATACTGTCTCTATTTACCATAAATGGCGGTAGTATTTCTTCATATCCATGCTCACCAGTATGAAGATCTAGCATAAAGTTTATAAGCGCTCTTTCAAGCTTTGCACCTGCTCCCCTATATACTGTAAATCTTGATCCTGTAATTTTAGAAGCCCTTTCAAAATCTAGTATTCCTAGGTTTATACCTACATCCCAATGAGCCTCTTTCTCAAATTCAAATTTTGTAGGCTCTCCCCAGGTTTTAACTAATTCGTTATCCTCATCGCTATTCCCAACCGGTGTATCATGACGTGGTGTATTAGGAATACCTAGCAATGCTTGTTTGATTTCTTCATCTATTTCTTTTAATCTAGAATCTAAACCTTTTACTTGTTCTGATAGCTTCTTCATTTCGCTAAGCACAGCTGTAGCGTCCTTACCTTCTTTTTTAAGCTTAGGTATTTCCTTAGAAACAGTTTTTTGTCTATTCTTCATTTGCTCAACTTCTGCTATTACTTTTCGTCTCTCTTCATCAAGCTTAATTACTTCACCTATTCCAAAATCGCCCTTGGTTCTCTTTTCAATAAGTTCTTTTACTTCATCAAAATCATTTCTTATTCTTTTAATATCTAACACTTTTGTAACCTCCTTTATGTCTTTTAAATATTTTTAACTATATAGAACGCACTTATAAATCTACATTTTGATTTCTTAAATAGCCAATGCTTCAAGGCTTTTTAAGGAAGCAACATGTAAAAGATTTAGTGCGATTTCTATATTTATTTTTAAAATGAGAATTTTGTGCAGTCTTTCTTGCTTTTTAATCTCAGATTTCTTTCTGAGAAAGCTCTCTTAACAATAAAAAAATCCCCCTGTCCCCATATAGGGACGGAAGGATTGATTCCGCGTTGCCACCCTGATTGACTATACTAGTCCACTCATAGGGTTATCTTCTTTAATAACCCTTAGCACATTAACGGATGCTAGCCGATTAAACCTACTACGGATAACCTTCAGCTTAACAACTCTAGGATGGATTCAATAGGTAATTATATCGACTTCCAGCAACCGCCGACTCTCTTAAAAAATTATCCCATATACTATTTCCCGTCACAGTCATTAGAATAATAACTATATTCATACTATATTTTCAGTAATTTTAGCATAATTTATTACATTTTTCAAGGGAAATTTTATTATTTTCTAACAAAAATATAATATTTATACATTATACTATGAAAAGGCCTATGAAACATTGAGTATCTATATTATAATTTTCAATATACGTTATTTTTAAAGAGTTCATATTAAAACTTGATTTATACATATACAAATACTCAACACTTCTGGGAATTTTGTATGTTCATAAATTAGGAGTTTTACTGGAATCTCTATATTACAAACTAGGAGGGGTTATATGAAAAATACTGTTAATATCGATTGGAGTACACTTGGCTTTGATTACATTAAAACAGATTTCCGTTATGTATCAAGATGGAAAGATGGAGAGTGGGATGAAGGAACATTAACAGAGGACAACAAACTTTCTATTAGCGAGGCCTCAACTGCACTTCATTATGGACAACAATGCTTTGAAGGATTAAAGGCTTATCGTAGAAAAGATGGTAAAATCCAACTTTTCAGACCTGATCAAAATGCTAAGCGTTTAAATAATAGCTGTAATCGTGTATTAATGCCAGAAGTACCAGAAGAAAAATTTATTGATGCTTGTATCCAAGTTGTTAAGGCTAATGAAGCCTATGTTCCTCCATATGGAACTGGCGCAACTCTTTATCTAAGACCTTTTGTTATAGGTGTTGGAGATAACGTTGGGGTAAAACCAGCTCCGGAGTACATATTTTGCGTATTCTGTGTTCCTGTTGGACCTTACTTTAAGGGTGGAATGAGTCCTGTAAACTTTACTATTTCAGAGTATGATAGAGCAGCACCATTTGGTACAGGCGCTGCAAAGGTTGGAGGAAATTATGCAGCAAGCCTTTATGCCCACGAACTAGCTGTAAAAAAAGGCTTTGCAGATTGTATCTATCTTGATCCAATGACTCACACTAAAATAGAAGAAGTTGGAGCGGCTAATTTCTTTGGAATTACAAAGAATAATGAATTTATAACTCCAGATTCACCATCAATTCTTCCTAGTATAACAAAATACTCCTTAATGCACATTGCTGAAAATTATTTAGAAATGAAAGTATCAGAAAGAGATGTATTAATAGATAATTTGGATGAATTCAATGAAGCCGGTGCATGTGGAACTGCTGCTGTAATAACTCCTATTGGAGGTATTGAACATAAAGGAAATCTTCATGTTTTCCATAGTGAAACAGAGGTAGGGCCTGTTACTAAAAAACTTTACGATACTCTTTATGGCATTCAATTCGGAGATGTTGACGCTCCAGAAGGATGGATTGTTGAAGTAAAGTAATAACGATTTTACTTTAAAAAAGGGTGAATCTAATTAATTAGACTCACCCTTTTTTATATTATTATATTAAACTGTTGCGATTGCTTCTATTTCAACTAATGCGTCCTTAGGCAATCTAGCAACTTCTACTGCACTTCTACCAGGATAATTTTCAGTAAAAAACTCTTTATATACCCCATTCATCTTTGTAAAGTTATTCATATCACTTAAGAATACAGTAGTTTTAAATACTTTACTCATATCACTTCCAGCTTCCTCAATTATTGCCTTTACATTTTCTAATGACTTTCTAGTTTGTTCTTCAATAGTATCTGGCATCTCACCTGAATTTATGTCTATTGGTAATTGACCCGAAGTATAAATCATGTTGTTAACTTTTACTCCTTGAGAGTAGGGTCCTATAGCTGCTGGGGCATTTTTTGTACTAATAGTTTCTTTTTTCATGTAAAACACTCCTCATATATTATAGTTTTTTTAATATTTATCATTATTAGTAAAATTACTACGCAATACTATTTTGCTTATTTGAATAATCTAAGTCAGTATTTGCCTTTGTTTGCATTTCCTTCATAACCCTCAATATTACTTCATCGGCAGTATTCATTCCTTTATCTGATAATGTTCCTAGGTTTTTTATTGTATCCTCTGCAGTTTCAGCTACAATACCATTTTGTGAAGGTACAATATTATTACCTATAGCTAATAGAGCTGATTGAACAGCGGCAGAGGCCGATGTGGCAAGTTTTAATGCACATCCTACCTTTGCACCATCACAAATCATTCCGCTTGTATTTGCAAGCATATTTTTTATTACACCATCTATTTGTTCATCGTTTGCACCCATTAACCAAGCTATACCTACAGCTGAACCTGTTCCGGCTGCAACACCACAACCACATAGAGCAGATAATCTGCCTATATAGTACTTTATATAGCTATTGATAATATGACTTATGGCTAAAGCCCTAGCTATTTTTTCATCCTCTGGCTGAAATTTTTCTTTATAAGCTACTATAGGTAATATTACAGTCAATCCATTATTTCCACTTCCATTACTACTCATAACTGGCAGACTTACCCCAGACATACGTGCATCTGAAGCTGCTGCTGTCAGCATCATAGCCTGATTCATCAAGTCATTAGATAATATACCTTTTTCTATATTGTCTAAAAAAGTATAGCCTACCCCTATTCCTATATTCTTTCTCAATCCGGTTTTTGCTATCTTTTCGTTCATTTCTAATCCGTCTAACATAAACTTTATATCTTCATAAGGTATTTTCTCTATCTCATGAATAAGTTCTCTTATTTTTAAGTTATATATTGTATTTTTACTATCTACTGCTTGTTCATTCTCTTCTTTTTCATCTAATATGATTTCTCCTTGCTTTTCCAAATACACAAATCTATTATGCTTACCTTCTATAACGACCTTAGATGAACCGCTGTTAGTGAAAAGATCTACTTCTATATAAATCTTCTCCTTTGTAGCTTTAATATCTAAGGATAATTTTCCACTTTCTAATAGACCCTTTGCAGTTTTAACATCCTTTTGCTCTATTCCTTCCAATACCTTTAGATCCTTTTCACTTTTTCCACCTATAAGACCTAGTGCTGCAGCAATGTAAAGTCCTACTTCATCTGTATTTGGTATTCCTACGGCTAAACCATTTTTATATATGTTAGGACTAACAAAAACCTGAACTCTATCTATCTCATCAAAATCTATTAATTCCTTAGCCTTCGCACATGCTAAAGCTACGGCAACCGGCTCTGTACACCCCATAGCAGGAACAACTTCCTCCTTAAGAACTTTAACAATAAGATTTCTTAATTCCACAATCCCACTCCCTTTTAACGATCTTCTGAGAATAATTATTGCAACAATCATGCCAAAGCTAAATCATTGAAAAATACCTATTTCTTATTAAGTTCTGTCTCAAAATGAGAAAACATAGAGCAAAACAGTCTCAAAATAAGATTTCCATCTCTTTTTGAGACTGTTTTGTATATCATCTTCAATTCTCTTGAATTACTAAAATCATATTCTTCATGTATACTTTTTTGTTTTGAGGAGATAATTAAAATATACATATAATTAAATGGGGGTCGATGATATGAACAGCTTTAACAAAATTGATATCTATGCTAAAATTGGAGATCTGAAGGAAGTAGATTATAGAAATACCCTTGCTATAGCAAGTCTTATTGAGCTTTTAGTAGAAAAAGGGTTAATTACTAGAAATGAATTTGCTCGTAAAGCATATGTTTTAGACAATATGAGTACAGATGAATTGAAAAATTTAAGATCTTTAACTAGATAGGATTAACCTTAATATTTTAGTTAATTAAAACCCCGATTTTATCGGGGTTTTATAATTTAATAGCAGTATGACATATCAATTTTTTAATAACTAGTCTGTCTTAAGTAATGAAAAATAAAATTCAACTCCATATTCAGTATTTCTCACTCCATAATTGCTTTCATGAAGCTCTAGTATGTTTTTTACTATGTTTAGCCCCAATCCAGTTCCTCCAAATAATCTACTTCTTGAATTCTCAATCCTATAGAACCTGTCCCAAATATTATCTATCTCAGCTTTAGGGATATGTGTTCCTGTATTTTCTATATAAAAGTATACTAACTCTCCACTTTCCTTAGTTTTTATGTTTATCTTGGCTCCATCTTTAGAATATTTCACTGCATTACTTAAAAGATTATCTATTATTCTATCTATCTTAGCTTCATCACCATATACATCAAAGGCTTCGCACAAACAATTTACCTTCAACTCTTTTTCAATAAATATATGGGCATATTTTTCTAATAATTTATTTATTAAATCGTCTATATAGAATTTTTTCATATTTAGTTTATACCCCATAGATTGAAGCTTTGAAATAGTAAGCATGTCTAGGACCAAATTATCCATCTTCTCTACTTCATCAACTATAACCTCTAGGTAGTAATCCTTTTTCGATTTGTATATACCATCCTGTATTCCCTCTGCATATATCTTGATAATGCCAAGAGGGGTTTTAAGTTCGTGGGACACATCGGCTATAAACTTCCTTCTTTCTTCTTCCTGTTTTCTTTCCCTTTCAATGTCATCTACTAGTTCCACATTAGCTCTTTTTAACTTTTCCAAACTATTGCTCAAGTTAGTAGCCATGGTATTTATGCTCTTTGACAAATTTCCTATTTCGTCATTACTTTCTATTTCACACCGTTGTGAAAAGTCTAGGTTAGCCATCTTTTCCGCCACGTGATTTATCTTTAGTAAAGATCTTGTAACTATTTTTGAAAATATTAATGATAAAAATGTAATAAATATCAAAGCAGCTAGAAAAACATATACAAGAAAATCGCCAATAATGCCTACAACCTCATGAATAGGCTGAAATGATGTTATTACAAATATAAATATACGCTCTCCACTTTTACTTGTTAAAGGTTTAATAAATATCATATTTTTTTTATTATATTCCTTATCTGAAATTTCATAGTTTAATATGGTATCATTTTTTATTTGATCTACTTTAACTCTATTAGCTAAAAATATATTTAAGATTTCTGACTGTAGAAGGTCATTTTTATAATGCATATATCTATTTCCTTTATAATTATTTCTATTATTAATATGAATTATCTCCCCACTAACCTTTACTATCTCTAAGCTTTTAGGAAATTCATTATTTTTTACCTCCTTATAAACAGCTTTAATCAATTCCTTATTACGATATTTTCCCCTCTTAGATTCTATTTTGAAAATATCTATAAAAATTTTTTCTTTATTAAGTACTGTTCCATAAATCTGGATATCATCACCAACTGCAAGCACAAAGTCACTTTCTTCTGTCAATCCATCTAAATTTGATATATAAATTTCTCCCGTTTCAGTTCTAATTATTAAGGTGTCACTATATCTACTTTCATCACTATATATACTTTCATCTTTTAAATTTCCATTTTCATCAACTATAATCATTGGTGCATTGTACCTTTCACTAAATAGAAGTACTCTTCCTATCCTATCCTTTAATGACCAATTTTTCTTCAAATAATCTTCACTAAACATTGCAATTCCATTCTTTAACTCTTCCTTTTTTTTACTAATATAATAGTCTTCCAAAAAAAAACTTTGTATAAAAAAACTAAATCCCAATAAAATACAAAAAAACACTAAAGTAATTCCAAATAGTTTATATATTATGCTGCTCTTTTTCATAGGACTATCTCAAACTTGTATCCTATTTTAATGATTGTTTGTATATATGTGGATTTATCATTTAATTTTTTTCTTAATTTTTTTATATGATTGTCTACTACTCTTAAATCTCCGGTATATTCATATCCCCAAATATTATTTATTATCTCATCTCTTGAAAGTACTCTTTTTTCGTTTTCTATAAAATATATTAGTAAGTCATATTCCTTTGGAGTTAAGTCTATGATTTTATCATCTACTTTTACTGTCCTTGATTGCTTATTAATACTAATACCTATAATATCAAGACATTTGCTTTTATCACTATAACCCAAAGATCCCTCTACTCTCTTTAATAGATTCTTTGCTTTAGCAATCAACACCTTAGCGCTAAAGGGCTTGGTTATATAATCGTCTGCACCTATTTCATATCCCATAAGCTTATCTTCCTCATCTGACCTTGCGGTTAATAAGATTATAGGTATATCGGATACTCTTCTTATTCTTCTACATACTGACCAACCATCTATTTCTGGTATCATTATGTCTAATATAACTAAATTTATCTTTTCCGTTTCTAAAATTTCTAACGCTTCTCTTCCATTACAGGCCACAAATACTGAAAATCCGCTTGCCTTGAAATAATCAGCAATCATCTCCCTCATTCTCTCTTCATCTTCTACTATCAGTATTGTCTTAATCAAATAGAAGCCCCCCCCCTTTGTATATACCTTGTTCTTCTGTTTACGCACTCATTACATTTTAAATTAACTAAAATACTAAAAGCTATAAGAACATCCCCTTTTTATATTATATCAAAATAGGAGGATGCTCTTTATCTTAGTTGCTATAGAATATGTTATTGTATATAAATTTTACTTGCATCTCTATATTAGTCTATTTCTTCATATAACTCATTGATTATTTTAGTGCTTTTTTCTTTGTCGCCTATATCTCTTTTTGTTGTTGCAGAAAAAAAATCAAGAAGCATTTCTTCAATATCATCCAGAATATCATCTAGAGTGTCAAATTCATCATTATCATTTGCTTTACACGCTTTCTCTCTAAGATTTCTGAGCTTTTCTGCATTTCTTTTGCCAATAGCCTCTAATACTTCTTTTTCCTTTAAAAATTCATAAAATCTCTCTGCATCCTCAAACACAGTAGATATGTCATAAGCGTCTTCATCAGTAGTTACTATATAGTGTTTACGGTCAGCAACACGCCATAAAAGGTTATTAATTTTGCTTCTCTTATCTTCTAATGAGTGCCTTTCATCAAGATGTTTACTAATCTTATCTATGCCATCAATTACATTTTTATGTGCAACTTCAACTTTCTTATATTTTTCTTTTAATACTTTTTTAAAAGTATCTCTTTTACTCTTAGGAAGTAAATTGACAAAATCCTGAAATTCCGTCTCATATGCTTCATCGAAACTCGGTAACCCATATCTATAGTCTCTTGTCCTACCACGTCCCCAACCATAGTCCTTAAATTTCCTTACAGTTTCTAAACCATATTTAACCTTTAACTCGCTCATTACGTCTAGTAATATTCCTGTTGACTCCTCCCATTTTCTATCGGCAGCAAAGTATTTCATTTCTTTTTCTAGTTTATAGCCCTCACTATATACATCTTCTATCTTGCCTAGGTCTTCCTTTTCAATCTTCCCTTCAAACTCTGAGTGAAACTCTTTGAGTGGCTTGAATTTAAAATACTCTTTGTTAGCCTCACTAGCAAATCCTATTCCTGTTAAAAAAACAAGCTGACAAACTACAATTAAAGCTACTTTTAAAATTTTTTCTTTCATTATTTTCCCACCTTCCCCTTTTTTTAGTACAGCTATATTATAATATATCCATATGTTTTCTCTGTATCTTCATCATATCTTTTAAAAGTTTTTTTGAGTTTCAATATATATAGCCAACTAATATTTAATACCTCATTCTTTGCTTTTAAATTTTAATCACACATCTATAATATTTAATCTACCTTAAGTAATGAAAAATAAAATTCAATTCCATATTCAGTATTTCTCACTCCATAATTGCTTTCATGAAGCTCTAGTATGTTTTTTACTATGTTTAGCCCCAGTCCAGTTCCTCCAAATAACCTACTTCTTGAATTCTCAATCCTATAAAACCTATCCCAAATATTATCTATTTCAGCTTCAGGTATGCGTGTTCCCGTATTCTCTATATAAATGTATATTGACTCTCCTTGTTCCTGTGTTTTTATGTTTATCTTTGCTCCATTCTTAGAATATTTCACTGCATTACTTAAAAGATTATCTATTACTCTATCTATCTTAGCTTCATCACCATATACTTTAAAAGATTGACACGTGCAACTGACTTTCAACTCTTTTTCATCAAAGATATGTATGTATTTTTCTAATAGTCTATTTATCAATTTATCTATATAAAATTTTTTCATGTTCAGTTTATAACCCATAGCTTGAAGCTTTGATATTGTAAGCATATCTAAGACCAAACCATCCATTTTCTCTATTTCATCAATTATGACTTCTAGATAATAATCCTTTTTTGACTCGTATATGTCATCCTGTATTCCTGCTGCAAATCCTCTCATAATCCCAAGGGGTGTTTTCAGTTCATGGGATACATCAGCTATAAACTGCCTTCTTTTTTCTTCTTGTCTTCTTTCTCTTTCTATATCATCTACCAATTTTTCATTTGCTCTTTTTAAATCTTCTAAGCTATTATTCAGATTAGTGGACATAGTGTTTATACTTTTTGATAAATTTCCTAATTCGTCTTTACTATCTACTTCACATCTTACTGAAAAGTCTAGGTTAGCCATCCTCTCTGCAACTTTATTTATTTTCAACAAAGGACTGGCAATCATTCTAGAGTATATTAAGGATAAGAAAACTATCAGTATGAGTGCAAATAGGAACACATATACATTGAATTTCCCAATGATATCTACGGCTTCATTAATAGGCTGAAATGAAGTCATTACAAAGGCAAATAGCTTGTTTCCATTATCACTTGTGAGGGGTTTTATAAAAATCATATTTCTATTATTAGTGCTTGGATCTATGAATTCATAGTTTGATATGGAATCATTTTTAATTTCATTTATTGAAAACTTATTTGTTAAAAAAACACCTTTTATTTCTTCCATTAGAACACTATTCTTATAAGACATCTGCTTATTTTTTTCAGTATCAATCCCCTCGTTAATGTAAACTATTTCACCGTTAATCTCTTTTATGTTTAAATTCTCTGGAAATTTATTATTTTCTATATCATTATGGATGTTTATAATTAAATCCTCATCGTAGTATTTCTCATCATTGATCATTATCTTTAAAACATCCTCAAAACTATTTCCGTCTACATACAATGTACCAGTGATTTTGATCTCACTCCCTGTTTTAGGTGTCAAACCATTAAAAACTTCTTTCTCTACTATTTCACTTAAATCTACTGTATAAACATCTCCACCCTTACTTTTGATTATTAAAATATCTCCGTATTTGCTGGCATGCTTAGGTCTACCTTGTTCATCTACTAATAGCATGGGTGAATTATTTTTTTCAATAAAATGATCTACCTTTTGTATTGTTTCCTTAAAGGTCCAATCATCCTTTAGATAATCCTTACCGAAGTTTTCTATATTCGCCCTCACTGATTCAATTTTTTTCTTAGAATAATATTCTTCTAAGAAAAGTCTATTTATTAGAAAGTTAAATACAATGAGTACAGTAAAAAAAATTAGTGTTATTCCAAATAGCTTATATATTATACTATTTCGCTTCATTAAACCACCTCAAATTTATACCCTACTCTTATAACCGTATGTATATAGTTTGATTTATCCTTTAGCTTTTTTCTCAACTTTTTTATATGGGTATCAACGACCCTTAAATCACCAAAATAGTCATAACTCCAAACATTATTCAAAATATTATCCCTTGAAAGGGCTATTCTTTCATTTTCAACCATATATAACAGTAAATCATACTCTTTTGGAGCTAAATCTACCCTTTCTCCATCTAACCTTACTACTCTAGATTGCTTATTAATCTCAATACCATTTTTATCAATATCATAATTTTTATTATTATTTCCTAAACGCCCTTCTGTTCTCATCAATAGATTTTTTGTTTTAGCTACTAAAATTTTTGGATTAAAGGGCTTATTGACATAATCATCTGCCCCCAACTCATATCCCATAAGCTTATCATTTTCATCTGCTTTAGCGGTCAATATAATTACAGGGATATCCGAGTCATTTCTTATCCTTCTACATACTGTCCACCCATCAATTTCTGGTATCATTATATCTAATATAACTACATGTATATTTTCACATTCTAAAATATTTAGAGCCTCCCTGCCATTACGGGCTTCAAATATTGAGAAACCACTTGCCTCGAAATAGTCAGCAGTTATCTCCCTCATTCTTTCTTCATCCTCTACTATTAGAACTGTTTTGTTCAAATAAAATCCCTCCTCTAAACCCAAAGTTTATCCTTAAAAATCTAATTGCTCTAGCTTTAGACCATTAGAAATATAAAGAACATCCCCATATATTATATCAATAAATGGAAACGTTCTTAATCCTTTAATTCTTAATTAAATCTGAATTTATTATATAGAGCTACTAGTAAAACTTAATTTATACATATCAAAATATCCGATGATTCTGGAGATTTTTGATGTGTATAAGTTAAAGTTTTCACTGGAATCTCTATAATATTATAGCTATAACTAATTTGATTCTTTATTTATTTCTTCATATAGGTTTTCTATTGCTTTTTTATTATCTCTAAATTGAGGATTACATATCTTTTTTCTATAAGTTCTAAGCATACCTTGAGTCTCTTCAAATAACTGATCAACTTCTTCTATTTGTTTATCTTCTTTGAATGATATTTCTAACACAAATATATCCTGTCTACATGTTATATTTTCGCTCTTTAAGTCTTCTCTACTTTCTATTATCTCATAGGCTTTTTCATGACGCTGTCTGATTCTTTTCACTTTATCTTCACCTATTATATCCTTGTTAGATTCCAAAAAAGCATTGAAATTTTCTGGTTTTAAGTAACAAACATTATTAAATACACAAACTCTATCTTTAGTATATATAAGATTTTTTCTTTCTTTATAGGCAAGTAATAATATACTTAATTCATCTCTTATTCTTCCGAAAGCATAAGGATTATCTTCAAGCCCTTGGTTATTTCCTTTATCTTTTAATTCGTTATAATGCCTCTCAACTTTCTCATATATCCTTTTAACTTCATTTTTAAATCTCTCTCTTTTGTCTTCTTCTATTAGATTAGTATAATCCTTAAATTCTAACTCATATGCTTCTTCAAAGCTTGGTAGGCCATATCTATAGTCCCTTGTTTCTACCATGTTATTATAGAAATCTATTGGAAAGTCTCCCTTAGACCACTCTTGTTTTCCTGTAGTAGCTTCATATATATCAGCAATCTTGTCATCAAGTTCCTCTAATTTTTCATCTGCCTTAAAATATTTCCTTTCCTCCTCTAATTTATAAAATTCCTTATATAGCTTTTCTACTACATCAATATACTTACTGTCAATATGTTTCGCAAATTCTGGCTTCATTTCTTCAAATGTCTTAAATTTAAAATAGGAATCCTTGTTCTCATTGGAATCGGCAAATATTATTCCTGTCAATAAAAAAATCTGACAAACTATGATTAATAGGATTTTTAAGAACTTTTTTATCAACTTCCAATCCCCCCTCTTTATATATTTTCTTACAATACATAATTATATAAAAAGACTACTCTGAAGCAGTCTTTTTCATGTTAAATAACCTTCATTAATTATTCTTCTATATAAATAAATTCCTTGTTCTCTTTTATATATATAGTTGCTTCTTCTGCAAAAAAATCTTCAAAGACTTCCAATATATCTCCCTCATAGAATAAATTGAATATCTTAACATCACCTGTTTTATACTTACCATCATCTGTATCCTTTAGAAACTCCAAGGTAATTTCACATTCGTTATTAACATTACCTTTAACCTTTGATATGCTTACTCCATCATACTTATCAATACCGAATGTTTTCTTTAAAAAGGTTTCTTCACCTTCCCAATATTTTACAGAGCCATCATCTTCTTCTGTTTTTTCTATTCTTCTAGCCTTTAATGTATTATTTATTAGAATAAGAATGTCACCACGATCTACTATCCCCGATGGACTAAAGTCAACATCATCGGTAATGTCTAACTCAGCCGCCTTTGCTATACAATTGCCCGGCCATGAACCAGGTAAAAATTCATCCTTATAGCCTAAGATCCTTACTAAAGCGGTAATAGCCTCTGCATAGGTTACTGAATCTTTGGGTGCAAAAAGTCCATCACCTTTTTCATCAATCATTCCTAGAGAACCAGCTAAATTTATATACCCAACAGGCATGCCTTCATCACTTGTATCTAGGTCTGTATATAGACTTAAATTCTCAGCAGCTTTAATATCCTCTGCATCCTTATTCAACGCTGCTACTACTAATCTTGCAAGTTGTTCCCTTGTAAGCTCCTTTTTAAGACTTTCTTTATCCAACGTTGCATTTACTATGCCAAAGGCATCTAATTTAGGCAATATCTTTTTTAATATATTTTCCTCTGCTAATTCCACATATAACTCATCTATCTTTTTCTTATTATCCTCTTCATTTGCATTTTTCTTTTCAATATTATCTACAACACTTGAACTAAAAATCCTCTGGCTTAAATAAGTATCTTGATTCTCACTAAAATCGGCAAATACCATTCCTGTCAGAAGAACAATTTGACAAGCTACTATTAAGAGTATCTTCAAAAAATTTTTCATCACTTTCATTTCCTCCCTATTTTGCATTCTATTTCAAGTACATTATAATATTGCCATGTGTTTTTTGTGTGTCTTTGTAATATTTTTCATTTTACTTAGATTTCTCCATATAAAAAAACCGCTTTTAATAGCGGTGTTCTCTACTTAAATCAAAATAAAACATTACTCCCTTTTCAGTATTTCTCACTCCATAATTACTATCATGTAATTCTAATATATTCTTTACTATAGCTAAGCCTAAACCTGTTCCTCCAAACTGTCTGCCCCTTGACTCTTCAGCTCTATAAAATCTATCCCATAATCTATTTATCTTTTCCTTGGATATATTTTCTCCACTATTTTCAATTGATATATTTACTCTTTTATCTTCAGCAGATATTGAAAAAATTATCGTTCCTTCTCTATTTGTATGTCTTATTGCATTGCTAAGTAGGTTTACAATAACCTGTTCAATTCTCCTTCTATCGGCATGAACTGAGATATCTGTTCCTTCACATTCAAAACCAATGCTAATATTCTTATTTGTAATATGATTTTTAAATTTATCTATTACCTTTAACAATAACTGATCTATGAAGAATTTGTCTTTAGTTAATTTATAAGATTTAGATTCTAATTTAGAAAGGTCCAACATGTCTAGTACTAGATCTTCCATTTTTTCTACCTCATCTAAAATCACATCAAGATAATACTCCTTTTTTTCTTCATAAATCCCATCTTTAATTCCCTCTGCAAAACCCTTAATAATACCTAGCGGCGTTTTTAGTTCATGTGATACACTGGATACAAATTCCTTTCTCATTTCTTCAATTCGTTTCTCTTTTTCAATATCCTCTAATAGTTTTTCATTGGCTCCCTTTAATTCTTCTAAGCTATTACTTAAGTTTTTAGATAGTGTATTTAAACTCCTCGACAGGCTTCCGATTTCGTCATCGGATTTCACTTCACAATAGGACGAAAAATCTAGATCTGCCATTCTCTCAGCAACTTCATTTACTTTTACAAGGGGAGTAGATATCAACTTTGAGTATATAAAGGATAAAATTACTATTATTATTAAAGCCCCAATAGATACATAGAAATAGTACTCCCTCATAATCTCTTTCATCTCTCTTACTGCATTTAAAGAAGACATTACAAGAACCACGTCATCTACTTTATACTCTTTGATGATTGGCTTTGCAAATATTATATTTTCTGTCCCCCTCATAGTATCTTCAAATATATAGTGCATTACTCTATTATCAAGTTCTAATTCCCCTGACTCAACCCCTAGAAGAAAGTCATCCGCTGCTAATAAAAATACTTCTTCATCATAGTTTGCTATACCATTAATATTAGGTGGTAAATTTATCGTTTTGACTTTTCCTGTTATTGTAGTTATGCTATTTATGTCCGTTTCATATATATATGCAATTTTATCTTCTTCAGCTATTTCATTAACATCTAGTATAACTCCATTGTTTTGGATTTTCAAGGGTACTAAGGTTTTCTTTAATATATTCACTCCTTCAATTGTTATATGATCTCCGATATTTATATTTAAATCCTTCTTATCGAAGAACTGTAAAAAGTTGCTTAAGGGAATAATTATCTCTTCTCCATTTGAATCTATAATTGTAATACTTACATAGTTCATGTATTTAACTAATCTTTCTTCATTAAGGACGGCTATTTGAGCATCATTTTCCCTTGAAAACAGTCTTATACTGTTTTGTATACTTATTTCGTCCCACTTAGAATCTTTATATTCTTGACTAAATTTTTCAATATTTTCTTCTATCTTTTCAATTTTTCTACTTACAAAATAATCTTCAAAAAATATTGTTTGTGTAACCATTGCAAAACTTAAAAGAATAATAAAAAATATTGCAGTAATAATAAATAGTTTAAAAATGATACTCTTCTTTCTCATTAGTTCACCTCAAACTTATAGCCTACTTTGATAATGGTCCTAATGTACTTAGCTCTATTTCCAAGCTTATTTCTAAGCTTTTTTATATGGGTATCTACCGTTCTAAGATCTCCATAGTAATCATATCCCCAGATTTTATTGAGTATATTTTCTCTGGACAAAACTATTCCTTTATTTTCAATCATATATACTAAAAGTTCATATTCCTTTGGAGCTAAATCAATCGTATTATTATCTAGTTTAACAGTATATGACAGCTTATTTATATCAATATTCCCGATTTTTATCATTTCATCACCCTTTGATTCTGATCCACATGCCCTTTTTAATAGTATCTTAGCTTTAGCAACCAACACCTTTGGACTAAAGGGCTTTGTTACATAATCATCGGCTCCCAGCTCGTAACCCATAAGCATATCATCTTCCTCAGATCTGGCTGTCAACATTATAATAGGCACATCGGAGACTTTTCTTATTCTCCTGCATACTGTCCACCCATCAAGCTTCGGAAGCATAATATCTAGTATCACTAATGAAACTTCACTTTCTTCAAAGATATCCATAGCTTCCTTTCCATCTACAGCTTCATAAATGCTAAAACCTTCAGCTTTAAAATAATCCGATACAATTTCCCTCAATCTAGGCTCATCTTCTACTAATAAAATATTTTTATTCATTCATAATTCACCTCTTAAATATATAAACGAAACCCTCTGCTTCTTATTATACATAACAAGCAGAGAGTTAGAAACTTATAATTTATTTTATTGCACCCCTTATAACTTCTCTCATCTTAACTAGTTCAGGGTAGGAATATAAAAATAATACTTTTTTATCCGCAATAGTTTTTCCACTGGGTTTTTTCTCAGTAATAAAAATCCTAAATGCTTCAGCAATATCTTCTCCAGGGTTTGTTGCTGCATAATCACTTACAAATCTTGTTTTATATTTTTCATAGAATTTGTCCTTTGCATCATAGTACTCATCGTCATCTTCTATTGCTTCAATCTTTTCCCATTCATCAAATATATCTTTCCAGAATTTTTGATAAAATTGATTTAAGTATGATTTTTCCTTTGTTACTCCCTCAGAGGTTACATAGGTACTTTCATTGTCTTTAGCTTCTCTAGAGTCTATCTCATCAGTATTTAAAGTTAATATGTGTGCAAATTCGTGTACTATTGTATCTGTTAACTCCTTCTTATTTATACTTCCATCACTTTTTATTGCATCAGCCATATCGACAAATATCATCCATTTAGAATTATCTCCATCCTTTGTTGGCCTTACTTCGGCTAATACGCCTTCCTTTCCATCTGTATTAATCTTAAAATGAGTAACAATTTTTAAATATTTCGATGGAACTATATCCTTTATTATTTTCCACACCTTCTCATGGGTTTTGGTATCCTCTTGAAACTTAATATGTTCTTTTTCTTCAAGCTTTGCTTTTTCATCTACAGTTATTTTTCCATCTTTGATACTATAACCAATTATTAGTTTACCTTCATCCTCTTGATTCTCTTTGTCAGTGCTATCTCCAGGCTTTGCTCCACCAAGTAAATCTTCAACTTCATCTTCATCAAGGTATTTACCTAATATTGCCTCTGTCTTTTCCCATTTACCTTGTAATTTTTCTTCTAATTCCGCTATTTCATTAAATACTTTCTTAAGATCTTTCTCATCATCTTTTTTAAGATCGGCTTTTTTCTTAATTAGATCAAAGAGTTCGTCAAAGTAATCTTCCGCCGCTACAGTTGAATCAGCATTCCTTTCTCCTATACTAATATTTTCAGCAAAAATAGGAGTACACAGCAAGCTAAAAACCATTGTTAATGTTAAAATCAGTTTTAATATTTTTTTCATTATTTTCTCCCCCTTATTCTTTTTGTTTACAGCCAAATTGTATAATTTCTTTGTGTATTCTTTGTGTACTCCTATTGAACTTAAAATGAATATTTTCATATTCTATAAAAAGTAAACCTACGATAAAAT
>JMSU01000048.1_pt1 | contig 80250 bp, 86 predicted proteins | sample 179011 | NCBI WGS metagenome assembly JMSU01 (sample SAMN02769580, study PRJNA246767) | bioreactor metagenome | isolation source: Culture-1 Bioreactor ArsB derived from microbial biomass from the upper 2 cm... | place: Germany: Bremen | collected day 87 after inoculation
ATTGAAGTCTTTTTTTGATCTTAAAATATTCCTTTCTTTTTAAAATCATCGGCATATTTACGATCTGAAATGAGGATATGGCTGCTAATCCATTCGGATAAGAAATCAAGAATATCTAATACTACTTTTTGTTGGTCGGCATCAACATTCTCTTCAGATATACTTTTAATTTTATCAACATAAAAACTGTGTTCCTTATGTTGATGGATGATACCCATATATTTATATTTTTCCATAAGTTCTTCTTCATATTCAAAATGATACTTAGTATAATCTAGAAGTTCATCTACAATAGACATGATTTCATCGTAATGGTCATAGCCATCATTTAAAGTTGCAAGTTCATAAGCACGATTTCCGATTTCAAATAATTTTTTATGTTGAGTATCGATAGCGGGTATATTCAGACTATACCGTTCCTTCCACTTAAATGCCATCTATTTGTTCCTCCTTTGTTTTTATAGAATGTACTAAATTATATATACCAATACAAAAGAAAATCAAACATTTTTTGACTGAGTATAAAATAAAATCATATATTAAGGGGACAATTTACTTCTTTTGATATGCTTGAAAATATATATACTAAAGGTACGGTTTCTTTTGATAGATTTCAAAACAGTTAAGAATAGTGTATATATATATTTAATACTTAAAGTCATTCCAATTTACTGGAGTAGTTTTTCCATTTTGCCAGTCTTCTTTTGTAATGCCATAACCAATTGCATCATATAATTGTCCATCTTTACCTGCCCATGCTTTTCGATAGTGTGCTTCTTTAGCAAAACCACACTTATGGAATACACATCTCATAGCATAATTATCCTGCCTTGTACTACCCTCTATCCTATCCTTATCAGAATAATTATTAAATATATAATCGACAAACCAGTTGACAGTACTTGTTCCAATTCCCATGCATTTGTACTTGCTCAAAATTCTTATATCAAACAACGGGCTACCATCTTGTAAATCATAAATCCTTATAATTCCCACTTTTGTATCCTGGTCTAAAATAGCCCAAAATGTTTTGCAGTCATCTCCAGTATAATACTGATTTTCATAGCTCTCCTTAATCCTTTCTGGATTTGGGTTCGGTGTTCCATGAAATTTCCAAGTGTCTGATGTTAAAAATCCTACAAGAGTATCAATTTCATCTTTAAATTCTTCAAAGCGTATTTTCATTATTTTATTTCCTCCCCATAGCAATTTTAAATATTTTATAATTGTGTACTGAATTATAGATTATTCATATACTAATTATATTATTATTTTCTATATAATGTAAATAATTAAACAAACATATCAATGGGACGGTTCTTTTGATATGTTAAGGTAATGATGATATAATTAAAAAAACAGAAGAGAGGTTGTATATGCCAAGAGTTGCGAGAAAGAAAAGCAAGACGGGAATATATCATGTAATAGTAAGAGGAATAAATCGACAAGTGATATTTCATGATGAAGAAGACTTTCAGAAATATATGGAAATATTAGATCGAGCAAAGAAGGTAAGTGGTTGTGAAATATATGGTTATTGCTTAATGAGAAATCATGTCCATTTAGTTATAAAAGAGAACAAGGAACTGATAGGTAATATTATGAAACGTATTGGAGCAAGTTATGCGTATTGGTATAATTGGAAAAATGAACGGATAGGACATGTGTTTCAAGATAGATATAAAAGTGAATGTGTAGAGGATGATAGATATTTAATGACGGTTATTCGCTATATACATAATAATCCAGTAAAAACTGGGACAGTAAAGAAGGCAGAGCAATATAAATGGAGCAGTGTGTGTGCATATTATGATGGAAAAGAATATCCTGCAGGATTAACAGACACAGGTTTTGTGTTAGAAATGTTATCAGAAGATAAGAAAATAGCTACAAAGGAATTCAGATATTTTATGGAAGAAGAGAATGACGATAAATGTCTTGAGGATGAAATGATTGTAAAAGCTAGTGATGAAGAAGTACGAGCAGAAATCCAGAAGTTGTTAAAAGGAAAGGCTATTAGTTCTTTAAGTCTGATGGAAAGAGACGAGAGAACTAATATACTACGTCAGGCTAAAGAGATAACAGGAAGTAGTATAAGACAAATTTCAAGAATTACAGGTATAGGATACAATATTATTATTAGGGCATAGATATATCCTCAGGAATTGTCTCAATGATATAAGGGCGATATCTCGGTAGTAAGTACATTTTGTTTTATATCAGTAGAAAGTAGGTGTTGTAATGGCAGAAGAAACGCCATTTGTACTTAAAGATCAATTATTTAATGAAGAGACAGTTCGTAAAGTAGCAGATTGTATTGTGAAAGCATACCCTGATCTTGATAAACGTCGTTTCTCAGATGATATACTTGGGGGATTTCCTAAGCGTGAACTCAAAGAGCGTATGTCATGGATGCGTGAGATAATAGAGAAGTATTTGCCAGATGACTATGAAACAACGATTGCTATTTTACTGAAATCTCTAAAAAGTGTAACAGAAGCTGGTGATTTTACTTTCTCATCCTATGCCGACTATGTCATGGTCAATGGGTGCAAAAGAGAGTATTTGGAACTATCGTTAAATACAATTGGTGAGGTTACAAAGTTTTTTTCAGGTGAATTTGCCATTAGAAGATTTATTAATGAGTTTCCAGAGAAAACTTATGAGCAGATGAAGGCATGGTCACTTAGCGATAATGTAGATCAGAGAAGGTTAGCCAGTGAAGGGCTCAGACCTAAGTTACCATGGGCTATTGCTATAGATTTTGATTATAAAAAGGGTGCACAAGTGTTAGATAATCTCTATTATGACAATGAGAGATATGTGACCAGATCTGTAGCAAATCATTTGAATGACCTGTCTAAGATGGATCCCGATTATGTCGTTGAGCTATTAGACAAGTGGCAAAAATCTAAGAAGCAAGCAGATAAAGAGATGTCTTATATGATAGGACACGCACTAAGAACTTCAATTAAGAGAGGTCACATAGGTACCTTGGAGTTTTTAGGTTATCATCATGAACCAAAGATAGAAGTAAAGCCATTAAATATTATCAAAAAAGATTTAAGATTAGGAGAATATTTAGAGTTCTCATTTGATATCATAGCTCAGAAAGAAGAAGGACTCATCATAGATTACAAAATAATCTATCCAATGGCAAATCATAAAAAGTCTGAAAAAGTATTCAAAATAAAGAAAGTTATGATTAACCAAGGAGAGCGATTAACAGTTGAGAAAAGACATCTATTTAAGAAAATGACCACAAAAAAACTATATAGTGGTGATTATAAAATAGAAATACAGATCAACGGAAGAATCTATGAGGTTGGTGAATTTAAATTAGAAGTCTAGTTTAATAAAACTAGATAGTTAAAGAAATTGCTGAAATCTTTTTTTTCGAGAAAATAATGAAAGTAGAAAGGAGATCAATATGTATAGTTTACTGAAAAACAGACGTAGTATTAGAAAGTAAACAAAGGAGTTGTGGATATATTACTCAAATCAATACTTAGATCCCCATCAGGTAATAATATCAATCCATGGGAAGTCATCTATATAAATGACAAGGAGACCATATCAAAGTTATCTCTTTCCAAGGCTAAAGGTGCGAAGTTTCTAAGTGGATCGCCACAATGTTTATTAATATTAGCTGATCAATCCAAAACAGATGTTTGGATTGAAGATGCATCTATAGCTGCAACTATAGCCCATTTGACAGCTGAATCCCTAGGATTGGGATCATGTTGGATTCAAATCAGAAATAGGTTTACGTCAGACGAAATCTCTTCAGAAGAGTATGTAAGAGAATTGATGGGCATACCGTCCAATATAAGAGTAGAAGCAATAATTGCCTTTGGATATCCTGATGAAGATAAAAAACCACATTCTGAGGAAGGCTTACAGTTAAATAAAATCTTTATAAATGGATATGGTAAGAATTATTTTTAATGTGAGAATGGACATGTGCATATGAGAGCGTATGGGATTAATGTTATAAAGCTAAGTCATCATAAATTTATAGGGTCAGCTTGGCTGTACCCTTGTCTTCTATTAAGTAAGACAAATAACATTTAAATAAAATGAGTTAAGAAAGACAATTGTTATTTGGTTATACGGTACTAAAAAATATAAGGAGGCTTATTAATGATGGAGAACAATTATTACACACAAAAACTAAATTCGCAAAAGTTGTTTAAGGTGTACGAGACCAAAATTCCCAGAGTAAAACAGTATTTGGATGCGGAAATCTCTTTTGTTGGAGATAATCTGACCGGCAGTGAAAGAGTTTTGGAATTAGGTGCAGGTTATGGACGTATTGTAAAGGAATTGGCAGGTAATTGTAAATCAATTGTTGGTATTGACATCTCTGATGAAAGTGTTTTGCTAGGCAAGGAATATTTGAAGGATAGTCCTAATGCGGAAATTATGACTATGGATGTACATAATCTGACATTCAAAGAAAAGTTCGATGTAATATGCTGTCTGCAAAACGGTTTGTCCGCAATGAAGGTCGCATCGCCGGATTGTATTGAAAAGATTTTGAGAATGGTTGTGAGTGGTGGAAAAGTTTATTTCAGTACTTACAGCGAAAAATTTTGGGAGTATAGGGTAAAGTGGTTTAAAGAGCAGGCTGAGAATGGGTTGCTAGGTGAGCTGGATTTAGATAAAACAAAGGATGGGGTTATAATTTGTAAGGACGGTTTTAAAGCAATTATGCATACTCCAAAGGATTTGAAAAAGATTGGAGATTTATCAGGGTATGAATACCAAATTCAAGAGGTAGATGAGTCAAGTGTTTTTCTTATTATTCATAAAAAATAGATTGAAAAAATGAACATAGTTTTAAAATACAAGGGGACGATTATGATTACGGATTGACAAAAAAATAATGGGCGATAAAATATGATTAGAATTCTAATTATAGAGGTGGATATGTTGAAACTACATTTAGTGAATAAAATGGGGAGGATTTATCTGACTTGGACAAGAAAACTTTAACGTGAGCTTGTTCCTCATACTATTACTTTAAAGCAACAATTCGTTTTAAAACAATTGAAAAAGAAATCATTTTTATATCCATTCCAAATAGCAGAAATGCTATATTGTGATCGTCCCACAGCAACAGTAATCATAAAGAATCTAGAAAAAAAGGGTTGGGTCAAAAAAGAAAAAGATCCAGAAAACACAAAGCAATATAGGATATTTATCACTAAGGACGGGCTTATAAAACTTAAGACCTTAAATGGTGCTTCTGGACCCGAGGACATGGATCGATTTGACCCGCTGAAATGTCTAAGTCATGAAGAGAGAGAGCAGTTGGATCAACTGATTACGAAAGTTTTAAAAGATATGGAGCCCTAACCTTAGGGTTTATTTTTAACTTTATGATTAGAGCTCTAATCATAAAGAGGAAGAACAATTATAATAGTGACAGTTTAGTTTTGATACAAATACCAGAGCTTCTAATGCATCCTAATAATAGATACAATAGAATCGTCTAGCTGTATTCCGCTGCATTACAACCCTAGTCATTGTTATCTTTTACAGTGGCATAGAATTCTATATAATCGAAATCATTGAAGAAAAGCTGCTTTAAATCATGTACTTCAACAATTTCTCCTATAACTTGTAGATTATTTTTCCCAGAAAACCTATTAATTAGGTCGATATAATTGCTACCATTCACTAAATCCTCCCTAGGATAGAAGAAATGTATGAAAGTATCATAGGGGTAAACAAAATCTTCATTTTCACAAACTTCAACATACACATCATATCCATCTAAGGTTTTTGTTTCGAAGGTGGTTATGAATAGCTGCTTGGTTTGCATAACTTTTGAAACCGAAAAGTTTGAAGGAGAGTTTGTATTCAACTTCTTGAGCTTAAACACCTTCTGAACAAGTTCTAAATTCACCTCTCTTAAAGTTGGCATTTCATTAGTTTGTTTTAATACATCTCTTTGATAGTTCAGCTTTTCGATTTCATTGTTTATTTGCTTAATATGGTTGTCTATAACATCTTTTTTATCATTAATATCTTCTCTTTTAAGAAGTTCCTTAATTTCTGATATACTAAATCCTAAGTCTCTATAAAAGCTGATTTTATATATTTTTAAGTAGTTTTGGTCTGTAAATACGCTATAGTTGTTATCATCCCTTTTGATATCAAGTAAACCTTTCTTTTGCCAATGTCTGATGGTATCTTTACTAATTCCTATAAAATTACTTACCTGCCCCATTCTATATCTGTTATCCATAAGTGAATATCAACCTCCTAGAAATATTGTATCATTTTTTTGAAATTTTATGTTGACTGTTGACTTGGTCTACACCTTAAAATCTATATTGAGGTGATGAAAATGAATAAAAAAGAATTTATAAAAATCTATAAGGAGTACTCCCATAGAGTTATCACAACAAAGGTGGTAATGGCACTTGCTTCAAGTGCTGATCACATTATAGCAGCAACATTTATTAGTTCAGCAGTTCTTGCAGCTATAACCTTGATAAATCCAATGCTATTTTTCATTTTTGCCTTTGCATTTATGTTTGCATCGGGATTAGGCTCCTATATCGGTTTGCTTATGGGAAAAAAAGAGATTGAGAAGGCTAATAGAACCGCTAGTTTTATATTATTAATTTTTACAGCTATAGCAGTAGTATTATCGGTTTTCACTTCTGTTAATGCAAGTAGAGTTGCTAGTTTGCTGGGAGCTACAGGGGATTATCATAGGATTGCGACTGTGTATTTGAGATATCTCTCCATTGCCTTCTTCCCTCAGATGATAGCTGTGGTTTTAGATGGATTAGTTATGAATGATGGAAGTCCAAAGTATAACTTTAGAGTAAATATTATAACATTGATAATGAACGTTGTTCTAAATATAATCTTTGTTATGGTTTTCAAGCAAGGTGTAGTAGGCTTAGCTGTAGCAACTCTTATAAGTCACAGCTACCACCTTATTGCAGATATTTATTATATAGTATATAAATCTAAAGCAATAAAGATTAGAATGCCCAAAAAGAACCTTAAGGCACTTAAAAGGGTCTTATATAATGGGAGCAGTGACTTCCTGGGTGTCTTTATTGAAGCAATAATGATATATGTTGTTAACCTATCAATACTAAAATTTTTACCAAATGAGTACCTTGAGGCATATGCAGCTTCGGCAGTATTTACTCTATTTATTACCAAGATTTATCTTGGATCACAGTATGGATTACAGCCTATATCCTCTAAACTGATGGGGAAAGAGAAATACGATGAACTCAGACAGCTTTTTGTCTTCTCGGTTAAGAGAAGTGCGCTTTATGCAATTGGTTTCTATGTTGCTTTAATTCCCATTGCATGGTTTGGATTGCCATATTTCTTAGATAATCCCGAACTTGTAAAAATTGCTTTTGTGCTGTATTTAGGGGTTGGTTTTGCCATAGTATTATCAAATATAGGAATACAGTCCTCTATTTTCTTTACTGCTATAAATAGACCAATGGAATCATTAGTTATAGCTGTAGTAAGAACTTTAATTTTAATTCCTGCATTTAGTTACACTATGATTTGGATGTTTAAGTTTGCTGGAATCACACTTGGGTTCTTAATTCCCGAAATCCTATTGACAATAGGTTTCATGTATTATTTCAAGAGGTTAGATTTGTCACGATTAAAGGTATAGATGAGCAAAGGGAAGTCGTGACGGTTCCAGAGTATCCTAAAATCAGATAAAACAAAACCGTTACGCTATATGATCTCTTAAAAAATAAACTCTTGACTCTGTTCTTACCCCATACATTATTCTATTTGTGAGGTGATAAATGTGAATTCAAACCCTGTATTCAAACAACATTTTAAAGATTATGCAAAACCTATGATCATCAGATCTTTATTTAATAGTTTAATGCACACAGCGGATAAGTTGATTGCTTCGATGTTTATCGGTGCATCTGCTTTGGTAGCCACCACCCTTATTAGTCCTTTGATGTTTTTTATGGCAGCTCTGGCAATGTTTTTTATTAGTGGATTGGCAGCTTATGTTGGTCTACTCATAGGACGCGATAACGTAGAAAAAGCCAATCATGTATCCAGCGGTATCCTAGTTATAATGGCAGTATTAGGAATTGCAATGACTATTCCCTGCGTGTTTTTATCAAAGCAGCTTGCCTATTTTCTAGGGGCGAGAGGGGAATTTTTTATGTTATCCGTTGACTACTTGAGAATATTTGCATTATCCTTTCCACTTCTTCTAGTTGGAAGAGGACTGGATATTCTCATTCTGAACGATGGAAGCCCGAGGTTCAGTTTTGTACTTAACATCCTGGGTGCAGTAACTAATCTAGGTTTAAACCTATTTGCGGTAGCTGTATTAGGTTGGGGAATTAAAGGTTTAGCAGCAGCCACTGTAGTCAGTTCTGGAATACAGTTTTTTGGTGGATTATGGTACTTCCTTCGAAGGCCAAAGGTTCTGCGCTTGACAGTACCTACCTTCCACATCCCAACTATTTTGCGAATTGCCTACAATGGTTTTAGTGATTTTGCAATGATGATAGTTGAAGCGGTAATGGTATTTATCATAAATATTGCATTTGTGAAATTCCTGACACCTCAGCACTTTGAAGCCTATGCAGCGGTGAGCATTATTATAACTCTGTTCTATGGTATTTACATGGGAGCATCCATGGGGCTACAACCAATCTTGTCACAGATGATGGGACGAGGAGAATTCCATGAATTAACAGGTATTTTGAACTATTCTGTAAAGAAAACTATGATCTATGGAGTTATGATTTATCTGCTTTTGATTCCAATGATTGATGAAATTCTACTTCTGTTCATAAAGGAGCCAGCTACTATTCAAGTCGGTCAGTTCTTCTACTTGACGCTAGGATTAGCAACTTTATTTTCGAACTATCCATTGCAGATGAGCATATTCTTCACAGCTGTAAATCGACCAAAGGAATCAGCTCTTATCTCAGTATTTAGAACGTTGATATTTATCCCACCGATGGTTTATTTGTTTATCATGCAGTTGGGAGCAGCCGGTGTAGCTTTAGGCTTCATTGTTACAGATATTTTAATGATACTGGGACTCACTTTATACATGCAAAAGACGGACCTGTCTACATTGAAAGTGTACGAGTAAGTAGGAAATTTCTATGCATATCACGAATCAGTACAGTAAAAGATATATCACAGAGACTAGCAGAAATGTTTTAGAAAGGAGCTCACTATGACGCGAAATAAACTGATAAAGAGTGAGGTCATCCAACTATTTAATACAACCATAGAAACCCTGCGGCACTATGAACAGAAGGGGGTACTGAAGCCAGAGATTGGTGATAACAACTACCGTTATTATGACTTTGAAGATCTGAAGAAGCTTAGACAGATTTTTCTATTCAGAGATTTGGAGTTATCACTAGAAGAAATGAAGCAATTGGACGAAAGACAGGTGAAGAAAGCAGATTACATTGATATGCTTAAAAAATCATCATATAACCCTTCAGGGAAAAATACAGCGACTACAGAATGTTCAAGAAAACATCAGACAGCTTGTAGAACTTCTAGAAAAAGGAGAAAATAAACGATCTTATCGACTTCGATTGGAAAATGAACGGCACTATTATGTACTTGATCCTTTTGAAGCAAAGGTTATGTCATCGCCAAAAGCTTACTTTGACCGATACAAAAGATTGATTCAAAGCAACATTTATTCAGAGAGAACCCTGCAAATGATTTATCCCTATGACGAATTACAAGCAGGTCAACTTATGAAGGCTCAGCTTTGTATGGAACTACCGAGTGGTGAGAAAAAGCTATCTTCAGGTATCTATGAAGAGAACCTACTTATCTTGCCAGCGGGGACTTATCTATCCATCTTCTATCCATTTCAACACGGGAAGTTCGACACTCTTCCTGCACTGAGAGAGGAGATTGATGTGTACCTCAGAGGAAATGGTCTGAGTAGAAGAGGCACCATAGTACTTGAGAAAGAACACCCTGAGTTGTCCTTGTTTTTGGACGAAGCAGTTTCTATTTTTGAGTTGCAGATACAAGTTGAAAAAGAATAATTATGGGAAATTATCCTACTGCTCTGAGACAATGAAGATAAATATGTGAAAAACACTATGACTTTAGAATATGAAAGTGGGTATATTATGAATTATTATGATGATTTACAGAATGTAAAGAGTTATATCGATATGGCAAAAGATTGTTACGCAATAGAATTGGTATCAAAGCTTAATTGCTATCTAGAAAATGGTAGTACGATTTTAGAGCTTGGTATGGGTCCCGGTAATGATTTTGAACTACTGAATAAGAGTTACCATGTTACAGGATCTGATAAATATGTACATTTTATTGATCTTTACAAGGCAAAGAATCCCAAGGCAGATGTGCTTGCGATGGATGCTGTGACACTAGATATTAATAGAACTTTTGATTGCATTTATTCCAACAAAGTTCTCCCTCATCTAACAAAAGAAGAACTTAAAAAGTCTATTGAGAAGCAATGGTCATTACTGAATGAAAATGGAATATTATTTCATACATTTTGGAAAGGTGACAAAGCGGAGGATTATGGAGGCATGTTAAATCAGTATTACTTGGAATCTGAGTTGCGGGATAAATTCAGTGAAGGATTTGAACTACTTTTAATTGAAGGTTATAAAGAATTTGAAGAAGATGATTCGATACTGGTTGTTGTGAAGAAAATAGGAAAAAACTAAGGCCGTTTAATCTTTTTTGCAATTTTTTGATATTGTAGAAGCTAATAAAGATGTCGAAGGGAAGGAGTTATTGGCAACAATTTTGACGGAATAGTAACTCCATTCTTTTGATTTATCCCAAGACTATAGAATGGACAATGTAACTGTCCCTGCTGAAGTTTATCTTTTATTATGATATGATTAAGATAATAAGTAATTATATAGAGGAATCTACCGTAAAGCAAAGGGTGTTAATCATTAGTACTTAAGGCAAATATAAAATTGCTTAAAGCTGATAAGAAAATATATAGGGGATACGATGAAGTAATGAAGAATATTAATTCAACTTTTCAACCCTGTGACCCTCTTCTTGATCTTCCTGTAAATTATTCATAATATACCTATGGAGGGCGATCTAATGGAATTAGATTTGTTGATGGAAATACTCTTTGATTTAGGAAATAAGTTTGGTAACTTATTTATATTTGCATATATATTAACACGAGTGAAGGCATTTAGAAGAATTATTTCTAAAGAACAGCTAAGTTTTAAGGATCAATTAGTTTTATCTGTTATCTTTGGAATTTTTGGTATTGTTGGTACATATTTTAGCTTTGAGTATAATGGTGCATTGGTTAATACAAGAATCATTGGTGTGGCATCAGGAGGACTATTTGGTGGCCCTATCGTAGGATTGCTATCTGGTTTAATTGCAGGTGTTCATAGAGGAATGATAAATACTGGTAATGTCACTTCAACGGCCTGTGCAATTTCAACAGTACTTGAAGGATTAATGGCTGGGTTTATGGGACTCTATGTTCGTAATAAAGTCAATAAGTGGCGTTATGCTGTGGTTACAGGTGTTATTGGTGAATCTATGAGAAAAATTGCACTTTTAATTATAGTAAAACCACTTTCTGTAGCAGTAGAGTTGGTTAAGGATATTTGGATCCCAATGGTAGTTATCAATTCTATTGGTCTCGCCCTCTTTTTTATGATTCTTGAAAGCATATTTAGAGATCGTGAAAGATTACAAGCACAATCAGCCCAGCTGTCGCTAAAAATTGTAGATGAAGCATTGCCTTATTTAAGAACAGGATTTGAAAGTGATGAGTTTAGAAAAGTTGCTCAAATTATTCATGATATGACAGATTTTGACGCAGTCACATTAACAGACAGAGAAAGGATTATCGCTCACATTGGGGATGGTACACCTAGACATGAAATCGGTAAGCCAATCGTAACATATTTGACGGAGTCAGTTTTTAAAAGTAAAACTTCAAAGATCATGGATACATGTTATGAACTGGATTGTGAATACATGGATACATGTAACCTTAAATCGACTTTAACACTTCCTTTATCAAACGGGAATTCAATTATTGGAACTTTAAAACTTTATAAGAAGACAGAACATGCTATTTCAGAGTTTGATGTTGAACTTGGTGAAGGTTTAGCTAAACTGATAGCAACTGAACTTAAGATATCAAAACTTGAAAGAAAAGAAAAACTGTTGCAGAAAGCGGAATATAAAGCTTTACAAGCACAGATCAACCCTCATTTTTTATTTAACTCTTTGACTGTGATTGGATCAATTTGTAGAACTGAACCTGCAAAAGCTAGGGAATTAATCTATTCATTATCGAAGCACTTTAGAAAAAATTTAAATAATTCAAATGATTTGGTCTCCATATATGATGAAATTGAACATGTTAAAGCCTATGTGTCTATTGAAAAAGCAAGGTTAGATGATGATTTAGAGATAATCTATAACTTTGATGATTCGATGGATTTAAGCATTCCTCCTCTGACATTACAGCCTATGGTTGAAAATGCCATAAAACATGGTATTTACCCAAAGCGGGGTAAAGGAACGATTCGATTTGATATTTGTTTTGAAGATGGTGCTTATATCATTAAGATTTCTGATGATGGTGTTGGAATGGATGTGAATGTAATGAATGACATAATATCTGGTAAAAAAATTAAAGGTGATTCATATGGGACTAAGAATGTAATAGAACGTCTAAAAAGTGCTTTTGGAGATTTGTTTAGTCTTGAGATTCACAGTCAGAATATGCAAGGAACGGAAATTATTTTTAAAATAAAGAAAGAGGTTGCATATGTATAATATTTTGATAGTAGATGATGAAAAATATATACGTGATGAACTGAGATATATCTTAAATAAGATCGAAGGTTACACTGTTAAAGCGGATATAGGACAAGCTGATGATGTTCTAGGTATTATTGAGTCAGAAGTCATTGATATTGTTTTCTTAGATATTGAATTGCGTTATGAAAATGGATTAAACGTGGCAAGAAAAATTAATGATATGAATAATCCACCTTGTATAATTTTATCTACTGCTTATGATCGATATGCCATAGTTGGATATGAACTAAATGTGATTGATTATATTTTAAAACCTTTTAATGACGCAAGAATAGAGCGCGCCCTTGAAAAGGCTAGGATTTTTATTGGTAATAAGTCAAGTCAAAATCAATTGTCGATGAGTAATAAAATTGCAGTTGCTGATGAGGGTAGAATTTATTTATTATCGATTGAAGAAGCTATTTATTTTAGGGCAGATGGTAATAATGCTATTGTCATGACTAAAAACAAATCATATACATTATCATCTTCATTAAAGAAAATCGAAGAAAGGTTAATTGGTCAAAACTTTAAGAGAATTTCTAAGTCTCATATTGTCAATGTAGATAAAATCATTGAGATTATTCCTTGGTTTAATTATAAATGTAAGCTTAAGATTAAAGATCTTGAAGAAGAGTTGATAGTTACAAGAAACTATTATAAAGGATTCAAAGAAACCATCCTAATTAAGTAAGTGCTATTTGTTAGCACTTTTTCTTTTTGCCCAGTGCATGTAATCAGACTATAATGTAGGTAATCATTTTAAACTTTCGGAAAATTTGTAAAAACGATAACATAAACCCATAGGAAATATATTGAACTTTAGGAGGGTTTAAAATGAAAAAAATTGTAAGCTTATTATTAGTGGGATTATTGATGATTGGACTACTTGCAGGATGCAGTAGTGAAACAGAGTCAAATAATGCTACGGGGGAGCAAAAGGAAGACAGATTTATTACTATTGCAACTGGTGGTTCGTCAGGTGCATATTTTGCGTTAGGTGGAACAATATCGAATTTATTAAATGAAAATTTAAGTTATATAAATGCATCTGTTCAATCAACTGGGGCGTCAGCAGTTAACGCAACATTAATTGGTGAAGGAAAAGCTGAAGTTGCATTTGCAATGAATGATGTTGTAAATTATGCATACACTGGAACAGAGTCGTTTGCTGAAAAAGGAAAAGTTGAGAACTTAAGAGGGATTGCGTCGCTGTATCCTAACTTTGTACAAGTAATTTCTATTGAAGGAAAAGGTATTGAAGAAATTTCAGATTTAGCTGGTAAAAAAGTAGGTGTTGGAGCACCGGGTTCTGGTACTGAAGTTAATGCAAGACAAATTTTAGCATCACATGGTATCACTTATGATGATATTGATGAAGACTTCTTATCATATGCAGAAGCAGTGGAACAACTTAAAAATGGCGCAATTGATGCAGCGTTCTTGACATCAGGTATTCCAAATGCAGCAATCATGGATTTAGCAACAACTAAAGATGTTAAGATTGTTCCAATTAGAGCAGACAAAATTACTAAATTAGCAGCAGATTTCCCATTCTATTCATCTGAAAATATTCCAGCTGATACTTATGGCAACTCAGAACCAGTTGAAACAGCTGCAGTTATGACATTACTTGTAACAAGTGCTGACCTACCAGATGATGTAGTATATGACATCACTAAAACAATATTTGAAAATCTAGATGCACTTGGTGATACACATGCATCAGGTAAGAAAATTTCCCTTGATAAAGTAGAAGTAGGCATGCCTATTCCGTTACATCCCGGTGCTGCAAAGTACTATGAAGAAGTAAAATAGTTTATTAGGGGGTGTCTCAGAATGACGAATTTCAAAGTATTGAACTTCATTCATTCTGAAACACCCCGAGGCTGAACTCTGGAGATATCTTTGTTAGACAGCCTCTTAATAGAGGAGGAAAAGTTTTGTCTGAAACAACCATTAACCAAGAAGAACTTCTTGAAAAATATGACACGGAATCCCGGTTTAGAAAATTTGATAGAAATTCCATTCCAGGAATGATTGTATTTATAATGTGCATAGCATTAAGTATCTTTCATCTTTATACAGCTTGGAGGGGACCATTAGTAACGCTTGTTCATAGGGCGGTGCATACATCAGCTGTATTAGTACTTGTATTTATATTATATCCAGCTGGTAAAAAAGTCTAATAAGAAGCAACCATCTATCTTAGATTATGTGATGGCCGTTACTTCAGTATTTGCTGGATTGTATATATTTATCAACTATGATTCATTAGTTATGAGAGCTGGTATTCCAAAAGATATTGATATCGTTTTTGCCATTATGACAATGGTCTTAGTTATAGAAGCCGGTAGGAGGATCACAGGAAAAGAAATTGCAATTTTAGCTTGTATCTTTTTAGTTTATGCAATGGTAGGTCCTAGCTTACCTAGAATCATTGCTCATAGAGGATATGACTTTAGAGATATTGCAGAATATATGTATTTAACGACAGAAGGAATCTTTGGCATCGCCATTGGTGTATCAAGTACTTATATATTCCTATTTGTACTTTTCGGTGCATTTTTATCAAAGTCTGGTATGGGTGCATTTTTCAATGATTTAGCTATGGCAATTGCAGGTAGTGGGAAAGGTGGACCAGCAAAAGTTGCCGTTGTTTCAAGCGGTCTTTTAGGATCTATAAATGGATCAGCGGTTGCAAATGTTGTAACAACAGGCGCCTTTACAATTCCATTAATGAAAAAGATAGGGTATAAAGCAGAATTTGCTGGTGCCGTTGAAGCAGCAGCATCATGTGGAGGACAAATCTTACCACCTGTAATGGGTGCCACAGCATTCATTATGGCTGAATATTTAGGAGTACCATATATTCAAATTGCAGCTGCTGCTGTTATTCCAGCATTACTTTACTATCTAGGCGTAATTGTGGTAATTCATTTAAGAGCATCTAGAAATGGTCTTGAAGGATTACCAAAGGATAAATTACCGAAGGTTTGGGATGTGCTAAAATCTAGAGGGCACTTATTAATTCCTTTAGCGGGGTTATTATATTTATTAATTAAAGGATTTACACCGATTTATGCGGCATTCTATTCGATTCTTTTAACAATCTTTGCAAGTGCCTTAAGAAAAGAAACCCGTATGTCCTTTAAAGATATTATCGATGCACTAGAAGAAGGTGCAAGAACAGCACTTGGTGTTGCAATGGCTTGCGCTACTGTTGGTTTAATTATTGGAGTTGCTACTTTGACTGGCTTTGGACTTAAGCTTGCAGGTGCAATACTTTTCGTAGGTAAAGGTAATTTAATTGCAACGTTATTCTTAACGATGATTGCCTGTATAGTTCTTGGAATGGGATTACCATCAATTCCAGCTTATATTATTACAGCTACTATGGCAGCACCAGCATTAGCTAAAATGGGTGTACCGATGCTTGTATCACATATGTTTGTATTTTACTTTGGTATGCTTGCAAATCTTACACCGCCTGTTGCTCTAGCGGCCTTTGCGGGGGCAGGAATAGCTGGTGGTGATACGGCCAAAACTGGATTCCAAGCTGTTAAGATAGCTTTAGCAGGATTTGTTGTACCATATATCTTTGTTTTTTCCCCAACAATTTTAATGATTGATGCAAATGTAGGGGAGATTATTGTAGCAGTTGCTACGGCTGTAATAGGTGTATTTGCACTTGGTATTTTCTCCGAAGGATATTTCTTAAGAAAAGTAAATATGATATTAAGGATTATCTCATTTATATCTGCAATTATGTTAATGTTGCCAGGTGTTAAAACAGATATAGCAGGTGTTATTATATTCATCATCATAGTTGTTATGCAAAAAACTGGCAAAACAAGTGAAAACAAAATCGAATGTGATCTTTCCTAGATAATAAAAACTTAGAAGTATCGAGTCCCTTCGTTTTGGTCAAATGTCCCTTCAAGAAATGACCCCAATAAGCTAACCCTGAGATATTACCTCAGGGTTAAATATTTTAAAAATAGTATTTTATTATAAGTAATTTGGATGCCAGAATCCGGGGGCATCATCTCATAAAGAGGAAATGATTGATTACCAATCAACAATGTATGTTTAGCAATAGGAGAAATTCCATAGGTTAAGTTAGGCATGACTTGATTGATTTCGTCATAAACCACATACCCATCTTCGATATAGGTTTCTTCTCCAGCACTGTCTGGCACACCTGCTCCAAAGGCTTTAAATCTAGTTCTAAGAAGTATAATTTCATTGTTTTCATTTAAACCAAATATTTCTTCCCAGGGCTCTAGTTCAACAGAATGAATCCATCTCATAGTAAAGGCATCATCTTTAGAAAACCTATGAAGCAAGTAAATTTCATCAGAGTACATATCTTTAATGGTTATAACATTAATTGGCATACATACAGCGACTATTAGTATTATTGGTATCAGTATTATTAAGTATTTTGTCTTCATCATGTCATCCTTTATGTATAGATATATTATTATTATACTAAAAAAATGAACTTTGTATTAAAGAAAATGAGAATTATATATCGAAGGGAGAGGTTTATCGCTAAACCTTATAATCAATATTTAATTCATGTACCCATGAAGAAAGTCCATCTTCAGGAGGAGTGGCTTCAAAAAATGCACCTGCATCTGATTTGAAATTCGAGATATATTCTTGATTAATTCTCGATATTTCTTCATTTACCTACCTCTTATTTATTTGTTATAGGATAATGAACTCCAAGAACATAATAGTCTTCATATTCAATTATTGACTTAATATCGATACCTTCAAGCTTAGGATTTTTTGGTTTGAAAAGGTATTCATGCTCTCCTTTCTCAGGTTTAGGAATTTGCCCTTTTTCTTGTTGGCCTTCTAAAAACAAAATGATAATAAAAGAAATTATAGTTAGGAAAATTAATATGTAAACTGGTTTAATTTTTTTCATGTTGTAATTTTAGTTCAGTGGGCAAGTTAGTTCAAGGGGGGAGAATTGGTAATTATTGTTATGAAGTAAGATTTATATGGTATGTACAGTTGATTCGATATACAATCAAGAAGTATTTTGAAGGAATTTAGAATCTAACTTTTATCATTCTATATTTTTCTAAATACTTAACAAGTTTCTTTTCTGTTAATACCTCATTAGTCACAAAATTTCCATCTATAAATAGAGTGTAGATGGTACAAGGTGTAGGTGAACTTTGCGCATCTTTCACAGTTTCTAACTTATTTATTTCATATGGAATATTTTTTTCTTTCAGCACACTTTCAGCAATGGGAACATATTTATCAGTATGTGGGCAACCATTAGAATAATAAATAACTACACCTTTTTTATCTATTTTACCAGCTTTCATGCAGTCATTAAATCTTGGAAGTGTATTCGTTTTTTCAAAAGGAAGATATAGTAATTCAAAAGATGGATCAGCTGTATCGCATATTACAAAATCTTTGTACTTTAAAAATTTAGGATCTGTCAAAAAGTGCATTTTCTTTTTAGATCCAAGAGTCACAAGCCCTTTCTTCCCTTTAGCTTTAGCATCTTTTATACACTCTTCTAAAAGCTGATTAGCATATCCTTGTCCCTTAAACTTTCCAGAAACCCATAGACAGCTGATATACATAAAATCAGGCGCAGTAATAGGTGCAAAGCATTTTTCGGCAGGTATATATTCTATAAAAACTTTACCTCTTTGGTTAAGTTTTTTAAACACAAGCCCATCTTTAAAGCGTTCTTTTAACCACTGCTTTTTACTGCCTACACAGTTTTCGCCTTTCTTTTCACTAATTGCGCAACAGATATGTTCCGTGTCTATATTATCTTTGTTTAAAGTTACAATTTCATAATTCATAAATTTAATCTCCTTTTTTTAGTATATCTTAATTATAGGAGAAGTAATACGACAACAGTATGTCATATTAGATCAAATTTTTATAGATCAAGTATTTTTTTAGTATGATGCAAAGGGTCGATTCTGATGTGTCCTAAATAAGGAATATAAAGGTGACGGTTTTTAATGTGGCTCTATTGATGAATTTGATTGAGATATTCACTAATCCCATATATGACATAGGTTAATCGGTAAGGTAGATATTAAGGACGTGAACTTCCTCGAAAAGAGGGTTATTGTCTTTTACTTTTTTTAACTATTTCATCTTGAATTTTCAACAACTGCATAAATGTTTTTTGACATTCGAGTCAATAATTCCATGGTTATTTGCTTTTCCCCAGGTGAAAAGCCTTGAGACAAAATGTCATTTATTTCTCGTGTTATACTAAATACCTCATCGTGGAACGTATGACCTTTCTCTGTTATATATAATTTCTTTTGTCTCTTATCTTCCTTAGCTTCTTTCTTCTCCACATAGCCCTCTTCTACCAATCCCTTTAATATTTTAGTAACAGTGATCTTATCTAACATTAAAGCATGGCCTAACTCGATTTGAATAACTCCCTCATGATTATGAAGGTAGTGGAGAATTTGAAGATGACTTTTATTAATATTATATTTTTCTAATTTTTTATTGAAATAGTAATTCATATTTCTAGAAATAATTGTTAAGTACTTGCTAAACTGATCTTTTTTCATTCATATCATCCTTTTTTCCTAAATTTCTTTCCTATATAGATAATTATAATCCTCAAGAAAAACATTGTAAAGTAGTTGCCAGCGGAAACAATAAAAAAGTTTCTAAAAGAAACTAATATTGTTATAGAGAAACTAGTGATACTGATAAGTTATTTTGATGATTGGTTTGTGATAAACTTTAAAATATGAATCGTACAAAGGCTGTGGCAGCGACATGTTAAAGAAAATTGCCTTGGGATTAAAAAAAGAAAAATGTTTCTATTTAAAAAGAAATATAAATAAATAGTTTCCAAAGAAAACTATTCATGTTATGATAATAACATGATAATTATAATTGCCATAGGGTCTGATGTTACCATGAGTGCAGTTCATGAGACAAGAAAAATTAAGGAGGAATGAAGATGAATAAAAGAGTAAGTATAACGATTTTATCATTGTCGCTTTTGACAGTTATGGTTGGAGCGACAGTGGCTCCTGTGTTAGGAGTAATCAAAGAAGTATTTCAGGGTGTCAATCCATTGTATATAAAGCTAATATTAACTTTACCTGCAATTATATTAATCCCATTTAGTATTATATCAGGTAAACTAGTTCAATTTTATAGCAAGAGAAAAATTATCATAATTGGTTTATCATTGTACCTTATCGGTGGTATAGGTGGTGGCTTTGCCCAAGGTATTGTTCAATTACTTGCTTTTAGAGCTATCTTGGGTATGGGAATTGGATTGATTTTGCCTCTATCCACTGGACTAATTGCAGATTGTTATAATGGTAATCAGCGTGCGAAAATGATGGGTTACTCGACAGCTGTAAACAATCTAGGAGGTATTATAGCAACACTTTTATCAGGAGTATTAGCGACTATTAGTTGGAGATATGCTTTTGCAGTTTACTCGATAGCTGGAATAGTGTTTGCTTTAGTTGTACTTTTCTTGAAGGAATTGCCAAAAGCAGAGCAAGAAGAATATGAGAAGAAAAGAATAACCCCTAAGGTATGGAAGATCGCCTTCGGTACCTTTATCGTATCAGTTATTTTCTATGCTGTACCAACAAATTTATCCTTGTTTCTAGCAGAGTTCAGACTTGGTCAATCAGGAACTTCAAGTATATTTATATCTCTATTAACATTCAGTTCCTTTGTAGTAGGGATGCTCTTTTTAAAGATAACAAAGCTACTTAAGAATTTAAAAGTCATTGTATCTTTAATAACTATGTTTATTGGGTTTCTTATCCTATCATCTACAGTTAATATTATTTTTATTGGAATTGCTATTGTTTGCGTAGGTGTGGGATCAGGACTATTAGTGCCAACATTAATGTTACAAGCTACAAAGGTAGTACCTAAAAACGAAGCAACTTATGCACTGGCAATTGTAAGCAGTAGTATGTTTTTAGGACAATTTTCATCACCGATTTTGAGCACACTTATTCAAAATCTACTGAATTCAACAAGCACAAGGGTGGCTTTTTACACCTCATCTTTAATATGCTTTATGTCAATAGTGGTTATGGTTCTAAAGAATGGTGTAGAGTCACCAGTCAGTCAGGAATAGTTCATTAGAATATTAACAGGATAAAATAAAATGTTACTGCAAGATGAGTCTTGTTAAAGAGGCTCATCTTACAGTAAAATTTCGGAGGTAGGTAAGGCTCTTGAGAGCCTTAATCATTACTAGACAATATATTATTGGCAAATAGTCTTATATATTGCATTGGTACAGCAATATTCAAGTTTTGGCCTGCATTATATCCTGCGGTAGTAATACCAATCAATTCTCCATACATATTCAGTAGTGCCCCTCCAGAGCTTCCTTCAGAAATAGGGGCGGTAATTTGTACCATATTCACATCATTAAAACTTCTGAAACCAGAAATAATTCCATCGGAAATGGTATTAAATAACCCCAAGGGGCTACCGATAGTAACAATTTTTTGTCCTCGAACTATACTATCTTCGGGACAATGTAATATGGGAGTTGTATTTCGCTCCACTCTGATAAGGGCTAAATCATAGTCTGTATGATACTTAATAATTTTAGATGAATAGTATTCATTACTATCATTTTCAAAGATAACACCAAAAACATCTCCATTTGCAACTACATGAAAATTGGTAATGATAAATCCATGGGTACTAATTGCCACACCTGAACCTTTAGATATCAATTCCCTATTTCTATCGTAAACCTGTATCATTACTACAGATTCAGCTAGTTTTGCAATCTCTTCATAGTTTTTTTCTTCTTTTCTTTTTCCACGAGTCATATTTGTAGTAGTTTGATATATATTCATAGGTTTTTGTTCCTTAGTTTTTGTATTTCTACTAGGTGGAGCTGATGTATATTCCAATCTTTTATTTTGCTTTTTTCTCACCACAGATTCAAAATCTATACTTACTCTCTTCTTTTTACTATATTTAATAGCATTTGAATAGTTATTCATTGAAGGAAATATATTTTCTACATCTTCCATTGGATTTAAATACAAAATATCACATCCAAGTTTGCTTAAAAGTATTAAGAAATACAATTCATATTTTTTAATATCTCCAAAATAAATAACCTTGAGGATTGAATTACTATCCCTACTATTTCCAATTAAGAGAGGTAAATATTTTTTCATCCATAATAACAGTTTTATACCAAAATTTTTCCTCATTGATGGACTAGAAGAAATATTATTTGCATCATAAAGAGCTAATATTTCACGAAAAGCTTTCTTTCTTGTCCATTCTAATGATTCGTCCTTGATTTTGAATCCCATGTTAAATTGAAAAAATTTAAGGGGACTTATATGGGATTGCTCCATTTCAACATACTTTTCCCATATGCCTTTCATATAATTTATTTCCTCAGCAGAAAAAACTTTTTCTAATCCATTTTCAAATTTCAAATACTTCATACGTGTCTCTAATAGATAATTGTTCAATGCGTTAACCTTTATTACATAATCATTTTCATCTGTAGGTATACCAATATACCTACAAAACATAACTTGTTTTTCTAAAGATGATTTACTATTTCTTACATCAGTACATTTTATATCCTCAAAGGGGTTCTGTGTTTCTAGCAATATAGTTTTTATAGGTTTTGTTTCTAAAATCATATTTCATCCCGCCTTTGATTTTAAATAATCTACATCTAAATAATATTATACACCCATTTATAGGTATAAAACACTAGAACTTGATAATTTTTAAAGCTATTTTCTTTGGTCTTGGAATCTAATATCGACGGGACGGTTCTTTTGATATATTATAAAAATGATGACATAATATATCAAAAGGAGTAATTTGGGGTCTGGTACAAGATGGCAGAGGAGTGCGCCGTAAAAGCCCATTTGATATATATGATGTGAGTGCTGTTTAGTAGGAATAACTAGTAGCAGATACGTAGGCATCGGAGGTTCGAGTCCATCAGGTAGTACAAAACAAAACACCTTGATTGTTCAAGGTTTTTAACTTTTGGATATTGGCTTCTCACCATTACAGGTTCTAAATAATTCGAAGTAGGAGAATGGGACAGGTTATGGGTCCACTTTGTAATTAGATTTTATTATCATCCATAAAATTTAACATGTTCTTGAAAACTTTACAGTTATTATTTCTTTAATAAATTAGTTAGTTCACTAACAACTCGATAAAAATCTTCTTTATTAGCATCCAAAAAATTTAGGATGCCGTGTGGTGAATTTCTCACAGTAATAATTTTTCTATTGGCTTGTAATGCTGAATCATAATAATATCTTAATACGTCATCAGGAATAACACTATCATTTTCAGCAGCAATAATTAGTAAATTTCCTTTGAAATTTTTTAACACATCCCAAGCATCACTATTTTCATAACTCTTATTCTTTCTTATACATTGTGTGAATTCAGAATTAAAATTCAGATAGTAGGCCTTTTTATCATATGCTGCAGGTACAAAAATTATTAAATTTCTAACGTTGAACTTTTCTATAAGTTTAACAGATGTATAACCACTCATACTAGAACCTATAATAGTCAAAGGCTTATCCGTTCTAAAACTATTGATAACTTTGCATGCTTGTTCAGTCCTTTCATATAAACTGGATTTTGAGAGTTCACCACCAGTTTCGCCATGTCCTAAAAAATCAAATGCACAAGAAGAAAATCCTTTTTCTTGAAGTGTATATCTTAATGAATCATACCTTTTTCGGTTTGATTTACCTGCTCCATGTAGAAAATGAATATGGCACTTATCTTTACTCCCTAAAATATCTCCTATAATTTTAGATTCTTTAAAACAAATTGAAAACACTTCCTTTTTCATTGTTAACCTCCTCCCGTACTATCTAAATTTTATTTGAGTATTACAATACTTCAAGTATGTTGTATCATGAGGTTGCATTTGTCTACTTTATAGAGGTAAACTTTGATTTTTAATAAGTAAAAAATTAGAGCTTATATTTCATAGAATCAATAAATGGATACAAATATTTTTTGAGAATTTCTATATTTCTTTCGGTTGATTCTGATTGAGAAGTGTGAGTTAATTTATAGATTATCCTATTGGGTGGAGCCGGATTAAGCCGAAGAATCTTTATGTCGTATTGATTACTCAAGCCCATTGCGTTAGAAAGCGGTACTATTGACCAAAAATTTCCTTCCGACAAAAAGTACGAGAGTATAGTAATGCTAGTTACAGAAACTAAAGGATTTATTGATATGTCAAACCATTTATCATGCCAAATTTTGTATACAGGACCCCAACCAATATTTAAATTATCCTTAGATCCTATATACAATTCTCGAGTAGGATCAAGCATTTCTGGATGTATAAATTCTCCGTCTAAGTTACTATCTTTAGAAGTAATAACTACCATTTCGTCTGACATGATCTCTTCAACTTTTACATCGGTGTACTTCATTTCATAAAGTGCAAAACCAATATCTACTATCTTTTTACTTACTAAATTATATATCATATCAGCAGGATAGCGTTTTATATCTAAGTTGAATCCAGGTTCGTCGTAAACAAGTTTTCGGTAAAGAGGAACAAAGCCATGCTCGAGCATGCTATCAACAGTTGCGATAGACAGATATGGTTTGGCATCAATATTTCTAAGTCTACTGCACTCGTTCCAAAGGGATATCCAATTTTTTGCAATAGATTCAAACTCGATGCCTTTCTGAGTTAAAGAAATTTCCTTAATCCCCTTATTCCGTGTGATCAATTCAACTCCTAATTCCTTTTCTAGCATCTTCAATCGTGTGCTAATGGTGGATGAAGAATAATAAAGGAGAGTAGAAGCGTTTGCAATACTTTTCTCTTTAACAATAGCTAAAAAAATCTCAATATCCTTTTTATCCATTTCATTCCTCCCAAAATGTTTGAAGAAATTTTGGCAACTACATAGTCTTAAATGAAATACTCAAAACAATAAACTAAATAATTATCCAAAGTTCTCAAGGAAATTACACAAGCTTAACAATAGTATAATATTATATTCTACCATAGCGATCGATGAATTAAAAGTTATGAAAAGTGGTATTTAATGCCTGATTTAATATCCCCATAACGTCCGCTTTTTGATAATTTCAATTGATGGTATAGTAAATTTATAACATTGCAATGTCAAATGGCATATTCACTGACGTGCGCGGCCAAGATTTGCCAACGTTGGAACAAAAGAATAGAAGTCAATCTATAATATGTTTGTCTTATTGTACTTAGAAATGAAGGATGAACATGTGATTGATTAACAGTACAAGGGACATGAGTAGTATAGAATGAAATTTTAACAAGGGGAGGCAAAAATGACTATAAAGACATTCAAAACATGTGAAATTAAAAGTATGTTAGATAAATATCCCAAGGCTGGAATTGGATTTTACCCTACTCCATTTCATAAGCTTGAAAATATATCTGAGGATTTAGGCATTGAGTTATACATTAAGCGAGAAGATCTGACAGGACCTAGTAACTTTGGTGGGAACAAAACCAGAAAGATTGAATATATAGTTGGTGAAGCGCTGAAGAATAATGTAGACTATTTAATGACAGTGGGAGGTTATAATTCAAATGCAGCGATGCAATTGACTCAATATTGCAATATTTGTGGCATTAAACCTATCCTGTTTTTAGGCGATACGAAGGCTGAGAAGGATCCTGAAGAATATAAGTCCAATTTATTGCTTGACAAGATATTAGGAGCGGAGATTCATCTAATCCATAAGGATCAACCGAAAAAAGATACAAATTTAAACCCACTTTGGGATAAAGTAGATAAAGCTTTGCTAGTACGAAAAAAGGAACTTGAAGACAATGGATATAAAGCTATGCATGTTCCAGTTGGATGTACAAGCGAGGTTGGATGGATATCGTATCTTGAGGTATTCATAGAATTATTGGAGCAGACTAAAGAAATGGCAGTAGAACTTGATTATATTTTCCATACTAATGGCTCAGGAGGTTCGCTACCTGGCTTACTAGTAGGTAAGTTCTTAACAGGCTCAAACATAGAAATCAAATCAATTAACAACAGGTTGTGGGCGCCGGGAGAGAGAATTACTGAGGACTCCATTGTTGAACGTGTGTTTTACATCTTTGATTTGTTGAATATTGAACCACCTACAGAAAAAGAAATTAGAAAACAGATAAACTATGATTGTAGCTATCTAGGTCCTGGGTATGCAATACCAACGGAAAAGGGGAACGATGCCATTCGATACATGGCTCGAAAAGAAGGATTGTTCTTGGACCCAACATACACAGGTAAAGGATTCTCGGGTCTAATTGATTACGCTAAAAAAGGTGTGATTGCACAGGGAAGCAAAGTAGCATTTATTCATTCGGGTGGAACTGGTGGATTATTTGCAGGTGCTGAAACTCTTGGAGGTCTATTGGTCAAGTAAGAAAAAGGGGTGTATATAAGTGAAAAAAGTTGAAGTTAAATCAAATCCAACGGCTTTATTACCGATTTTAGTGTTCCTAGTGTTGACTTTTGGCTTTGCGATGGTAACTGGTAGTGCAAAGACGATTAACTCAATTGTATTTTTCGTAATCGCTGCAGCGGTGGCACTGCTAATGAACAATAAAAAATCCATGATGGAGAAAGTGGATATCTTTGCAAAAGGGGCTGCGAATCCTAACATTATAATTATGATTATGATATTCCTGCTGGCAGGGGCTTTCAGTACGATTTTGAAGGAAGCCGGTGCTGTGAGTAGTGTGGTAAACCTTAGTTTGACAGTAATGCCATCTTCACTTTTAGTTGTTGGTCTATTTATTATAGCCTGTTTCATATCACTGTCCATGGGGACATCGGTAGGTACGGTAGTTGCATTAACACCAATCGCTATGGGGATCGTAGAGGCAACTGGTTTGAATCCTCCTTTTGTTATTGGAGCTGTACTAGGCGGTGCGATGTTTGGAGATAATCTTTCAGTCGTTTCAGATACAACGATTGCTGCGACAAGGCTTTGCGGAGTAGAAATGAAAGATAAGTTCAAAGTTAATTTTTTGATCGTTTTACCAGCTGCGATTGCTACATGTGGGATTATCTACATTCAAACCATCGGAAAGGTTAGTGTTATTGATGTTGGGACATATGAGCTATTCAAGATTGTTCCTTATGTCCTAGTATTGGCATTAGCTCTTATAGGATTCAATGTATTTACTGTTTTAGGCTCTGGAATTGTGCTGGCTGGAACTGTTGGATTTATGTATGGTGAGTTTACATTGATAGAATTATTACAGGCTTTTCATAAAGGTATGACGGGGATGTTTACCATCTCTATAATTGTTCTGATTGTTGGTGGAATTATTGGTATCATGACAGAAAATGGCGGCATACAATGGATAATTGATGTTTTAAGGTCACGAACAAGGTCTAAAAAAGGCGGTGCGGTTTCAATTGCACTTTTAACATCGATTCTAGACATATTCATTGCGAATAACACAGTTGCAATCGTTACAGCAGCACCAGTTGCCATGGAGATTACAGAAGAGTATGGAATCGATCCTAGGAGAACAGCGAGTTATTTAGATATCTTTGCCTGTGCGGTACAAGCGAATTTGCCATATGGTGGCATGTTGCTTGCAACAGCAGCAGCTTCGGGGCTTGACGCAGTTTCAATTATCCCATACGCCACTTATGCACATCTCGTGCTAATAATGGGTTTTGTAGCAATAGCCTTTGATTATCCTAAAATCAAGGACTCAATTCAAAATCAATCGCCTAAGCTAGAACAATCTATATAGTTGTTTTGATGTTAAAGAGTTTTAGATTAAATATGTAATAATTACTTTTGTTAAGTTTTACGAATGTGGTTGAAAGAAGGGACAGAAAATTGGAATTAGCAGCTGTAGTTTATCTAATGGTAATCGTAATGTTAGGATACTTAATTCAAAGTATTTCAGGATTTGGAGCGATTATATTCAGTTTGCCACTGGCAATGTATTTTATCGACGCTAGTCTATTTGTACCTGTAGCCTTGGTATTTTCCATATTGCAATCGGGATATATTGCTTTCAGAGATTGGAGACATATTGATAAGAAACAATTTCTTATCATGATTTTATTAGCTGGATTAGGTGCTCCTCTAGGGTTATATTTATCGAGCAGTATAAATGAGCAATTAATGAATTACTTGCTAGGAATATTCATTTGCATTAACTCCACAACACAGATTAAGAAGATTATAAAGGGTTCAAAAGTCAACCAAAACCTTAAAAAGCACACATATATATATCCCATGATGAGTGGTCTTTTACAGGCTGCTTATGGGGTGGGAGGTCCAATGATCGGAGCCTACATGTCTAAAGTAACTGATGAGAAAAAGACATATAGAGCAATGCTCAGTTTATATTGGACGATTTTGAATCCATTTATTTTGTTTGGGTATTATGTGTCTGGGATATTAGGAAGAGAACATATTGTCTTGTTTACAAGATTATTCCCATCAGTTGTTGTGGGTCTTTTATTGGGAAATTTAGTTGTAGACAAAATATCTCAGAAAAAATTTAGTTTATTTGTTAACGGAATGCTAATAATTATAGGAGTTTTACTATTCTTCTAAAGGAATAGTTGGGAGAGAGAGGATGTTTTCAATGAAGATGATTCACACAGAAAATGCACCTGCTGCAATAGGACCCTATTCACAAGCAGTGGAAGCAAATGGTACACTATATGTTTCAGGACAAATTCCCTTTGTGCCTGCTACGATGGAATTGATATCTGAAGATATTAAATTACAAACAAAACAGTCACTTGAAAATGTCCAAGGAATTATTGAAGAGGCTGGATACAAAAAAGAGAACATCGTTAAATGTTGTGTATTTATAAAAGATATGAATGATTTTACTCTTGTTAATGAAGTTTATGCTGATTTCTTTGGTGAACATAAGCCAGCTCGTGTAGCTGTTGAAGTAGCGAGACTTCCCAAAGATGTTAAAGTTGAAATTGATGCAATTTGTGTAAGATAGAATGAATGAGATATTTGAAAGAAATTAAAAGTTAGTAATGATGTGAGTGATGCTAAATGCATTAGGATTTATAGCCTAATGCGTTTCTCTTTATTTGGAAAAAGGGTAAGTTAATAACGTCAAAGTATATCGATGGGACGGTTCTTTTGATATATTATAAGAATGTAAAAGTAGGTAAGTTGGAGTTATAATGACTGTATATCATATAACCTTCAATAGAAAATTGAATAGATATACTCCTTTCAAATATCAATTTATATTATAGTATTAATACAAACTGGTAGTAAAATAAATAGGAGCAGGGGACAGGGTGTCCCTTGCTCCTATGAAAACTTTAAAGTATATAGTAAGGCTACTCCAAATCGTACCTGTGATATAGTATTACTCTGAAAATCCTGCTGGCATTTTAGTCTGATGTCCATTAACGCTTAGCTTTTTTATAATATCTTTGAGATCGGGATATTGTGTTTCAAGTTCTTCTCCGATAGCAGCTTCAAAGCCAGTACCAGTAAAGCCAGGAGCCATAGTGCAGCCAAATAATGCATACTTGCCTCCTGATGCTAAAGCACCTGCTTGCCAAACCCCCGCTGGAACAACATATTGTATATTCTGACCATTGAGAATATCATTGCCTAATAGAACTTTTTCATGGGTTCCATCAGGATAAAGCAAGTATAAGTAGAATGAATCGCCTGCGTAAAAGTGCCAAACTTCATCGGATTGCAGTCTATGGAAGCAAGAAACACTTAAAGGCTGCTCACAATACATTCCTATCATCGCAGTACCACAAGGTTTTCCATCGGCATTAGTTTCAGTGCTTCTGTAAGTGCTATTATAAAAAGTTCCTTCCACAGGTAATCTATCAAAGTTAAAATGCTTGATTAAATCCTGAATATGAGCTGGAAAACGGTCTGTCTCTTTTATCATTATAAATCCTCCTTTCGGGAGTATGTCGAGGGGAAGGAGTTATTGACAAGGATTTAAAAGGCTGTAGTTAATTATTTACATTAGATGTTATATGAAAAATTCATTTTTGATAATTTTTCCTAAAACCTTTATCTTATTCATATCAACAGTCATAGCAGAATTATCATTTGCACATTTTGATAGTTTCACCTTCTTGTTTGCTTCTTTTATTAGCTGTCTAACCATTTTCTTTCCGCTCATTTCAAACAAATATATACAGTGGTTTTGTATATCTTTAGTTATAGATACAGTTAAGACATCATCTTTTTTAATTCTAAAGGTTTCCAGGTCGTCATTTGGAGATTTTACAAACATTATCTTATCTGGATGATGGCCTTCAATTTTTTTACTTATTATAGGGAGTTCTTTATAATCAGTAATCTTTTTAGTGTTTAGGTCATGTATTGGATATTTCTTGATAACTCCTGCTAAAGCATCGGCCCAAGTTTGGTTTGGTTCAATGGGAATTGTTCCTTGAGGTTTAGAAAAAGAATTAGTTTTTTTAGGTTGTTCTATAACCTTTTCTTCTTTAACAAAATCTTCTTTAGTCCCTAAGGATTTTAAAATCTTATCAGCAACCTTTTCATTTACAATTTTTTTACCTGATTCAACTTGTATTATATAGTTAACTGACAAACCACACTTTTTAGCCAGCGCCTTCTCTGTTAGTCCAGCATTTACTCTAGCTTCTTTTATTTTTACTGCAAGTCTGTTCATAAATGTCACCTCTATTGTTTTAAATTATTTCAAATTCCAATCAAATGGTATTAAGTATATTAAGATTATACTAAATATACTTAAATAGATAAACCCTACAGTTATATTTCGGTGATATTTTCTCAATACTTTATGCTATATATGAAAGAAGATAAGAAAGCAAAGGTATTTTTGAAGTAAAGAATGATAAAACGAAGGAACTCTATGAGCCTTCGTTCTCATCATCCTTCATGTTAAAATTTTTACTGTTTTTTTCCATCTTGCTAAGTAAGTGCTGAAGGGTTCCTATTTCTTCAATGCTAAAATCTTTAAACATAGTTTTAGCAATCTGGGTAGATACAAGTTTAAAGATTTCAGTATAGGTCTTGCCTTTCTCGCTTATATAGAGTCCATAATTTCTTTGATCTTTTTCACTAACCTTGCGTTCAACTAAACCTTCATCAAGCAGCTTTTTCATTGCTTTAGTGACACTAGCTTTACCAACGTTCATCGAATCAGCTAAGTCTTTTTGATTGATTCCTTCATTTTCGTAAATCATGATGAAATATTCAAACTGTCCTTCAGATATGTTATAACTTTTAAGTTCTTGGCTTATATAGGATTTGACATTTCTTATTGATCCTCTTATTATTTTTCCGATGTTAAAGGCGTTCATTTAAAACTCTCCTTAATTTTGTAATAATCATTTCTGTAGAAGGTACATTCCTTGACACAGACTGAACATCCATATTGATTGGAGAAAGGAATAGCACACTTTTTATAATCTATACATTGTTTGCTCTCATCTTCAAAGGTTCTTGCATCCATATAAATTGCACCGGCAAGACACTGTCTAACGCAGCGATTACACTTTTCACAGAAGGAGTTAATCCACATATGATTATTGGTTTCACTCATAGGCAGGTTTTCTATATCTGTATAAAGAGCTGCAATACGTAAGCTAGGCCCAAACTGAGGAGAAATTAAGAGACCATGCTTTCCAATAGTTCCTAAACCAGCTTTCTGAGCTAAAAGAGGATAATTGACATCACCACCTAGAGCGGGGCCTGCTTGGGCGTTATAACCTCGTTCTCTTAAGAACTCCGCTATCTTGTTCACGATTTTTCCTAATTCTAAATAGGTTCTAAATACTTCATCTTTTGTTTTGATAGATGGAGCATAATCAATAGCAGATCTTTTCATTTCTATAGTAAAAACAATTGCATTTTCAAAAAGAATTTTTTTGTCTTTGAAAATCATAGACGGATCTACCTTTGTAAAACCTATGTCGCTAACTCCTAAGGTATATGAAAAAGCCTTCAATTCCTTTAGGATGTCATCGTCTATTATTGTTCTATTTAAATGGGGATTATCCTTTAATGATCTATAACTTTTTTTCATTTCCTTTATTGTTCTTAACATTTTAGGCAGCATAATCGATAAATCATCAATCTTCATACCACCTTTTCCATAGGTCTTAACGATTTCGGGAACGATTAGACCTTCATGAGCATTTTCACTAGCATTTATCACAGATGTATTCTCATTAACGTAGTCATCAATGTTAGGTAGAATTGACCGTATAATATTTGTTATTCCCATTAAATATTCCTCCTAAAATAGTATACTGGTGAACTAATAATAGTATAACCTAAATTAGTTTACCAGTCAACTAACGAGATGAGATTTAACTATTTGAAGTTTGGCTTTTATATTTTTGCTATTTGCATTTGTAGAAGAGGGGGAGAGAAGGCAGGTCATGTGCTCACCATCATCTAATCATTATAATTAGATGGGATGAATGAAAAAACATGTACCAAAAAAATATGCAATAAAAAGCGACCATCTGACACTTTACTTCAGATGGTCTAGCCGTTATTTTACAACTACATTAATAATCTTATTAGGGACATATATTTCTTTGATAATTGACTTACCATCAATCTTATCTGCAATTGCTTCTTTAGCTCTATTTAACGCACTTTCTTTATTCTCATCTACACCGATCGTTATAGTCGCTCTGACTTTACCATTGATTTGGACAGGCATCTCAACCTCATCTTCCTTCATCTTATCTAGGTCATATTCAGGCCATGAACGCTCAAACACACTTTTATCATGACCAAACATTTCCCATAGTTCTTCTGAAATGTGAGGGGCAAAAGGTGATAAAAGAGTCACTAATGTTTCTAACGTCTCTCTATCCACTCCGCCTTGCTTTCTTGAAATATCAATCAGATTATTATTATATTCCATAAAGGCACTTACCACTGTATTTAAATGGAAGCTGTTTAAGCGGTTAGTAACTTCATAGATGAGTTTATGCCTAGCCTTTTCCATTTCTTTCGTCGGTGTAATCTCTTTATCAATATTATCTACAATAAGTTTCCAAACTTTATTAATAAATCGATACACACCATCTATACCTCTGTCATCCCATTCACAGTCTAATTCTGGAGGGCCTACAAACAATTCATATATTCTTAAAGAGTCACATCCATATTTTTCAACAAGCTCATCGGGTGAAACCACATTGCCTTTAGATTTACTCATTTTTGCGCCATTTTTACAGATCATCCCTTGATTAAATAGGCGTTTAAATGGTTCTTCAAAATCTATAGCTCCAATATCGTATAAAAACTTGGTGTAGAATCTAGCATAAAGCAAGTGTAATACGGCATGCTCTATACCACCAACATACATATCTACCGGTAGCCACTGGTTTGACATTTCCTTTGATACAAGCTCTTTATTATTATTCACATCTACATATCTTAAGAAATACCAAGAAGACCCTGCCCACTGAGGCATTGTATTAGTTTCTCTTTTAGCTGTTCCACCACATTTAGGGCATGTTGTATTGACCCAATCTTCTATTGCTGTCAATGGAGATTCTCCTGTTCCAGTGGGCTCGTAGGATTCTACTTTTGGTAAAGTGACTGGTAACTCATCTTCTGGCACTGGAACGGCACCGCATTTTTCACAATGAACAATAGGTATAGGTTCACCCCAGTAGCGTTGTCTAGAGAAGACCCAATCTCTTAGTTTGTAATTAATTGTTTTCTTGCCAATATCATTCTCTTCAAGATAATTGGCTATAGATTCCTTTGCTTCGAGGGATTTCATCCCATCAAAAGTATCTGAATTTACCATAACACCTTCATCAGTATAAGCATCTTCTAACTGTGTAATCGCTTCGTCAGGATTCTTAATTACTTGAATAATTGGTAGATCAAATTTTGTAGCAAAGGCAAAGTCTCTTTCATCATGGGCGGGGACGCACATAATAGCGCCTGTACCATAGTCTGCTAGTACATAATCCGATATCCAGATTGGGGTTCTTTCACCATTTAATGGATTAACGGCGTAGCTACCTGTAAAAACTCCTGTTTTTTCTTTTTCTTGCATTCTATCCACTGATGATTTCATTGACGCTTTGTGTACATAATCTTCCACTGCTTGTCGATACTCTTCTGATGCCAATTTTTCTACCATTTTGTGTTCTGGGGCTAACACCATAAAAGTAGCACCAAACAATGTATCAGGTCTAGTGGTAAATACTTTTATACTTTCATCAAATCCTTCTACATTAAAGTCAATCTCTGCACCATAGGACTTACCGATCCAATCCGATTGCATTTTCTTAACTTTATCAGACCACTCTAATCCTTCTAAATCATTAAGTAATCTTTCAGCATAGGCTGTTATTTTTAACATCCATTGTCTAAGGTTTTTCTTAGTCACTTCAGCACTACAGCGATCACAAGCACCATTAACAACCTCTTCGTTAGCTAGACCTGTTTTACAGCTTGGGCACCAGTTAATTGGCATTTCTTTCTCATAGGCCAATCCCTCTTTGAACATCTTTACAAAAATCCATTGAGTCCATTTATAATAGTTGGCATCAGTTGTATTCACTTCCTTTGACCAATCATAGATAGCACTTATTTCATGCAACTGTCTTTTGAAATTCTTAACATTTTCAGCTGTTGCTATTGATGGATGAACTCCTTGTTTAATAGCATAGTTTTCAGCAGGTAATCCAAAGGCATCCCATCCCATTGGGTGAAGTACATAATGTCCTTGAAGGACTTTATAACGACTCCAAACATCACTAAGCACATAACCTCTCCAGTGACCAACATGAAGTCCACTCCCAGAAGGATAAGGAAACATATCTAGGCAGTAATACTTTGGTTTATTTTGTTCATCCTTATTGATTGGGTTCTTTTCCCAGTTGGCCCTCCATTTTTTTTCAATCGTTTTATGATTGTAAGTTAAGCTCATTTTTACTCCTCCTTATAATTTGAGTTTTCATTTTTTTATATTGTGAATTAAGAATATTTCCTTTTTCTCCAAAATAAAAAATCTCTATACTTAATGTATAGAGACGACAAATTCGCGGTACCACTCTAATTTATTATTATACCAAAAGGAGAATCTGATATAACAATACACTCAAACTTTTAACGGTAAGCTGCCGCCCTATATTACTTCCTTTCATACAGGATACTCTGAGGTGAGTTCAACACTTACGATACTGTTTTACACCACCCAACAGCTCTCTACAATCTTTCAGCCATTTACTACTCCTCTTCACTGCATTTTCCAGTATTAAGCTAATGCCAAAATGATATCATAATATTTTTAGAAATTCAAGAGTAGGATGTATTAGGAAGAGTTGGGGGATAGTTTTGCTTGGCACTAAGCAGATACCTTAAAGGACTGTTTGTAGTAAATTTAAATGGATAGAAAAATTTAAAATAGGGAGGCAATTGGAAATGAATGGGGATCTCACTTTTACGATTTAAGAAAGTGGCATCTTTTGCTGAAAAGGATTAATCAAAAGGGCTTGATGCATAGCGTAAAAAGAGGTATAATGAACTATAATTTTATAGAGATGGGGAGCTTGTGTAATCAGGCTGAGAGTACATCTGATATGATGTAGACCCTTTAACTTGACATGGGTAATACCAGCGTAAGGAAATGACTTTAAAACGTGTTTTTTAAACGTGCTACCTTTTGGTAGTACGTTTTTTTCGTTGGGCACCCCTAAGTTGATTAGCGTTGTATTCCTTGATTTTATAAAATTAAAAATTGAATAGAGAAAGGGAGATCTAATTATGAACAGTGCAATTATCATTGCGATCCTACTGACTGTAGCGATATTATTCGTCAGTGTACGTCAGTTAATAGGTATTAAACTAAATGTGAAACTACTTGCTCGTGTAGGTCTTGTTTCTGCAATGACCATGGTGCTTTACACCATCAAACTGGTACCATTTCCACAGGGTGGTGGCTGTAGTCTGCTTTCAATTTTACCCATTATGTTGTTATCAGTGTTATATGGTAAAGAGGAGGCTTTATTATCAGCTATTGTCGTGGCCCTATTGAAAATTGTTATACAGCCACCGTATTTTATTATGCAATTGCCTCTTGATTATTTTGGAGCCATGATGGCAGTGGCTTACACACCAATGTTTGGAACGGAGAGTAAATCAAAACTTGCTTTAGGTGCCGGCCTTGCAGTGACGCTGTCAACATTTTTCAGCATTCTTTCTGGGACGATTTTCTTTGGTCAATTTGCCCCAGAAGGCATGAACCCATGGCTGTATGCAACGATTTATAACGTGACTGGTTATGGTGTAGAAGCGGCTTTAAGTGTGCTAGTTCTTTTATTGTTGTCGACTAAGAATTTTGCACGATTACGTGTTACGAAAGCAGGTGCTTAGATGACATTTTCAGAGAGATTGGTAAGAGACCCACGTGTGAAGGTCTATTATGAAAGTTACTTAGCCCATCCATTTGTGAAGGGCATCGGAGAAGGCAAACTGTCACGGGAACGGTTTAAAAAGTACTTAATTCAAGATTCTCTGTATTTAAAGGATTATGGAAAAGTCTATGCTAGTGCGTTTCTACTGGTGGACCGTATTGAAGATTTACAGTTCTTACATAGCTGTATTGGTGTGGTGGTTTCGGATGAAACCAATATGCATACCCAGTATTTGATGGATTATGGTTTGGATGTTTACAAAGTGGATAATGACCCAGTTTTACCGGAGAACAGAGCCTATCTTGACTACATGCTGAGCTTTGTACCAACAGGTAATGTCAAGGAAATCTTTATGTCGGCATTGCCTTGTACTCTTACCTATGAATTTATTGGGAAAGAGCTTAAAGAGAGGTATAAAGAAACCTTGGAAAACAACTATTATAAGGCGTGGATAGAAGCCTATGCGGGGAAGGATTTTGAAGTCTTTAGCGTGGAATCCTGCCGATTATTGGATAGGCTTTGTGAGGGAATCTCAGCAGAGGAAGAAGAGCATCTCATTCAAATATTTTTAAAGGCCTGTGAATATGAAATGGACTTTTGGGAAATGAGTTATAGAATCAATGAAGGAGGAGAATCATGTTAGAGGGAATGATGACAACGGTTAGAGAAAAGACGCCACTGGTTCATAATATTACCAATTATGTGACGGTGAATGACTGTGCCAATATTATCTTGGCAACGGGAGGCGCACCATTGATGGCAGACGATGCAAAGGAAGTAGAGGAGATTGTAACCATTAGCAGTGTTCTTTACTTAAACATAGGCACGCTGAATACAAGAACGGTAGCATCTATGCTGCTGGCAGGAAAGAAAGCTAATGCTCTTGGAAAACCAGTGATTTTAGATCCTGTTGGAGTTGGCGCCTCCGCACTGCGTAATGAAACAGCACGTCAGCTGCTAGAGACTGTAAAGTTTGCTGTCATTAAAGGTAATAGTTCGGAAATTCGTGCTCTTTATAACAATACAAAAACTACTGGTGGCGTCGATGTCCAAGAAGAGGATATCATCACCGATGATACCTTGGATTCAGCCATTGCCTTTTCAAAAAAGGCAGCTTTAAGATTCAATAGTGTTGTTGCAATGACTGGGGCTATTGACATTATTACTGACGGTAAAAAGGTAGTATTGTGTCGTAACGGGCATTCACTAATGGCTCAAATAACAGGAACAGGCTGTATGCTTGGCAGTATGATCGCCACTTATTGTGGTGGACAACCAGATAAAGCTTTTGAAAGTGCAACACATGCTATTGTTCACATGGGTGTTGCCGGTGAAAAAGCTGCTGCAAAAGTGTTGGAACGAAAAGAGGGAATAGGTCATTTTCGCTTGTACCTATTAGATAAAGTTGGCTTGATGAGAGAAGATCAACTGAAAGAAGGTGCACGTGTTGAATACATTGAAGAATAAACTACGATTATACTTGGTGACTGATCGTTCTTGGGCCGATGAAAAAGGACTATGCCAGCAGGTAGAAGCCAGCCTTGAAAAGGGTGTTACTTTTTTACAATTACGTGAAAAGCATTTAGAGAAGGATGCTTTTTTAGAACTTGCTGAGGAGATGAAAATCATAGCAGGACGTTATAAAGTGCCCTTTGTTATCAATGATGACGTTGACATTGCCCTCGCTTGTGATGCCGATGGTGTACACATTGGGCAGGATGATGATGGTGTCGCTGGGACACGTAAGCGACTAGGCGCTGAAAAAATACTTGGTGTTTCCGTTGGAACAGTAGAGGAAGCTCTTAAAGCTGCCCGAGAAGGTGCGGACTACTTAGGAGTAGGTGCCATGTTTCCAACAACTACAAAGGGTGATGCAACAGCCATTGCCATTGAAGCCCTTCGTGAAATTTGTGATGCTGTTGATGTGCCAGTTGTGGCCATTGGTGGTATTGATAAAGGCAATATCACACGTCTGCAAGATAGTGGTATTTGTGGTGTTGCAGTGGTGTCGGCTATTTTATCAAAACCGGATTGTGGGAGTGAGGCAAAGGATTTACGCAAGAAATGTGACGCATTATTTGGTAAAGTGAGTGAAGAACTATGAAGACAGCTTTAACGATTGCAGGATCGGATTGTAGTGGTGGTGCAGGCATTCAAGCGGATTTAAAAACCTTTATGGCCCATGGCTGTTATGGTATGAGTGTTATAACGGCACTAACGGCTCAAAACACTACAGGGGTTTATGGTATAGAAGACTGTACACCGGCCTTTATAAAGACCCAGATGGATTGTGTATTTACAGATATACCTCCTGATAGTGTCAAAATCGGTATGGTGGCTTCAGAAGAGATTATTGAAACCATTGTTGAGGGGTTGAAGAAATACAAGCCCAAACATGTGGTGATCGATCCAGTGATGGTAGCAACTTCTGGTAGTTTACTACTGGAAAAGACGGCGATGACGGCGCTTTGTACAAAGCTACTGCCAATGGCAACGGTGATAACACCTAATTTATATGAAGCAGCTCTGTTAAGTGATATGACTATTGAAACGACTGATGATATGATGGTCGCAGCTGAAAAAATAAGTCAAATGGTAAATGGCTATGTTTTAATCAAAGGTGGTCATTTAGAAGGACATGCCAATGATTTGCTCTATGTAGATGATCAATACCATTGGATTGAAGGGTACCGTGTAGAAAATTCCAATACTCATGGAACCGGCTGTACCCTTTCTTCTGCTATTGCCAGCAATCTTGCTTTAGGATATAGCGTAGAAGAAAGCGTTAGACGCAGCAAGGCATTTATTACAGGGGCGATTGGAGATCAAATGGATTTAGGTAAAGGGCGTGGACCGTTGAACCATTGTTATCAGATGGTTCGATCAAAGATATAAGAGACGGATATTTTTTGCAACTTTTTTTTATAACTTAACTTTTACGCATTAAAATTAGCAAAACATAATACAATGGGGCGGTTCTAATGTATCTTAAAAATAGATATAACGGAACCGCCTTGTTGTATTTTTTTGAAAAACAATTTCAAATAAATTTTAAGCTTTTATTTTTAATCATTTTTCTTAGTAGTGTAGGCAAAAGAGCAAATAAACCAAGAGTTATTAAAGCTAATAGGATATTTAAGGACAAAATATCTTTTACTGATTGTATATTCCCTAGGTTAGTTCCTGCGAATGAATAAACAAAGGAAGCCGGAAGAATACCTATGGTAGTTGTCCAAATAAAAGTTTTTAATGAAACCTTTGTAATTCCTGAAATTAAGTTGATTAGGAAAAATGGAAATATGGGCATTAGATGGACGGTCAAAAGATAATTTGATCCATTTTCTTCTATTTCCTTGTTGAACTTTATAATTTTATCACTGTATTTATTCTGAATCCATGATCCAATCAGATACCTTGAAAACAAAAAGCATAGAGCTGCACCTATTGTAGCGGATATATTAGCATATATCATTGCGGGCAAAGTGCCAAATAGAAAGCCTCCTGATATTGTTAACACAGTTGCTCCAGGAATCGCAAAAGTAACTACAACTATATAAAGCAAACTATAAAGTATCATGGCGAATACATAGTTATTGTTAACATATTCCTTCCACAAGTCTTTATTAAGTTGGAGATTTTCAAAGCTCAACCAAGTATTAACCCCAGTATGTCGATATAAAATAAATCCTAGGGAAAGTATTATTATTAGGCTAAATAATTTTTGGTGATTTTTTATTATCATTATCATTCACTACTCCTTTATCATTTAATAATATATTTTCTGAAAATATCTTTCTTCATCTCATGGTTTAAATTATACAATTAAATTATGAAGATATTATGGAAATGGTAATATAATTAGAAAAAAGAAAGAGTGTTAATATGTCAGAAGATACAATTGACTATTATGATATTTCAGAAGGTGATAACCGCAGATTGGCTGTTAAGGAGTAGGTTGTTAAATAGAAATTCATGTGAAGAAAATAGCTGTTATTTTTTTGTTTTGTGAAATGACTTTTTTATTATACAATATATTACGTGGACTTGTTTCTATAACCTTGCTAAAAAAAGTATGCTGCCGAGTGCACAAACAGTAAAAATAAATTTATTTTTTCTGTTGTCGCGTAGTTAACTGCACATGATAAACTACTTTAGAGGTGAGAAGATGAGAGATTGTTAAGGTGGTTTTTCAAATCAAATAGGACTTCTTAAAGAGCCTGAAAAGCCGAGAGTTAATAGGAATTTTATTTGGCTTTGTATACTTGGGTATTTACTTACGATCTTAAGTGCAATTATTCCAGCAGTTGTAGGAGAGATTCTTTTTCAAACGGAAGTAATAAGTCCATTGGTAAAGTATGTTATTTTCGGTTTTGCATTGAGTTTTGGAGCGTTAGCCTTAGTGCTTGCATTAATCGTTACTAACGGAGACGAAAGTATAGATAAAGGAGATACATTTTTATGATTAAAAAAATATTGATTGGAATTTTTATTTTCATCATTCTATTAGGTATTGGAGTATATTTATTCTTGAGAAGTATACAAAGTGATGGTGGGCAAATTGCTATGCAATATGAAAATGAGGTCATTTCAAAGTATAAGAGGGAATTAGATTTCTCACATTTTGATGAAGAGTTAAAAAATCTTTCTAAAGAGAAGATTGAAAAAGTAGAATCTATAGTTATAAATGAAAATATTGAGGGTATACAGAAAGAGATATTAAAAGGTGCATTTTCCTGTGAGGAGCTTGTGCTATTTTATGTGAATAGGATAAAAATGTATGATGGGAATTATAACTCAGTGATTCAATTTAATTCTAAAGCATTAGAGAGAGCTAAGGAAATAGACAAAAAAATTCAAGAGGGCGACGAACTTGGAGAACTTTTTGGAACGATAATTCTAATAAAAGATAATATTGCAGAAATCAATACTAATACAAGTGCAGGTGCCTATGTACTTAAAGATATTAAAACAAAGAGGGATTCTTTTTTAGTGAAAAAACTAAAGGATTCAGATGGAATAATTCTTGGAAAAGCAAATTTAAGTGAGTGGTCTAACTTTATGTCTATGCCATCAAGCAACGGTTTCTCTGTTTTAGGAGGGCAAACTAAGAATTCATATGGTAAGTATGATGTAGGGGGATCAAGTTCGGGATCATCAGTTTCTGCAAGTCTAGGATTTGCATCGGTAACCCTTGGATCTGAGACAGCAGGTTCACTGATCTATCCAGCAGGACAAAACTCAGTGGTTGCAATAAAACCAACCTTGGGACTTTTAAGTAGGGATTTAATTGTTCCTATTTCAGGGGCACAGGATACTGCTGGTATTATTGGAAGAAGTGTTGAAGACGTATATAAAGTGTTTAAGAGTTCAATAGCTTATGATGAGAATGATCCTCTAGGGAAGCATGTTAAGGAATTTAATTTGGAGGATATGCAAAACCAGTTGGACAACAATTTTTTAGCTGGCAAGAGGATAGGAATGCTAAAGGAAGATTCCGAGAGAGCAAGTGAATTGAAGAAGGAGCTACAACAGGCTGGAGCAGAAGTTGTTGAAATTAGTATGGATACCATGGGCGAGGGTATTGATATGATGTCGGTACTGCTCTATGGAATGAAAGAGGATGTGAAGGCATTCTTAAACCATAAGGATGTTATCAGTGAATATAAATCAATAAAAGACATAGTAGACTTCAACGAAATTGATGCAAAAGATCGTAAACCATATGGTAATGCACTGCACCAACAAGTGCTAGATGGAAACTTGAGTAAAGAAGAGTACGAAAAAATCGTAGCTGAAAATAGAAAAATTGCAGGTTCAATTATTGATAATGCTATGAGAGAGAAGAATATAGAAGCAATAGCATCCTTCAGTAATGAACTTTCAGGGATATATGCACCGGCTATGTATCCTGCGGTGACAGTACCAGCAGGGTATAAAGCGGATGGAGAACCATATGGAGTAACATTTGTTGCATCTTTGAATGAGGAGTATAAACTTTTAAACATTGCATTTTCTTATGAGCAAGCAACACTTCACAGAAAAAATCCTACGATTAAATAGAAGGTGTGATTTTTTGGAGGTATGGAATGAAAGCATTATGGAGTGAATACAAAGAAATTATACAGGTCTTGAGGATAAATTTTAGCCGATTTATAAAATATCAGATTGCTACAAAGCTATTATTGTGGATAATTCTAGCTCCGTTTTTTAACTGGTGTTTTAACATTCTTATGAGAAGCAAAGGATATTCCTATATTACCAATGGACTTGTGAAGAAATTCTTAATTTCCCCTCAGGGGTTACTATTGGTGATTTTAGGAATTGCCTTTGCCTTGGTAGTTGTACTCATCGATCTTGGGGGAGTAATTGTTTTAAGTTATCAAGCGCTTTATAAAAAGGAAGAGAGCAGTTTTTATCAAATTGCAAAATACAGCATTCAAAAGATAAAGTATCTGGCAGGCTTAGATGGTATTTTTGTCGTTTTCTATCTGCTGTTAGTCGCACCAATGATTGATAGTAACTTAAAAACCAGTATTTTAAGGGAATTGAAAATACCTGGATTTATTATGGACGTTATTCTGTCTAAAACATCCTATACGGTTTACCTATATATTGCTATGATTATTTTTGTCTTATTATCTATTCGGTGGATGTTCGCCCTACACGTTATTATGTTGAGTGATAATAAAGAAAAACATGCCTTTAGAAAGAGTGGGAAACTAGTTAAAGGAAATATTAAATATATTGTGAAACGCTCATTGGGGATAAATCTTATCAATTTAATTATTTTAGTAATATTGATATTATTATCTATATTGGCCTTTGCTGTTTTACTAGTACTAACAAAGGAACAATATGAAGCTGTCATTACTGTTTTATTTAGTATAGGGATATTGGCTTTCTTCGGGGCTTCTTTTATAGTTACCCCACTTCAAATATTGCTTTTAACGAAGCTTTATATCAACATTCAAGATGAACCTATACCAGATATTAAATTAGAAAGTAATAAAAAAAGGAGCTTTATTGATAAAATAATTGTAAATAAAACATTTTTGATAATCATTTGTATTTTAAGTATTGTGGTGACTTCTTTCTTCGTTTATGTTTTTTATGAGGTGTTTGAAAATACAAAATATAATGTAGACATCACAGCCCATCGAGGAAGCTCAAAGGATGCTCCTGAAAATACTTTAGCGGCAATTGATGTGGCTATTAGTAATGGTGCTAGTTATGCTGAGATTGATGTACAAGAAACCAAGGATGGCAAAATCATACTTCTTCATGATCAAAGCTTTCTGAGGACAACTGGTGTTAATAAGTCAGTTTGGGAAGTGACCCTAGAGGAAGTTAAAGATATGGATGCAGGCACCATGTTCGATGATAGCTTTAAAGGAGAGAGAATACCGACTCTTGAAGAAATTATTGAATATTCTAAGGGTAGAATTAAACTTAATATAGAAATAAAAACAAATGGACATGAAAGCAATCTAGTTGGTGAGGTTGTAAGAATTATTAGGGAAAAAGGGTTGATTGATACCTGTGTTGTAACTTCTCTTAACTATGATGCTTTAGAAATGGCTGAAAAATTAGAGCCGAGAATTAAAACAGGTTATATCATGTTTATAGCCATTGGAGATTTAGAGAAACTGAATGTGGATTTTTATAGTGTAGAAGAGTCTAATGTGGATGATAAGTTTGTTGAAAAGGCACATTCCATTGGTCGCGAAGTTCATGTTTGGACAATTAATACACGTGAAAGCATGGAAAATGTTTTGGATTTAGGCGTAGACAATATTATTACTGATAATGATAAAATGTTGAGTGATTTAATAAAGAGTAAGAATCAATAATATCATAATAGCAGAAGTAATTTAGGATTTTGCTTTTCTAATCTTGTTATTTATATAATTATGGGACGTTTGGTTTGGCATGTTATAAAAATATGCTGAACTAAACGTCCCTTCCATATATAGGAACTACTATCTTAGCTTTACATTGTCTATTTCAAATTACGAAGATAAAGCAAATCATCGACTGTAACGGCCACAGAAAATCTATAACCTGCAAGAACAGATGTGGGACTTAAGTCAGGAAGCTCAGTATAAGGATGATCGAAGATATTTAAGGAAGCTTGCCCTTTCCAAATCGGAGATATCTCAACATCCCTTGATTTAAGCTGAACCAGCTCGTGAACTGCAGGTTTATTGTGTTTGGAGTTTACAAGTTCTGGAAAGTATCTTAATAGGACAGCATTTGCAAAGGTGGGTGAAGGAAGTGAATCAGCTTTTTCTTCAAGAGTGACCCTCGCTTCCACCAATCTACGACCATTTGCAGATAGAGAAGCACCAAACTTTCCACCTTTGCCAAGAACTGGAGCAGCCTTTGAAGATAACTCATAGGGTCTGGTTATCCAAGTTTCTCCGATTTGTTTTGGCCAACCTTGAATGAGTCCACGCATTAGAGCTTTATCTTGATCAACCCAGATGAAGGGACAGTAAGCCACAGGCGAACCATTATAACTTGCGGATAGTAGAATAATAGTTTCACGGTATTGACTGAAAACTGGGTCAAGATATTCTTCGCCCGATTCGCTTGCGTATTGCCATTCGATGAAATATGCGGTACATTGATTTGAAGCCAGCTCAAGACCTTCTGGCAAGAATGACGCAGCGATATCTTCGTCTACTTTATATTCAACTGCAAGAACATTACCTACAAAATGCCATGGTGGGTTTGGAACAAGACTAGATTTACCACGTGGTGTACGCGGCAGGGTATATCCTTTAATCATTTTATTCCTCCTTCAATTCATTAATAAAATATATTGTACCTGTATTTTACTTAACTTAGGCGGAGTAGTATTGTAAAAAATTGCGCTTTATTGATAATATGGAAATTCTAAAATAAGTGGTATAATGAATTAATATATTTTTATAGGACGGTGCTTATGAAAGGGATAGAGTATTATAGGGAAGAGTCATTTGATATGATTGAAGTTAAGACCTGTTGTGATGATTTGCACGCATACAAAAGTCATCTTCATCAGGAGTTATCAATCGGATATATCAGAAAAGGTTCCACTATATTAGATGTAAATGGAAAAGAATATTATATGCAGGCTGGTGAGGCCGTGATTATATATCCATATGTAAGTCATATATGTCAGCCAGAGGATATCAATAATTGGGAATTTACAATGATCTATATAGATAATGAGTTTTACAAAGGAATTTTTGATAATTTAGTTGTGAAAAATTCAATTGGAATAAAAAAATTAGGTGATGATGAATTTGAACAAATTGAAAACCTCTCAAATCTTCTAAAGAGCGGTGTTAGCCGATTTGATAAAGAGGTTGAATTGACAAACATACTTAACGAATTGTTCAGTAAATGTGATATAGATGTTCAATTCCAAAGCAGTAAAAAAATGAACTTAATAAAAAAATATATTGAAGAGCACTTTCTTGATGCTATTCAACTAAAGGATATGGAAGAAGAATTTGACATTAATAAATTTTCTCTAATCAGAAATTTCAAAAGTAAGTTTAATACGACACCAAACGCTTATCAATTGCAACTTAAAGTTGATTATGGCAAAAAATTACTAAAAAGTAGCTATAATATAGTCGATATTTCTCTAAAGGCAGGTTTTTACGACCAAGCTCATTTTACCAAGGAGTTTAAAAAAGCTTATGCTATAACACCACTTCAGTATTATAAAGCTATTCGGTGATTAGGTATCAATATTGTACAATAAAAACCATAATAATACCTCTATAATTTTGAAAAAAAGCAAAATAGGAGGTATTAAAATGAAATGTGTAATGATAATTGACAAGGATCTGCCTATTGGACTTATAGCAAATACTGCGGCTGTTTTAGGTATTAGCCTTGCTAGTGAGATAAAGGGTTTGACAGGAAAGAAATTGAAAGATATGAATGGAAGAGTGCATGAAGGGATTACAAATATTCCTATACCAATTTTGGCTCTTTCTAAAGAAGAATTAAAAGATAAATATGATGAAATACTAGAAAAAGATGATCAAGACTTTAAAACAATAGGGTTTAATGATGTGGCGCAAAAATCCCTGAGCTATGATGATTATGAAATAAAGCTTGCTTCAAGCGGTAAGACTCAGATAAATTATCTAGGGATATGTATTTTTGGATCAAAGAAAAAGATTAATAAGTTGACTGGTAACCTAAAAATGTTAAGATAGCTATCTTTTAAATCTCATAGTACAAAGATACTATGAGGTTTTTTATTTTGTATCAAGTGTTAACAAGCTAAATGATCAGGGGTTTGGCTTTTATAATTGTGTTATTTCTATTTAAAAAAATGCTTTAGGGTCTGACTTTTATTATTTCCAGACTCTAGAGTCTATACATTTGTAAATATGATGTAATATTAATAAACATTTAATAATCATGATTATATTATGAACGAGTATAATAGAACAAATATTTTATAAATGAATTATTAGGAGGCGTTAGAATTAGACTAGAGCAAGAAGAAAATGAAATCTTCTTCATTTTTTTAAGAAATTATGAAATTTATCTTAAATAATAGTTTTCAATGACTGTAGGATTTTAATTTTAAAGGGGGATAAATATGAATGATAAAGTAGCCTTATTAATCAAAGACTATGTAGAAAATTATAAAGAATTAAAAGGAACTGAGACCGATTGGCGTGAACCAATTATTGGCTTTGCTAGTGCTGAAAATCCTATGTTTTTAGAGCTAAAAGACTTAATAAGTCCTTCTCATGCACTGCCTTTTGATTTTATTAAGGATGCTAAATCTATAATTGTATTTTTTCTGCCTTTTCAAGAAGAAATTGTTAAGAGTAATATTGGTAATATTGAAAGTTCAAGAGAATGGGATATCGCCAATATTGAAACAAATAATCTTATAGTAGATATAAATAAATGTTTATATGAAAAGATAACAGAAATGGGTTACACTTCGACTGTCCTACCACCTACCTATAATTATGATGAAGAAGAACTAATTAGTGATTGGTCGCACCGTCATGTAGGATATATAGCTGGCATTGGAACATTTGGCATAAATAATATGCTTATAACTGAAAAAGGATGTTGCGGGAGAATGGGAAGTATCATTACGAATATAACTTTAGCGCCTACTGAAAGAAAAAAACAAGAGAATTGCTTATATAAGTACAATGGCACATGTAGAAAATGTATTGATTATTGTGTAGTTGATGCAATTACTACTGACAATGGATATCCTTTTGTTGATAAAAAAAGATGCAATAATCAAATTTATGATGATAATATACCACAGTATTCTATTGGCATTGGAGATGCTTGTGGTAAATGTATGTGTAATGTGCCGTGTTCTTTTTCAGATCCTGTTAGTAAGCTAAAAAATAGATAGACCTAAAGTAATCAAATAATCATTTTAACTTGTATATCAGAGTAATGATTTGGGGCTTGGCTTTTATAATTTTGTCATTTCTATTTAAATTGAAAGCGTGGGTATGGTTACTGCTTTATTAAGAATGTTGCCAATAACTTTGCCCCTTGACATGTAAAGAAGCCAGCAGCTCAGGATAAATCCTGAGCTGCTACTTCGGAGGAATATTTTATAGACTAATACCCATTTTAATAATTTAAGCAATAATAGCAATGGCTTTGTATAAACCCAACTCAATATCATCAATTGTTAGTACATTAATTATTCACTCATACTATCTACTTCATTAAATACCTCTTTTGCCACACTAATTCCATTTAGGGCTGCTGGAAATCCAGCGTAAACTGCCATTTGGATTATTACTTCTATAATTTCCTTTCTTGAACAGCCAACATTAATAGCGCCGTTAATGTGAACCTTTAGTTGCGGTTGGCATTTGCCCATAGCAGTTAGGCCTGCTATTGTTGCTAACTCACGTTGTTTTAGAGTCAATCCACTACGGTTATAGACTTCTCCAAAAGCAAATTCAATAATATATTTACCTAAATCAGGTGCTATACTATTTAAGCTGTCAATTACTTTATGACCTCCATCTCCATCTACCTTTGTTAAAGTTTCTAATCCAAGATTATACTTTTGGTTTTCCATTTGAATTACCTCCTAATTAGTTTTAATCTAGTATACTAATTAGAGTTAACTCTAAGTCAAATGTAAATCAGATATTACTTCTATAGTAGTCTATTTTACTTTGAAGTTTACCCAGATTTTCGTTTAACTTCAATATATCTTTAACTATCTCCGTTTCATGCTTAATTAACAGCTCCAGCCGTTCTTGCATGGTTTCTTCACCTTGATTACGCAATTCTGCATATCTAATTATATCTACAAGTGGCATCTTAGTATCTTTAAGCCTTTGAATAAACTCAATCCAAGCAATATCAGTATCTTTATAGTTTCTATGCCCGCTTGAATCTCTATCGCAGTAAATCAAATTTATCTTTTCATAATATCTTAGTGTATGGGCCGTTAAACCTGTTATGTTGGAAAATTCACTTATTATCATAGTTTTATAACTCCTTATACTTCAAAATCGTATAGTTATATCGTAGAACTTGAAGGAAGAGAATGATTCATACATGTAGTAGATATTCCTGGTGTTAAGGCCTTAAATACTACTATATTAGGATAACTATCGGAATTTGGTCATATATATTGATAATTAATCGTTATCTAACTATTCAATATAGATGCCCTTTTTTATTTTTTAATGCTTTCCATTAAAGTCTATCATAAAAGAGCTTTATGCTAATTGATTAATTTTGTAAAGATATTAATTTGACAAGGGTCTAATAAAGTAATTCTCTTTTTCAGTCAGAAAATATAACTGAATATCGACAAAACTAGTCAAAGGAATTTTATAAAATTTGCATAATTAATACAATTGAATGTAATTACAATAACCTAATAGAAGGTTAAGATAGTTTATGAAGTTTTCTTATATTCAGTAATAATGATGTTGAAATAACACATGTTTAAATTGAACACTATTTTTTAAAAAAGGAAGAGAAGAATGAACAAAAAAATATATTTTTTTATTTTAATCTCCATATACGCATTAATTATTATTCTTATACGTTACCCTCGTGATATTATCGAAATTACCGGTCAAGAACCTGAATCTAATTCATCTATGAAACTAAAGATTATACATAGAAACAACATTCTGGAATGTGGAACAGCCGTTGAAAGTAGTAATGAAAATGACTTTGAGGAAATATTTGAGTATTTAAAAACTTTTACATTTACAAGAGCCTCTGAGAATTACAGCAAATTTGATGAATTATGAAGAATTACTTTTAAAAAGACGTTCCATTCGAAACTTTATTGACAAGGCAGTATCAAATAAAATTATAATAGAAGTAATTAAGGAGAGCACATATGCACCGAGTTTAGGGAATGAGCAGTCCTGGAAGTTTATAGTTGTAAACGACAGATTGTTGATGAAAAGAATATCTGATGAAGCTAAAAAAATATTCTTAAGAGGATAGAATTAAATCCTAATGATTATGCTCAAAAATATGAGAAAATGTTGATGAATGAGAACTACAATATTTTTTATAATGCTCCATCTGTAGTTTTTATCATTGGAGAAAAAAAATTTAAAACATGAAGGTTAACTGCTCTCTTGCCGCCAGTTATTTTATGATGTCAGCAGCCTCGCGGAATCTTGGAACATGTTGGGTCAATTTTGGAACTGTTATTAAATCACCAGAAATGCTAAATGAATAAGTCGATTATGTATAGCTTAACATGCACAGCTGGCAAGGGTTGAATATACTTTTTTGAAAAATAAATTGGTATAAAAATTAAAAAGGAAAGAATACAAAAAAGGAGAGAACTATGCCTAGTAAGGTATTTTTAAATTTGGATAAAGATAAAAAGGAAAGAATTATAAATGCAGCTATAAACGAGTTTAGAATAAAGAAATTTGAGGATGCTAAGGTTGTCAGTATTTGCAAAAAAGCGGATATACCTCGTGTGACTTTTTATTCTTACTTTTCTTCTTTGGAGGACGTATATGAGTACGTTTATGGGTATTATAGTGAAAAATGTATGGAAGAGACTAAGGAAAAAGAACTTAATTGTACTCTAGACTGCAACTTTGATGATGTTAAATATTTTTTGAAGCTTTTAGAGTCGGAAAAGGGAATGAAAGAACTTTATAATAGTTTTGAAGGTGATTGTGTAAAAAACAAAATCATCAATCACTTATCTCTTTCATTATCATTTAAGTATAAACTTGGTCTGATAAATGAAGAGGAATTTACTCGTGAGTTGAATATTATGATAAAAAACATAAAATGATAGACAGATTTCAAGTTCTGTATATTGAAGAACAACTACCTTACATTCTATACTAAATGTGAGGTGATAAGAATGAAGACTGCATTAATAACAGGTTCAACGGACGGTATAGGAAAAGAGACTGCGCTTTCTTTAGCGAAGGATGGATACCAAATTCATGTAATTGGGAGAAGTGTGAAAAAAGGCGAAAAAGTAATAAGAAATTTAAAAGAAGTTAATCCAGAGGGTAAACATCGACTCTTTATATTTGACTTATCTGATATTAAAAGCAATATAGACTTTTTAGAGCAGTATAAAAAAGAACATGATACTTTAGATTTTTTAATGTTAAATGCTAATCCCTTCCCCAAAAAGAACGAAAGAGTTGGTAATGGGTATGACCTTATTTTTATGGTTGGTTATATCTCAAGGTATATTTTTAGTGTCATGTTAAATGAAATGCTCAGCAATACTGAAGGTTCAAGGGTAATGCATATTGGGGACGTGGGATCAAGAGATGAACTGAGATTTGATAAGATGAAAAATGCAAACCATGGGCTTATGAAAGCAATAAGTATTCCGTATACGGGCAGTGCTTACCTAGCATATTATTACAACAGATTAAATATCACGAAAGTCCCACATGAGTATATGGGGCCAGGTGGCGTTAATACCAACCAGATAAAAAGAGCTTCATTTCTTATACGTTTTCTTTCTAAATTTGCTGGAACGATTGAACCTAGTGAAATGGGGGATATAGTGAAAAATCACTTGAAAAATGTGACTAGTGACAAGTGTGGAGGAAAGTTCTACTATAGAAATAAAGAAAAAGAGGCGAATAAGAAATTGAGAAATAATGAGGTAAAATTTAAAGAGCTTATGAAGTTTAGCGAAGAGCTTACAGAAATTAAGTGGTGAAATTAGCTACAGCGGGACGGTTTGAATATACCCTAACAACAAGGTGAAAAATAACCGTCCCAATGTATTATAAAAGGTCTTTTGCTATAAGTTCAAGAACAAGGGTTTCCCTTTCAATTGAGAGTCCCATAGAATCTTCTTTTGCAACAATGACTTCTTTATTATGTTCTATTGCATCATGGATGTTAACCCAAACTGGTATAGAGCCATTATTAACCTCATACTCTTCAGGATTTGCTTCTCCAAGTTCTTTTTCAGCTCTACATACAAAGAAATGCGATAGCATGTGAACTATATCGTATCCGTCATAATGAGTAGGTCTAATTTCCTCATAGAGGCCAAAGGTGCTTAATATTTCTATGTTTTTAGCACCAGTTTCTTCTTGAAGTTCTCTGATTAAACCCTCTTTTATATCTTCACCATCATCAACGCCACCACCGGGGAAGCTATAATCATTATATCTTTTTGTATATATCATTAAGATATCTTCATTATCCAATATAATCCCTCTAGCAGCTGTTCGTTCAAAAATTATTGGATCCACAGCTGTTTTAAAACTTTCGTGGATATATTTATTAATCAATCTCATACATCAATCTCCAATCTGAATATGCTATTTTTTTAACTACAACATTATATCAGATATTAGCGGAGATATATATTTATTTATAGTTTAAGTGTTCCTTAACACTGTAATAAACCCATCGAGTATTTGATGACTTATTTTAAAGCCTTTACCTTGATAGAATTTCAACGCATTGTCGTTTCCATTTGATACAAAGATAAACAAATCACTTATTGACTTAAATGAACTTAACCAATCCATAGACTTTTCGAACAACGTGGAACCAATGCCAATATTACGATACCCATCTTTTATATAAAACTGAGAAAGACAACCCACTTCATTATTTTTTACAGAATCAAGGTCAAAAAAAGTAGCAAATTCATTAGAATAGGTCTCCTTTGATGAAACATTGCTATACACATATCCGACAACTTCATTATCATCCTTAGCTACAACTATATAGTTAGCATTAGCACTCTTAACAGATGGAATCATTCTAGTTTCAAAACTCATACCATCAAACAACTCGGAATGGATACATGATTTAGATTTTTGATAAGCCATTAATTCATCACATAAATCCTTAATGCAAATAATACTATCATCAGAAATAACTTCATAATGGATACTCATATTAATCTCCCTTTCTAAAAATAAATTGAAAATCATGTTTGATTGATCAATCAGGTTTGATATGATTATATCAGTTACAATTATAATAACAAGTATGCAGTATTTTCTGTTTAAGGAAGGAAAAACTGAGTATTGGAGTGATTTTATGAATGACAAAGAGTTGTATAAAAGCGGCCTTGACAACTGTCCATTAACATTTGCTTTAAACCTTATCGGTGGAAAGTGGAGATTACCTATAATTTGGGCATTAAGTAAAAATGGAACTATGCGATATAATGAGTTAAAAAGGAGTATTGATGGAATTACCAACATGATGCTAACTCAATCACTAAAGGAATTGGAATTGAATGGAATTATAAACCGGAAGCAATTTATGGAAGTGCCGCCAAGAGTTGAGTATTCACTGACTGATAATGGAGAAAATCTTATTCCAGCTCTCAAATCATTAGCTAGCTGGGGAAATAGAATGAAAAATAGTGATAATTTAAAATAATATAGAATTATATACAATGGGACGATTCTAATGCATCTTTAAAATAGATATATTAGAATCGCCCTGCTATATTTTGAGTTCAGTATATATTTTAGGATCAATCATATCAATCATTAAAATAAGTTTATTTATGTTGTAATATTTTTCAAATCTTCAATGAAAGCTGCAACTTCATCTTTTCTTGTAGCCCAGGAGGTCACAAGGCGAATCGAAGAGTTATCATTATCAACTTTTTGACCATACGTAGAATAGATATTTCTCCTCAAGCTTTTTAATGACTTGGTTTGGAAGAATAGGGAAAATCTGATTTGAAGGTGAGTGAACTAAGAATTTGTATCCCATTGAGCTAATCTCTTTACTTAGTAGATCAGCCATTTTGTTTGCATGCGTTGCAAGATCGAAATAAAGGTTATCTTTAAATAGTTCAAGAAATTGCATGCTGAGAATTCTTCCTTTAGCTAACAGTGCTCCTTTTTGCTTCATATGGAATCTGAACTCTTCTTTTAAGGAGTCTTCACAGATAACTAATGCTTCTCCGAGTAGTGCTCCATTCTTTGTTCCACCGATATAAAAAGCATCGGATAATTCAGCTAAGTCTGAAAGCTTGAGATCATTCTCATTCGAACACAAAGCAGATCCAAGTCTTGCTCCATCTATAAATAAAATCAGGTTATTTTCCTTACAAAAACTACTTATTTGATCAAGTTCATATTTTGTGTATATTGATCCCACTTCTGTCGGATTTGAAATGTAAACAAGCTTAGGCTTTACCATATGCTCATCGGTGTGCGTATTGAGGGCAGACTTTATAAGGTGAGTACTAAGTTTACCATCACTTACTTCTATTGAGATTACTTTGTGACCTGTTGCTTCGATAGCTCCTGTTTCGTGTACTAGAATATGACCTGTATTTGCTGCCACTACAGCTTCATGAGGCCTTAAGAAAGCTGAAAGTGCTGTAAGATTAGTCTGGGTACCGCCTGAGAAAAAATGAATGTCAATATCGCTATATTCAATTTTCTGCTTCAATAATTCGATTGCTTTGATTGTATAAGAATCTTCTCCGTACCCCTCAGCTTGTTCAAAATTTGATTCCATTAAAGCATTCAATATTCTGGGATGAGCGCCTTCACTATAGTCGTTCTTAAAGCTGTACATAAGTTTTCCTCCAATTTTTAGTGTTCTTCTTTATTAAATCATGCGATATAGTACATTCTAAAAGAAAGAAGTGATAGAAATTTGAAATAACGAATTTTTGTACTATATATTGGATTATATATGATTAGAGAAATTTTTCCAAGTCTTGTATTCTAATAATCATTGAAAGGAAGAATGAGCTTTATGAACACGTTGGAACGGTTCTTATGTATCCTAATTATTGGCTTCAATTATTCCTGTTTTTTCATCCTCAAAGCTCAATCTCTCCTTTTGTCAGAACGTCTATCTCTTATGATTCGATTATAATATACGAGGATTTGATTTTCGAGAACAAATAACCCGTGGAATATAAAATGATCTTAAAAGTCTCTCTTTTGGATTATAAAGTTGATCGTGGAAGGTGTCACTTTTTAAACTTAATTCCATATATTATAAATCGAGAGAGGCATGTCACCTTTCTTAAAAAAATATGTATATAAAGAAGGAGGCGATAGGGATGACACATCCATTAGATCCAAAAATCATTCCTAAATATGTTAATCAGTTGTTTATTCCACCCCCATTTAAACCTACAGTTGTAAAGGATCCAATTACAGGTGAAGAACAAAGTCATAATTATACAATTAGTATGACAGGATTTAAGCAACAGTTACTTCCACCTGAATTTCCTATGACGACTGTATGGGGATATGAAGGTATTGTTGAATGTCCCTATACAGGGGATTCAATTTGTTTCAGTAGTACTCCAGGTGCTACATTTGAAGCTGTTCGGGGTATACCTGTCAATGTACAGTGGGTAAATGGCCTTACTGAACCACATTTATTTGCAGTAGACCCTACATTACACTGGGCAAATCCCAATAATACACCGACACCAGTTCCACCATTTCCGCCATTTCCACCGGGTTTCCCTCTAGCGCAGAGTCCAGTGCCCACCGTTACACATTTACATGGTGGAGAGGTTAGATCCGATTCCGACGGTGGACCAGATTCTTGGTTTACAGCTGGTGAGGCAATGAAAGGTCCGGAGTTTATAAAGTCTCGCTACACCTATCCAAATGGACAGGAAGCCGCTACACTTTGGTATCATGATCATGTGCTTGGAATCACACGCATTAATGTAAGTGCAGGACTTGCTGGATTCTACTTGCTACGGGATCCGAATAGTAAGATAGAGCCATTACTTCCAAGGGGACCATATGAAATTCCAATAGCTATTCAGGATCGTTCATTTAATGAAGATGGTTCATTATTATTTCCTAGCGATGGCGTTAATCCCGATGTTCATCCCTACTGGATTCAAGACTTCTTAGGCAATGCTATTATGGTAAATGGTAAGGTTTGGCCAAATTTGGATGTGGAACGTAGGCAGTACCGATTTAGAATTCTTAACGGATCGAACTCTCGGTTCTACAACCTCAAGCTTTCAAACCATCAATCATTTATTCAAATTGGCTCCGATGGTGGTTTTTTAGCCTCTACCGTTAAGCTGAGAGAACTTTTGATTTCACCGGGCGAACGTGCTGACATATTGATTGATTTTTCAAAACTAGATCCCGGAACAAAAATTATTTTCACTAATGATGCTATAGCTCCTTTCCCCGGTGGAAGTCCGCCGGATCCAGATACTGTTGGGCAAATTATGCAGTTCACTGTGCTCGAAACACCAGTAGTGACTCCGACTAAGCTTCCAGCAGAACTAAATAAAATACCGACGCTGGTTCCAAATGTTCCCAAAAAAACCTTAACTCTAAACGTGGTAAATGGGCCTCAGGGTCCCCTTGAACTATTGTTGGACGGTCAGAAGTGGGAATCCCCTATTTCAGAATTACCGATAGTTGGATCAACAGTGGAGTGGGAAATTGTTAACCTCACTAGGGCTACACACCCTATCCATGTGCATTTAGTGCAGTTCCAATTGTTCAACCGTCAGAAGTTCGACAATGAAAAATATTTAGAAGATTGGACTAAACTTAATGGTGAACCTCCTCTCCAGCATCCAACGATACCATTAGATGTGGAGCCCTTCCTGATAGGGAGTCCTATCGACCCGAATTTGAATGAACAGGGATGGAAGGATACTATTCAAGCGAATCCAGGCGAAGTAACTAGGATCAGATTACGATTTGCACCACAGGATGTTAATCCTAAAAAAGCTAAACCTGGAGTCAATCTATACTCATTTGATCCTACCTTTGGTCCCGGATATGTATGGCACTGCCATATTCTAGACCATGAAGATAATGACATGATGAGACCGCTTAAGGTTAGGTCTTGCCCGATTCCTGTAGCGAATCCACAGTCTTGTTGTCAGGTTATTGCCACAGGAAGGACTCAGTTAGTTCCGCCTGCATTAAATGATGCACCTATTATGCACAAAAATACAGTGCATGCTAAAATTGAAAAAGTATGCCCTGAAAAAGTTGTGATCAGTGGATTTGTTCGTAGGACCATTACCTATACTGCCATATTAGAAAGTGGAGCTGAGAAGAAGAACGAAATTATTGATGATATTCCTTTTCAATGTGCAATTGATAGGGAAGATGCCAATGAAGGTGATGATTTCCAAATTACAGGTGCAGCCATATTATGTGAGGTCTTTGCACAGGCGCAAAACTTTGGAACAAATAATATTACAAATCAACCATTGGCTTATAAATTTGTTGAAGAAGACATTGTTAAAGTCTGCATAAGAAAAGGGTGTTCGCAAATCCATTAATTTAAAAAATGATTAATTAATGTGGATTAAGTTCCTAGTAATATGATCCGCCCGTACAACTTAAATAAAAAAATACAATGGGACGGTTTGATGCATCCTAAATAAAAGATGTATTAAAATCGCCCCATTGTATCAGTTATACCTGAATTTCCAGTAATTATTTTCTAAGAAAACTTCTAGAATCGTCTAACTTGGCTTTATCTAAATACCTGTAAACTCTTAAGTTATCATCACCTAAATATTCAACAACATCGATCTTGTTGTAAGCAAGATTCTTATTATCATCTAGCAGATCATCACAAACCATACGTCCTTTAACTTTAGCAAATATAGTTGTATAGCTTTGGAAGTGATCATTTTCAATAATTTCAACTGGCGTACATTCTAAAGCAATTGGACAATCTTCTATTATTGGGGCATCAACAATTTCAGATTTTTTATAATTCATCTTACTCAATTCAAATTTATTATCCTTATGCCCAGAATAAGCTCCACAAATATCGATTGCATGCATCAATGAGCGATTGGGCAGATTAACAATAAAGTCTACACCCTTTTTGATCTGGTTTCCTGCATAGCTGTTCTTTCCAAATCCTAATACAATCATATCTCCTAGAGAAAAGGACGATGAGAGCGTAGTCACATTCGGCACACCATTATCATCATAAAATGAAATAAGTATTACAGGGAATCCATAATACATCTTTTTATATTCAACTCGTTTTTTTGTCATTGCATCCTCCTTGTAAAAATCTATTCATTCACAGCAGATTTTCAGTCGAGTCCATTGTTTTTAGATTAGAGAACATTTGTTCTGATTTTATTATAACTAAATTATTTTGAACGGTCAAACATTCTTTTACCATATAGTCATAGAAGAATGATTCAGGGTCTGGCTTTTACAATTTCTTTATTTAATTATTATTTAATGCATCTTCAAGTAATTTTATCCCCTTGATGATTTGATCTTGACTTAGTCCACCAAAGCCTAGTAAAACTAATGGATACTCTAACTCATTGCGGTTTTCCCAGTATTTTGAAGCCGGATATATTTTCACACCAACCAGTTTTGCCTTTTGAATAATAGCATTTTCATCCATACCATTAATAATTTCTAGTAATACATGTAGGCCAGCATTTCCACCAATTAGTTTAACATTTTTATGCAAGTGTTGCTTTATGCCATTCATTAATACAGTATGCTTTTTGTGGTAAATTATACGCATCTTTCGTATATGTCGATCCCAATATTCATTAGACATAAACAATTGAAGTATATGTTGGCTTATCCTTGAGGTTGTTTGTTCATATTTGCATATATTGTCCTTGTATTTTTCTAAAAATTGCTTAGGCAAAACCATATAACTCATACGTAAAGAAGGTGCAAGAAATTTCGAAAATGAACCAAGGTAAATAACACGTTCATAATCGTCAAGACCCTGTAAAGAGGGGATGGGCCTACCACTATAACGAAATTCACTATCATAGTCATCTTCAATGATGAAGCTTCCAGTGTTTTTAGCCCATTTTAGAAGATTTTGCCTTCTAATAATAGGCATAACTATTCCAGATGGGAACTGGTGAGAGGGAGTGATGTATACAAGTTTTGAAGAACTCTTTTCTAATGAGTTTAAACAGACTCCATCTTTATCAAGGGGAATTGACGTTATTCTAAAGTGATTTTTTTCAAAGATTAGCTTGTAGCCAACCAGGATTTTCAATTGCTATGGATTTATTACTAGAATCTGTTAATTCACACACTAATTGCAGAGAATTCTGAGTACCTGATGTGATTATCACCTGCTCAGATGTACATAATACACCTCTTGATGTTCTAAGATATTTTGCTATTTCTTCTCTCAATTTCAACTCACCTTGTGGATTTCCATACTGAAGAAGTTCTCCATTAGACGACTGTAAAGCTTGAGAAGTCAGCTTTCGCCATAAACTAAAATTAAAACTGTCGATATCAATAGCTCCATATTTAAAGTCGTATGTAATACGACCAACAGATAGGGACTTACAAATATTTACTTTATTATGGCTCAGGGGTGGGATTAAGCTTTCTTCAATCTCTAGAACATACATTCCACTTCTTTGGCGACTTTCTATATACCCTTCAACTAATAGTTGTTGGTAAGCATTATCAACTGTAATTTTACTGACACCTAGATGACTTGCTAGATACCGTATAGATGGCAGTTTAGCATCTTTTTTTATTCTATTAGCTTTTATTTCCTCTCGAATATATGTATAAAGTTGTATATATAATGGTTGATCAGAATTTTTATCGAGTTTAAGAATTATCTCATTCATAACACATCTCCAAACTGTACATGTTGATTAGTTAATATTTGTACCTATGAATATGTACAGCTATATGATACATTATTATTAAACTAAGCGCAAGGTAATGGTAATTTGGACCTTAATGCGCGGATCGAAGGTAGATTCTAAAATAAATTGAAGTCATAAGTTTAAGGGGGAGGAAAGGATATGAATACAAAGTATGTTGTGATTATTCAGTGTGATATTGCACATAGGAGATGCAGTGGTTTTGCCTGTACAAATGTTTTTTATAATAAGGAAGGAATGTTTGAGAAGTATGATGAGGAAACAAAATATATTTCTTTTACCTGTGGAGGATGCTGTGGAAAAGGTGTAGTAGCCAAATTAGAGCACTTTTCAAAAAAGTCTAGAAAAGCTAGTAATATAGATAAAGACGATGTTGTTATTCATTTATCTTCCTGTATGGTAACTGATAATCATCACTATGATAGATGTCCTCATGTGGATTATATTAAAAGTATTATTCTTAAAAAGGGATATAAAAATGTAATTGAAGGATCCTATGTAAGTAAAAATGCAAAAAAGAAAAGAGAAGAAGGTGTATATAATTCTTATTAATATAGTAGAGTCCAAAGAGAGTTGGATATAACGAGCTTAATAGATCAGCAACCCAGTTTACTTGCTTTATTAAAAACTTAGCACAGATAGACATCCATTGTAAAAACGATGTAAAATAAGGAAAAAGATTCTGTGGTGATAATATGTTTAAGAATGCTGAAGATAAAGAAAGAAAATTGGATAGTTTACCACCGTTAGTTGATGAAATAGTAGGAGAATATGGTAATATGGTTTCAGCTGTATGCAGGAGAATGACTCAGGACCCAAAGTTAGCTGAAGATGTAGCTCAAGAAGTGTGGATTCAGATAATTAAGAGTATAGACTCTTTTAAAGGAAAATCAAAGCTATCTACGTGGATATATACAATATGCCATAGAGTGATAAAGAAACACTGTGAAAAGGAAAGGGTTTATACAACAGAATTTTTATCATATTACTTTAGAGATGGGAAATTGGAAGTTCCTGAAAATATAGATTATGATCATTCTATATGGGTTAAAGAAATGTGTAATAAATGCCTTACAGGAATTTTACACTGCCTGGATAATGAAAGTAGACTTATATATTTGTTTAGAGACATAGCACAGTTAGAATATGGAGATATTGCTGTTATATTTAATAAGAAAGAAGTAACTATAAGAAAGTTGATATCTAGAGTAAGAAAAAAATTGAAGAATTTTCTTGAAGACGAATGTACTTTATTCAATCCACATGGAAAATGTAATTGCAGGATGAAAGAATTAGTAACGAATATAGAGCTTGAGGAAGAGTATGATAAGATAAGAATAATAGCAGGAAAAGTCAACTTTTTTTTAGAATCGGAGGAAGTATTACCAGGTAAAAACTTTTGGGAAAAATATATTTAATCTGGGTCAAAGCTGTCACAAAATTATAAAAACCCCCACTAATATTAATGAAAGTGAAAATAAATATTAGTGGAGGTTTTTTATGAAATCGGAAATGAGATTGAAAATTTTAGAAAATGCTTATGTTTCTGTATTGGTAGATTCAATTTATAATTTTAGTAAGCATGAAGTGCTAGACAAGGTAACAGAGGATAAGAGAAAGGTTCAAATGCTTATGGGGAAAAAACAGGTAGAGCAATTTGGAATAACTAAACCGGAGGATGTATTTGTAGTACTAAGTAAGATCTTTAATTGTACATCATGGGAAATAGAACAGACTGGTAATGGTTTTGAAGCAAAAGCAAAGGGTTGTAAGCTATGTGCTTATGCTAAAAAATTGGGAAGTGAGAGTCCTTGTGATATCTACTGTTTAAATCCAATGGAAGGAATGGTCAAGGGAATTAACTCTCAGTTAAACTTTGAAATTAGTGAAACTTTGTGGAGTGGAAAAGAGTGCAAAGTTAATGTGAGTAGTAAATAAATTTGGAAGAATTAAAAAAAATGAAACTATGAGAGCTACAGACATTGTACTACATGCAATGTCTGTAGTTTTTTCATTGAGTGTTTATTGATTCATGAAGAATTTCAATACCTTTTCGTATCTTTTCTTTAGTCAGATTTCCATATCCAAATATAAGTTGAGAACCATGATTTTCAGAAATAACAGCGTGGTCGCTAACACGCATAATATATACACCGGCTTCTCTGATTTTATTCATAAGATCCTTAGTAAAAGTAATATTACTAAATTCAGCAACCAGGTGGAGACCAGTTTGATTACCGAGAATGGTAACTTCTTCTCCGAATGTATCAACTAAAGCATTTACTAAAGCTAAACGACGCTTCTTATAGATTTTTTGAGTTTTTGAAAGGTGTTGTTCTAGGTACCCATTTACAATGAACTTTTCCATGGCAGCTTGATTAAGGGTTGGAGAATGGATGTCAATTAAGTTTTTAATGCGGTATATGGGCTCAATTAAATTCACAGGTAAAACCATGTAACCAATACGAATACTTGGTAATAAGATCTTGCTGAATGATCCTATATAAATAACACGCTCAGAATCCAGCTCGTATAAGGATTCAACAGGTGAATTATCATAGCGATACTCGCTGTCGTAATCATCTTCAATGACATAACAGTTATGTTTACGTGCATAGCGAATAAGCTCGATTCGTTTTGAAATCGTGAGAGATCCTCCAAGTGGATATTGATGTGAAGGTGTAGTTATGATGCATGACAAATCTACTTCCTTTGGTAATGTGGTAGGATCAATTCCTTGATGATCAACTGAGTGATAAATGACATTTGAATGATTGAATACGAGCAAGTCTCTAAGTCCTTTTGTAGTAGGTTCTTCGATAAGGATTGAGCCAGGTAATTGACTAAAATACTGAGACATTAGATAAAGTGCTTGAACAGCTCCAGAGGTAATGATAATTTGATCTTCATGACAGCGAATACCACGAGATCTGAAAAGGTACTCTGCGAGTGTTTTACGAAAGGGTAAATAACCATTAGCTAGATCGTAACCTAAATCCCCGTCATTGATCTCAGAAAGTGCTTCACGATAGCATTGAAGCCATTTGTTACGTGGGAAGTTATCTAAAGCGGGGAGCCCTGATCTAAAACTAATGTGGCTATATGTGTCTTTCATTCCTGATAGCTTAAGCTGTGGTCCCTTTATTTGAGGACGTGATATGGAGATTGATTCACTTACATAGGTCCCTGAACCTTTTACGCTTTGTGTATATCCTTCAGTAGTTAGCATCTCATATGCTTCGATAATAACATTACGAGAGACCTGTAAAGTTTCAGCTAATTTTCTTGATGAAGGAAGACGTTGATTAGACTGCAAATCACCATTTAGAATCATGATTTTAATTTGATCATAGATTTGTTTTATCATTGGTGTTGAACTATTACGTTTAACTTGAAGATACATAGAATCACCTCGATTGGTACTATGAAAATATATTGGAATTGGACCTTAATAGATCCACATCGTTAGTTTATAATTATACCATAGTTCATTTTATTAAGAAATTAGTTTATTTACACTTATGGAGGTGATGAGATGTCTAGATTAGAGGCACTAATATCTTTAACATGTGCTGCAATAATAGTTGGTAGTACACTTGTAGTTAGTCGTATTATTTCGATGGGTGGATCTATATACTGTATGCAGTTATTGAGCATGCTCATTGCGAGTATGATTTTGTTTGCTTTGGTTGGAAAAGGCAGATTAAAAAAAGAACTGAAAAGTGCAAGTCGAAGAGATTATACTATCTTTTTCTTTCAAACTCTATCGGGAGTAGTTCTATTTCGTATTTTTATTGTTTATGGCGTGGGTTTGACAAAGGCTATGGATGCAGGGGTGATACTGAGTCTAACCCCTGTGATGACGGTTGTCTTATCAGTTATATTTCTCAAAGAGAAATTGGGGAAGAGGGAGTTAATCGCATTGATTTGTGCCTTTGTGGGGGTGCTCATTATTAATGTGAGTGGAATACAGGAATCTACGGCTGGGAACATGAGGCTTGTAGGGAACGTTATGATTCTAATGGCTGTATTAGGTGAAGCTGCTTTTGTGATATTTAGTAAAAAAGCTTCTAATGAAATTTCATCATTAACTAGAAGCCTGCTGATTTGTATTTTTGGTGTCATTATGTTTCTGCCATTAAGCATATATGAATTGACTCAAGGGCACTCATTTTTAAAGGATTTAGACTTCTGGCTATTAACACTGTATACTGGGGTAGTATTAACTGTGATGGCTTATGTTCTATGGTTTAGGGGCATTGTTCATGTCAATGGAACTACGGCTGGAGTCTTTAACAGTCTAATTCCTGTAAGCGCCATTGTATTAGTTTTTATTTTTCTAGGAGAAACAATGAATAAGATACAATTGGCAGGATTGATATTCATTTTAACTGGTGTTGGACTTATTGTTTTTTCGAAAGAGAAGGAGGAATTTGTCCGGGATGAAGTCAGAATATCTATGTGTAAAGAGGATTGAATTAGTAATGTGAGCTTTATTGTTAGAATTTAAGTCTATAAAATAGGTATGGTAATAGGTGTAATGGTACTAAATTCTACAGCTAAAGGTATGAGTAAAGAGGAAAGCTTAAGAAAAGAATTTGTTATAGAACTGAAAAATGTAGAAAGAAATATTGAAAAATTTTCCACTTTAATGTTAGTAAAATGATTTGGGGTCTGGCTTTTATAATTTTGTTATTTCCACTTAAACATAAAAATGCAGGAGAATGGAGAAGTCAGACTAATGCTATAAAGTTAAGATGAACCTAAAGACATTTGAAAAATTGATTTTCAGGTACATACATATTGGAAACATAAAAAAAATAGTAAAGCCAGACCCCTAATTCCTCTTATCACCTAAAAAATCATTTCATGACTTTATATGGACGAAAGTAAGTTCAATATGGATGATGGATGGAAGTTTTCTTTGTATGTACCCAGAATTTATCTTTATAGTGTATGACAAACTTTTCAAGAATGAACGTTATTCAAACTTTGTAGGATAACCATGTAGGCAATAGTTACCATCAATTCGTATTGTTCCGCAGCCACCGAATATTATATGTCCCACTCCATCCTTTTCATAACGTTTAAGTTTAACAAAATTAGGATTAGTCTTATTTGGACCTTGCTCAATTGTAAAATCGCCATTCCATAGGCTCTCACCAATCAAGTAATATCCAAATGCTGCATTTCCTGAGCCAGTAGCAGGATCTTCTAGGTATCCGTATTTAGGTGCAAATACCCTAGTTCGGTAATTGCTTGATGTTGTATATGTTTCTTTTGTGGAGACATGTATGATATCTATTTCGTTTTCTAGACAAAACACTTTAAGATTTTCTTGATTAGGGTATATTTTCAAGCAACTTTCTAATGTTATTATAGGTACTATTAATGTTCTTAGCCCTCCATCGATTAACCTTATAGGCATTGCACTATTTATATCAGAAGAATAAATTCCAAGTATATCCGCTATTTGACTAGATGTTAACCCGAAATCTAAAAACTTTGGCGCTGGTGCCATGATATAAACAGCATCATCTTCGTTAATATGGTTAAATACCGATAGAGTTCCTGCATTAACATTGATAAATACTTCTTCTTTTTGCAATAGTCCTCTATTATTGATTAACAAGTCGTACATAATTGCTATGGTAGCATGTCCGCAAAAAGCCACTTCACACTCTGATGAATAAAATCTTAGATTGAATTTTTCACCGATTTTACTAACATAAGCGACTTCATTAACAAAACCCTTGAGCTCTGCTGCTATTTTTTGCATCTCTTCTTCGCTTAATACTTGATCATCACTCATATAAATGTATCCTGCAGGATTTCCCGAGGATATCCCTTTTGTAAAAGCGTCAATCTTCTTAAATTTTAAAGTTTTCATGATACTCGCCTCCTTACAGGTGGAGCAAAGAAAATAATGTGTAAGACTCCACCGCTGTTATTTGATAGTCTATGCACTATCTTCGGCTTCACTTCAAAAATATCACCAGGCCTAACTGTAAAGCTCCCGTTCCATACTACGGTATCATCTGATAATTCACCAAGTTCAATATTACCTTCTCCAGCAAGGATCTGATATATCTCCGCTCCTTCATTATGGTAATGTGCTGATAAGTTTTTTCCAGCTTTTAATTCTGCGATTAACAATGACATTGTTCCATCTATTAGTTTTAGGATTCGAATATCAGATTCACCGTCCTGTTTTAAATGGTTAAACAATAGGTTAACATTGAATATGTCCATACAACACCTCCTTTTTCTTGTACAATATATTATACTTAATTCCTATATGTTAAACTATATAACATATTGGATTAAATTACAATATATTGTATAATGTTTTTAAGGAGGAATCATTATGGAGAATATAAATAACAGCATTTCAAAAAATTTAAAACAACTTCGCAAAGAGAAGGGGCTAACCCTAGAAGAATTATCGGCGAGTTCTGGTGTTAGCAAAAGTATGCTTGGTGAAATAGAAAGAAGTAGTACCAATCCAACAATATTAGTGTTGTGGAAAATTGCAGACGGCTTAAAGATTCCACTTACAAAACTAATCAAAGAAGAAGAATTGGATTACTCAATAGTCAGAAATGATGAATTAAAAGTAATAGATAAAGAAGAAAAATACTGTATATACAGTGTTTTCCCATATTATGATTTGCACAATTCTGAAATCTTGAAGCTTGAAATTGAACCACACTCCAAGCTTTCTAATAGTGGACATATGAATGGTGTCGATGAATATATATATGTTGTAAAAGGTAATGTAAAACTTATTTTGGATAGTGAAGAGTTCATTTTGCATGAAGGTGATTCAATACGTTTTAAAGGAGAACTATCTCATGAAATTATCAACTGCTATGACAGTACGGTTAATCTAATAAATATTTTGAATTATAAATAGATCAATCATATAAAACAAATATGATGTCAGATACAGAACACAAGAAAAAAAGTGATCTGGGGTCTGGCTTTTATTTTTATTTAAATGTCAAAACTCAGGAGGGGGGAGATGTATTAGATAAGATAGTCAATTTTTCTGTACTTAAAAAGAATGATTATTATACAAATAACTAAGTAATACGGAAAGATATTCATGTTAGCGTTTTAATGACATTGAGAAACAATATATCGGGATTATTCATATTGCTTTCTCAGTTGGTTCAAAAGTAAAGGTTGATGAATTAAGTGAAGAAGGCTATAAGATACTAAGTGAGCCACATATTATTAGTGATGCTTATTATGAAAGTTGTGTCTCAGATTTAGATGGAAATAGAGTTGAGAGAACCATTTAATGAAAATATACTAAGAGTAAGTCTGTTATTTCACGTTGTACTTAGGTGTCAGAGGATACTTCTACTGACACCTTCTAAAATGATTAGATTAAAAAAAGGATATGTTTAAAAATAACGCTTCATAGAATGTAATTGATTTTTCAATATTTTTTTCTATAATGTATTTAGAGACAAAACTTAATACATACTTATCCCTCCATCAAGGAAGATTTCAGCTTTTTATAATTTTCTGGAGGGAATAGTTCTCGTGTCATCTAGAACTTTCCATACAACAAGCTATCATAATATTGATCTTCAACAAAGTGATAATCTCTTAGACGACCCTCTAATTCAAATCCATTCTTCTCAAGAACACGACTTGAGCCGATGTTAGCAGCAGCTACCTGTGCGTGAAGTTTATGAAGATCTAAAAGATTAAGAGCAAAGTCACAAACGAGTTTAACTGTTTCTGTACAGAAGCCCTTTCCCCAAACGTCTTGATGAAAAACATAGCCAACTTCAGCGTGCTTTGCAGTATGATTAAAATTGAATATCATGGCTGTGCCAACTACTTTATTTGTGGACTTATCAATTACATTTGCATAAATATGGCTGCCTAAAGAGTCTCTCTTTATCATTTCCTCCACATAGGCTGTTGTTTCTTCTAAGCTATGTGTTAAAGGCCATCCTATAAAACGAGATACTTCAGAATCTGAAGCAAAGCTATGAATCGCTTCACTGTCTTCAATGGTCATCTGTTTAAATTTGATTCTTTCCCCTTCTAGAGAGTAAAACAATGTATTGTTCATTCAAATGCCTCCTACTTTTAGTAATATTTTAAATTTTTATTACTATAAAACTTATTGGTAATATTATACTAGATAAACAGCTCTAACGCGAGAGTTTCTATTAACTATTTAATCTCATTAGTGACTAAAACAATACCCATGTGAGGCAGAATCATAGGTGTTCTTTAGGGGAAAATTTAATGAATCGACAAAATAAGACAAAGGAATTTTATGGATATTGATAGAATTATAAACTAGTAAACAGAATTTGGTTTTGGAGCAGTGTTAATCTGCTTCAGCACCTCTATCTAATATGAGCTGGACAAAAGTACCATGGACTATTTAAGAAATATGAAAAATGGAGGGAATTGCATGAAATGTACTAAGAAACAGGTTTTTATGATGATCCTATTGATAACAAGTATGTTTTTTTTGACAAACTGTGATGCATCAAATGAAGCAAAGAAAGCAGACGAAGCAGTTAATAATAGTGAGGTTGCTAAAACAGAAGAAGGGGTTAGTGACAATGAGACTGTTGATACAAAAGAAGTAGTTAATGATAATAAGACTGCTGAGCTTGAAAGTTATAGCGAAGAAGAAATAAAACTCAAAGAAATGTTAGTTGATATAAGAACGAAGAAGTATGTTATAGATGAGAATACAGATGTAGACTATATCATAGAAGAAATGCTAAAGCATATCGGAACTACTGATAGTACATTAAGAGACAAATTAATATATTTAACATTTGATAATTGGATGTTTAAACTAGAGACGGAACAGATTAAAGGAATACTAGAAGAATTATTGTCAGATGATAAATTGAAATACAAAGTTGGAGAAGTGGGAACCGATAGTGTGTTTACTAGAAGTTTTTCTGTTTTAGTTATAGATTCAATTTTACGTTACAACGTCAATGGAAAGTATTTGACAGAAGATGAGATAATTAATGTACATAATGAATTAATAGATTATTTAAGTAAAGAAAAAGATTATAGAGGACATGTTGAAAAAAAGGGATGGGCCCATGCAGTTGCACATTCAGGAGATGCGCTTACTACTCTAGCGAAATATGAAGTGCTTGGTAAGGAAGAATTAAAAGAAATGCTAGAAGTTATAAGAAGCAAAGTAGTAACTAATAGTTATGAATATGCTCATGGCGAGGAGAAGAGATTGATAGAGGCTATAAAAAGTATTCTGTCAAGACAACTTGTAGATGACGCAAGTTTAAAAAGCTGGGTAGAAAGTATAATTAATTATGAAAAGGCAGGGGATGAAGATACCATTGTTCATTCTAATGTTAAGGACTTTTTAAACAGTTTATATTATGCCACAAAGTATATGGAAGAGGGTAAGGTAATAGGGCCTACAATTGAAGAGTTTTTACAAAAAAATGAATAATGGTTAGCTGGTGAAGTATATGCTGGCATTTACAAAATCATAGATAGAGGCATTTTTTTTAGATAATGTAATTAAGGGTAGTTTTCTTTTAGAGAGCTACCCTATTTTTCAGGACATTTTTCGAAGAAAAATATGACCAAAACGAAGTGATTCGATTGTCAAGAAATAGTGTATGTCTTTTATGATACAATTTTTCATGAAAACTATTATTGACAATTTCCTCGCGATGATATAAAATATCAATTGAGAATTATTATCGATATCTGTGATTACCTTAATAATTCAATACAAAATATAAAGGGGAAATGATTAAAATGCTTAGCAAAAAACTTATTTTAGTAGTATTAATAGGTTTAATTGCATTTGGAATGCTTATAGGTTGTTCTACAAGTGAAAATGTATCACAGGAGCCCGCAGAGTTAACTTTTGAAGAATGGGCGAGCCAGGAGCTTGTATGGCCAGAATGGGCGGAGTCTATCGAAGTAGAAATAAATGAAGAAACTATGTACGGACCTACTTCTGTAAGAAAAACCTTTGATTTAGAAACAGCTAGAGAGAATGTAGCTAAAATACGTTATTTAGTAGAAAATAGTGAAGATACAGATGAATATCCATACTATAATATCTGGAAGAGTAATCTAGGTAGTGGTTTATTGAAATTAGGGGAAAATCATCTTGCCTACCATTATTTAAGTGAGATAGTATATCTTTCTCCAGAAGCAAACTATGGAACAGAGAAGGTAGATGGAACGAGAGTACTCAAGCCTATAGGAGATAAAGCTAGAAAAATTGCCCACGGTAGAATGTTAAAGGCTATTGCTAAAGCTGGATATGCTGATGAAGTTATGTCTAGATATGGGGAATACGATTATCAAGTAACTGGAGAGGTATTCTCATGGCAGTTAACTTCTGCAGCTTGGGCAATGGGACTTATAGGCGAAGAGGAAGAGTCATATAAACTTTTTGAATACGGTATTACTCCGGAAAACTTCAAGGAGTTATATCCTTGGCAAGCTAGTTCAAACGTACTTGGTGCCGCTTCGTACGCATATGTAAAAGGAGATTATGATAGAGTTCTTGATTTTACAGAGAGGTTAACTTCAGAAGGAATTGACTCAACCAGCACAGCATATTTTCTTGACAATGACGTTAAAGAAGGACCTAAAGCAAAGTACTTTAACCGTCATTGGAAATCAAGCTATCAGTTGGCTGAAGGATTCAGAGATTTAGCCACAAAAGCAAAAAATGGTGAAGTTGCAACCTTTACTGATTTAAAGGATGGGGTGTATACTAGTAGTAATACAGGTTATATGTTAACACCTATTGAGGTAGCTGTAACAGTAAAGGAAGGAAAGGTTACGGATATAAAGGCAACCCAAGAAGAACCTAAAGATGATAGACCAGGAACGGGTCTGGAATCCTTGCCACCAAGAATTGTTGAGGCGCAATCCTTAGAGGTAGACAGTATTTCATCAGCTACAATTTCTAGTGAATCTATTAAGATGGGTGTAGCACAGGCTTTGTTAAAGGCTAGGAAATAACAAAAAAAGATGTATTAAATTAGAAAAATATATTACTAAATTTACATAGGTTAAGAGGGTGTAGCAAATATTGCATTTAAAACACCCTCTTTTGCAATGAGGTGAATATGAAAAAAATCGGACTTATTAGAAAAATAATTCAAATTATTGCTTTTTTACCAATAACCGTGATGGCATTTAATAATCTAACCTATTTTGCTGTATCTATACTTATACTTACAGCAATAGGTGGAGCATTTTATTGTGGTTATCTCTGTCCATTTGGTTTTTTGCAGGAGACAGTATCTATTATAGGTAATAAGCTTAAGATTAAGAAAAAAATTGTGCCACCTAAATTAAATTTTATTTTAAAGTTAAATAGATATGTGCTTTATATATTAGTTACTGTGCTAAGTGTAAATGCTATTTTTATACTTCTAAGATATGATGCTAGAAGTAATTTATATCTAGTTTTAACTGGTAAACATATTAGCTATGCAATGATGATGAGTATTATAGTGTTTTGCATACTGTCACTTTTTTATAAAAAGCCTTTCTGTAATTATTTTTGTGTAAAGGGTGCTGAATACGGATTTCTTAGCATTTTTAGGGTTTTTAGTATAAAAAGAGATGCAAATACATGCGTTAACTGTAAGTTATGTGATAAAGCTTGTGAGATGGATATATCTGTGTCTACCTGTGGTTCAGTTGATTCTATGAACTGTATAAACTGTTTTGAGTGTATAAGAAAATGTCCTATCAAGAATACTCTGACTTTCGGTGTAGTACAGCAAAATATTTTAAGAAAAAAGTTGCTTTTGCAATATTGATAGGAGCCATCTGGGTAGGTGTATTTTATTTAGACTATTTTTCACAAACATCAATAGTAGATAAAAATGTGAATGAGGCTTTAGTCGATACAACTGTAGAGGAAACGACTAAAGAACCAGAGGCTGATAATGCTACTTATTATACTGGTGAGGCAAATGGATATAACGATATAATTAAAGTTAAGGTGGGTATAGAAGATGGAGTTATTACCGAGGTATCTATAGTAGATCATGATGAAGATTGGGATTGGTACACAGCCGCAAAAGGCCCTATAATAGATGCAATAATAGAAAAACAATCTGCTGATGTTGATGTCGTAAGTGGAGCTACTTTTACATCGACAGGAATAATAGAAGCAGTAAGAAAAGCTCTTGAAGAAGGGGAATTGAATAAATAGAAAAGCAAATGGAACTGTTAAAAAGCAACAATAAAAGACACTTGAAAATGAGAAAATATCTCTATTTTAGTGTCTTTTTGTATTAGTAAAACCTCTTTGCTGTAGATTGCATTACAGGGATTTTATATACAAGTTTTTAGATAAATCTCGAAGTCTATCCTTATCTAATATATATACTGTTTTATTCTCACACTTTATAATTGATCTTGATTCAAGCTCATTAAAGGTTCTATTTAAGTGCCTATATGTTGTTCCTAAGAATTGGGCAATTTCATTGAATGGCGAATTTAAAATCACATAATCTTTATCTGTTATATGTTCAACTAAATAGCTGGATAATCTATTGATAACGGGATATACAAGATTGTATGAACTATTATTTAAGGTTGAGTAAAGTTTTTCACTTAAAGAGTTTATTATATGGTGTAAAAACTTTGGATTATCTAAATATGTTTTTCTAAGTATATCAGAAGGTATTGCTATTAAATGGGTATCTTCTATTGCTTCAACGTTACAGCGTATAGGAATATTATTTAAAAGCTCTATATCTCCTAAAGAATTAAATTCTTTGTAAAATTTTAAAAGTATTGATTTGCCGTTTTCAAAAAGATAAGATATTTTGATTTTCCCATCCACAAATAAATAGTAGTATTCAAGATCAAATTCTGCTTTTAATACATATTCGTCTTTCTTATAAAAATGAAGTTGTGCATGCTTTAATATATCTTTATCAAATATGTTTTCTATATTATACTTAACAATATAATGGTTTAAAAGCGTATCATTCGAAATTGTTCTCATTAATCCACCTCTTTAATATGACATATGTCATATTTATATTTATATAAATATGATAATTTATTTATAAAGTGTTGTAAAGGATAGGGAGAATATAAAAATTTAGTTTTATGAAGGGTTTAAACTTTAAGTTTTTTTTATAAAAGAGCCTGTATGTTACAATTAGAAAAACTAACTATATATAATGCGATAAACATCTCACATTTCAGAGGTTTGACAGCCAAAGCTTTTGAGGAGGATAAATCTTCGGAATGTAATAGATTTTTCGTAACTTATATACATGAGGAGGGTTATTATGAAGTACGAGATTATAATATTTGATGCAGATGAGACTCTATTTGATTTTAAGAAATCTGAAAAAGATGCTTTTAAAAATACTATGCTTGAATTTGATATAGAATATGATGAAAATCATCATTTGAAAGTATATAAGGAAATAAATACATCTATATGGAAAGAACTTGAGGACGGGCTTATTACTCAGAAAAAATTAAAGATTGAGAGATTTAAAAGATTATCAGATAGATTGAATGCTGAATTTGATGAAGGGGAGTTTGCTAAATCATACATGAAGCATTTATCCTATGCATCCTTTTTATATGATGATAGTATAGAACTTGTAGAAAGCCTGCATAAAGATTACAGACTTACTATAATTACCAATGGTCTTAAGATTGTACAAGATAATAGAATAAGAAAATCTACTATAGCAAAATACTTTGAGGATATAGTAGTATCTGAGGAGGTTGAGGTATCAAAGCCAGATCCTAAAATATTTGAACACGCTTTAGATAATATAAAGCATACTGATAAGAGCAAGGTATTGATAGTAGGAGATAGCTTAACATCTGATATACAAGGTGGTATAAACTTTGGTATAGATACGTGCTGGTTTAATCCTAATAAGATTATAAATAAAACGGGAATAAAACCTACCTATGAGGTTTCTGATTTAAGGGAACTTAAGGATATACTTGAAAAGTAGATATAAATTAAGAAAGAACCTGGATTTTGTACAAATGAAATCTAGGTCTTTTTTATTTCATTAGAGTATGTAAAAAACTAATCATATTTATTCTATATATATTTTGCCCATGGTATCTGTATTATACTTAGTATAGAAGCTAGTTCTTAGAGAAAGCGGTAAATCGTGGGAGGAAAAGAGATGAAAAATATTTTTAAAATCGCGGAGATTATTAAAGGGAAGATCGAAGAGAAGTATTCAGATGATGTAGCTATATTCGCTTACTACGGATCATATGCAATGGGATTAGAGGAAGAAAATTCTGATCTGGATTTTTTCTTTATTCCGAAAACGGAGAGGGGTAAGGAACTAAGCTTACAATTTATTATCGAAGATATAGGTTTTGATCTGTTTCCAATATCATGGGAGAGGATTGCAAGGATAGTTTCTCTAGAGCAGCCATTGGTGGCAGTTATCACAAAGTCAAAAGTCTTATATTCAGCAACTGATGATGACTTGAACAAATATTTAGGGCTTAAAGAAAGGCTAAGTCGATTATATTCAACTAATGAACCAGAGATAATGATTAGAAAAGGATTCGAGTATTTTAATGAAACTTACACAAATCTGTTTAACATGAAAAATGGAACAAAAGAGTTAAGTGATGTGAGGATAGAGTCAAGTAAAATTATATCAAGTGTTTTAATGGCTATAGCCTTAGTCAACCAAACATACTATAGAAGAGGAATTGGCAAGGCTGTTTACGAGGCGTTGAAATTTAAGAAATTGCCTCAAGATTTTAAAGAATTAATCGATAAAATAACCCATGGAAAACAATCAGTGAAAATAATCGAAGATAGTGAGGCTCTGATGAAGAATACTCGATTACTATTGAATAATGAATTAAAGAAATCATCTGATAAAGAGCCATACGAAACATTCTTTGTTGGGTATTACGAAGAGCTTAAATCTAGTTTAAATAAGGTTATAATTGCCTGTGAATCAAGAGATTATTATACTGCTTTTCTAAGATCTGCTTTTATTCAAGAAGAACTCTGCAGATTTATTGCAAAGGCAGAAGAGGGCATTTGGTATAATGAATATAACGATTATGGAGAATATAAAAGTTTCTATAAGGAGTTAATAGGAATTGATCTAATGTCCAGTGTAAATGAACTAGATAAATTAAAGGATCTAATAGCAGAGCTAGATGAGAAATTCAAGAAAATACTTACTGAAAAAAATGTAGCTATCGTTGAGTTTGAAACTATAAAAGAATTTGAGAAATTTTACAAAGAGAGTTAGGGATAGTATGAATTATAAAAAAGCCGATAGCATCTTACCTAAGCATTTGCTTGATGAAATACAAAAATATGTTCAAGGAGAGTATATTTATATACCTAGTGTAAACGGATCTAGAAGGAGATGGGGGGAAAAGTCAGGGGCGAGGGAGGAACTCGTTAAAAGAAATAATAATATTCGTACAGCGTTTAAAGAAGGTAAAACTATTGAAGAATTGGCTGACCTGTTTTATCTATCGATCAATAGTATCAAGAAAATTGTTTATTCAAAAAGTGAATAGACAATTTTACTTTTAATAGATATCAAATGTCTAGTAGTCAAAGACTATAGTATAGATAATGATATATATTTAGATATTGAGAAATCTACGATAGACTAACTTCGGTTAGTGGAACGTGGATTTTTTTATTGTTGTATTAGGATGTCAGGACAGAGTTAGAAAACTATATTTTTTAGAAGTCTCGAGCAGTTCTAAGGATTCTGTTGTAAATAAAAAAGTATAGAGAAAAGAAAAATTATGGATTATAATGGATACATAAGAAAATGTTTGAAAAACGCAGTGTTTCTTAGATTATAAGCATAAAGTCTCATAGGTGAAGTCTGTGAGGTAGAGTTTAGGCAAATTGAACATACAAAGACTGCGATAGATAATATAAAAAGAGTGTTAACTATTTGAGGGGGGATAGATATGTTAATGACAAGCCCTATTACCTATGTGCTGTATGAATATGGTTATGATGGCAGTGAAAACATCTATGAATATTGGGTAGAAAACAAAGTAGAGCTTATAGAGTATCTCAACCAGAAGAAACCCGAACTTATTCAAAATGGTAAGTATCTAGAGGAATTTAAGTTAAAGGTGCGATGGGGATCCCCGATAGGTGTATTGATGAAATTTGAGATTCGAAAGATGCTTAGAAAATCAACAGTTGGAGCTGTGTTGGATTTCAAAGATATTCAGCTTAGATATGGGAATAAAATATATAACTTAAATGATTTTGAAGATTTATATCCTTGTAATAGAAATAGTGCTTCAAAAAAGGCTGATCTGAGAGGAATTAGTATTATAAACAATGACATCCAAAAAGTAACTATTAAAAATGTGGATATGGCTTATGCATCCTTGGATAGCTCATCTATGGCAAATGTACGTTTTAGTGGATGCAATCTAGATCATGTACGATTTTGCAGTGCTGAACTGATAGATTGCGAGTTTGATAATCAGTGCTCCCTGAGTTACATAGATTTTTCCGATACTTATATTAGGGCAGTATTTGATGCAGCAATTGTCCACCCTGTTACTACAACGATATGTAAACGCGATATCCTAGAGCTATTGATGGGAAGTAATCCGCGCTGGAGAACTTATTCTGAAGTATGGGGAACTTCCTTTGTTGAATGTTGCCAAGTAGAAACCCTTTCTCAATATATAACTCGACTGCAAGTAGTATTGGATAAAACCTATCGCTTAAGTAGTGGCAATCTGCCACGCCGAATTGTTTTTATGCTTGAAATATTGTTAAAGCCCTTGAAGCTTTAGAAAATTTCTAATTAAGCAGTGAAAATTACCTTGGTTAAGAAAGGAGAAAATATGATACCTAGAATAGAAACTTTACCAGAGACGAAACTCATAGGAATGAATAAAAAAATGACATTAAATAACGATAAAACAACGGGGTTATGGAGAAAATTTATGCCGAGGCGTCGCGAAATAAAAAATAGAGTGAATTCTGATTTTATTTCAATGAATGTATACGACAGATCATTAGAGTTTTGAGATTTTAGTCCAGATACTGAATTTGAGAAATGGGCAGTTGTTGAAGTGACGGATTTTGATACCATTCCGAATGAAATGGAAACATACACATTAAAAGGTGGGATGTACGCTATTTTTCTTCATAAAGGGGCTGCAAATACCTTCCACCTAACTCAGGGATATATATTTGGAACCTGGTTGCCTAGCTCAGAATATGAGTTAGATACAAGAGAACATTTTGAAGTATTAAAAGGTAACTATGACCCAAGAGATTCAAATGCGGAAGAAGACGTTTGGATACCCATAAAATTGAAAAAAGAGGTCAATACTGTGGACAGGTAACAGAGTACATCATATTAGAGTCTGTCAAACTTTAGGAGAAATGATTATTAACTAATGAAAAGACAAATTTGTAACTTTTTTCTATTTTTTACAATGCGAAAAATAAAACTACATAATCTAAAATTGGTTTTAAAAGCCCATGGATAGCGACAAGCTCTTCATGGGCTTTTGCTTCATATTCAATGCAAATGTTTATTTCTTCCGAGAATTTTTTTTTGCATTATTTTTATTAAATAATTTTCCTTTCCTATTTTGCTTCAAAGAGTGGTGTTTTTTTGAAGGTTTCCTGCTATTAGGTTTCTGCGTTGAACCATGCTTTTTCTCAGAGTTAACAGGTTTAGATTTTTCAGTAGATGTAGCCTGTTCTTCTGATACACGTATACGATCAATTTTCATGTTGATAAAGGCTTCAATAGCCTCAAGGCGCTTTGAATCCTTTTGAGTTAAAATAGTGTAAGCTACACCGTTGTTTCCTGCACGTCCTGTTCTGCCTATTCTATGGACATAGTTCTCAGGTTCGTCAGGTAAATTATAGTTAAAAACATGGGTCACGCCATCTACATCAAGTCCTCGTGAGGCTACATCGGTTGCAACCAAGAATTTTATTTTATTATTTTTGAATGAAGTCATAACAAATTCTCGCTTGGATTGTGTAAGTCCGCCGTGTATTGCTTCTACATTAAATCCTGTAGCAAGCATTTCTTCAAAAAGAGCATTGGTGCCCCTTCTAGACCTACAGAAAATAATTGCTTTGTTTGGGCAATTTTCTTTTAGGATTTTGATGAAGTCATCAAACTTTCTTCTGTTGGATGTTTCCACCACAAATTGTGTTATGTTTTCAAGTGTCACTTGTTTTTTTGGAGCTTGTACATACTTTGGATTGACTAGATACTTGTTTGAAAATGTATCTACTGTATGACTAATAGTTGCTGAAAAGCATAGTGTCTGTCTGATTTTTGGCAACTGACTAAGAATATCATCAATTTCTTTCATAAAGCCGATATGAAACATCTGATCTGCTTCATCTACAACTAGTGTTCTTAGTTGAGTAAAATCAATTGTTCCACGCCGTAAATGATCCAAGATTCGTCCAGGTGTGCCGATGACTAGTTGAATGTCATCTTTTAGTTTTATAAGCTGTGCATTGACGTCTTGGCCGCCATATGCTGCAAGTATATTTATGGGTCTTATTTCAGCGAGTTGTCTTGCCACGCTGGTTATTTGAATAGCAAGCTCACGAGTTGGAGTGACAACTAGACCTTGAATATGGGGGCTTTCAAGCTCCATGTTTTGAAACATAGGAAGAAGAAAGGCGAAGGTTTTGCCTGTTCCAGTTTGAGCTTCAGCAATTAAATCCTCACCAGCTAAAGCTAGAGGGATGCCTAGGGATTGAATGGGCGTCGGTGTAGTTATGGCTTGACATTCGAGAGCGTATACCAGATCTCCTTTGATTCCTAATTTATAAAATGACATAATTTGTTTTCCTCACGTTTCGAATTTATTTTAAATATAGTTATACCATTATATCAGAATTTGTTAAAAAGTTTAATCAATATTTTACTATATATAATACGATAAAGATCTCACATTGTGGAGATTTGACAGCCAACGTTTCTGAGGATGGCAAATCTTCGGAATGTAATAGATTTTTCGTAACTTATATAGTTTTGTTCAATATCAATTTACCTTATTATTAACAAAAAGAGATATAATATGAACAAAGTTTTTCATTTAAAGTGAATTGTTTATGAACGACTATTTGTATATCGGTTGTAGGGTGTTAGACTGCTTAAAAAGACTGTTTTTCAGCACTTATATATCTAATATAAAAAATGCTAAATTTTTCTTATTAGATTGCGTAAAGGAGAATATGAATAATTTGCTAGCTATTAATCTGGGAGGTCTATTATGATTGATAAAATTGCATATGCATTAGGAAGAAACGATGAAGAACCCAATATTGATCTAGCCATTAAATTATGCGAGAGGGGAGATAAAAAAGGTATAAGAGAAATTGTAAATGGATTGAAGGGAAAAGAACGACGGATAGCTAATGACTGCATTAAAGTACTTTATGAGATTGGTGAAAGAAAGCCTTCGCTAATAGCAGATTATGTTGATGATTTCTTAAACTTATTAAATTCAAAAAACAATCGTTTGGTCTGGGGGGCAATGACAGCGCTTTCTAAAATTACATTTCTAAAGGCCCATATTATATTACAAAACGTTGATAAAGTCATAAAGGCATATGAAAAGGGGAGTGTAATAACAATTGATAATAGTATAACTGTATTTGCTGAGATAGTTAAATCAAAGGGCGATGATGCAAAAGAAATTTATAAGTTAATTCTTAAACACCTAGCAACATGCCGACCTAAAGAAGTAGGACAACATTCTGAAAGAGCATTCATATGCGTTAATGATCATAATGCTAGTGAGTTTAGGAAGGTAATTGAAAATAGGATCGATTCATTAACTGTACCTCAACAAAAAAGAGTTGGTAAAATTATAAAGAAAATTGAAGATAGACAATTTGATATATTAACATAAATTAATTGCTTGTTAGAACCTTTTGTTGTAAAATTATTTAGTGACACTATACAGCTAAAGGAAGGTAGAATTATGACAGAAAAAGAAAGATATTTACCATATTTAGCCGGTACGGGAATGGCCTTAATATTTGGATTTTCCTTTTTATTTACAAAGGAAGCCCTATCTGAAGTTGGTCCATTTCATTTACTAGGCTTTAGATTTGGTATGGCAGCAATGCTATTACTAATTTTGAAGATGGCTAAAGTTATAAAGGTTGATTATAAAGGAAAAGAGCTTCGTAAGCTAGTGGCAATTGCATTGGCACAACCTGTAACTTATTTCATTTTTGAAGTTTTTGGTATAAAGTTAACTAATTCTTCAGAAGCTGGAATGATGATAGCTTTGATACCTGTTGTTGTAACAATATTGGCAGCAATATTCTTAAAAGAATTTCCAACCAAGATACAAGTATTCTTTGTGGGATTATCAGTTATAGGTGCGATTTTTATTATTATCATGAAGAGTAGTGAAATAGGCTCAAATATGATTGGAATAATTGTACTTTTGTTAGCAGTATTATGTGCATCTATATTTAATATATTATCAAGAAAGTACTCAACGGACTTTAAGCCCGTTGAAATCACCTTTGCAATGATGTGGATTGGTGCAATAACCTTTAATGTGATCGCTGTAATACAGCATCTTCTTAAGGGTGAGATATCAAGCTATTTTGTACCTCTATTAAACATTAAGGTGTTTTCGGCAGTAATTTATTTAGGAATACTATCGTCGGTTATAGCATTCTTTTTAGTAAATTATACTTTATCTAAGATTGAAGCTTCTAGATCAGCTGTTTTTGCAAACGTATCAAGT